>Ga0137409_10006456_pt1 | contig 12190 bp, 13 predicted proteins | sample CZODoug1_16funga_FD_122059 | JGI IMG/M metagenome (GOLD analysis project Ga0137409, IMG submission 122059) | Vadose zone soil fungal communities from Angelo Coast Range Reserve, California, USA - CZODoug1_16fungal (Hybrid Assembly) | ecosystem: Environmental > Terrestrial > Soil > Vadose zone... | reverse complement strand
GGCTGATGGTCGACTGCTGGATGAGCCTGGACGTCGACTACGCGACCCGCCTGGCCCGCGCGGCACACGAGGAGTTCGGCCTGAAGTGGATCGAAGAGGCCCTGCCGCCCGACGATTACTGGGGTTACGCCGAACTGCGCCGCAACGTGCCAAGGGGCATGCTTGTGAGCACCGGCGAGCACGGGGCCACGCGCTGGGGGTTCCGCATGCTGCTCGAGATGGAGTGCTGCGACATCCTCCAGCCCGACGTGGGTTGGTGCGGCGGCATCACCGAGCTCATCAAGATCTCGGCCTTGGCCGACGCACACGGCAAGCTCGTCGTGCCGCATGGCTCGTCCGTCTACAGCTACCACTTCGTGATCACACGACACAACAGCCCATTCGCCGAGTTCCTGATGATGGCGCCCAAGGCCGACCAGGTGGTGCCGATGTTCCACCCGCAGCTGCTCGATGAGCCGGTGCCGGTCAACGGCCGCATGAGGGCCTCGGCCCTCGACGCGCCGGGATTCGGGGTGCGGCTCAATCCCGATTGCAAGTTGCACCGGCCGTACCAACACTGAGGACTTCGGAACCGGACCAGAGGGCCTGAACCATGCTGCTCGAAAAGAAGGTCGCGATCGTCACCGGTGCTTCGCGCGGCATCGGCCGCGCCATCGCGCTTGCCTGTGCGCGTCATGGGGCGGACGTCGTCGTGAATTTTGTCCATGATCCTGCCGGCGCCAGGACGCACGCGCGGGAAGTGGTTGACGAAATCAAGAAAATCGGTCGCGGCGCGGTGGCCGTGAAGGGCGACGTGTCCCGGCCGGCGACCGCAAAAGCGTTGGTGGACGCGGCGGTCGAGCATTTCGGCGGGGTCGACATCTGTGTCGCCAATGCCGGCGTGTGTCAATTCCACTCGTTTCTTGACATGCCTCCGGAGTTGCTGCGGCAGACCGTCGGCATCAATCTCGAAGGTACCTATTTCGTCACGCAGGCCGCTGCCAATCGGATGAAAGACCAGGGCCGCGGCGGCGCCATCATCGCCATCAGCTCGATCAGCAAACTCGTGGGCGGCGAATTTCAAACCCACTACACGCCGACCAAGGCGGGTCAGCATTCGCTGATGCAATCGGCCGCGATTGCGCTCGGCCGCTATGGGATCCGCTGCAACTCGGTGCTCCCCGGCACGATCGTCACCGACATCAACCGGGCCGACCTGACGCCCGAGAAAACGGCCTACTTCAACCGTCGCATTCCGCTGGGACGTCTGGGCCAGCCGGACGACGTCGCCGGCAGCGTCGTCTTCCTGGCGTCCGACATGGCCCGCTACATCACCGGCGCCGAGATCCTGGTTGATGGCGGCATGTTCGTAAACCTGCAATGACGGCGCGCAGGATGCAAGCCACCGCCGCTTTGAAATGTCCCACTCTTTTCTCATTGCTTGGTCGCAGTTGGTCCCGCGGTTTTCCCGCGGCTATCCCCGTGGTTGTCCCGCGGTTGTCCTACTACTCAGAGGTCAGGAGCAGAACCATGACATTCGGCAGACAAGTCTTCACTATCGCCGCCAGCGCACTGTTGGCGCTTCAGGTCGGCCCGGCGCTCGCGGGCGACAAAGTCAAGATCGCGATGGTCGTCAAGAGTCTCGGCAACGGCTTCTTCGATGCCGCGCATGAAGGCGGCAAAGAGGCAGCCAAAGAGCTCGGCGATGTCGAACTGATCTACACCGGCCCGACCGCGCCGACCGCGGAAGCGCAGATCGAAGTCATCAACTCTCTGGTGAGCCAGAAGGTCGATGCGCTGGTGATCTCGGCCAACGACAAGGATGCGCTGGTGCCGATCGCCAAGCGCGCCGCGCAGCGCGGCATCAAGGTGATCTCCTTCGATAGCGGCATCGCGCCGGCGGGCCGCATCATGCAACTGAATCCATCGAACAATGCCTTGATCGGAACCAAGCTCGCTGAAATGGCGGCCGAGGCCTGCGGCGGCAGCGGCGAGATCGCGGTGCTTTCGGCCACCGCGCAGGCGACCAACCAGAACATCTGGATCGCCGAACTCAAAAAAGCGCTCGCCAAGCCCGAGTTCAGCAAGCTCAAACTCATCGCCACCGTGTACGGCGACGACCAGTCCGACAAGAGCTATCGCGAGGCGCTGGGCCTGGTGCGCAGCAATCCGAACCTGAAAGTCATCATCGCGCCAACGACAGTGGGCATCGTCGCCGCCGCCAAGGCAGTGGCAGACGAGAAGCTGATCGGCAAGGTCTTTGTCACCGGTCTCGGTCTGCCTTCCGAGATGGCGGGACACGTCAAGAGCGGCGCCGTCAAGAGCTTTGCGATCTGGAACCCGATCGACCTTGGATACACGGCCACCTACATCGGCTACGCCGCGATCAAGGGCAAGGTGACCGGCAAGGAGGGCGAGCAGATCGCCGTCGGCCGCATGGGCAAGGTAACGTTGGAAGCGAACGGCGAGGCCGCTATGGCGCCGCCGTTCACCTACAACGCCGGCAACGTCGAGAAGTTCGCGAAGATTTTTTGAGTTTCTCCCAATCCTGATTGCAAAGAGGAGCTGATGGCTCCGCTTGGTGGGAGGACAGCAGCAGCATTTGTGTCCAACGCAGACGAGCTAAAACACGGTGGACCCGATCCTGACCCTGGACAAGATCAGCAAACGTTTCGGCGGCGTGCAGGCCCTGGCCGATGTGCGCTTGCAGGCCTACGCCGCGGAGGTCGTCGCTCTGGTCGGTGAGAACGGCGCGGGCAAATCGACACTGGTCAAGATCCTCACCGGCATCCATCAACCGGACGCCGGTGAGATCACGCTCGATGGCAAGATCCTCAGTCTCAACGACCCACTGGCGGCGATGCGCGCCGGCATCACCGCCGTGCACCAGGAGACGGTGATGTTCGACGAGTTGACCGTGGCCGAAAACATCTACATGGGACATCACCCGAAGACGGGCGGCCTGCCGCGCATCGACTGGGCGCGGATGGAGCGCGAGGCCGGCAGGCTCTTCGAGCGACTGGATGTGCAACTGTCGCCGCGCGCGCGGGTGAAGGATTTGAGCATTGCGCAGCGCCATTTCATCGAGATCGCACGGGCGCTGTCGCAGGACGCGCGGGTCGTGATCATGGACGAACCGACCGCGGCGCTGTCGCAGCGCGAAATCCACGAGCTTTATCGCATCATCGGCCAGCTCAAGGCACACGGCACCGCGGTGATCTTCATTTCGCACAAATTCGACGAGATCTTCGCGGTGGCGGATCGCTACACCGTACTGCGCGACGGCGAGTTCGTTGGCGCCGGCCGCGTGGCCGAGACCAACGAGCAGCAACTGATCGCGCTGATGGTCGGTCGCGCGGTGACGCAGATCTACCCGAAACAGGAGGCCGCGATCGGCGCCACGGTGCTTGAGGTCCGGGACCTTTCGCACCCGAGCGAGTTCGACCACATCAGCTTCCCGGTCCGCAGCGGCGAGATCCTCGGTTTTTATGGCTTGATCGGCGCCGGACGCTCCGAGGTGATGCAGGCGCTGTTCGGCCTGACTGCGCCAAGCGGCGGCGAGGTCCTGCTGGGAGGCGCGCGGCTTTCGATCCACTCGCCGCAAGATGCGATCGACAGCGGCATCGCCTATGTGCCGGAGGAGCGGCAACGCCAGGGCGCGCATCTGGGGATGTCGATTCGCGACAACGTCACCTTGCCGCAATTGGCGAAGTTCGGCGCCTGGCTGCTGGGCAAGCGTGGACAGGAGTTGGCGTTGACGCGTACCTACAGCGAGCGGCTGGAATTGAAGGCCGCCAATTTCGAGCAGCCGGTGGCCGAGCTCTCGGGCGGCAACCAGCAGAAAGTCGTGCTCGCCAAGTGGCTCGCGACGCAGCCGAAAGTGATCATCATCGACGAACCGACCAAAGGCATCGACGTGGGATCGAAGGCTGCGGTGCACCAGTTCATCGGCGAGTTGGTCGCGCAGGGACTGGCGGTCATCATGGTGTCGTCCGAGTTGCCTGAAGTGCTGGGTCTCGCGGATCGCATCATCGTGATGCATCAGGGCCGGATCCGGCGCGAGTTCACGCGCGCCGAGGCGACGACCGAAAACGTGGCGGCAGCCGCGATGGGAGCAAGCATAGGAGTTGCGACGGGAGTTGGCCTGGGAGCTGGTGCATGACCTGGCGCGCGATCCGGCTTGGGCCCTGGCTCAAGCTGCGCGAGGTGCAGCTGGCCCTGATCCTGGTCGTGCTGGTCGCCGTGATCGGCGTGCGCGCGCCAGTGTTCCTCAGCGGCAAGAGCATCGACAGCCTGTTCACCGATTCGTCGATCCTCGTGCTGATGGTGCTGGCGCAAATGCTCGTCATCGTCACACGCGGCATCGATCTCTCAGTGGCCGCGAACCTTGCGTTATGCGGCATGGCCGTGGCGCTCCTGGGCCAGAAATTTCCCGGCCTGCCCGTTGCGCTGCTGATCCCGATCGCGATGGCGTGCGGCCTTGCACTGGGCGCGATCAACGGCGCGCTGATCGGCTTTCTCAACCTGCCGCCGATCGTCGTGACGCTCGGCAGCATGAGTGTCTTTCGCGGCTCGATCTTCGTGTTGTCGGGAGGCGCCTGGGTGTCTTCGCACCAGATGACGCCCTCGTTCATCAACTTCCCGCTGGAGCGGCTGCTCGGCCTGACCCACCTGGTCTGGTTCGCACTCGCTGCCGCTTTGCTCGCCGGGTATGTCGCGCGCCACACCCGCTTCGGCCGCGAGCTGTACGCGATCGGCAATCATCCGGTGTCGGCACGCTATGTGGGAGTGCCGGCGGCGCGGCGGCTGTTCGCCGTCTATGCGATCTCCGGTATGGTCGCCGGCCTGTGCGGCTACCTCTGGGTGGCGCGCTACGCGGTCGCTTTCACTGAAATCGCCTACGGCTTCGAGCTCAACGTGATCGCGGCCTGCGTGATCGGCGGCATCAGCATTGCGGGCGGCGTCGGATCCGTGTTGGGAGCAGTGCTGGGAGCATTGTTCCTCGGCGTGATCAACAACGCCTTGCCGATCGTGCAGATTTCGCCTTTCTGGCAAAGCGCTATCACCGGCGCCGTGATTGTGGTCGCGGTCGTGCTCAACGCACGCGAAGGCCAGCGCACCGGCAAACAGATCCTGCCGCTGCATCGATCCGCAAGCGAGACAGAAATGCCGCCGTCCGTTCTTGAGGCAAAAGCATGAGCACGGCAGTGAAACACGTGATCGCCGACCGCGGCGACTTCAGCTGGAGCAGCTTGCTCCGGCGCTGGGAAACGCTGCTGGTCGCGGTGCTGTTCCTGGTCGTCGCCGTCGGCAGCGTGTCATTGAGAGAATTCCTCGACGCGAACAACCTGGCCGACAGCACCTTTAATTTCAGCGAGAAGGCCCTGATTGCGCTGGCGATGACGCTGCTGATCATCGTGCGCGAGATCGATGTTTCGGTCGCCGGCATCCTGGCCGTGGCTGCGGTCGCGATGGGTTACGCTAATACGCTGGGAGTTCCCGCTGCGGGGCTGGCCGTGATCGGCATTGCAGTCGGTGCGATCTGCGGCGGCTTGAACGGCTTGCTGGTCACGCGTTTCGGCATTCCGTCGATCGTCGTGACCATCGGCACGATGTCGCTGTATCGCGGCATCGCGCTCGTGGTGCTGGGTGACCAGGCCTACACCAACTACCCGGACGCATTGAGCGATTGGGGCCAGGGCTACGTGTTCGGCTTGATCCCGCGCGAGTTCATTGTGCTGCTGGCCTTCGCGTCTCTGTTCGCGCTGCTGCTGCATGGGACAACTTTCGGCCGGCGGATCTATGCAATCGGCTCCAACCCGGTCGCCGCGCGCTTCTCGGGCATTGCGGTCGACCGCTATCGATTGGCGCTCTTTATCCTGGCCGGCACGATGGCCGGAGTGGCTGCGGTGTTGCTGACCGGACGCATCGGCAGCACACGGCCGAATATCGCCTTGGGTTGGGAGCTGGAGGCGATCACGATGGCAATTCTTGGCGGCGTGAGCATTGCCGGCGGCTCCGGCACGATTGGCGGCGTACTGTTGGCGGTGTTCACACTGGGCATGGTGACCTATGGCCTCGGGCTGGCCAATGTGCCGGGCATCATCATGACGATCATGATCGGCGCCCTGCTGCTCATCACGATCACCGTGCCTGTGCTTCTGCGCGCAGGCGCGGGAGCGCGCAGGTAGCGGTCGGGCGCAGGTCGCGTTCAAAATGCGCCTGCGTCGCGGATGTGCGACGACTTCAAGCGCCGTCACGTCTGTGCCAAACTCGCCGCGCCCGCACTGACCCGTTAACCTGTTTCTGTCTGAGTGCAAAGCCATGATCATCGACCTGAAAGACCGTCGCATCCTCGTCACGGGCTCCAGCACCGGCATCGGCGCCGCTGTGGCGCGGGCCTATGCCCAGGCGGGCGCGGCCGTGACCGTGCATTACAACTCCAGCCGCGAGCAAGCCGAAGCGCTGGCCGCCACGATTCGCGCCGAACAAGGGCGCGTGCATCTGGTAGGAGGCGACATGTCTCGCTCGGCCGACGCCGCCCGCGTGGTCGACGAGGCGGCCGCGGCGATGGGAGGGCTCGATGTGCTTGTCAACAATGCCGGCGCATTGGTCAGGCGGGCAACCCTGGATCAGATCAACGACCAACTCTACGACACAGTCCTCGACACGAACGTGCGCTCGGTGATCGCCGCCTCGCAAGCTGCTGTCAGACACATGAAGGCGGCTGGCCGCGGCAGCATCATCAACACGAGTTCGATTGCGGCCCGCAATGGCGGCGGCCCAGGTTCCTTGCTGTACGCCGGCTCCAAGGCGTTTCTCTCGAACGCGACGCGCAGCCTGGCCAAGGAACTGGCAGGCGCCAACATCCGGGTCAACGGCGTGTCGCCCGGCGTAATCGCGACGCCGTTCCATGAGCGGTTTTCCACGCCCGAGTTGCTGGAGACCATGCGCAGGACGATCCCGATGGCGCGCATTGGCCATCCCGTGGATTGCGTCGGTGCCTATTTGTTCTTCGCGTCGGACGCGATGAGCAGTTACATCACCGGGCAGGTGCTCGAAGTCAACGGCGGGCAGTTCATGGTCTGACGCGTCGTCGCCGATTTGTCTGGCTATACGTCGACCAACGGGCGAAGGGATTCGGCAGCACCGTGTGCTGTTGGCGCGTCGTTTCACTCGGGCGCGACCGGCCGAACTATCTCCCGGCCGTCGCAGCCAGATGTCCTGTGTCTCTCGCTCCGAGAGTCTCCAGTGCAAGCGCGGCAAGACGCGCGCCGATCGCGGGCGCGAACTTGAACCCGTGGCCGGAGCACGCGGAGCCGATCACGACGCGGCCGCGCCGCTCGAGGATGAACCTCTCATCGGCCGTCGTCGTATAAAGGCAGGTCTGCGTCTCGACCGGCCGCGGATCAACGAGCGGAACATGCTCCGCAATCCACTCGGTGATCGCATTGACGAGCGTCGGGTCGGGGCTTCCAATTTCCGACGGATCAACCTCCGGTCCCGTGTGGTGCGCGGCAGCCTTGATGCCGTGCACCGGGTCGGCCAAAGCGTAGAAGAAGATTCCTGCGATTCGGGGACCTCCAATTCGGTGTCCTCCCATTGGGACTTCTCTCACGGGGTGTTCTCCCATAGGACGCTCGAACGACACCAACGACGGCATGGGGCGCGCGTCCGCTCGGCGGAAATAGCAGATCGTCTCGCGCGTTACGCGCACGGGCAGCGGTGGCGCGACGAAATCGTTGACCCAGGCGCCGGCCGTGATCACAACACAGTTCTCCCGGACATCGTCCAGGGAGGCTACCCGCGCTCCATAACGCACATCGATGCCGCGCGCAAAAAGCGCAAGCGCACGATCGGCCCGGATGATGCCCGCGTCGGGCTGCAGAACCGCAAAGGTTCCAGGCCGAAGCCGAAGCGCGAAGCGGCGCTCCACCTCCGCGCGATCCAGTCGTTGCCATGCGACTCCACAAACATCCAATGCCGCCGCCGAACTTTCTCCCAGATCGGCAACAATCTCGATCAGCCCATGGCGCTCAAGCAGCTGCTCCCCGCCTTCGACTTCAACCTCGCGCCAGCCCGCGAGCGCCTCCTGTGCCAGTCGCACCCATTCGGGTTCCGAGTAGGCCAGCCGGAAGATCCGCGAGCGGCCGTGGCTCGACCCCCGGGCGTGCGCCGGCTCGAATTGTTCGTACACGACGACCTCGCGCCCGGCGCGCGCTAGCGCGCGCGCCGTTGCCAGGCCCATTACTCCAGCGCCGATGATCGCGACCTCTGCCATTTGGCCCTATCTTAGGTAAACCCCGAAAGGCGGCCGGGCGACGCGATTTGAATCGCCGCGGGTGAAGGTCGAAGTTGGCCGGCGGACACGCGAGCCGCATAGCGCCTCGTTTCGTATGCGCCCGAGTTCAATGAAATGTTAGCCATCACGTCCTGCAGGGCAGACTACCGACGGAAAAGGCGATCGGGTGTTCGTCGGTGCTCCGTCGACCGATGCCTCAATCATCGAGAAATCCGGCCTTGTAGAAGCTCCACGCGTTACCGTCGTGCAGGTAGAAGTGCCCATCAGCGCAGAAATCCTTGCCTGGAAAGAATTCGCGATATGCGCGCGGGACGAGACGCGCAAGTTGCTCATCCGTGAGTTCTTCGAACTGATCGGGCGTGATCGGCACACCGACTCTAAGTTTTGGCGATTTCATGGAAAGTAGTTCGGCGCAGTGGTAGATCTTGTTAGGGCTCAGGCGCTGGGAGCAGACAGGAGATCTTGCGCAATACCGACTTCCATGCGCTTGCTGCGGCCGGTCGCAATGACCTAGACGTGTTGGACTGTCTGCTCCTGCAAGATATCGTCGGCCAGGCTGCGCACGACCTGACGCACCTGGACCGCGCTCCGCGCATTGGAGTCGGCTGCAAAACGCACCGGTTCGACGTGAGGATCGATCAAACTCCTTTGCCGCAGCCAGTAGTCGCGGACACCGCTGTGACCATGAACGTAGCCGCCTTCCATGCCATTGAGCCAGACCGCATCGGCGTCCATTGTCGCCAGCGCCGCCTCCAGGTCGCGCGCGTTGAAAGCGGCATGGGCCCGCTCGAGCAATTCGCGGTTTGCGTTCATCCTGAAGACCTTGGTCGGACCATCGACCGCTCTCACGCCGGCCGTTTGGCCAGCAGTGCCCACACGCCCGCTGCCGAGAGCAGACAACCGCCGGCGACATTGAAGCGCCGTTGCGCACGTGGCGAGGCCAGCAGGTTGCGGGCCGAGGCGGCAAAGACCGCGTAGAGAGTGGCGTTGACCATGGCCATGCCGACGAACGTTGCGGAGAGAACCCAGAGCTGCTGTGTGATACTTGCGTTCGGACGCAGGAACTGCGGCAGAAACGCGACGAAGAACACGATGCCCTTGGGATTGAGCGCGGTGACGAGATAGGTGTTGGCAAAGAGCTTCCAGCGCGACCCGGTTACCGCCGGTGCCGCCGCGGCCTTGGATGAGACGCCAGCCCGCAGGAGCTTGAGCCCAAGGTAGAGTAAATAAACGCCGCCCACCAGCTTGACGACCGTGAACCAGAATGCGGAGGCGGCAAGCAACGCGCCCAGCCCGAGCAACGACACGACCAGGGCCGTCGAATCGCCGAGCGCGACTGCGGCGACGAGCGGGATCTTCGCGCCGCGACCGTGCGCCACGGAGTAGCTGATGACAGTGAGAATGGTCGGGCCGGGGATCACGAGCAGGATCCCGGAGGCGATCACGAAGGCGAACCAGATTTCGAGGGACACAGCACACTCTCCTTGATCTGCGCGACGGAACATCGAGCAGGAGCGATCGCAGGTTCTACCGACTCTTCGATTTCCAATCCGTCAGCTACATCGTGGCAAACTCGGTGCGATCGTCATCGAGCACGAGTCCCAATCTGTCCTAATCGGTCCAGCCAAAATCAGTCCGAAGCGGCACGCCAATCGTCACCGAGTACTGAGCCGAACGATCGGCCGGGTCGGTTTTCGGCGCGCCACCTCCTTGAACCCGGCGGCGTCATACATCGATTTCGCGCCGAACCACATCGAATCGTCATGGGAGCGGTTGCGCTTGTCCACCGGGTAGGCTTCGAGCAGAGTCACGCCGCGCTTTCTGGCGTAGGCAATGGCGCCATCGAGCAGCGCCTTGGCCACGCCCTGGTCGCGATATTGCGCCGGCACGACAAAGCAGACAATCGACCAGACCGGCAGCTCATCGACCGCCTTCATCACCGGGGAGCGGCGCAGCTTGGCGTAGTCATCGCGCGGGCCGAGTGACACCCAGCCAACGGCAGTCTTGCCCGCATATCCAATGAGTCCCGGCGCTGCACCCGCCGCCACCAGCGCCTTGAGCTCCGCGCGGTTTGCCTGCGCCCGCGTGGTTCCCGCCGGCAGCGGTCCTGGCGATCCGCTGTGGCGATAGTACATACACCAGCACCCGCGGGCGACCGAACACCCCTTGGCGTTGAACACGGCCTCGAGATCGGGCCACCGCTCCGGGGTCACGGGCCGCACCGTGAGTTTCATCGGACAACTTCAGGCGGCGGCATCAATGGGAAGCCATTGCCAAACGACACCGTAGCGCGTGGGAGTTCGCTGCAGCGGCACCTCATCCCATGCGCACCGGCTTCGAAGCCTCGTGGCCGACCACGGTATTCCAGGGCGTCACCCGCCACTGGGTGATGAGCCCGTTCAGGACATAGGGATCGGCCTTGGCAAACGCCGACGCAACCGCCGGTGAGTCAGCCTTGAATAGCAGCAAGGCCCCCTCGATAGGATCGGCCAGCGTGCCGCCGAGCACCAGCTCACCCCGTTCGACGGCTTGCCACGCCAGCGCCAGATGCGCGGCTCGAAACTGCGGCCGGCGCGCAAGGTAATCGGGCGCGACATCGTAGTTCAGCAGGTAGTGCATGAGTGTGTGCTCCTCAAAGTTTGATTTTCGATGACCGGTGCCGGGACCAGCGCCGGCCGCCGCCTGCAGGGACCACCTCCATTAGGAGGATTCGACCTCCTCGGCCCGGGCCTCGCGCTCACGCTTGACGCGAAGCACGCGATGGTGCCAGCGTGCCAGGCCGATCGCGTAGCCGATGTAGTAGCCGGCGAGCAGTCCGAAGACGGCCAATGTGAGAGGACTGCGGACGAAATCCATGTCGCCGGGGGATGTCGTCGCTGCCACAACGTAGACCTCGATCAGGCGATAGAGGATGCGGCCGACAAAGAGGATCGACAGGGCAATGCCAAGATGGGCGTTGGGCGTGTAAAACAGACCTTGCGCTGTTGGCTCGAAGCGCGTCATGCGCAAGCCATAGACAGCCAGCAGCGTACCGGCCAGCAGGCCGGCTGCCAGCCAATTCAGCGACTCCAGATGGGAGCGGGCGGCGTACCCGAGCAAGAGCACCAATAGTGGGAAGATGGTAAGCGTGATCCGCAAACGCACCCGCGAGTAAAACTGAAATCTGATCTTGGTTTGTTATCTCGCACCCTGAGCAACGCCGAATGGGTGCCGCCTGCAATCTCGTAGAAATCGTCAGGACTCAGCGGTCCGAGCCAATTCCAGAGATGTTACCGAGCAGTGCTTAGTCTCGGACGAATCTGCCTAACGAAAGAGCGAATTTGCGGGAAACTTTTGAAGGCGGTCTTTGCGTATGGCGCGCTTCTAATCGCGGCCGCCGCTCGGCGGTTGCTCCGGCGAAACTGGCTCTTGTGGAGTGAGCGGAGCGATTACATACGGCGGCGTCCAGTTGTTGTACGGCGGACACCTTTGAATGCATTCCGCCAGCATTGGCGCCGCTTGGATGACCGCGTCAACGATTTCATCGGCCATCCACGGGTCCGCGGCGATCGCCGCATTGACGATGCTTTGGACCTGGTCGCATGAAATTTCCTTGCCTTTGAAATCTTTCGCGTAGCCTTTCGCGTAGCCTCTCCCGTAGCCTCCTCCCACTGGCCGCAACCCTGTCACGGCCGCAACTGCGATCCTGGGGGCAAGATCAGGCCGGGCCCTCGCCGCTCTGGCAACGAGCAGGTTAACCGCGCGCGGATCGGAACGAGCAATCAGCGAGTTGAACGCTTGCATAAATTGCTCGGGCGTGGCGCTGCGGATGCTGGCCGCTCCCGCTGCCCTGACCGCATTTTCCAGATCTTCATCCGAAGCCGCAGCCAGATGTTGATTTTGAATTGCCTCGTCAATTAGCCCCGCACT
>Ga0137409_10006455_pt1 | contig 12190 bp, 9 predicted proteins | sample CZODoug1_16funga_FD_122059 | JGI IMG/M metagenome (GOLD analysis project Ga0137409, IMG submission 122059) | Vadose zone soil fungal communities from Angelo Coast Range Reserve, California, USA - CZODoug1_16fungal (Hybrid Assembly) | ecosystem: Environmental > Terrestrial > Soil > Vadose zone... | reverse complement strand
TCCCTTTTCGGTCGGCGAGCGGCAGAGCGGCATGTTCGGGCTGCTGCATGCGATGGAGTCCGTGGCGACGCTGCTGCTGATGTGCGACGGGCGCGACTTGGGGACGGCGATTGGCGAGCGGCCACCCGCGATGGGAGATGATGCTGCCAAATTCGCTCCCGTGAGATTCGAAGAGATTGCGTCAGCCAAAATGAAAGAGTTCTTCGAGCCGAATTTATATTTGTACGACGCGTATCCCGGCGGGATTGGGTTCAGCGAACCATTGTTCCGCGCTCATGAGTTGCTGATGGAGAAGACGCGGGAATTGATCGCAGGATGCGAGTGCGAAGAAGGGTGCCCATCGTGCGTGGGGCCCGCAGGAGATTTGGTGCCGCGCGCGAAAGAGGCGGCGCTGGCGATTTTGGAAAGAGTTTGCGGGTGAGCGAAGAATGAGCGCGTTAGATAAATTTTCGAGATTGGCAGCGCTGAAGCCGGCGCGGACGGCTACGCCATTGGCTGAGCCGTTCAGCGAGCCGATGCAAGGCGACGAGATTGCTCACCTGCTGGGCGGCTTATGCCAAAAAACGAAATTCGGCGAGCATCTGGCGATTCGAAACTGGTATTCGACGCCTGAGTTTGCCGAACCCGCGGCGGCAGTGTTGGATTTACTGGCGCGAAATAAGGATGAAGCAATCTCGCGAAGGACGCGCGCGGCGCTGGAGAATCCGGAAAAGTGGCTGTTTTTGGACACGGAGACGACAGGGCTTGCGGGAGGAACTGGAACGTACGCGTTTCTAACGGGAATTGCGTGGTGGGACTCAGGCGGTTTGCAGGTCGAACAGTTTTTCATGCGCGACTTTGCGGATGAACATTCGGTGCTGTACGAATTGGCGGAGCGAATCGCGGAGCGCCCGGTGCTGGTGACGTTTAACGGAAAAACGTTTGACTGGCCGCTGCTGGAGAGCCGGTTCACCATGACGCGGCGGATCGCGCCACCGAAGCTCGCGGCGCATCTGGATTTGCTACATCCTGCGAGAGCGCTTTGGAGGCTGCGGCTCGGCTCGGTCCGGCTGGTGGAATTGGAGCGAGAAGTTCTCGATGCACGGCGGCTCGGGTGGCATCGCGAGGATGACGTAGCATCGGCGCTGATACCGCAATTTTATTTTGATTATTTGCGTGGAGGATCGGCGACGCCGCTTGCAGGAGTGGTGCGCCACAACCAATTGGACTTGCGTGGCCTTGCGGCGCTGTTCGGGAAAATCAATTCGGTGCTGGCGGAGCAAGAGTTGGAAAAGGCAGATGGGCGAGACTTATTTGGGCTTTCACGCTTCTTGTACCGTCGCGGAGAGGCGCCGCGCGCAGCAAAAATCTGTTCGAAGGCCATCGAGGCGGGATTGCCGGCTGAGCATAGGCAGCAAGCTTCACGGGAATTGGCGCTGATGGCGAAACGCCGCGGAGACCATGCGGAGGCGGCACAATTGTGGCGGACCCTGCTCACGGGAAGTCAGCATGCGATCGAAGCGTGCGAGCAACTGGCGCTCCATTTCGAGCGGAGAGAAAAGAATTTCGCGCAAGCGGTCGAATACGCTGAATTGGGATTGACCAAGTTATACGCGGGCGGACAGCGATTGCGGGATCCCTACGCTGAAGCTCGAATCGTGCGGCAAGAAAAGAATCTTTTGCGCCGGGTGGCGCGGTTGAAACTGCGACTGTCTAACGAGAAGCCGCAGCGCGAACAGATGACGGCCGCAGCAGGGCGACTTTTGTAGGATCGGCTTCGGGTTTTTGCGGGGGCTCGGGAAGCGGCGGCCACTTTAAATCTGAATTCCATTGCGCGAAAACCTTCCGGTCGGCGCCTTCCAGCGTGATGCAGTCCGTCGCCACACAACGAAGAAAGACGCTTGCGTCCGGTGTGTCAAATGAAAAGAAATTGGGCCTGCGAAGAAGGTGGGAGCGCTCGGCGTACTTCTTTTCCAACGCCTCGGAATAACGTCCGAAGAAACGCGCCGCGGTTTCGTCGCTCGAAAGCGAAAGCCGGGTTGCGAGAACCAATTTCTTCGATTGCTTGTGTTCATAGACGATGTAGTGATCGCCTTCCCACGCTTCGGCGATGGACGCGGCGCCGTCCTTATCAATAAATTGCTGCAAAATCTCGCGCCAGCCGAATTCTCCCATCGTGTCGTCTTCAAGCTTTGCCCAATCCGAACCGAGAGATTTCTCGAACGAAGGTACCGAAACGGCGCGCGGAACTTTGCCGGATTTATAGAGCGCGGGATGAAGAATCTGCTGCGTGGAGAGCGGCGGCTTCGTGAATAAGGTCGACAGCGCGCCCCACCCGACGTTTCGAATAGCGCTCGCTGTAAAGTTCAGGCCAGAGAGATACGGAAACATCAGCACATCCTTGATGAAAGGCGGGGCTTGTTCGAGCTTCGGAGAACTCGCGAGGTCGCCCATCAGCATCGAAGGGTCAAATCCCGGAAGGTCTTTCAGCGAATGGCCGGTATCGCGGAGCATATAGTCAACCATGGCGGCCATTGCGCTTCCTTCCAGAACCGCATCGCGAGCGAGCGTTGCGTCACCGTTGGAGTGGACGGCTTTGGACCATTCCTCAATGTGGAAGTATTGGTCTTCCAGCGCGTGGGTCAGCTCGTGAGCCATCACCGGCTTCTGCGTGGCCAAGGGAATCCAATTGGCGATGTAGAACTCGCGCGCTTTGGGATCGTAGAGGCCCGCGATCTGCTCGGTCATCAGGTCGACCATAAATGGGTCGAGGTCAAAATGCTTCGGGAGCAGCCCGAATGCCTCGGCGGCACGAGCATCGGCGTACCGTTCCTGAGGATTCTTGTCGTCGTCCATCTGACGAATCAGATATGCGCGGACATCATCTCGGGAGCGGAGTGTCTTTTTGAGAGGGGCGCGAAGGCGAAGGCCGGTAATTTGGCTCATTTCCTGGAGAACTTCGTCGGCCGTGGCTACAAATTCCGCAGACTCCTTACTCCTTGCCGGAGCGTCCGCGGCGCCGGTTTGGGCTAGACATGGAGTAAAGCAAGAGAACAGTAGTGGTACGCAAAGGAAGAAAATGCGGATCCAACGCGACACGCGAAGGTCATCGAGGGTCATTTCGGCAGAATAGCAGATCAGCGCGGTCGGGACGGACGGAACGACCGAGCGATTCCGAAAGTGGAACACACCCTTAACGCCGGAACCCGGAGACAATTCACACAAATTGCGATACCCTGTGTCGGCTGTTCCGATTCCTTAACAAAGTGGTAATTGGACCCTGCTCAATGCCAGCGATTTCGAGTCCACCGAGGAGCAAATGCTTCCTGGTCTGCGGCTGCGGCAAGTCCGTGAACGATTGGGTCTGACGTACCGGGACGTCGAACGCATCAGCTATGAGCTGGCGGCTCGCCGAGGGCGACCCGAATTCGTCCTGCACATCAGCCGGCTTGCCGACATCGAAAATCACAACGTAGTACCAAGCCTCCATAAGCTCTACACGCTTGCTGTGGCTTACCACCTGCAGCCCCTCGAAATGCTCGTGTGGTACGACATTCCCGTAGCGGAATGCTTCGAAGATGGGGTGGCATTTCCTTCTCCGCGAACACACCGAGTGGCGCCGCCAACGTCGATGAAAGTGCCGCTACGGTTCGACCCTGCGTTTGATCCGAAAAGAACCGATTTGTTGTCGCGAATGGTGGAGCGGTGGGGTCATTTCGACGGGGCGCTCACGAATAAAGACGGAAGATATTGCTATGGCATGGTCGGCTTGGATGATCGGCGCATGATGCCGCTGCTACGGCCGGGCAGCGTAGTGCTTGTGGACACATCGTTCCGGGAACTCGCCGATGACTACTGGGCGAGTGAATACGACCGGCCAATCTATTTTGTGGATGTGCGCAACGGCTATCGATGTGGGTGGTTTCAGGAACGCGGGTCGTTGCTGGTGATGCAGCCACACACGCTCTCCCGCTGTCTGCAGGAGTCGTGGAAACGACCTGACGAGGCGGAAATTGTGGGAAAAGTGATCGGAGTCGTAATGCGGTTCAACGAACCGTGGCAGTTCCGGTTTGCAGAATCTCAAGGAGCGCACGGAGGTTCGAGCAAAAAAGCTCTTTGAGATAGTCGGGAAACTCTTCCGGCATCAACACGCGATACGCTTCCAACTGCCGCCAGTGAGACACGGTCGCCCGAATGGGGCCGTCCATCCTTTCCAAACACTTTCGCAAATCATTTTCCTGGATCGATAGCGGTGTTTCCAAAACCCGCCGAAACACCTCTTCATGGCACTGCTTCAACGCCTGCTGAATGGCCTCTTCCGGATAGAGAGCGGAAAGTCCCGCATGTTCATACCTGCCGGTAGAAAGATCGCGAAGGGACGCAATGTAGGTGAGCCGGCCAAATTCGTCGGGAATAGCGGAGAGCGTGGTCACCGCAAAGTCATGGATGATGTGCCGGTTCTGTTCGAGTTGAGTATGAATGCTCACAGGGTCTGTTCCGAATATTGAACGTTTTTCACCAAAACGGCAGCTAGGAAAAATCAATCCGCATGATGCCCGCAGGAGGTGGTCATCATGCGCCACTATAGAACACGAGCGGGCTTACGTTTCTCCCTTGCAGCGATAGCAATCCTAGTTCCGTTGACGGGCAGCGTCAATCCATTCGGCAAGCACCAGGGAAGCACCACAACCTCACCAAGTCTGAAAGCGGACGGCATCCCTATCCCGCCGCTTCCTCCCCCGAAGGGCACTGGCGGTGCGATCGGCTCAGAAGTCCTGGTTGCCGACGGTATCCCAATTCCTCCCCTGCCACCTCCGAAGCTAACGCTGATGGCCGATGGCATTCCGATACCGCCGTTGCCGCCGCCAAAGGGCGGAAGTGTGGTAACTCTGGCGGTTTAAGTGCTTTTCTGACGTAAACGTTAAGAATTCTCTAACTCAACGGCATTAACACCCGCGGTTACAGTACCAAATGGCTAACAAAGAGGCGCATCCTGGCTATATACCGGCCTCGATCGGCGTGCTAGGATGCGCTTCAAGATGTCGCATATTGCCTTCATGCAACGAGCGCTCTGGCTGCTCACGATCGGCCTTCAGGTCGCAATTCTGCTCATCATGACGGGCAAGAAGCTGTATCGAAACTTCCCCGCCGTTTATTGTTACCTTCTAATCGCCCTCGCGGAGTCGCCGCTGCTGTATTTTGTTTATCAAGCTAAGGGCTACGAGTCCTCGGAAGCCTATTGGACTGCATGGGTGTCGCAGGGCGTTGTTACTCTCGCAAGGTGGATCGCTGTGTGCGAATTGTGCCGCACGATACTTGGCCAATTCCGTGGCGTGTGGGCCCTGACGTGGCGGGTGCTCGCAGTGATTGGGACAATCGCCTTATTGGCGGCAGTGACCTTCGGCGGGCACGACTACGCGCGACTGATTAACACGTTCGACTTAGGCCTGGAATTCTCAATCGCAACAGTAGTTGTAGTCTTTTTTGCGTTCACGCGCTTCTACGATATCGGCGTTTCACCCGCTCTTCGATCAATGGGAATCGCGTTCTGCATGTATTCGTGCTTCAAGGTATTTAACGATACGGTGCTGCAAACTTTTCTCGGAAATTACGCTGGAACGTGGGGCATGGTCGACGGCGTGACGTACCTTGCGACTCTCACGCTTATTTGTGCGGCCGTCTACGTGTACCAGGCGCAGCAGGCTCAAACGGTGAATTTACTCCCCAGCGGGACCTATGCGGCGTTTGTGCCGCAGGCTAATGCGCGGCTCACCGCTTTGAACGAGCGCTTGCGACAGATATTGAAAGCACCAACAGGAGGCAAGATTTGAGCGCGCTGATTGTAACGTTCGGAGTCTTGGTTGCGGCGCTGCTCGGCGCACTTCTGTGGTCGTCGGGACGCAAACCGCGACCAGAACACTCTGCGCCAGTTCAGGACAGCTTCTTCCCACTGCCATGCCAACACGTGGCAAATCTGCCGCAGATCAAGCAAGCGATTGAACGTGCGGATTTGGAATACCTCAAGACGCGAGTCAGTCCTGCAACAGCAAATCGGCTGCGGCGCGACCGCCGGCGAATCGTGCTGGCGTATCTCGACGGACTGCGGGAGGACTTTGACTGTGTGGTGGAAGCGACTACGCGGGTCGCGGCATTTTCACCGGCGGTGGAAGCAAAGCATGAATTTCAGCGTCTTCGAATCGCCATCGAGTTCAGGGTCCGATACATGTTGCTTCGGATTAAGTTTAGGATTGGCGTGCCCGGTTTCTCCGGCCTTGGCCGACTGGCCGGGATGGTGAGTTCCCTTGCGGTCGAGTTGGAGCGTGCGATGAACGAAGTAGCCGCCGGCGCAGCGTTCGCGGAGAATCGCTCCCGCTCAGCGCAAAGTTGACACGCGAGCGCGGCTCAAAACGGAATCGACCGCCGAGAGCAATTGAACGGCGTCGAACGGCTTCTGAAGAATAAATCCGGCAACGCCATTCTTGTGCAGTTCGGTTTCGGCCAGCGCACTCATAACCATCAGGCGGTCCACAAATACGGGCATTTCCCGTTGCATCCACTCGCGAAGCCCGTTCATTCCCTTGCGGCCAGCAACCTCCACGTCGCAGAGAATCAGATCGAATTCGCGCACGCGGAGCAGGGCCTGGGCTTCTTCGAGATTTCGCGCGGGGAAAACCTGGTGATTGAGGTTCTTCAACATCGCCTGTACTGCCTCGAGAACCGACGTTTCCGGATCGACAAGAAGAATTTTCGCTTGATCCGACTTCGCAGGTAGTTTGATGGTTTCTTCGGGCTTTGTCGCCGTAATTTCCTGGCACGGAATTTCTATGGTGAATGATGCGCCACGCGGAGGCAGATTCTTCACGCGAATCGTGCCGCCGTGCTCCGTGACAATGCCGTAGCAGATGCTGAGACCCAGGCCGGTGCCCTTACCAACGGGCTTCGTTGTGTAGAACGGATCGAACACCTTCGACGGATCTTTTACGCCGGCACCGCTGTCGGTAAATTGCACAAATAGTTTGTGGTCCACACTTCCGGTCGTAACCCAGAGATCGCCTTCGGTGGCGTTCTCGAGAATGGAGTCAACGGCGTTGTTTACCATATTTAGAAAAACTTGTTGGAGCTGATGCGGGTCCGCGGCGGTCACAGGAAGATCGGCGGAGAGATCTAGATGCACACGAATGTTGTGCATGCGCAGGTCGTAATCGCGGAGCGCGAGAGTATCTTCAACAATCTTGTTGAGCAAAACGGGTATGCGTTCAGGTTTGTGCTGCCGCGCGAAGCTGAGCAAGTTCTGCACGATTCGGTGCGTGCGTTGTGCCTGTTTATAAAGTTTTTCCGAGTATTCCAGGCCCTGCGCATTCATCTGGCCGCTGGATGTGAGCAACTGGCTATAGCCGAGAATCGCCGTGAGCGGATTGTTTAGTTCGTGCGCCACGCCGGAAATCAACTGGCCGACGGCAGCCATCTTTTCACTGTGCAAGAGCTGCTCTTGTGTTTTGCGCAAATCGTCGTAGGCCTGCCGCGTTTGTTCGTACAACAATGACCGCTCAATCGCATTCGCTGTTTGGCTGCCGACCGCGATCAACAAATTCACATCCGACGGTGTGAACTCCCGTGGCGTGCGCGAGCCAATGACCAGCGCGCCCATGACTCGATCTTTCGACCAGAGGATCACGAGATAGGCCGTGACGATCTGCTCCTTGCGTTGTGCTTCCCGAAAAACCGCCGGCAGAGGCAGGCCTTGCACCGAGAGAAACGTCGCGTGGACAGCCTGAATGTGATGCAACAACTCCTGCGGAACCCTGGTCGGAGGAAAACTTCGCGCGAATTCCGAGCGATGGCCAACCGCAGAAATCCGGCGGACCACATCGCCGCCTTCGTCGAAAAGATAGAGCGACGACGCGTCCAGACTGAACAGCTCGACGATCTGGCGTAGAGCCCGGTGGATCGAATCCGACAGGTCAAGCGATTCGGTGAGCGTCTTCGAAATGGAATTCAGAACCAGAAGTTCCCGGTTGCGGCGGCGAATTTCGTGTTCGGCCCGCTTTCTTTCCGTGATGTCCAGGAGAAATCCCTGATACGCCGTGACCACGCCGGACGCTTCCCGCACAGCAATGGAAGATTCCATGACGGAACGAATTTCGCCGTCGGCTGTGCGCAATTCGAATTCGAAATCCGCCACAGCACCGTGATCGCCGAGCAATTTTTTCAACCGTTCGCGATCCTGCGGATTCACGTAGAGAGACGGGATATCGAGGGCAAGAAGCGATTCGCGGGTAGGGTAACCACAAATGCGCTGGAACGCGTCGTTAAAATCAAGAAATCGGCCCTGCGGGGTTGAAATAAAAACACCTTCCTGAACGTTCGAAACGAGAGTGCGATACTTTTCTTCAGCGCGTTTCCGGTCCGTGATGTCCTTCAGAACGGGGACCGTTCCCAACTCGCAGCCGCTCGGGTCGGCAAACGTGAAATTCGACGCGAGAAAATAGCCAGGCAGCCACGGATCGGGGTCGTCGCCTTCGCCGGCGCGGCCCTCGCAATAGGGGCAGTTCTTGTAACTGAGATTTTTCTGCGGGAATAGATCGGAGACCGTTCTCCCTGCGTGAGCTGCAGACTCGCGGCCGGTAAGATGGCGCAGGCGCTGGTTTAGCCGGACGATGCGAAACTGTTGGTCGTGGACCAGAATCGGATCGCCGATCGAATCGAACGTATATTCCCACTGCCGATGAACGCTATCCACTTGTTCGAACAAGCGCACGTTTTGCAGCGTCAATCCAAGAAAATTCGCGATGTTGGTCAGATAAGCGACTTCATCCGCTTCATATTTCAAAAACGACCTGGAGCCAAGCGCCAGAATTCCGAGCGTGCCGTCTTTTCCACGCAGCGGCAGTGCGATAATTTCCTGCACCGCGCTTTCCGCCATGCGGCGGCGTTCTTGCTCGTCTTTTTCCTCTTCGAAGCGGACAATGTGATGGTCTTTCTGAAGAATAGTTTTCGGCCAGCTTTCGTCGGCTGAAATCGAGTGATTGCGCCTCAGATACGTTTCCTGAAATCCGACCGCCGCGTGAATGACCAACTTCGCCTGATTCCCTTCGCCTTCGAGCAAACGAACGAGTCCATGTGACGCGCCGACGCTTTCCACGACGTGCTTCAACACGTTATCCAGCAACTCTTTGGCAGACAGCGTCTGGGTGCTCGCCGCAGTCAGCAGGGTTAGGCGGCGAAGCTTGGCATTGAGCTCTTCATTGCGCGCGCGGGCGCCTTCCAGCACGAGAACGATCATCGCGATGCCCAGCGCGACGCCGAGCAAGTCATCGAACGCCACGCGGGTTAAGAAGGATGGACTTGCGGGCCAGTTGGGCCGGTCGGCGCCGTTCACCGCGCCGATAAAAAATAATGCCGCAAGCAAGCGAGCGCCATGCGCCTTGCCCGCCCTGCGCCAGAGCACCCAGCCCGAGGCCAGGTTCAATGCGCAAAGGAGTATCGCAGTTTCCCATCGAACGGCGCCAAAGCTCACCTGTGAGCCGCGCTCCAGGACGACCAGACCGACCAAGGAAGCCAGGGTCAACGGCCAAATCGCGACAATTCGGCGATTCTCGCCAGCGCGAAAGTTAAGGATGGCGGTCAGGAAAGCGAATAACGCCACAATCCTGAGCGCGAGGGCCCCTATAGCGATTGGCTGAAAGTTGAATGACAGCAAGAAGAGCGTGGCGATCGACGCTCCGGTAAGCGCAATCCATCCGCGAAGCCAAAGGCGAAAATAACTGGTGCGATGATCCCGATTGAGCAGGGCAAACAGCACGAGGAGAACGACACACGCGGTCGCTTCAAAGAACACAATGGCAGGTAAACCCTGATTTGGCGGCACGATACGTCGTCTCCCGGTTTCCTACCCTGCGCGCAAATACCCCCGTTCACATAAAGTACCGAACGGCACGGGGGCTTGCTTAGAGAGAAAACCGTTAATTCTCACGCTAACATGCTGTTTTCTGAATGAGCAAGGCTGCCCCAACACTGGTGTGACCTCTCGTATAATGACGACTGGGAGCCGCGAGACCGTGGACACCGAAAAAATTCTGGTTGTGGACGATGAAGAGGCGATTCGCGAAGTTGTCTCCACCATGCTGCAGGCGAAGGGCTATGAGTGCTCAGCGGTGAACAACGGCCGGGCTGCGCAGGACTACGTAAAGCGCATCACGCCGGACCTCGTGCTCAGCGACATGATCATGCCGGAAATGGACGGCATAAAGCTGCTGGACTGGATGCGCGAATACGACCCGGACGTGCCCGTAATTATGGTTACGGCGATACACGATATTTCCACGGCGCTGGAAGCGATCCGGCGCGGCGCGTACGACTACATTTTGAAGCCGTTCGAAAAGGACCAGCTATTTCTGGGTGTAGGCCGCGCGCTGCAGCATCGCCGCTTGATTTCAGAGAACAGGAACTATCAACGGAACTTGGAACAGTTGGTTGAGGAACGGACGGCACAACTAAGCGGCACCCTCGCGCAACTCGAACAATCGTACGACGACACCCTCGAAGCACTCGGCAGCGCACTGGACTTGAAGGACGCGGAGACCGAAGGACATTGCCAGCGCGTCACTGCGTTTACGATTTCGATTGCGAAATCGATGCCGGTGCCAAATCCATACCTTCCGGTGCTGGCGCGCGCGGCCTTTCTGCACGACATCGGCAAGATGGCCATCCCGGACATGATTTTGCGCAAGCCCGGCCCGCTGAATGACGACGAGAAGCAAGTCATGCGCAGGCACTGCCAGATCGGCTACGACATGTTGATTCGTATTCCGTTTTTGCGCGACGCGGCCGAAATCGTACTGGCTCACCAGGAATTTTTCGATGGCACGGGCTATCCGCGCGGCTTGCGCGGTGAACAAATTCCGCTCGGCGCACGAATATTTACAATTGCCGATTCGCTCGACGCCATGATCAGCGATCGACCCTACCGCAAGGCGTTGCCAATCGCCCACGCCCGCGAAGAAATTCGACGCTGTGCGGGAACCCAGTTCGATCCGAAGGTAGTGGACGTATTCTTGTCGATCCCGGAACAGCACTGGATGGACTTGCGCGAAAACCTGGGCTCCCCGTTCCGCCTCGCGCACCTAAAGAACCTGCAAACGAACTAAGCCGCGCATCAACAAATTTTTGAAATGAAAAAGGAGGCTGGACTTCAGCCTCCCTTTTCTCAGTCAAGATGAGTTTCTGTTAGAACAAAAGCTTCAAAGCGAATTGAAGCTGCCGGGCTCCGGACGTACCGTCAGCACGACCGATCTGCGATGTTGACTGTCCGAACGTACCCGTGTTTGCAATGGCATTGCCAGGTTGTCCGAAATTCGCGTGGTTAAAGAGGTTGTACGCCTCCGTCCGAAACACCAGCTTCATCCGTTCGTTAACCGCAGTAGTCTTTTGGGCTACCGTGTCGAAATCAACGAAGTCTGGGCCATAAAAGCGATTTCGGCCAAGATTCGAAGCGGTGTCAAAGGCCGCAAAGTCGAAGTCCGAAAGCGGCGGTCCAGTAAAAGTTTTGTCCGTTCCTGATGGCTGCTTGGCTGTCGCCACTAGCTGCGCACGGTCGCTAACGCCGGCGTGTTGGTTGTCCTGGTTGCCGAAGGTGTCGTACGGAATGCCGGTCGACAACGTCGTGATGCCGCTGATCTGCCAGCCTTCCAAAGCCTTGCCGACAAATCCGTGATTCAGATGCGCTTTGTTCAGACCAAACGGCAGCTCATAGAGGTAGTTGATCACTCCACGGTGGCGTACGTCGAAGTCCGAGTTACCGCGCTCCGCCCGGAGATTAAACGAGTTGCGGGGGAATCCGCGGTTGCCGGCAGCCGGCGTGAGCGGGTCGGACGCATCGTCGATCGCATGCGAGAACGTATACGCTCCGCCGATCTGCAAGCCGTGCCACATCCGTTGGCTAACCTTTACTTGAAGGCCGTGGTAAGCCGCGTTCGCAATCGATTTCTGCAGGAACGCCTGGAAGAAGGCGTTGTTGTTCACCGCGTTGAAAGGAATGTTGCCGAAGAAATCTGCCCCAAACCAGAGCGTCGTAAATTGTAGCGTTCGGCTCGTGCAACCGAATCCGTTCGGTACCGAACAGAAAGCAACCAATTGAGCAACAAGGTCCGGCTGTGGCGGATTTCCATCCACCTCGCGGAAAAGGTGCGTGGAGTGCGAGCCCACGTAGTTC
>Ga0137409_10006451_pt1 | contig 12193 bp, 10 predicted proteins | sample CZODoug1_16funga_FD_122059 | JGI IMG/M metagenome (GOLD analysis project Ga0137409, IMG submission 122059) | Vadose zone soil fungal communities from Angelo Coast Range Reserve, California, USA - CZODoug1_16fungal (Hybrid Assembly) | ecosystem: Environmental > Terrestrial > Soil > Vadose zone... | reverse complement strand
TGAACTGATCAGGATCCGTCACCGAGCCGAATTCGGTGACATTGAATTCGCCATTGGGTTGGGTCTCCCAGCGCAGCGAGTCGTAGATTCCCACTTCGCTCACCACCGCGCGCATCGCCAACGGGTGTTGCGTCATTGCTGCTCCCATCAGCAGTCCGCCATTGCTGCCGCCCATGATCGCCAGGCGTTCCGGTCGCGTGTATTTGCGATCGACCAGAAACTTCATGCACGCGGCAAAATCATCGAACACATTTTGCTTGCGCGTCAATTTGCCGGCCTCGTGCCACGGCTCGCCATATTCGCCGCCGCCGCGCACGTTCGCGACCGCGAACGCGCCGCCGTAGTCGAGCCAGAGCCGGTTCATGCGCGAAAAATACGGCGCCATGCTGATCCCATAGCCGCCGTAGCCGTAAAGGATCACCGGCGTATTGGCATCGAGCGCCAGGCCTTTGCGGTGCAGGATCGTCATCGGCACGCGGGTGCCGTCTTTCGAAGTCACGAACACACGATCGACCGCGGCGTCGGCGTAGCCGAAGCGAGGCGGGTCGTTGAGCCGCGTCGGCTGCAGCCGTTGGCTGCCGGCGCGATAAACGAAGCGCGTGGGTGGCGACAAATAACTCATGACGCCCACTATCACGTCGTCACCATCGAGCACTTCGCCGACGGCAATGTTGGCAACGTTCTCGGCGGGCAGTTCTCCCATCGGCTTGCCCGCCAGCGAATACATGCGCACGGTCGACGGTCCGCCGTTCTGGTACTGCACGTACAGACGAGTGCGCGCGACGATCACCTGCTCGGCGGCGAGCGACGTCGCCGGCACCACGATATGGGCTTGCTCCAACGCCGGCGCGGCGAGCGGAATCGAAATGACCTGGCCCAGCGGCGCGCCTTTAATCGACATCGCCCACAGATTGCCGTCCTGGCCGATCGTCATGTGCTTGATGCCATCGGTATGGCGGGCGACCTGGGTCCACTGCTCGCCCGGGTTGCGCAAGTAAAAGGCGATTTCGCCGCCGTCACCGTTCTTTACCTCAGCCAGCAGGTATTTGCCATCGCGGCTTGCGTTCAGGGCGACTTCGGCGATGCGCGGAAATTCGTGGCCGATCACATAGTGGTCGTCGGTGTGCGGCGTGCCGAGTTTGTGGAACCAGACGGTTTGATAGAAGTGCCGGTCGGCCTCCGGTCGCTCGTCCGGCAGCGGGTAGCGCGTGTAGTAGAGGCCGGTGCTGTCGGCCGTCCACTCGACACTGCCGCCCGCAGTCGGGTAGGTCACATCGGCGATCACGTCGGTCAGTCGCTTGCCGCTCGCAACCTCGTACACATAGGCCGTGCCGGCTTCGCTGCCGTTTTCCGACAGCGAGACCACGACGTGTTTGCCGTCGAACGACGGCTTGTAGAAATCGATGGTCGTGCGGCCCTTCGGGTCGAGCACGGTTGGATCGAGGACGACGTGCTCCCTGGCGAGGTCGAGATCGGGGGGCAGCGTCACCAACGCAGATTGATTTTTTGGCGGCGCGTCCTTCTGCGCAAAGACCTTTCCGCCGCGATATTGGAAGTCGTAGCGGCTGACCGTCTTTGCCGCCAGCAACTTCTCCACGCGGCGCGCGATCTCGCCCCGTTGCGGAATCGAATCCAGATATTTTCGCGTCAATGCGTTTTGCGCGCGGACCCAATCCTTGACCTCCGGCGCGTTGTCGTCCTCCAGCCAACGATAGTGGTCGACGACCGTGGTGCCGTGAAACGCCTCCGAGACGGCCCGCTTCGGCGCGACCGGATAGTCGAATGCAGCGGCCCGCGCGCTTGATGCGACCATGCCGGCTATCGCGACCACCGCGCCGGCGGCAAATACATAGTTGCGGGCCGCTCGCGCGACTTTCGTTGCAATCTGATCTTTTCTCATCGCTTCATTTCCAGCGGCAGGACAGCGTCGCTTGAACATCGGCCCGATCGCGCGCGTGTGGTTGTGCTGAACCCGGTGTGTGGACCCAAGCGCGCGGACCCGGGGGCATCGCGGGGCATTCGTTGTTGTGTGAATCGGTTCGCGCCGGGGGCGCAAGACTGCCGCCTCTTGTGCCCGCTGGCTCAGGTTGGGATTCGTTCCCACTTTGCTTGCGTTATCGCACTGCGTGCGTGAGCTGATGCTGGATGACATATTATCGGCGAAGACACAGAACAAAATTCAGGGAGCGTATCGGTGCCGCGAGTTCATGGGTGTTGCCGTCTCCCGCAATGCGCAAGGTGCGCCGCGCCCGTGACGACTATCGTTGCATTTGCATTGCCCGGAGCACTGGATTCCCGACATGAACTTCGCTGAGATCAAAGTTGTGCCGCCTGCGGTCGGGGAACAGACCCTGCTGGACCCGGCGCAGTGCCGGGTCGAGGACTTGGACGCGGTTGCGCGGCAGCCGACCGATCCCGCCGCATGCCCGAGCGCGCATGCCATCACGAGCGGCGTGCCCATCTACGACTGCACGTCGCTGCGAGCGCAACTTGCGAAGCCGGGCCGGCGTGAAGCATTGCTTGCCGAATGGGTGGCCGTGATGGATCGCGGCCCCGGTGTCCTCGTGTTGACTGCCGCGTTCAACGACCCGACGCTGCTCGACGCCGCCACTGTCCAGTTCGCGGCCCTGATCGAGCAGGAGCGCGTGACCGGCGGCGGCGGCGACCACTTCGCCAAGCCCGGCGCCAACGATCGCGTCTGGAATGCGCTGGAGAAGTTGTGCCTGCGCGATCCGGATCTGTTCGCTCGCTACTACGCCAACGACATGATCGCCTTGACGAGCGAAGCCTGGCTTGGCCCGGCCTACCAGGTCACCTCACAGATCAACCGCGTCAATCCCGGCGGCGCCGCGCAGATCGCGCATCGCGACTATCACCTCGGGTTTTTCACGGCGCAAGGCGCGGCGCGTTTTCCAGCGCAGGTGCACCGCGTGTCGCCTTGGCTGACCCTGCAGGGCGCGGTGGCGCATGTGGACATGCCGCTTGAGAGCGGCCCGACCTTGTACCTCCCACACTCGCAGAAGTACGGCGCCGGCTATCTCGTCGCCGGGCGGCCGGAGTTCCAGGCCTATTTCGACGCGCACCACGTGCAGTTGCCATTGCGCCGCGGCGATGCGGTTTTCTTCAATCCGGCACTGATGCACGCCGCGGGCCACAATCGCTCGCGCGACATCCTGCGCCTGGCCAACCTGCTGCAGATCTCCTCGGCCTTCGGACGTGCGATGGAGACGGTGGATCGCACGCGTATGAGCAGGACGTTATATCCCGCGCTGTTGTCGGCGGTCGCGCGCGGAACTCTCACGGCCGCGCAGGTAGCGTGTGCCGTCGCCGCTTGCGCCGAGGGCTACGCGTTTCCCACCGACCTCGATCGCGACCCGCCGTTGGGAGGTCTGGCGCCAGAGAGCCAACAGGCGCTGATGCTGCGAGCATTGGGTGAACGATGGGAGTCCGCGCGGTTTGAGGAAGTCCTGGTGGAACGGGCCGCGCGCCAGCAGAGTCATGCTGGCCGGACCTTCTCCTAGGAGCGGCGCACGGCATGAGCACCAAGCCGATTGTCATCGTCGGCAGCATCAACATGGACCTGGTGGTTCGTTGCGTGCATCTGCCACGACCGGGCGAGACGGTGGTTGGCCGCGACTTTCGCGTGCTACCTGGCGGCAAGGGCGCGAACCAGGCGGTGGCGGCGGCGCGCCTCGGCGCCGCGGTGGAATTTGTCGGCTGTGTCGGTGACGATCCGTTCGGTGCGCAGACCGCGGCTGCGCTGCGCGCGGAGGGTATAGCTCTCACGCACCTGCGCAGCATGGCCGGAGTGGCGACCGGTGTCGCAATCGTGCTGGTTGAGGACACGGGCGAGAACAGCATCGCGCTCGCTCCTGGGGCCAATCACGCGCTGTCGATCGAGCACATCGACGCGGCGTCTGACCTCATTGCGGGCGCGGGAATGCTCGTGTGCCAGCTCGAGTCGCCGCTCGCCGCCGTGCAACACGCGATCGGCATCGCGTTTGCCGCTGACGTGCCCGTGCTGTTGAATCCTGCTCCTGCGCAGGCGCTGCCCGACGCCTTGCTGCCGATGGTGAACCTGCTCGTGCCCAACGAGGGCGAGGTCGCTGTACTTGCCGCCGCGATCCCCGGGAAAATTGCCGGTGCAGCGATGGGAAGCGCGGCCAATGCGACTAAGTCAGCGTCCGCGTTGCGCATGCGCGGCGCGGGCACGGTGATCGTGACGCTGGGCGCGGATGGCGTTTTGGTGGCTGATGAGAAAGGGTGTCTGCAGTTGCCGGCCTATGCGGCGCGCACGCTCGACACGACAGGCGCCGGCGACGCCTTTGTCGGCGCGCTCGCCGCGGCGCGCCTCGAAGGACAAGACTTGCACGCTGCTATCGACTTCGCGCAACGTGCGGCCGCCTTCAGCGTCGAGCACCGCGGCGCGCAGGCCGCTATGCCGCGGCGCGCCGACCTGCCCTCGGCCCGCGCTTTGCCAGGACTCGCCTCGTGAAGAAGACGCCGCTGTTGCACGCGGCGTTGTCGCAGGCAATTGCGCGCCTGGGTCACGGCGACATGATCGTCATCGCCGACGCCGGCTTGCCTGTGCCTGAAGGCACGCCTTGCATCGATCTGGCCGTGACACGTGGCGTGCCGACGTTGGCGCAGGTGCTCGCCGCGGTTCTGACCGAGATGCAGGTCGAACGAATTATCGTTGCGCACGAGATGCGCACGCGCTCGGCCGCGCTGCGCGATTACATTGCGGCAATCCTGCCCGCGACTGCCGCCGAGGAGATTTCGCACGATGAACTCAAGGCGCTCTCGCGGCACGCGCGCGCAGTCGTGCGCACCGGCGAATTCACGCCGTACGCCAATATCGTTCTCGTCGCGGGCGTGGTGTTCTGACTCCGGACGACGCGCCGCTGGAAAATAGTTCGCGGCGACGGGCGCACGGCAAGCGCACACGACCCGCACAACATGCGCACGACTTGCGTATCGGCGCAAGGACGATGCGAACCCAAGAACAAGAACGAAGACACAGGAACCGAACCCGCCGACTCCCTCGCTGCGTGCGTTCGCCAGCAACCTTGAACTCACCCAAATCGGGCAAGGCGCTGACGGTCCAACGCTTCATCGCTTGAAAGTAAATCGTTTTACTGCTAGCTTGGCCGCAATCGAAAGCACCGCCTGACGAATACAAGGTCGTGCGCCAAGGGGGAGACACTCGGTGGCCAAGCCGCTGATCCTGGTTGATCCGCTGCCGCGGAAGCTTGCTTTGATTTGCGACGCCCAGACGCGCGAGCGGCTTGCTGCGTTGGGTCAGCTTGAGATCTCAGAAGACCGGCCGATGTCCGATCAACAGGTCGAGCGCCTGCTGCCCGAGGCATCAATTCTCATCGGCCAGACCGCGATGCCACGTGCGCGACTCGAGCGCGCCGCCCGGCTCAAGGCAATTTTCAACGTCGAGACCAACTTCCTGCCGAACATCGACTACCAGGCCTGCCAGGAGCGCGGCGTCTGGGTGCTGAGCCCGACGGCGGCCTTTGCGACAGTGGTCGCCGAATCGGCGCTGGCGATGGCAATCGATCTGGCGCGCGGTATCAGTGCCGGCGATCGTGCTTTTCGCGCCGGCAAGGAAAAATACGGGCACGCGAGCAACGCCGACTGTTTTCAGTTCACCGGTGCCGCCGTCGGGCTGATCGGCTTCGGCGACCTCGGACGCACGCTGCGCGCGCTGCTGGTCCCGTTTCGCAATCCGGTCGCGGTCTACGACCCATGGCTGCCGGACGAACTGATCCGCGCGCACGATTGCCGCCCGGCGCCGCTGGATGAAGTCCTGTCGACCTCGAAGGTGGTGTTCGTGTTTGCTTCGGTCACCACCGCCAACCAGGGATTTCTCGGCCGGCGCGAATTTGAATTGCTGGCGGCGGGATCGGTGTTCCTGCTGCTGAGCCGCGCGGCGGTCGTTGATTTTCCGGAGCTCTTGCGGCAGGCGAATTCCGGGCGCATCAAAGTCGCGACCGATGTCTTTCCGCAGGAGCCGGTTTCGGCCGTCGATCCCATTCGCGAACAGCTCGGCGAAAACCTGCTGCTCTCCGCGCACCGCACCGGCGGCATGACGGAGGCTTTGCAGTTGATCGGCCGCATGACGGTGGCCGACGCCGAGCTGGTCCTGCGCGGGCTGCCGCCGCAACTGTGCCGCCGCGCGGATCCGGCCAGCGCCAGTCAACTGCGCAGCATGCCGGTGGGCACGCCGAGGAAATAGGCGTGTGGGCGCGTGCCGGCGGAGAAATTAATCGTTTTTCTCCCGCGCGCTCGGCGCGGTCGGGCCGGAGTTCCGATGGTTAGCAGGCCACGCAAGGCAAACACGACACGCAAGTTGATCGGCACGATGGTTCGCAAAAGCGCGAAGGGCGAGCACCGCGCACCGGCGGCGACCATCCGCGACGTTGCTGCGCGCGCCGGCGTCGCCACGGCGACCGTATCCAACGTGCTCACGGGCCAGCGCCACGTCGCCGGCGATCGGCGACGTTTGGTTCTGGAGGCCGTCGACGCTCTTGGTTATCAGCCGAACCATCTCGCCGCGAGCCTGCGCCGCAAGGACTCGCGCACGATCGGCATCGTCGTGCCCGATCTCACCAATCCGTTCTTCGCCGAGCTCGTGCAACGGATCGAAGGCCTGGCCGCGGCGGGCGGTTTCCAGATCCTGCTCGTCGACAGCAGCAACGACGTCCAGCGCGAAGCTTCGCGCGCGCGTGCGCTGCTGGCGCGAAGAATCGATGGCCTGATCCTGGTGCCGACGCGGGATGCGCTGCCGGCGATGAATCCATCAGGACCGAGCCTGCCGCTGCCGGCCACGGTTCTGGTCGATCGCGGCTATGGCCTCGCCGGCTTCGATGCGGTGCGGTCCGACAACGCGGACGCGTGTTATCGCGGCTGCGGGCACCTGTTGCAGCTCGGCCATCGCGACATTGTCTTTCTCGTCAGCACTGACGTGCTGGCGAACATCCGCGACCGGATCAGCGGTTACCGGCGCGCGTTGGCCGATGCCGGTTTGACGGGGCGTGAACGCGTCGTGGTCGGGGGCGCGAGTGTGGAGAGCTGCCGCGGCGCGATTGAACAGGAGTTGCGGCGCGCTGATCGTCCGAGCGCCGTGTTCGCTGCCACCTACGATGCAACCCTCGGCGCGATCAAGGCGATCCGGGCGGTCGATCTGGCTTTTCCCGAAGACGTTTCTCTGCTCGGGTTTGATGATTTTGATTGGATGACGGTGCTGCGTCCGTACGTAAGCACCATCGGCCAACCGATCGATGCGATGGCAGCATCCGCGTGGCGTTTGTTGTGCGCACGCCTGCAAGGCGGCGCCGATCGCAGCGGCAACGCTAACGCGCGCATTCGTCTGCCTTGCACCTTGCAGGTGAGAGAGTCCACCCGGCCGCCAGCGACCGCCGTGAAGCGGCGCCGGTACGGCTAAGTTCTGTGACTACAAGAGGAGACACAATGCCTCGATTGGGAGTTCACACTTTTGTGTGGGCGCCGGAATGGAACCGGCAGGGAGCCGCGGCTGCTATTGAGGGCGCGCTCGCTGCAGGTGTCGATCTCGTTGAGATTCCGCTGTTGCGGCCAGCGGAGATCGACGTGGAATACACGAAAGAGCTGGCCGCCGCGCACGGCATCGGCCTGACCTGCTCGCTGGGACTGCCGGCGCACGCCTCGCTGCCCGATGATCCTGCGGGGGCAGAGAAATTTCTCCAGCAGGCGCTCGACGTCACCGCTGCGCTCGGCGCGGCGAGCTTGTCCGGCGTGACTTACGCCACGATCGGCCGGCTCTCAGGTGCGCCGCCCACTGAGCAGGAGTACGCAATCATTGCGCGGACGCTCAAGGGGATCGCGCGGTACGCGGCCAGCTTGGGAGTTTCGCTGGGATTGGAGCCCTGCAATCGCTATGAGACCCATTTGCTGAATACCGGGCGCCAGGCGGTGACGCTGATCGAGCGCATCGATGAGCCGAATCTGTTCGTCCATCTCGACACCTACCATATGAACATCGAGGAGAAAGGATTCGAGGCCGCGATCGTCGAGGCCCGGCCGCGCCTCAAGTACATCCATTTGTCCGAAAGCGACCGCGGCACGCCGGGTACCGGCACCGTCGATTGGGAGGGGGTATTCCGCGGACTGGCGCGCATCAGATTCGATGGCGACATGGTGCTGGAGTCGTTCGTGCATTTGCCTCCGGATATCGCGCGCGCGCTCGCCGTGTGGCATCCGGTGGCAGCAGGAGGTGCGGCCGAGGTCATCGGCAGCGGCTTGCCGTTTTTGCGTGCCATAGCCAAGCAGCACGGCGTGTTGCGCGACTAGAAGCTAGCTCGGAATGTCGTGCGCAATCAGTTCTCCGCGGCGGCAGCAAGGACCAGCCACGAAGCCCAGCGCAAAGCGGGTTGCGCTACTCAAAGCTTGCGCACGCCATCGCCGACCCGAATCGCGCCGGCCTGCACCACCTTGGCATTCAGCCCGCGGAGCCGAAGCGGCCTTCCGGTCGATGAGTTCACCCACTTGGCCGCTTCGCGCCCGAAACGCGCGGCAAATTTGTCACAGCCCGTGTGCGGTTGGGCCGTGACTTCAATCAGTGCCGAGCCGAGGGCTAAACGTGTTCCGGGCGGCAGATTGTCCACGCTCACGTCCAGATCTACCACGAGTTGATCGCCAGCCAATGGCCAGCGCTCCTTCACCTGCGCTATCAGGGCAATGAGACGAGCATTGATCAGCGTGAGTTGCGCGTCGGGATCCGCCGAGCCATCGGTGGTTTGGGAATTGCCGCGAGTTCTCCAGCCGTCGCCGACGAGACCTTCGATGCGATCCAGTTCTCCAATTTCCAAGATTTCGCGCGCGTTGATCCGCGGTCGCCGCACGATCAAGGCCAGGACACCTTCGGTTTTGGGCGACCGGCGGATGGTCTCCAGCCCGGCTTCAAGCTCTGGCAATGTCAATGGGTTTGCGGGGACCACGATGCGCTCCAAAAAGGTGTATGTTCACTTGGGATCATATCGTGCTCTGCTTGCCGCGGAACACGTGCTCCCATCATTGCCGGTCACGATGAAGTTGCGCGAGTGCCGTGCCGTACGCTTGATCGTCAATGTCCTAATTGTGGCGCTTGACGCCGCTATAAGAACAAGAACCGGCACATCGGAGGAGACGCATGGACGAAGTCGCTGACGCGGGTCGCAAGCCTCCGCTGCTCGAAGCGCGGGGCATATCAAAGTACTTCGGCGCAATTACGGCGCTCGATGGCGTCGGGTTTCACCTTGCTCGTGGCGAAGTTCTGGGCGTCGTCGGGGATAACGGGGCAGGTAAATCAACCCTGATGAAAATCCTTTCCGGGCTGTTCCAGCCGAGCGCGGGCGAGATCGTATTCCAAGGTGATCCGGTGCGCTTCGCGAGCCCCCGTGACGCGCATCGGATTGGCATCGAGATGGTCTATCAGGACCTGGCCCTCGCCGGGAACATGCCAATTTTCGAAAACATCTACCTCGGCCGCGAACCTGGCCGCCGCTTCCTTGGAATGACGATTGTCGATCAGGAGAGGAGCCGCCAGATGGCCGCCGAACACCTCGATCGACTGCACATCGAAGTCAAGTCCGTCGATCAGAATGTCGAGGATCTTTCCGGCGGGCAACGGCAGGCGGTCGCGATCGCACGCGCCACTGCCTTCGACGCGCGCCTCGTGATCATGGACGAACCGACGGCGGCGCTGGCGATCAAGGAGGTCGGCAAGGTGCTCGATCTCATCAAGAGTCTCAAGGAGCACGGCGTCAGCGTGATCCTGATCAGCCACCGACTGGACGACGTGTTCTATGTCTGCGACCGCGTGATGGCGCTGTTCCGCGGCGGCAACTTCGCCGAGGCCGCGTTGCGGGATACCAGCCGCAACGAGGTCATCGGCTGGATCATGGGGACCAAGGGTCACACTGCGGCGCTCGCGCACGACCGGGTGCAATGACATGGCCGCGCGCGAGGTCATCGGCGGTCGCAGGTTTGCCAAGGCGGCCGAGCGCTACGGCATTGTTGCCGTGGTCATCGTGATGATGGTCTTCCTGGCGCTCCTGCAGCCGGAATATTTCCTGTCGGTACAAAACCTGACCAACGTCCTCAAGCAGATCGCGATGAACTCACTGCTCGCGATCGGCATGTTCCTGGTGATCCTCACCGCGGGAATCGATCTTTCCGTCGGCTCGATCCTGGCGCTGGCGATGATGGCGGTGGCGATGGCCGACAAAGCCGGTTGGCCATGGCCGGTGGTGCTGCTGATCGGGCCGGGGGTTGGAATCATCGTCGGCGCGATCAACGGTCTTGGCCTGACGCTGCTGCGCCTGCCGCACCCGTTCATCATGACGCTCGGTACGCTCAATGCGGTGCGCGGGCTGACCAACCTCATCTCTGATGGGCGGCCCATCTCCGGCCTGTCCGCACCGGTGCGCTTTCTCGGCTCGGCCCAGATTCCGCTACCCGCGCTCGGGCCGTTTGGCGCAATTCCGGTGAGCGCTTTCGTGCTGCTGGTCTGCTATGGCGGTGTGGCGCTGTTTCTCAGGAAGATCTCGGTTGGCCGCCACATCTACGCGGTCGGCGGCAATCCGCAAGCGGCGCGCGTGAGCGGCATCAGCGTTGATCGGATCCTGATCCTGGTTTACGTGATGTCGGGTTTTTTCGCCGGGCTGTCGGCGCTGTTGCTCGCCGGTCGCACCGACTCGGGTTTTCCCAACGCGGGCATCGGCGCAGAGCTGGATGCGATCGCGGCAGTGATCATCGGCGGCGCGAGTTTCTTCGGCGGGCGCGGCACGGTGCTCGGCGTATTCTCGGGCGTGCTCATCATGGGGCTGCTGCGCAACGGCCTGAACCTGATGAACGTCAGTGTTTTCTGGCAGCAGCTGCTGATCGGAATCATCATCATTCTCGCCGTGTACGTCGACGTGCTGCGACGGCGCGCCGCGGTGAGGACCGAGGAGCTGACGCAATCGCGTGCGACGCACTGGCTCCTGCGTCGGAGGCGAGATCTTGATAGTCGGAGCACGACAACATAATGGGAGAAACTCAATGAGAAAGATGCTGTTGCTGGCGGCGAGTGTGCTTGGCGCGGTGGCGTTCGGCGCAAGCGCAGCCGAGACCGTGGTGGTCGCGATGAAGGGTCCGGGCTCCGGCAATCCATTCTGGGCCGCGGTGCAGGCAGGTGCCGAAGCCAAAGGCAAGGAGCTTGGCGTCAACGTGGTCGTCGTTGCACCCCCGCAGGAGAGCGACGTGCAGGGCCAGATCGCGCTGATCGAAGATCAACTCGCCAAGAAGGTCACCGCGATCGCGATCGCGCCCACCGACCCGAACGCGCTCGCACCGGTACTCGAGCAGGCCAAGAAGCAGGGCGTCGGTGTGGTCTTCATCGACACCAAGGGCTCCAACCCCGGGGTTACGTTCATCGGCACCAACAACGAGGTGGGCGCTGGTCTGGCCGCGGACTTCATCTGCAAGAATGTGCCGAAGGGCAGTGAGGTGGCGATCCTGCAAGGGATCATCACGCAATCGACCGGGCAGGCACGGGCGCAAGGCTCCAAGAAGGGCCTGACCGCCTGCGGCATGAAGGTCGTGGCCGAGCAGCCCGCCGATTGGGACACGGGCAAGGCGCAGTCGGTGATGGAAAACATCATCACCGGTCACCCGAACCTCAAGGCAGTGTTCGCGTCCAACGACAACATGGCGCTGGGCGCAGTCCAGGCACTGAAGTCGGCCAACATGCTGGCCAAGGTCGTGGTTGTCGGGTTTGATGCGAACCCCAATGCCGCGGCCAGTGTCCTTGCCGGCGAGATGAAGGCGACGGTCGCGCAAAATCCGAAGAACATGGGCGGGTTTGGGGTCGAGAACGCCTTGAACGTCAAGCACGGCAAGAAGATCGCGCCGGTGATCGATACCGGCACGGTGCTCGTCACCAAGAGCAACGCTGCTCAGTACAAGTAGATCACTAAGACCTGTGCGTACGGTTCGGGGCCAGCGGCCCCGGACCTGAGATTTTCCGTGACCATCGTGTCAGCATTGGAACCAGGTCTTCGGAGACTGCGACGTGACGGCAGTTCGCGCAAGCGCGTGGTGGAAAGAGGCGGTCGTCTACCAGATCTACCCGCGTTCATTCAACGACTCCAATGGTGACGGTATCGGCGACCTGCCGGGCATC
>Ga0137409_10006449_pt1 | contig 12194 bp, 10 predicted proteins | sample CZODoug1_16funga_FD_122059 | JGI IMG/M metagenome (GOLD analysis project Ga0137409, IMG submission 122059) | Vadose zone soil fungal communities from Angelo Coast Range Reserve, California, USA - CZODoug1_16fungal (Hybrid Assembly) | ecosystem: Environmental > Terrestrial > Soil > Vadose zone... | reverse complement strand
GCCTACTGGACGATTTCGGGCGAGGGCATCTTCATCAACATGCTCGGCGGCGTCACCACCTTCCTTGGGCCGATGGCTGGAACGGTGCTGCTGTTGATCCTCAATGATACGGTGACCCGGCTGACCGACTATTACGGCATCGTGCTCGGCATCGTCATCCTGTTCTTCGCCATCGGCCTGCGCAAAGGTTTGATGGATTTCGCGGTCGAGTGGTACGAGCAGCGGCGCGATGGCGCCAAGGAGAGCGCGAGATGACGGGCTCAACAAAGCGTGTCAGCGTGGTAACCGGAGGCGCCAGCGGTATTGGCGCAGCCTGCGTGCGCGAACTCGCCGCGAACGGAGATCTTGTCATTGTAGTTGATCGCGACATTGCCAAGGCCCAGGCGGTTGCGGCGGAGATCGGCGGTCGCGCCTATGCCGCCGACGTCGGCGACGAGCAGGGCGTCGAAGCCTGCGCTGCGGCGATTGAACGCGAATGCGGGCCGGTCGATGTGCTGGTCAACAGCGCCGGCATCATTCAGGTGCCGGTACGGCCGCACGATCTGCCGATGTCGGCATGGGATGATGTCGTGCGCGTGGATCAGCGCGGCACATATGTGGCCTGCCTCGCCTTTGCGAGGGGCATGATCGGCCGCAGGCGCGGCAGCATCGTCAATATCGCCTCGATCGCCGGCATGCGCTCGATGCCATTGCATGCCTACGCCCCGGCCAAGGCGGCGGTGATCGCGATCACCGAATGCCTCGCCGCGGAGTGGGGACCCTCCGGTCTTCGGGTCAATGCGGTATCGCCCGGCTACACGCTCACCCCAGCTCTGAAGAACGCGATCGATCGCGGCGAACGCGACGTGTCTTCGCTTTCAGCCAATGCCGCGCTGCGCCGCCTCGTCGATCCCGCTGAAATCGCACGCGTGGTCGCGTTTCTGGTGTCCGATGCCGCTTCCGCGATGACCGGCGCCAATGTGCCCGTTGATTGCGGATGGCTGGCCGGCACGTCGTGGAGCACCTATGGCGGCCTCCGGGAGGCGAACGGCTAAGCGATGCTCGATGTGCAGCAGCTCTCCAAATCGTTCGGCGGCGTCAAGGCGGCCGACGATATCACGTTGAATTTTGTGGAGGGATCGCTGACCGCGGTGATCGGTCCCAATGGCGCCGGCAAGAGCACGTTCTTCAATCTGATCACCGGCGCGTTGAAGCCCGATTCCGGCCGCATCCTGCTCAACGGCGTCGACATGGCAGGGCGCTCTCCGCCCGACATCGTGCGTCACGGCATCGGCCGGGCCTTTCAGGTGGCGAGCATTTTCCCGTCGCTCACGGTGCACGAAACGATGCTGGCCGCGGTGTGCGCCGATCAGCGCCGCGCCAGCGTGCTGCATCGGCGATTTCCACTCGCCGAAACCCGCGATCGCGCCGAACAGGCGATGGAAGTGCTGGGGCTCGCCAACAAGCGCGATCGGATAGCGGCAACGCTGTCGCATGGCGACCAGAAGCTGCTCGATATCGCGCTGGCCCTGGTGCTTGATCCCAAGGTGTTGCTGCTTGACGAGCCTACCGCCGGCATGGGCACCGAGGAACGTTGGCGGATGATCGACAAGGTCTATGAACTCTGGGAACGGCAGAAGATTACGGTCGTCTTCATCGAGCACGACATGGACATCGTCTTCAAGATCGCGCCAATGATCGTGGTGCTGTGCTATGGCCGCATCCTCGCGACCGGCGCGCCCGATGCGATTCGTCAAAACCCTGATGTCATCGAGGCGTATCTCGGCACCGAACATCACGCCGAGGCAGCGACATGAGCGGGCAGGCCGTCGTTCAGGTCGAGGATCTCGATGTCTATTACGGCACCAGCCAGATCCTGTTCGGTGTCGATCTCCAGGTGCAGCAGGGCGAGACCATGGCGCTGCTCGGCCGCAACGGGGCCGGCAAATCAACTACCATGAAAGCCATCATGGGTCTTGCGCCGGCGCGGCGCGGCAAGGTGACGCTGCGCGGCCGCGTCGTCTCCGGGCTCAAACCACATCACATCGCCCGCGCCGGGCTCGGCTTTGTGCCCGAGGACCGGCAGATCTTTCCGGATCATACCGTGGAGGACAATCTCGTCATCGGCCAGAAGAAAGGCGCCGAAGGCCAGGATGAATGGTCGATCCGGCGTGTCTATGAGGTGTTCCCGCTGCTGGAGCCGCTTCGATACCGGATCGCGGGCCGCCTGTCGGGCGGCGAACAGCAGATGCTCGCCATCGCGCGCACGCTGATGGGCAATCCGGCGCTGCTGCTGCTGGACGAGCCGAGCGAGGGGCTTGCACCTATCATCGTGCAGCGGATCGGCGAGTTGTTACGGCAGCTGCGCGGGACCGGTGCTACGGTTTTGATCGCGGAACAGAACATGCACTTCTGCCTTGGGCTGGCGAGCCATGCCACTGTCATCGACAAGGGCCAGATCGTCTACACCGCTACCATCGAGGATCTGAAAGCCAACGACAACATTCGCCAGCGCTATCTCGCGCTGTAGCTGCGACACGGCCTTGTCTGAACTTTATCCCGGCCATGATTCCTGATCGCGCACCGCGATAGTCGTTGGTGTTTGGTCATCCGTTGCGAGAAATGCCGATAGAATAAGGCTGATTTGCAATTCCGTAACACGGAACAAAATTCCGCTTGCATCAGCAACTGACCGGGGTTCTCATGTTCGGCAATAACAAGCTGAACGAGACGCAGCGCGCGCCGGTCATTTGGCAACGAGGAAGCGTGATGGGGGCGTTGTCGCATCTGCAAATTGTCGAGATCGGAAGTGCTGCGGCGGCGAGCTATTGCGCCCGCTTGTTTGCGGACTTCGGTGCGACGGTTCAGAAGGTCGAGCCACCTCGGGGTGATCCGCTTCGCCGCACCGCGCCATATACACCGATCGGACAGAGCGCCTGGTTCGCGTTTCTCAACTTCAACACGTCGAGCGTCGCACTCGATTCAAATGACGAAAGCGCGTCGTTGCGCCTGACGGAACTGATCGGTGACTGCGATGTCCTGATCGACGGCCGCGATATCGATGCGGCGGACTGTCCGGCATTCGATCTTGCCGCGCTCAAGCCAAGCAATCCGGGCCTTATTCATATCGAAGCAAGCGCAGCCTTCCATGCCGTTCCGCGAGACCGACAAGCCTTTTGCGAGTCGCAGCCCGCCACCGACGCTCGGCGAGCACAATCGTGAAAAACTCGCCGGCATTCTTGGACTGTCCAGCGCCGAGATTGATCAGCTTGCGCGTAACGGCATTATCGGAACCGAGATGCTGATGGAGGAACAACTCGTGAAAGAGAAGAAACAGGCGGCGGGCTGATGGGAACAGCCTACCGGGCAGAGCGCAAATCTGGAGCGGTCGCGACCGGCAGTCCGCAAGCGCTGATGTCGGTGCGTGGGCTCGGCATTCGCTTCAAGACCTCACAGGGGGTATGGCAGGCGACGCGCAAGATCGACTTCGACGTTGCGCCGGGCGAACGCGTCGGAATTGTCGGCGAAAGCGGTTGCGGCAAGACCATCACCGGCCTTTCCATCCTGCGATTGCTGCCGAACAATCTCGCCCGCCTGGACGGCTCGATCATGTTCGATGACATCGATCTCGCCTCGTGCAGCGCCAGGGTGATGCGCTCGATACGCGGCCGGCGAATCGGAATGATCTTTCAGGAGCCGATGAGCGCGCTTGATCCGGTGTTCACCGTCGGGCATCAGATCGCCGAGACCCTGCGTATTCATAGCAGTATCGGCAAGGACGAAGCCAGGGTACAGACCATCGACATGCTTCGCCGTGTCGGCATTGCGTCACCTGAACGGCGCATCGACGACTATCCACATCAGCTTTCCGGTGGAATGCGCCAGCGCGTGATGATCGCCGCTGCGCTGATCTGCGGGCCGCAGCTGTTGATCGCCGACGAGCCGACCACGGCCCTGGATGTCACGGTGCAGGCGCAGATTCTTGAACTGCTGCGGAACCTGAGCGAAAAATCGCAGACGGCGCTGATGCTGATCACCCATGACCTTGGCGTTGTCGCCGAGACCTGTACGCGCATGATCACCATGTATGCAGGCGAGGTCATCGAGGATGCCGCGGTCGACGCCGCGCTCATTCGGCCGCTGCATCCCTATACTTCCGGCCTGTTGCGCTCGCTGCCCCGCTTGAGCCCGCGCCTCGGCAAGCTTCCCTCGATCCCAGGCCGCGTTCCGTCCATTGCCGACATGCCGAATGGCTGCCGCTTCAAGGCGCGTTGCCCGCATGCGACCACGGGCTGCGAAGCCGAACAGGAATTGCTCGATGCAGGCGACGGTCGCAAGGTTCGTTGCTGGCGTTTCGGGGAACTCGAACTGCCCGGCGCATTGCAGCAGATAGCCTCCGCGCCGATTGCGGGAATGGTGGTCCGGCAATGATGTCCCCGGCCGCGGATGCCAAACCGGATCCCATCGTCTCGGTGCGTAACCTTGAGGTGTCGTTTCAAATGAAGGACCGCCGCGCGACCGTGAAGGCGGTGGATGGTGTCAATTTCGACGTCCGTCGCGGCGAGACGTTTGGAATCATCGGAGAATCCGGTTCGGGGAAGACGACCATCGGCCGTGCACTGGTTTTTCTTCTGAAGCCGACCGCGGGCGCCATTCTGCACAATGGCATCGATCCACAGGGGTTGCCGCGGAAGCAGTTCCAAAGCCATCGCCGCGACTACCAGATCATCTTTCAGGATCCGAACGCAGCGCTGAACCCGCGCATGACCATCGTCTCGTCGGTGCTTGAGCCGCTCGACCTCGCGCGCGCAGGAACCAGGGCAGAGCGCATGGCGTGCGCGCAGGAAGCCATGGACCGTGTCGGCTTGCCCAAGGAGATTGGCGAACGATACCCGCACCAGCTTTCCGGCGGTCAAAAGCAGCGCGTGATCATCGCGCGGGCGCTGACGCTACGCCCGAAGCTGATCGTTTGCGACGAGGTCGTGGCGGCGCTCGACATGTCGATCCGCGGCGATGTGCTCAATCTGTTTGCCGAGCTGCAACGTGATCTCGGCCTCACTTACGTTTTCATCACCCACGACCTGTCGGTGGTTTCCCACATCAGCGACCGCATCGCGGTGATGTATCTCGGCCGCTTCGTCGAGTTGGGTCCGACCGAGGATGTTTCCGGGCGGCCGCTGCATCCCTATACGCAGGCGCTCCTGTCGGCGGAGCCGCTGCCGCTGCCCTCGACCATGCGCAGCGACCATCGGATCATTCTGCAGGGTGAAATTCCGAGCCCGATCGATCCGCCGTCTGGCTGCCGCTTCCGCACCCGCTGCCGGTATACGCAGGCGGTCTGCGCCGAGCAGGCGCCCGGCTGGCGCGAACTCGCAGCCGATCATTGGGTCGCCTGCCATTTCGCCGATCGGCCGAACTTTTCGCCAAACTGACAACATTCCCGTTCGATGGAGGACAGTGCCATGACGAAGCAAAAGATCCTGGTGCCAGGTGCAACACGGCGCGAGGCGATGGCGCTCATATCGGGTGCGGTAGCGGGCGTGGCGCTGGGCGGCAACGCCCGCGCGCAGGGCACGCCGAAACGCGGCGGCATCTTGCGCGTCTCGGCCCCAACCAACCCGTCGAGCCTTGATCCCGCCACCGGCGGCGCCGGGTCGGATCATGCCTTTCTGTTCACAATGTACGACTCGCTGACCGAGTGGGACTTTGAAACCTTAAAGCCAAAGCCGGGTCTGGCTGAAAGCTGGAGCTTTTCCGATCCGACAACTTTGGTGCTCAACATCCGGCCAGGCGTGATGTTTCACGATGGCACGCCGCTCGATGCCGACGCCGTCAAGTTCAATCTGGAGCGCAACAAGAGCGATCCGAAATCCAACATCAAGGCCGATCTCGCGACCATGGCGTCGGTGGACATCACCGGTCCGATGCAGGTCACGCTGAAACTGAATACACCGGACACAGCGTTACCCGGCATCCTTTCGGATCGCGCCGGCATGATGGTTTCGCCCACCGCTCTCAAGGCAAGTGCCGGCGGCAATGTTGCCCGAACGCCGGTGGGCGCCGGTGCCTATGCTTTTGTCAGTTGGGCGGATGGCGAACGTATCGTTGTCAAGCGCAATGAAAAATACTGGAAGGCAAACCGTCCTTATCCCGATGGCATCGAGTTTGCGATCATTCAGGAACTGACAACTGGCGTGCGCTCGGTCACCGCGGGGCAGAACGATCTGATCTATCAACTGCCGCCGCGCCAGAAAGCCGTTGTGGAACGCTCCAATAACCTCAAGGTCGTCAACGGACCGACGCTCTATGTCTTTCAGATTTTCCTGAACTGGGCAAAACCGCCGTTCGACGACATCAGGGTCCGCAAGGCATTCAACCTTGCCATCGACCGGGAAGCCTTCGTCAAGGCGGCGCTCGCAGGGCTTGCGGAGCCTGCTTACATGAACCTGCCGAAATCGCATTGGGCTTACGACAAATCTGTCGCCGAGCTTTATCCCCATGATCCCGACAGAGCGCGCAAGCTGCTCGCGGAAGCCGGCTTCAAGGAGGGAACTGGAATCGAGATTGTCGGCTATCCGGATCAGGATTCAGTTCAGCGGCAGGAAATTCTGATCGAGCAATTCCGCAAGGCCGGCATCGGCGTACGCTTCCTCAATGCGCCGGTGGCGGAAGCCTCGGCTGCGTTCTTCGGTCCCGAGAAACGAGGCTCCGGGCTGCTCGCCGCCTGGACCGGACGGCCGGATCCGAGCCTGACTTATTCGCTGATGTTTACCAAGGATGCGTATTACAATGGCGGCAGGGCTCCGGTCCCGCCGGAACTGGAAGCCGCGATCAAGGACTCGCGCGCTTCCGAAGATACCGAAGTGCGCCGCAAGGCTTTCGCTGTCGTGCAAAAGCTGGTGATGGAAAATGCCTTCGTGGCGCCGCTCGCCTTCCAGTACGAGTTGGTCGCGATGAACAAGCGCGTGCAGGGCTACAGACCGAATCTGCTCGGCAAGCCGAAATACGACGACGTCTGGCTGGAGAGCTAAAGGCATGGCGCGACGAAGTCCGGCAAAGGTCATCGGCAGCCGGCTGTTGCAGGCGCTGCCGGTTGTTCTGCTGGCGACGTTCATGGTGTTTTCGCTGCTCAAGCTCGTGCCCGGCGACATTGCGGTGACACTGGCGGGCGACAACGCCTCCGACGTACGCATCGCCGAGATCAAGCGAATATACGGGCTCGATCGGCCGTTCATGGTGCAATACGGCGCATGGCTGGGAAAAGCCGTTCAGGGCGACCTGTCGCAATCGCTGCTCTCCGGTGAGAAGGTTGCAGATTCGATCGCCCGGGCCTTTCCGAACACGCTGCTGATCGTGGCCATTGCGCTCATGCTGGCGCTCGCGACCGGGATCCCGATGGGAATTGTTGCCGCGATCAAACCCAATGGCTGGGTCGATAAAATTGTCAGCATGGTTGCCTCGCTTGGCGTGGCGATACCAGGATTTTGGCTCGCTATGATTCTAGTGGCGGAAATCTCCCTCAAGCTGAATTGGCTGCCGGCCACGGGCGCAAAATCATTTGCGGTGTCGCCCTGGGACGCGATCCGGCATGCATCGCTCCCCGCTATCGCGATCGCCGCCTACGGCATGGCCGAGGTGGCGAGGCAACTGCGAGGTTCGCTGCTGGAGGTGCTGTCGTCGCAATATGTGCGGACGTTGCATGCCAAGGGACTTTCGATGTCGAGAATCCTGTGGCAACACGGCCTCAAGAACGTCAGCGTCAATCTGTTCACCATCATCAGCCTGCTGGTGAATCGGATGCTGGCTGCGACCGTCGTTGTCGAAGCTGTCTTCGCGATTCCCGGCTTGGGGAGTCTCATCGTCCGCGGCGCCATTCAACGCGATTTCCCGATCGTGCAGGGCGTGGTGTTCGCCATGGTGATTGTCGTTATTCTGGTCAACCTGATCGCCGATCTCTTGTGCGCGGCCGTCGATCCGAGGATCGAGCAATGACGGAGCTTGCGCTTCCAAACCGGCCGTTGTTTGCGAAAATGACGCGCCCGCGGCGTTTCTTCTGGTGGCTGGCCTCGGACCTGCGCGCGGCGCTGGCGCTGGTCGTCCTGCTCGGGCTTGTCATCGTTGCGATCGGGGCGCCGTGGATCGCGCCTTACCCGCCGACCGCGCAAGACGTCAACAACATGCTGGCGGCGCCCAGTTCCAGCCATCTGCTCGGCACCGATGATCTCGGCCGCGATATTTTCAGCCGCTTGATCTACGGCGCGCCGGCCACCGTGTATGCGAGCCTGCTGGCTGTCAGCGTCGCAGTCGCCATCGGGTTGCCGGTCGGATTGATCGCCGGTTTTTTTGGCGGCTGGACCGATGACATCTTCAGCCGGGTGATCGATACCTTTCTGTCGTTTCCAGCCATCGTGCTGGCGATCGCGGTCACCGGTGCCCTCGGCATCGGCCTGACCAACGGCATGATCGCCGTCGGCATTGTGATGTTTCCGGCGCTGGCGCGGATCGTGCGCGCGCGTACGCTGATTGTGCGTCAGGAACTCTACGTCGATGCGTCGCGCTGCTTCGGCGCGCCGGCCTGGCATATCCTGTGGAAGCATGTGCTGCCGAATGCCTTGCAGCCGGTGATCGTCCAGGTGACGCTGCTATTGGCCGCTGCACTGCTGGCGGAAGCGAGCCTGAGTTTCCTCGGTCTCGGCATCCAACCGCCCAACCCAAGCTGGGGCGCGATGCTGGCCCGTGCCTATCAATACATGGAGATCGCGCCGGAGCAGATGTATGCGCCCGGATTTGCAATTCTGGTCGTGTCGCTGGCGTTCAATGCGCTGGGAGAGTCCTTACGCATCGTGCTCGATCCGACCATGAAGGATCGCTGAGCTCCAACCGGAAACGTTCATGCCTTTTCGTAAGCTATTGATCGCCAATCGCGGCGAGATTGCCATTCGCATCGCCCGTGCCGCCGGCGAGAGCGGCCTTGCCAGCGTCGCGATCCACCCGTCCGACGATGCACTGTCGCTGCACGTCCGCGCGGCTGACGAAAGTTGCGAAATTCCGGGACGAGGGGCGCGGGCCTATCTCGATATCGAGGCGGTGATGGCGGCCGCGAGGGCGACGGCATGCGATGCATTGCACCCGGGCTATGGCTTCCTCAGCGAGAATGCGTTGCTGGCGCGGCGCTGCGCGGAGGAGGGGATCGTCTTCGTCGGACCTTCCCCGGAGGCGCTGGATTTGTTCGGCGACAAGGTGGAGGCCAAACGGCTCGGCAGGCGCTGCGGCGTGCCGGTGATCGAAGGCACCTCTGGTCCGACCACGCTGGACGAGGCGAGGGCATTTTTCGCTTCGCTCGGCGTGGGGGGAGCGGCAATGATCAAGGCGATAGCCGGCGGCGGCGGACGCGGCATGCGCATCGTCGAGGACGCCTCAAAGCTGGAGGAAGCCTATGCGCGTTGCCAATCCGAGGCGAAGGCCGCTTTCGGAAACGATCAGGTCTATGTCGAACGCCTGATCCGCAAGGCGCGCCATATTGAAGTGCAGATCATCGGCGACCGCTTCGGGGCGATCAGCCATTTGTGGGAGCGCGAATGCACGATCCAGCGACGCAACCAGAAGCTCATCGAAGTCGCGCCAAGTCCCTCGCTGAGCGATGGCTTGCGCTCGCGGATCATCGATGCCGCGAGGCGGCTTGCGGACGCCGCGCACTACGACAGTCTGGGCACGTTCGAATTCCTGGTCGACGGTGAAGCAACCGAAGGCGATCCGGCGTTCGCCTTCATCGAAGCCAATCCGCGCCTCCAGGTCGAGCACACCGTGACCGAGGAAGTGCTTGGCGTTGATCTGGTGAAATCGCAGATCGCGATCGCCTCCGGCGCAACGTTGGCCTCGCTCGGCCTGACCCAGGCGGCCGTCCCGGCGCCACGCGGCTACGCGGTGCAACTCCGCATCAACATGGAAGTGATGGATGCGAAGGGGTTGACGAAGCCGACGGGCGGGACACTTGAGGTATTCGATCCGCCGTCCGGCCCGGGCGTGCGGGTCGATACCTTCGGCTATGCCGGGTACAAGACGAGTGCTGCCTACGACTCCCTGCTCGCCAAGGTTATCGTTCATTCGGCCGCCGCAAGCTGGCCCGATGTCGTGCAGAAGGCGGCGCGGGCTTTGCGCGAATTTCGCATCGAGGGTGTCGCCACCAATATTCCCTTCATTCAGGTAGTGCTGGCGCATCCCGATTTTGTCGCCAACCGCGTCAGTACGAATTTCATTGACACCCACGTCGCCGCTCTGGTCGGCGCGCCCCGGGAAATCGCGCGACCGCTGTTCTTCGCAACCGGGGCCGCCGCCGGCGAAATGCCCGCGTCTTCCAAGGCAGGCGTATCCGCCGCTCCATCGGGATCGGTAGCGGTGCCGGCGCCGCTGCAAGGCACGGTGGTTGCGATCGAGGTCGCCGAAGGGGATTTGGTCCGCCCGGGGCAGCAGATCGCCGTCATCGAGTCGATGAAGATGGAGCACCTGGTGGATGCCCCGCACGGCGGCAAGGTCACGAAAGTCACGGCCTCGAAGGGCGAGACGCTGATGCACGGCGAGCCGATCCTGTTTCTCGAGCCGGCCGAAGTCGACGGCGACGAGGCCGAGGAAGAAGCGGCTGTCGATCTCGACCATGTCAGGCCCGATCTCGCGGAGGTCATCGCGCGCCATGCCATTACGCTCGACGAGAACCGCCCCGCAGCGGTGGCGCGCCGGCGCAAGACCAACCAGCGAACGGCGCGGGAAAACGTCGCGCAACTGGTCGATGACGGATCGTTTGTTGAATACGGATCGCTGGCGATCGCCGCCCAGCGTCGCCGGCGGAAGGTCGATGACCTGATCAAGAGCACGCCCGCCGATGGGCTGATCACGGGCGTGGCCACTGTCAACGCGGAGAAGTTCGGTGCCAAAGACGCGCGCTGCATGGTGATCTCGTACGACTATACCGTGCTGGCCGGCACCCAGGGTCACATGAATCACAAGAAGATCGACCGCATGCTCGGCCTTGTCGAGCAATGGCGCCTGCCGCTGGTGTTCTACGCTGAAGGCGGCGGCGGTCGCCCCGGCGATACCGACCGGCTCGGCATGACCGGCCTCGACGGGCCGTCGTTCGTGCAGTTCGCAAAGCTTTCCGGCCTGGTGCCGGTCGTTGGCGTGGTTTCCGGCTATTGTTTCGCGGGCAACGCCGCGATGCTCGGTTGCTGCGACGTCATCATTGCCACCAGGAATGCGTCGATTGGCATGGGCGGGCCGGCGATGATCGAAGGCGGCGGTCTCGGGATCTTCCGGCCCGAAGAGGTCGGTCCGCTCGAGGTGCAAGTCGCCAACGGCGTGGTCGATATTCCGGTCGCGGACGAGGCCGAAGCGGTGCGCGTCGCGAAGCGCTACGTGGCATATTTTCAGGGGGCGATTAGCGATTGGGAGTGCGCCGACCAGCGGCTGCTGCGCGCGAGTATCCCGGAGAATCGTTTGAGGATTTACGACGTACGCGCGGTGATCGAGACGCTCGCCGATCGCGACTCGGTCCTCGAGCTTCGACGGCATTTCGGGCTCGGGATGGTGACGGCGTTCACGCGGATCGAGGGGCGACCTGTTGGAGTGATCGCGAACAACCCGGTGCATCTGGCGGGCGCGATCGACAGCGACGGCGCCGACAAGGCCGCGCGCTTCATGCAATTGTGCGACGCTTTCGATATCCCGATTTTGTTTCTGTGCGATACGCCCGGAATCATGGTTGGGCCGGAGGTCGAGAAGACCGCGCTGGTGCGGCATGCGTCGCGGATGTTCGTGATCGGCTCGAATATCACCGTGCCGTGCTTCACGATCATCTTGCGCAAAGGCTACGGTCTCGGCGCGCAGGCGATGGCAGCCGGCAGTTTCAAGGCGCCCTTGTTCACAGTCGCATGGCCGACCGGGGAATTCGGCGGCATGGGACTCGAAGGCGCGGTCAAACTCGGCTATCGCAACGAAATCGCGGCGCTCGAAGATCCACAAAAGCGCAAAGCGTATTTCGATGAGATGGTCGCGCGCATGTATGAGCATGGCAAGGCCGTGAATATCGCGTCGGCGTTCGAGATCGACGATGTGATCGATCCGATGGAATCGCGGCGGTGGATTATCGCGGCGCTCGATTCGTCGCCGCCGGCCGCCCCACGAGAAGGCAAGAAGAGAGGGTGGGTGGATACGTGGTGACGCGC
>Ga0137409_10006448_pt1 | contig 12195 bp, 7 predicted proteins | sample CZODoug1_16funga_FD_122059 | JGI IMG/M metagenome (GOLD analysis project Ga0137409, IMG submission 122059) | Vadose zone soil fungal communities from Angelo Coast Range Reserve, California, USA - CZODoug1_16fungal (Hybrid Assembly) | ecosystem: Environmental > Terrestrial > Soil > Vadose zone... | reverse complement strand
TGGAACACCATTACCCTAATTCTTGGTCTCCCGACCAGCTCTTCGCACGCCCTGATTGGTGGTTTCGGTGGCGCGGCCGTGGCCAAGGCCAGCTTCCGCGCGCTCATCTTTGGCGGCTGGATTAAGCCCATTGCCTTTATTTTTCTCTCGCCGCTCATTGGCATGCTCCTCGGCATGACCGTCACGATCATCACGAGTTGGATCGTTCGCCGCCAGCGCCCCCTGAAAGTTGATAAGTGGTTCCGCCGCCTTCAGCTCGTCTCCGCCGCTGGCTACAGTTTCGGCCACGGCACCAACGACGCGCAGAAAGGCATGGGCATCATCACCACGGCGCTCGTGGCCGGAGGCTTGCTCAAAACGTTCGTCGTTCCCTACTGGGTGATCATTTGCTGCCACTTGGCCATCGCTGGTGGAACCATGGCGGGCGGCTGGCGCATCATCAAGACCATGGGCCAGCGCATCACCAAGCTCAACCCCTTCGGCGGCTTCGCAGCCGAAACCGCCGGCGGGCTCACGCTCGTTGGCACAGCCACCTTCGGCATTCCTGTCAGTACTACGCACACGATCACGGGCGCCATCGTCGGTGTCGGAGCTTCGCGCCGCCTTTCCGCTGTTCGATGGGGCATCACTCGACGCATCGTTTGGGCTTGGGTTCTCACCATTCCCGGCGCCGCTCTATTTGGAGCCGCTCTTTTTCAAGCATGCCGATCCTGGGTAAAATGATTTAATTGGGGCGTATTGACTATGAAGCAAGACCGCAGCCCAATGCCGGGGTACCCGTTTTTCGCCCACGCCGAGTTGGTAGTAGAAAACTCGGATGTTCACGTCACTGCGCGTTTGTGTGCGCTAAGCCGTGAAGGCTGCCGTCTGTATGTAGAGAATCCTCCGCTGGTAGGCAAATCCGTTTTTGTGAAGATCTATGCTTGGCCGCATTTTCTCCAGGTTCAAGGTAAGGTTTGCCGCTCTGATCCCGACTTACTTGTCGCCGTCGCATTCGGTCAGATTGAATCATGCTACGTCTCCGAGTTAGATGCCTGCCTGCTGGAAGCGGAGCAGAAACAACGCATCCGCTCGGTGGATTAATTGTGCTACGAAAGACGTTTCTCAGATGACCGCCAAAATGTGCTACGCGGACAAATCCAACAGAGAGACGGTACTGAAATTGAAGGCTGTAGGGACGCCACATTTCCGCTCTCATCGACACTTGTGTTGCTATGAGATAGACAGAGGATATCTCCCAAAAGGTCGTTGAGATTCGCCCGGATTCTGGCTGGTGACACTGGCATTCTTTTCTTGTTTGCTACCCATTGGGCCGAATAATGGCGCAAGATTTACATCTCATGAGAGGGTTGTTGACAATAAACTGGGGCATCCTCCTCGGTCAAGCAGCGGATGGCCAACTCCTGGTGAGTCGGATTACCGGGCATCTGAGGGGCACTTGCAAGGCTGGTGGGTTTGTCCCCAGGAGTGGATCAACCAGGAAGCTTGATGAAGGCTGGGTTGGCACCACTCATCGCTCTGGGCAATAGTTCGCAAGTCGGAGGGGGCACTATGAACGCGATGGAGCGAAGTCTTTCTCGACGAGATCTGCTAGGAACTTTGGGAGTGGCTGGTGTTGGAATCGTCGTCAATCGATTGCTGACACCGGGCGCTGCGATAGCCCAGGAGCCAGGTCGGCGAAAAGCGATTGAGACTTTCACCGGGCCTGGGGCAAACCCGCACTGGAACTCGGTTGGTTCCTATGTGACCGAGCCACAAAAAGTCCCTTTGATTCTGCTGACGGATCGGCCCGTTCAGCTCGAAACGCCACGCCATTATTTCCGCACGGCGTTCACGCCCAACGAAGCTTTTTATGTCCGCTGGCATCTCGAAAGCATTCCGAATGCTGTTGATTTGAAAAACTGGAGGCTGCAGATTGAGGGAAACGTCAGCAAACCGATTGTGCTCAGCCTTCTCGATCTGATGAACAAGTTCAAACCGGTTTCAGTAGCCGCGGTAAATCAGTGCTCAGGCAACAGCCGCAGTCGGCTACAACCCCGTGTAGCTGGTGCTCAGTGGGGCAATGGCGCAATGGGGAACGCGATGTGGACTGGAGTGCGGCTGCGCGAGCTTCTTGATATTGTCGGCATAAAGAGCGGCTCATTACAGGTCCAGTTTCAGGGCCTTGAAACTGGACAGGGGCCGCAGGGCCTCGGCTCGAATTTATTTCTCAAATCGCTCGATCTTGGGAATCCTGTCTTGGATGAATGTGTCGTCGCGTATCTGATGAACGGCGAGCCGCTTCCAATGCTCAATGGATTTCCGGTGCGGCTGGTCGTTCCCGGATATTTCGCAACCTATTGGACCAAATGTCTTACGTGGATTCGCGTTCTCGACACACCGGACGACAATTTCTGGATGAAGACCGGATACCGCGTGCCGGATACTCCGCGAGGCAACACCACACCCGAGGATGTAAGAGCCGGCAAGGTAAGAAACGTGCCGATTGAGCGCTTTCCTGTGAGGTCTTTCCTCATCTCACCCGATGGGTCTTCGAAGATTCCTGCGGCAATGACGCTCACGCTGCGGGGTATCGCCTTCAGCGGGTTTGCTCGCGTCAGCAAAGTAGAGGTTTCGGATGACGGGGGAAAGACTTGGATGTCAGCAAAACTCGGCGAGGACCATGGAGCGTACTCCTTTCGCACCTGGGAGGCGTCGTGGACCGCAAAGTTGCCGGGGCGATATTCACTGGCAGTGCGCGCGACGGATGAGAAAGGCAACACGCAGCCCGACGAACCGGTCTGGAATCCCGGAGGGTACCTCTGGAATCGAATCGAGCGACAGGAAATCGTAGTGGGAAACGCAAGCTGAAGGGAAAACCACGATGAAAAACAGAGTCCAAGCGATTCTTCTTGTGATGTGCAGTTTGGTGATCGCGACGGGCATCATTTATGCCGATTCGAAGAAAGGTTACTACTCTCCAGCTGAACTGGGCAGCATCCGGCAGGCTGCGCCCATCGAGCTCCTGTCGGATTCGAACTACCAGGTTTCGGTCTATCCGGTGCCTGCTTTGGACCTCACCGCTGGGGATGGGCTCCAGGACGTCCAAATCTATTGCAACACCTGCCACAGCCCGCGCTACATCACAATGCAGCCACCTCTCCCCGCCGCGATATGGGAAGCCGAGGTCAACAAGATGAACAAGATCTTCGGCGCGGCGATTCCAGATGAAAACACGCAGAAAATTATTCGGTACCTGCAAGCCCATTACACGGCCGAGAGCCGCAAACAATAGGGCTAAAATTGGACGCGGCCTCTGGGGTGAAAGAGTTGAAGAGGTTGAAAGAAGAGAGATTAGAGAACAGCCGGAGGCCGCGCTTAGAGGGCAGGCGCTCTAAGCAGTGTCACCTCACGCTCCACAGACTCGTCGAGACCGAGATGCAGAATCACTGAAACCGCTGTACGGAAAATCGATTCCTGAGTACAATCAGAAACAACGAGCGGGCGTAGTTCAGTGACAGAACGGGAGCTTCCCAAGCTTCCTCTAGTTAGCTTTAACTCGCTGAAACGGAGGCACTTACACGCAATGCAGCGACGCGTAATTGGAAAATGATGGAAAATAAGGTCGGCCTTCTTGACAAGACAGCCAGTAGGGAAATGCTTCGGGCAATCATCCCCATGGAGACAGCCACTAGTGTAGGCTTTGGAATCGGCAGGAAACGGCCAGTGAATTACTCAGGTTATTGAACTTCGTAAATTTGCAATTCCAATTTTGCATCCGGCTTGCCCTTGCCTGAGGCGGCCACGTAGAGCCGTTTCAGCTCGGGGACAAAAATGGACGATTTAGCGCGGTAAGCCGTCGGCACCTCGGCAACGTGCTCGTAATGATCCGCATCGAGCTGCTCAAAAACAGACGCTCTTTCGCTTCCCGTCACGTAGATCCGTCTTCGTTCCACATCGAGCGACATGTCGCTATTTACGCCGACGCACGGGAGAGAAATCACGACTCTGCCTGTATCGATATTGAAAACGATGAACTGTGCCGATCGGCGGGTGGCGACAAAAAGCCTCCGGTTCGGTTCATCTAGCACGATCGCATGCGCTTCGTGGGCGTCCGGCAAAGCCCACTTAGCAACTAATTGGCCAGTGTTCAACTCGACCACTCCAACCTCGTCTGTACTCGTGAGGTTTACGTACAGCTTTTTGCCTGCGCGGTCGATGGCCATCCCCTCATTCGAACTTCCAGGCAGTCCCGGAACGTCACCCACGTGTTTAAAGTCTTTTGTATCGATGATGCTGAGAACATGTGTCGTTCCACCGGAACCCCCACCGCTCTCCACGTAATAGCGCCTGTTCACCGGATTGAGCACCCCGTGATCCACGCCCTTACCCAATGGAATGGTTTTCACAATTTTGTATTCGTTGCAATCCACAAGGTGCACTGCACTATCGCCACCGTCCGTGACCACCAACTGATTAGACTCCGCTAGATAAGCCATCATCAGCGGCTGCCCGAAGCCCTCGATACTATGAATCCGCTTCCCCGTCAGGAGGTCAAACACCTCCACTGATTTGTGCTCCTCTGCCGCCAGAAATAGACGCCTGCCCTTGAGGTCTAACCCGAAATGATCGAAGTCGCCGCTGAAATTTGGCATCGGCGTTGTTGCGATCAACTTCAGGGGCAGCTTCTCCTGCGCCTTCACCGGCAGCGCACACAAAACCACCGTCATCGTGCAAATCTTCAACAATTGTCTCAATTTATCCCTCCTAGGCGGAGCGTGGGTCCTGTGCGTAGTCGGAAGCTGCATGGGCCCTAGACGCTAGGAAGTTGCCTACGCCCAGCTAAATAGACCATTAACGGCTTGCGAATCCCTTGGGTAGGTTAACCCTTGGTATGCAGTAAAGCAGGAACACTGCTGACAAACCTCTCGGTCAGAGCGCAGGAAGACCTCGGGGCAGGAATCAAACAACTTCCTTGAGACGTCAGCGATACGGGAACGCACCTCAGCCGTGCTCGCTGGACACAAGCTAGGGGAGCATCGGCAGTCACAAAACTGAACGACGGCTCGACACGTTTTGAGCGTGAAGTTCCCGGCCTTCTTCCCGCGTTCCCGCGTATATTACGTTTGTAGGAGCGTTCAGAGTGCCCGCATCGATGATGCGCTGACGATGCCCCGGCCGAGATTCATCTCTCAAATTGTCTCTACACTTGGCGAGCGTTACCTCGGCAAGCCTGGATTCCTGGGAATCAGCATGCTGGGAGGCTTGGTCAGCAGTGCGAGTACGTCCGCCGCTGCTCCAAAATATTGTAGGTCACGGACAAATGCAGCCGGGGCTGGCCGGCGTTGCCGTCGTGCTGGCGTCTGTCGCGAGTCTCTCTTCAATCTGCCGATCATTTGCCGGAACGCAAGAAACCCGGTTATCTCTCGACGCCTCGCGATTCTCACCATCGTGTTGAGCGCGCTTGCCATTGTTTTCCTTGTGCTCGAGCAACTCAAATGGTCCTTCGGAGAACGCGGTCCTGGAATATGCGGTAAGGCAAGACGACTATCTACAGCAGATTTAATGAAGCAGACCGACTCGATGACAAGACTGTTCATCATCAAGCGCACATAGGAATGAGCTCTTAGAGAGATCAAGGCGACGCCCAGATAGTAACAAATTCGTTGGTGGAATCAGCGGCCAGCGGTCAAGCGACCAATGCCTGGGTCTTCTATCGACACCGCGCGCGAGAGTGGATGCGATTCGCCGGAGCAACTGCCCAAATTGAACCCTCTCTTTTCTTGAACGAAGCTATTGTTCCATCGCCTCATCGTGGGTAGAATTAAGAGAACCTGAGCGGGCGTAGTTCAGTGGCAGAACGGGAGCTTCCCAAGCTTCGGACGTGGGTTCGATTCCCATCGCCCGCTCCATAACTTCTGCTGGGCCGACTGACACAAACAACCTTTCCGGTGGGCTGGCCATCCGCCAGTTCATGTTCATTTACGTACTACATTCTAAAAGTGTAGTACTTATGTAGACACACTCGTCTCATTACATATTGCTTCAATAAAAAAACGCATAGTAACCTGCGAATAGATAGCGTGTGACTTATAACCATACGCCATCGTTAGACAATTCCAAGTTCAACCACACCCCTGACACGTGCTTGGATCCGACTTGGGCGGACCAGGGGAATGCTGAATACGTGGCAATTGTCCGCAGCCTCTCAGGTGCGAAATCCCTAAGGAGCAATCGATCGCTATGAAGTTCCACTTCAAGTCTGCCGTCTCTGTGTCCCTATTCCTGACTTCTTTTGTCCTTTCCGCCTGCAGCGGCCCCGTCAACTCGGGTTCAGGACCAGGAACCGGCCCAGGTTCGGGATCCTTCACCGTCGGCGGGACGGTTACCGGGCTGGCCGGCACGGGTCTCGTTCTTCAGAATAACGCAGGCGATAATCTTGCCATAACTGCGAACGGCTCCTTTACGTTTAAGACCGCTATCGCCAGCGGCCAAGCTTTCCTCGTTTCAGTTTCTACGCCGCCCTCCACTCCGTCCCAGACTTGCACGGTCGCCAACGGCAGCGGCACAGCCAACGCCAATGTTACCAACGTCCAGGTAACGTGTTCAACAGCGACTGTTTCCATCGGAGGTAACGTCGTCGGTCTGGCTGGCACCGGGCTTGTTCTGCAGAACAATGGCGCCGATAACCTTGCGGTCGCCACCAGCGGTTCCTTCACGTTTAAGACGGCGATCACCATTGGCAGCACGTATCTCGTCACCGTGAATGTCCAGCCAAACAGTCCCGCGCAGACTTGCACCGTAACTAATGGCAGTGGCACGGCCTCAGCGAACGTCGGCAACATCCAAATTACATGCTCTACTGGAACCCTCTCCATCGGCGGCACGGTTACCGGACTCGCTAAAACTGGCAGTGGCATAGTGCTGCAGGACAACGGCGGCGATAATCTTACCGTCAAAGCCAACGGCAGCTTCACGTTCCCAAGACTGGTCCCCGCTGGCGGCGCATATAACGTTACGATTTTCACCCAGCCTTCCGGCCCCAATCAGATCTGCACGGTAACCAACGGTAGCGGGACGGCGAATGCCAATGTTGTCAACGTTCAAGTCATCTGCCCGGCTATTTTCCACACCATCGGCGGCACGGTCGTGGGCCTCGTGGGCACCAATAGCGGCATGGTGCTGCAGAACAACGGCGGCGATAATCTGACCGTCTCCAGCAACGGCAACTTCACATTTAACACCCGCATCGCTGATGGCAGCACGTACGATGTAAGTGTGTTGGTTGGACCGAGCACGCAACCAGGAGTGGGTATCGTCACATGGTTTTACCAGGGTACTGCCACTTCAGCGGTCACCAGCGTCATAGTCGATTGCGGCCACAATGACTGGTCATGGTTCGATGGCTCCAAAACCTCCAATCAAAAGGAGGCGTCTAGTCCCCCTCCTGCCCCGCCTCCCGCTGTTCCTACTTTTGATACCAGCTCCCCGGGCGGACGCAAATATCCCGCGACTTGGACCGATTTCAACGGAAATCTTTGGCTCTTTGGTGGGTACGGTTTGACCTTCACTGCTGGCCTTACGCCCCCAGCGACGCAGCTCAACGATATGTGGGAATATGTCAACACTCAAAACTACTTTGGCAGCTTCTACAACTACTGGCAGAACTTGAAACCCGCCCTTGGACCAGGCGGGCCCTCGTCCCGCGAGGGAGCTGTCACTTGGACCCAACCTGGCGCTGGTGGTGATCTCTTCCTCTTCGGCGGTGAAGACCAACTTCTTAATTTCTACAATGATATCTGGAGATATAACATCGCAGGGAATACTTGGACGCTCGTGAGAGGCGGCGCGAATAATTCTGGCGTCTATGGCACCCAAGGCACGGCTGCTGCTGGCAACACCCCCGGCGCGCGCTGGGGTGCGACCACCAGGATGGACGCTTCAGGCAACGTTTGGGTCTTTGGTGGGTATGGTTACGATTCGGCGGGCGCTCTTGGCCTGCTCAACGACCTCTGGAATTACAACATCACGACGAGCCAGTGGACCTGGATCAGCGGCTCCACGACCGTCAACCAGACTGGCAACTACGGCACTCTGGGCACGCCTGCCGCTTCCAACATTCCCGGTGCGCGCCAAGCTTCCATGTCCTGGATCGATGGCTCCGGGAATTTCTGGCTTTTTGGTGGATTCGATCTCGATTCCCAGGGCAACCCAGCTGCACTGAACGACCTGTGGGAGTTCAAAGCTGGCGTATGGACCTGGATGAGCGGCGCAAACGTCATCAATCAGACCGGCGTTTATGGAATCCAGGGCGTTGCTTCCGCCACCAATGTACCCGGTGCGCGCTGGAGTTCCGGAGCTTGGACCGACGCCAGCGGAAATCTCTGGCTCTTCGGCGGTCAAGGCTACGACACCACAGGCAATGGCTCGCTCAACGATGTCTGGGAATATAAAGGCGGCCAATGGATCTGGGTGAAGGGTCCCGCCTCCGTCAGCCAAGCGGGCGTCTATGGCACCACCACCCCCGGCCCCATCATCTACCCGTACGTGGGCAACGGCCCAGGGTCGCGCTTTGCTCCTGGGTATTGGTACGTGTTAAATCCTACGGACAACTCGAGTGAGTTCTGGATCTTCGGCGGACAAGGCTTCGATTCCGCAGGAACGGACGGCAACGGCTTGCTCAGCGACCTGTGGAGATATCTGCCTTACCCCTAAACCGAATGGATTACATCAGAAAGCCGCATGCTTTGACCCAGTCAAAGCATGCGGCTTTTGTGTTTCCGTGGGCTGATTCGATGACGGCGTCGAGCTTCGCTCCTTTTTTGTTTAGAATCTGAGACTTCATTTGGTGGTGTTTTGGGTTTTTGAGGGCCGCAGTATCCTTAACTCGTTGTATATATATACGTTAATAGAGTTAAGCGACGAGCTAGCAAAGGGAAAAGTGATGGAGAAGATTTTGCGGAAATGATAAGTCTTCAGGTAGGGAGCAAATCCCCGCCGTTTTGCAATTACTCCAATGCGTACTGTGGAAGTATTGCATCACCACGCGCGCGGCGCGTGGCAGGCGTTTTGTTCAAAATAAGTTCGAGCTTGGTACAAGAGACCTCAAGTCGGATAATCGGAGAAGTTCGTTTTAGTACTGATTTTGCCTCACCGAGAAAAGACCCGAACTATCACTTTGTAAGTGACGGTTGCCACGCCGATTAAGATGAGTAGTAGCGGAATGTAAGACGCGGGACCATGATAGAACTCCCGATTCCCCGATGGCGTCGTAACTATCCACCATTTTTCAGAATATTGCTCCGCCGCAATTGCAGCGACCAGCGCAAATAGCGCCGCGACGACTTTGACTTCTCTTGGGTTTCTCACGAGACAAAACCTGAAGGTCGCGTAACCATGCCATGAGAATATCATCGCCGAATCGTCAACTACCGCGTTTGACTTGGTCCCAGTTCCACGGCAGGTTGGGCCTGTGTCCCCCTCGTTTCATTGACTTGCCCCAGTGTGCAACCTAGGATAAGCACAAATGCCGGACTCCCCGTCACTCAGCGGGCAGACTGTCTCTCACTACCGCATCCTTGAAAAGGTCGGCGGCGGCGGCATGGGTGTCGTCTATAAAGCCGAAGATACTCGGCTTCACCGTCTCGTTGCGCTCAAATTTCTGCCGGACGATGTTGCCAGCCATCCTCAAACCCTCGCTCGCTTCCAACGAGAAGCGCAGGCAGCCTCCGCTCTTAACCATCCGAACATCTGTACCATCCACGACATTGGGGAATATGGCGACCGTGCTTTCATAGCCATGGAGCATTTGGACGGAGCCACGCTCAAACACCTGATCCGTGGCCGCCCACTCGAATTAGAACGCTTTCTGGATATCTCCATCCAGGTCGCCGATGCCCTGGACGTGGCCCATGCCCAAGGGATTGTTCATCGCGACATCAAACCAACCAACATTTTCGTCACAAAGCGCGGTCAGGCGAAGATTCTTGACTTCGGCCTCGCCAAAGTGCCAATCGCGGAGAAGAATGCCGCCAGCGCCGATACTCTGATGACCTTGGCGGACTTACCCGAACACCTTACTAGCCCTGGCACCGCGTTGGGCACTGTCGCATACATGTCACCCGAGCAGGTCCGGGCCAAAGAACTCGATGCCCGTACCGACCTCTTCTCTTTTGGTGTCGTGCTCTATGAGATGGCGACTGGCTCGCTGCCCTTTCGCGGCGAAAGCTCCGGAGTTGTTTTCGATGAGATCCTCAACCGTACGCCCACACTGCCAGTTCGTCTCAATCCCGGACTGCCCCCAAAGCTCGAAGAGATCATCATCAAGGCATTGGAGAAAGACCGAAACCTGCGGTACCAGCACGCCTGCGACATGCGCACCGACTTGCAGCGTTTGAAGCGGGACACGGATTCTACCCGAGCCCTCACGGCCACCTCCGAACATGCATTCCGCCAGACACTCAGACGCTATTGGTCGCATTTTGTGTTGGGGGGAGTTCTCACCGCCCTGTTGATTATGTTGGGGCTGAACGCTAGTAATTTGCGCGACCGCCTATCTCGCAGGACAGGATCGGCCCGCTTCGACTCCATTGCCGTTCTGCCATTCGCCAATGTCAGCAGCGAATCGGCAGAATATCTTTGCGACGGGATAACCGAGACTCTGATCGACAGACTCTCTCAGTTGCCAAGCCTTACGGTGAAACCTCGCAATGCTGTTTTCCCTTACAAAGGCCAAGCAGCAGCTTCCGAGCGAATAGGTCGCGAACTGGGTGTTCAAGCAACCCTCACGGGGACACTATCCCAGTCTGGCGATGATTTGGTGATCGACGTTAATCTCGAGGATGTCCAGAACAACCACAAAATCTGGGGGGAGCAGTACAACGGCAAGGTTTCTGAGTTGGTATCCTTGCAAGAGAACATCGAAGCGGAGATCTACCGGCTGTTGCGTCCAAAGCTTACTGGCGAAGAGAAAAAGCGGCTCACAAAGCAATCCACTGTAGATGCCGCGGCCTATCAGCTCTATTTGCAAGGCCTTTTCTATTGGAACAAGTGGACGCGAGCCGATTTCAAGAAAGCCGCAGACTTCTTCACGCAGGCCGTCCAGAAGGACCCGAGCTACGCTCTGGCCCATGCCGGCCTTGCCGGCACGTATATTCTTCTGGGGGACTCCGGTTATCTTGCACCGTCCGAATCCTGGCCAAAGGCCAAGGCAGCAGCGATGCAAGCGCTGGCAATCGATAGCACGCTTGCCGAGGCACACACGTACTTGGGGCTCGTGAAGGAACGGTTTGAATGGGATTGGGCGGGTGCTGACGGAGAGTTCAAGTGGGCTATCGACCTTAGCCCAAAGTCGGCCACTGCGCATCTCTGGTACGGAGATTATCTGGCCAATATGGGGCGGTCAGAGGAAGGGCTGCGCGAAACAAAGAAGGCCCTAGAATTGGATCCCCTGTCTCTCGTCATTAACACGCAATTAGGCTGGCAACTTTACCTCGCGCGCCAAAATGATCAAGCGGTCGAGCAGTTGCGAAAGGTCATCAAAATCGGCCCAAACTTTTCTCCAGCAAGACGTACCGTCGAGAAGGTCTATGCCCGGATGGGCAAGTATAAGGAGGCCGTGGCCGAGAGAGAAAAGTTTCTGACGCTCGTAGGAGGCTCCAAACTCGCTGCTTCCATCGAGAAAGATTTCAACAAATCAGGCTACAAGGGTGTCTTACGGAGTTGGATTGAAGGTTTGACGGAACTCTCGAAGCACACCTACGTTTCGTCCTACAGCATCGCCGAGTCCTACATGCGCGTTGGCGAGAAGGATAAGGCCTTCGCCTGGTTGGAGAAGGCCTACACGGAGCACGACAGCGGGCTCGTTTCCATCGGAGTCGAGCCGGTGTTCGATAGCTTACAATTGGACCACAGATTTTGGGATCTCCTGACGCGCATGAAGCTTTCCTATTAGAGTTTTACGCCAGATCAATCTGATTGTGCAGTTTTGCGAAGTGACAGGGCAGGCTGCTTTCACAAGCGGTAGCCTCGGTCACACAGGGCGCTTGCTCAAAAGTTGGTGACCGGTCCAACTCCCGATGAGTCGCGTTAACGGTCATTTGAAAACCACTTGATTGCATAACAATGTCGGCTCTTTGACCCGAGTAAACTGTAGTTGCTTTACGACCGCAGGCTCGGGAGAAAGGAGCCGAACATGATGATTATAGGCGTAGATTA
>Ga0137409_10006447_pt1 | contig 12195 bp, 8 predicted proteins | sample CZODoug1_16funga_FD_122059 | JGI IMG/M metagenome (GOLD analysis project Ga0137409, IMG submission 122059) | Vadose zone soil fungal communities from Angelo Coast Range Reserve, California, USA - CZODoug1_16fungal (Hybrid Assembly) | ecosystem: Environmental > Terrestrial > Soil > Vadose zone... | reverse complement strand
GGTATCGACGGAATCACCAGGTGGAAAGCGTCCGATGCGCTCGCGCCATGTGCCGTGGGATTGGTCAACGGATCGATAATCTTCATCTGCTCGATGATCGAGCCGGGCCATCCGTGCGTGACGATGAGCGGCAACGCATTTTCGTGTTTTGAACGGACGTGAATGAAATGAATGTCCAGTCCATCGATCTCGGTCATAAACTGCGGCAGGGCGTTCATTTTTGCCTCGATCTTGCGCCAGTCATAATCTGTCGCCCAATAGCGCGCCAGCGCCTGAATCGTCGTGAGCTGTACTCCTTGGGATGCATCTGTAACCGTTTCTCGTTCAGGCCACTTTGTCGCGTTGATGCGCCTGCGCAATTCGGTAAGTTCCGCCTCGGGAAAATTCACACTAAATGGACGAATAGGGGTCTTATCGCTGCCCGTTTGTTGTGCAACTGAAGTCATGGCTTTATTCCTTCTCGAAAGAAAAAAAAGAAAAAAAAGCGTGCTCGCAGCAACCCTTGTCGCTGCGGACGGGATCACACCAGGGCGGGGAGGTCCGCGGTATTGCACCGCGGTGTTGGGACCGGCCCGGACTCGCCGGGTTCGTTCACTGGCAGACACGCGGATAGTACTGCGAGGGCTTCAATCGCCCTAGCGAAACTCGCTCGTGCACCGCAACGTAACGCGACCGCAAGCGGTGCAGGCGTCTCAGCACGTCCTTACATTCGAGTGTCAGCGTAAGGCCCGGCTCTCGGCAGTGAATCTGCTAAGCCGCGTTGCGACCCGTAGCTCTCGCGGGGCACGAACAGAATCTACTCGTCATCGCCGCGCACCAAAGCCGCCATTCGCGACAGGCGGCAGTCAATATCGGCCGAAGGCAGTGAAGCCCTCGCTGAGTACGTCTTAACAGCCGAGACTGGCTCTATGCCGCCTCTTTCTCTGCCGCGCTGATTTGGTCGGGTGCCTCGGTCATGCACTTTGACGAAGCGTAGTGCAAACTCCAAGCGCGCTTTTCCATCACCAGCGGTAATCACTCATGCGTTCATGGCCGGCGATTGGCGCGTTGGTAGTGGCGGCGTACTCATGCCCGGCGGGCGCCGCCAGCGGTTACGACTCGCTGCTTAGGTTGGCCGAGGACTGGCGACGATTCGAGCGGCCGGCCATCAGCAATTGTTTGCCCGATTACGGCGCCGCAGCCATCGCGGCGAGGGCTGCGGCGTTACCGGCGTACCGCGCGCAGCTGCATGAACTGGATACACGAGGATGGTCTGCCGCACAGATAGTCGACTATCGGTTGATCGAGGCGGAAATGAACGGGCTGGATTTCGATCTAAGGGTTCGGCAACCGTGGGCACGCGATCCTTCATTCTACGCCACCGTGTTTGGCGAGCGCAGCGACGTGCCACAGCACGAAGGTCCGACCGCCGCACCAGCGATCGATCTGTTCGGCTTTCAATTTCCTTTATCGCGCGCAGATCGCCGCAGCATGACCTGCCTGCTGAGCGCCATTCCAGCATTGCTAGATCAGGCCAAGATCAACCTACGAGAGAGCAACGCCGGCGACCTCTGGGTATATGGAGCCAGCACCGTACGCGGTCAGAGCGAGGTGTTGGGTAAGTTGCGAGCCGGGACGCTTAACATGCGCACCCTCGAAGGATCGAAGCATGCAAGCCTCGCCGGTGCCGACGCGGCTTTACTGTCCGCGGTGGACCGCGCACAAAAGGCAACCGACGCGTTCGTCTCCTGGATCGAGTTGGAGGCGCCAAAGAAAACGGGGCCCTCGGGAGTCGGCAAGGACAACTACAACTGGTATTTGCAAAAGGTGCATCTGGTGCCCTACGACTGGGACCAGCAGGAGACGCTATTGCGCCGGGAACTGGAGCGCGCCCGGGCATCCTTGGCCCTCGAGGAATTCCGGAACCGAAATCTCCCGCCGCTGGAACCCGCGAACACGCCCGAGGCTTGGCGCGCATCGGTCGATACGCGCATGCGCAAGCTCACTGATTTCCTCATTCAGTCCGGCATCGTCCCGGATCGTGATTATTTTCGCGATGCGATGGCACAGCAGGTGGAGAAATTCGCGCCGCCGGACCGGAGAAATTTCTTCCAGCATGCGACCGCGCTCGAACCACTAGGCCTATTCTCCCATGACTATCACTGGATCGAGCTGGCGCGGATCAAGGAGGAGCCCAACCACAGTGCGATTCGTCGCCTGCCGGCGTTGTACAACATGTTTGACAGCCGCTCCGAAGGCTTGGCGACAGCGATGGAGGAAACGCTCATGCAGGCCGGACTCTATGACGACAACCCGAGGGGTCGGGAAATCGTCTGGATCATGCTGGCCAACCGGGCCGCGCGCGGTTTGGCGTCGCTCTACGTGCAGGCGAATCAAATGAGCCTGCGGGAAGCCGGGCGTTTTCACGCGCGATGGACACCGCGCGGATGGTCGGACCCTGGCAGCGACCTGGTCGCATTCGAACAGCTTCTCTACTTGCGGCAACCGGGCTATGGCACGAGCTACATCACCGGCAAGCTGCAGTTCGAACGGCTTATGAGCGACTATGCACAGCAGCAGCAAAGCGCCGGCAAGCATTTCAATCTTGGCGAATTCTTTGCCCACATCAACGAAGCCGGGACGATTCCTTTCGCGCTCGTCGAGACTGAGACCGTGACTTCGCCGGCGGATCGGGGCTCGCCCTTGCCCGACACCATTTACGAGCTCAACCCGGCGCGGTGAGCGCGATTTGGCGCCCGCTGGGGGATGCAGAGTGCCTGCCGAATGAGCGGGTGGCTCGCTTCTTGGAGGGGGTCAACGGCCCTTTGTACGGCACGCCCGCCGTGTCCCGCCCGCAGTATCGAGAGTGCCACAGAAGGCAGCCTTTGCTCATTCCAGCTTACCAATCAAGCGATAGACAGCTATCAGAATTCCGAATCCGAGATGCATTCCCACTGACATAACAAGCATCAGGATTCCAATCTGGACGCTCACAATCTTTGTTGCCAGCAGAAAAATGATCACGCCGGCAAGACCCATGAACGAAGCAACGATGCCAACGACAAGCTTTGGCGTCCTATTCTTAGACATAGGCCATGCGGGCCCTCTCGCTGCGTTCGGTTACGGCCGCCTTGGAGGCGCTGCGTCGGAACGGTGAGCGATCAATTTAGATGGACTGGGCATACGTTTTACCCCATCGGCCGGATGATTGTAGGGTCGCGATGAATTCGAAAATTCTTCCCTCCTCCCACCCCCAAGATGCGAAGTGTGGGCAGTTGGGCCGCTCGATCCCTCAGCCGAGGCAGACGCTTAATATCAGCGCCGCTCTGGCGCAGGGATCGGCTGCGAGGGCCGCGTTCGGCCAAAGGGGGTCCTCCGGCCAACTGAATTGACCGCCCTGAAGCGGACGTTCCGCGACCCCAAAGTCCCCGGGTTGCCAACCCGGAACGCATGGGCGACGATGCCGCGCAAGCGGCGGGGGCACCAGAAATGGCCGAAGGCGGCGGCGACGAGAGGGCGAGCGGTAGTACGCCCACCGTCTTCATTAGCTACGCATCGCAAGATGCCGCTGTCGCTAATTCCATTGTCGAGAATCTCGAGCACCATGGACTCAGGTGCTGGCTAGCGCCCCGCGACGTGAAGCCGGGCGCTCTGTATGCAGATGCCATAGTAGGAGCCATCAATGAGGCGAAGGCGCTGGTGTTGGTGCTCTCCGGGAGTGCAGTAACTTCATCGCACGTGAGCAGGGAGGTTGAGCGAGCGGCATCCAAGCGCAAGCCGATGATTGCATTTCGGATCGATGCTGCTCCGCTGAGTCGGGCGCTTGAGTATTTTCTGGGCGAATCGCAGTGGATCGATGTACGGGCACTGGGAATGCCGGCGGCGTTAGCCAAGTTGGCGGAGACGGTGGGACAGGGATTGGGACAGACCGTAGCCGCAGATCCCGTGGCTTCTGCAAAACCCCTGAAACGAACGGGGGGAAGGGCGAAGCTGATCGTCGGGGCGTCGGTCGTCATCAGCGTTGGCGTAGCGGTTGCCCTGGGTGTGCATTTTTGGTCGCAGAGTCACAAAGCTGCGCAGTCCGCTGCCGCAGTCGCGATTACCGACAAATCAGTTGCGGTGCTGCCATTTGTCGACATGAGCGAGAAGAAGGACCAGGAGTATTTCTCTGACGGATTGTCGGAGGAACTCATCGACATGTTGACGAAGGTCCCCGAGCTACGGGTGCCCGCCCGGACTTCGTCGTTCTATTTCAAAGGCAAGCAAGCGACCATTGCCGATATCGCCAAGGCGCTTGCCGTCGCCCACGTCCTGGAAGGTAGTGTACGCAAGTCCGGCAACACCCTTCGCATCACCGCGCAGCTGATTCGCGTCGACAATGGCTACCACGTCTGGTCGGATACCTACGATCGCAAGCTCGATGACATCTTCAAGATTCAGGATGAGATCGCAGGCGCCGTTGTAACAGCGCTGAGAGTTCACTTGTTGCCGATGCAGCAGCCATCGGCTCGGGAACAGCTGCATACCGGGAATCTTGCGGCGTATGACCTGTACCTGCAAGGCAGGCAGAGCTACAACCAAGGCGACATTGCCGGCTACCAACGTGCTGTAACCGCATTGCGGGCCTCGACCGCGCTGGATCCTCGCTACGGGGCGGCGTACGCAGACCTGGCGTTGGCGCAATTCTGGCTGACCGACGACAGCACCTTAGGCGACCTAGCCGCCGACGTAGCAGGCTTTGACAGTGCGCTTGCAGCTGCAGAGAAGGCCGTCGCGCTTGCTCCAGGACTCGCCGCGGGCTACTCCGCACGCGGCTTCCTGCGTTCCGCTATCCGATTCGACTTTGCTGGGGCGCAGGCTGACCTGGACAAGGCCCTAGGGCTTAGCCCCGGCGATGCCAATGTTCTGCATCGATCTGCCATCCTGCTCGCCGTGCTTGGCAAGCTGCCCGCGGCCATTGCCAGAGAGGAGCAGGCTCTCGCGCTCGATCCGATGTCGGCAGAGATCTGCATGCGCCTTGCATTCTTCCTCGTTGCCAATCAGCAGTTGGCACAGGCCCGGCCGTTGTATGAGAAGGCGCTTGTTATAGCTCCGAGCTCTGATCGTGCACTTTTCAACCTAGGGGAGCTGGAGCTCCTGGAACATCAGCCCGACCGGGCGCTGGCCCTCTTTCGTCGAACGGCACTGCCACCCTTCAGTTTGGCGGGCCAGGCCAAGGCTGAATACTCTCTCGGGCACGTTGATGCATCGGAGCGAATTCTCGAACAGTTCATTGCCAAGTACGGAAAGGACTCCCCCAATTTTGCCGCCCGCGTGTATGCCTGGCGCGGCGAGAAGGACCAGGCATTCGAGTGGCTGGAGCGAGCCTATGAAGTGCGAGATGACGGCCTGCCGTGGCTCAAGATTGACACGGGTCTCCGCAACCTGCGCGGCGACCCGCGCTACAAGGCTCTTCTACGCAAGATGAATCTGCCGGAGTAACCGGACAACGGCCAACAGAAATCCAGCCGGTGCTCTGAAACCGCTCCTAGCCCACCCTCAGTGTGCGGTTTCTGGCGTCTGAAAGCACACAGTGACGAGCGGCCGCTCGGGGTCAACACCGGCCTAACGCGACCATGACCCGGCTCATGCGCGCTCAACAGATGCCACGCGGTCCCATGGCAGCGCGCGATTGGGATGGGTTTTCTTGGTAACTAAAAAGTCCCACCGCGCTAAGACTTTGATTGCGGAGAGATTTACGGTCGGAATTCGAGTCCCGGGTCGCTCCTGCAATCCACTGCGTCGGCACTCAACGATCGGATATCTCAGTCCTGCAGACAGGTGAGTAGCGGGTCAACCCACAAGGTTCTGTATGACCTCCAGGAGGCTCGTGTTGCCCTTGATCAATGTCGCACCGTTGCCCTCGAACTTTATCCAGCCCTCGTTGAACCCGTCCAGCATCTGGATGCGCGGGATCGGATCACGCATGCCCTGGGCTCGAAAGATCGCCCCCCAGCTCTCACGGGGGACCGCTTCCGCGCGAACCGGGCGATGCAGCGCCTTCGCGAGTTCCGATGCAATCTCGTTCTGAGTCACCCAATACGGACCCTCGAGCTCGACGACGCGTTTTCCACTCCAGTCTTGCGGCAGCAGTTCGGCTGCCACGCGGCCGACATCCGCCGTGGCAACGATCGGCATGGGTTTGTCGAGGGGCTGCAAGAAGCAGGAGAGAACGCCTCGCTCCCGAGCCTGGGCGACATCCCAGCTCAGGTTTTCCATGAACCAGGCGGGCCGCAGGAAGGTGACGGGCAGCGCCAGCCTCGAAAGCGCCTCTTCCATCAGCGTACGTTGGCTCAGCAGGTTCGACTGGGCGGCCTGAGCACCGACGGTCGAGAGGCAGACGACCTTGGTTGGACGGGTCGCATCGAGCGCTTGACGCACGGCGGAGATGACGGCCCTGGCCTCCGGAAATCCTGGCTTTGGGTCGAAATTCGACGGTGGCAAGATGAAAACGCCCGTGACGTTAGCGAACGCACGGGTCAGCGCCGCGGCATCCTCCATTTCGGCCATCGCGACCTCGCAGCCGAGTTCGCACCAGAGCCTGCCCTTGTCCGCATCGCGGACGACAGCGCGGACGCGTTGACCCGCGGACAGCAACGTGCGCCCGACGACCCCCCCGACCCTGCCCGTGATACCGGTGATTGCGTACATGAGAATTCTCCGTTTCTTGATCGAGCCAGTGAGACCACGTTCTCGCGTTGAGCGGCGACGGTTTGGGATCACCCCACCAAGCGATCTCGGTCGTGCAGCCGCTGCACCCAGTAGGGATACGAGTCCCGCGGTTGCGATATACGGTCCAGGCGCGTGCGCTGCTCGGGCGTGAGTACGACCTCAGCCGCGCGCAGGTTGTCCTCGAGCTGCTGCACGCTGCGCGCGCCCACGATTACCGTGCTCGTCGACTCGCGGTCGAGCAACCAAGCCAGCGCCACCTGCGCGGGCGTGGCCTCCAAGGTCTGCGCGATGGCGCGTAGCTCGTGGACAATGGGATCGACCCTGGCGCGATCGATGGGCGGGAAATCCAGTTGCGTTCGCCGCCCGGCCGCCGCGCTGCTTCCCGTGGAAACCGCTAAGTACTTGCCGCTCAAATAGCCCCCCGCCAGCGGGCTCCAAATCATCAAGGCCATCCCGTGCTCGCGCGCCACGGCGGCGATCTCGTGCTCCACGTCGCGCGAGGCGAGCGAGTAGTGAACTTGGTTGCTGGTAAGGCACGCGCCGTGGCTGGCTGCGGTGATGGCGTGCGCGCGCTCCAGTTGCGCGGCGCTAAAATTGCACGCGCCCACGTGGCGCACCTTGCCTTGGCGCACCAAGTCGTCGAGCGCGCGCAGGGTTTCCGCCAGCGGCACGAGCGCGTCGCGGTCGTGCAGTTGCAGCAGGTCGACGTGGTCGCGACCGATGCGCTTCAGGCTGGTCTCCACCGCGCGCAGGATGTGCGAGCGACCGAGGCCCACGTCGTTGGGGCCGGGGCCGGTGCGCAGGCGCACCTTGGTGGCGACCAGCATGCGCGACTCGTCCAAGCCCAGCGCCGTCAGCGCCTCGCCCACGCGCTGCTCGGACTGGCCCTGCGAGTAGGCATCGGCCGTGTCGATGAGGTTCACGCCTCGCTCCACGGCCAACGCCACGAGCCGTGTCGCCTGCTCACGATCCAGCCCGGCGATGGATTGCCAGATGCCGGTGCCGGCGCCGAAGGTCATGGCGCCGAGGTTCAAGCGCGAGACGCGCAGGCCGGAGCGGCCGAGCGTGCAGTAGTCCATAGGTGTTCGCTCCTTGGCTCAGACTCGGGCAAGCCCGTCGTACAAGCCCCGCTCAAATGCGCCGTATAGATCCACGACGCGCGCGTCGTAGAACGGAAGCAACTGAGTGAACATGGCGCCCGTGACCTTCTTGACGGGATCCACCCAGTAGTAGCAGTTGAGAAGCCCCGCCCAGGAGTAGCTGCCGGCGCTGCGCCCGTTGGGCCCGGGCCGCGTGTTGATGTCGAAGGACAGGCCCCACTTCTGTTGCATGCCGGGGAACAGGTTGGCGTCGTTGGACCAGGCGGGTGCAGACGACTTCAAGGGATTCACGTCGAGGTCGCCGATCTGGTTCGTGCGCATCGCACCGACGGTCTCCGGCCTCAGGATCTGAGCGCCATTGAAGGTCCCGTCTCTGAGCAGCATCTGCAGGAAGACCATGTAGTCCCGCGGCGTGCCGAAAAGGCCGCCACCGCCGGAGAAGAATTCGGGGCGTTGTGGCATCTCGAACGGCATGGCCTTGAGCCATCCATCGGCCTGTCTGGAATAAATCGTGGCGGTGCGCCGCTTCTGGGCGCTGCTGATCAGGAACCCGGTGTTGGCCATGCCAAGGGGTTCAAAGATATGCTCGCGAAAATAGATCTCGAGGGACTCGTCGCTGACGGCCTCGATGATCTTCCCCACCACATCCATTCCGATCCCGTATTGCCAGCGATCGCCGGGGTCGAATTCCAGCGGCGAGGCGAACGCGCCGTTCCGGCTTTCGGCAATGTCCGGCATCCCGGTAGCCTTTTCGTACTGCGGGATGCAATCGCTCCAGTTGCTATAGGTAAACCCCGACGTGTGGGTCAACAGATGGCGCAGCGTGATAGCGCGCTTCGCGGGCCGCAGTTTAGGCGTGCCCGACGCGTCGAATCCTTCCAGCACCTTGGGCGCCTCCAGCTGCGGCAGCACCTGGCTCATCGGCTGATCGAGGCTAAGCTTGCCCTGCTCGACGAGCTGCATGCAGGCCGTCGCAGTGATGGCTTTGGTCATGGACAGCAGCCAGAACACCGTCTCTTGCGTCATGCTGGCCCCGCCAGCCAGGTCGCGCTTTCCGTACGCGGCCTCGTAGATCACTCCGCGCGAGTCGGCCGCCAGTGCGACAACCCCGGCAGCCGTGCCGTTCGAAACCCCCTGCGCCAGCGCTTCGTCAACCGACTTGAAGCGGCCTCGCTCGCCGCGACGCGTCTGCATCGGTGCATCGCCGGATTGCGTCGCAGGTGCGGCCACGGCCGACAGCGCTGCGAATGCTGCAGCGCTCAACAACGAGTCCGCTCCCACTCGCATGAAGTCGCGACGGGTTTTCTTCTGAATGATCAACATGGCATTCCCTTTTGCGTGGACGCCCGCTACCGCGGCTGCTTGATCACGGCGCGCGTGGGACGTCTGAGTGGAACGAACGATAGGGATGGGGCGTCATTGAGTAAAGCGACCCTGTGGCATATCATTCGTGACATCCACTCACGAATTTCACCATGGCCCTCGACGGACGACTTCTCTCAAACGTAGGCGTGCTCGCTGCTGTCGTTGAAGGAGGCACCTTCGCCAGGGCCGCCGAAGCCCTTGGGTTAACGCCTTCGGGAGTCAGTCGCGCGATCGCGCGACTCGAAGCGCGCATCGGGGTGCGGCTCCTCGACCGAACAACGCGCTCCCTGAACCTCACCGACGAAGGTCGGATTCTTTACGCCAGCATCAATCCCCTAGTACTCGGAATCGAGGACGCGGTAACTCTGACGACGGGTTCGTCCAATGCCGTGCGCGGGCGCTTGCGCGTCAATACCGACGCCTTTACTTCACGCTTACTACTGTTGCCTCATCTCCCTCGGTTTCTGAAACTCTACCCAGACCTATCGCTCGAGTTGATCGCGCGTGAGCAGCTCGGTGACCTGGTCGGTGATGGCTTCGACATAGCCGTGCGTTTTGGGGAGCCTCCGTCCTCATCGCTGGTCGCGCGTAAGCTGATCGACACCCGCAGCGTTACGGTGGCCACTCCGGATTACCTGCGACGGCACGGCCGGCCGACCAAGCCGGCGGAACTGTCTAACCATGTTTGCATCCAGGTGCGCAGCCCGGTAACGAGACAACCCCTCCCCTGGGACTTCCGACGTGGGCGCAAGCTGATCACCGTGCCGACGACGGGTCGACTGCTCTTAACCGACGTCGGCACCATCCTCGGTACGTGTCTCGCGGGGGTTGGCGTGGCACAGATCAAGGCTCTGGGGATTCAACAGCTGCTGGACGACGGCAAACTGATCGATCTGTTCCCGGACTGGCCCGACGGGCGGTTCTCACTTTATGCACTTTACCCATCGCGCCACTTGCCCGCGGCGAAGGTGCGTGCCTTCATTGACTTCGTCGTGGCAGCGATAGGGACCAAGGCGGAGCGGCCGCTTTGACCGGACCCGGGCAGATCCTCGTCTTGGTTGATAGGATGGAGCATGTGCCAAACGTTGTATCGGCGCCCCCTTCCATCTGATGCGATTGCGTTCTCCTCCCCTGAGGGGCGGCAGGTATTCGCCGAGGCTTTGGCGACCGAGGGTCTAAACGGATATTTCCGGCTCGCCGAGCAGTTCCATACCCAGTCCGACCCGGCCTTCTGCGGACTTGGTTCACTGGTCGTCGCGCTCAATGCGCTGGCAATAGATCCTGAGCGACTGTGGAAGGGGCCGTGGCGCTGGTTCGCCGAGGATTTGCTCGACTGCTGCGTCCCGCTGGCAGAGGTGCGAGAACGTGGACTGGATATTGACGAGCTCGCTTGCTTGGCGCGTTGTAACGGTGCTGAGGTAGACGTCCAGCGCCGTGACTCTGCGAATCTCGCAGATTGGCATGCTGCGCTCGCGATCGCCGCCAGCGGTGAGGCCGTACTCGTTGCATCGTACGACCGCTCCGTGATGGGGCAGTCCGGAGGCGGCCACTTCTCGCCAATCGGCGGCTATCACGTTGCTCGGGATCTCGCCCTCGTCCTCGACGTCGCTCGCTTCAAGTACCCGCCGCACTGGGTATCAGCAGAGCATCTTTGGCGCGCGATGGAGCCGATTGATCCAGCGACTGGCCAAGCGCGCGGATGGCTGGTGATGCGCCGGCGCGCGCGATCCAGCGCACTCGGCTTCAGCGTGAGCTGCGTTGGCGAGAATTGGCACGGACTGTCCCGCCGTCTGATGGCGGTGATAGCCGAGATGGGACTGTCCGCGGGCCCTGCGGAGCTGGCTCGTGCAATGCTGCCGCTGGCATCGCACCTTGAGGTTCGTAGGGCAGGTACAGCGGCGCATCAGGAAGCGCTGGCTATCGCGCGAACTGCCCTGCGCAGCAGCGCGGTGTATCCCCAGGTTCACAAAGAAATCGGTCCCGAACACGCTGAGGCAGTGACCATACTCTTGTTCGCAATTGCTGATCGCCTCAAGGCCAGCCAGCGTGACGAACTCGGCACGTTGAATGGCCCGATCACCGAAGAGGTAGACAACTTGCGCGCCCAGCTTGCGGCGCTCTTGGGCATTCAGGACACGGCCACGAGTACACTCGGATGACACACGAACGGCGAGAAAATGGTGCGAGGCACTGTCGGCGCTTCTGTCCCGCCGTATAGAGTGACGAGCCCACACGGGGATGGGTCATGGAATACATTTTGGGCGTAGTTCTTGCGTTGGGCATCTCTGGTCTCGCGACCGTCGTAGGTCTGGATCGTGATCGCGCTTTCTATCCAACGTTGACGATCGTGATTGTCTCGTACTACGGCCTATTTGCCGTCATCGGCGGGTCGCTTCAGGTGCTGATGTTGGAGTCCGCTGGCGTCGCCGCATTTCTACTGCTGTCGCTCATTGGGTTCAGGTTCACCCTTTGGTGGGTAGTTGCAGCGCTCGCCGCGCACGGCGTGTTCGACTGGTTCCACGGGCGTCTAATTGCGGACCCTGGCGTTCCGTCATGGTGGCCGATGTTCTGTCTGACATACGACGTCGTGGCAGCGGCGTATCTCTCGTGGCTGCTGGGCTTCTCAAGGGTTGCAGCCAGATCGAACCGGGTGACAGAGCAGGTGAAGGAATTTCCTCATCGCATCAGACCATATGTGCAGGCGGAGTTTCTGGCGGCCGAAGAGTGCGATGGCAGGGGCGATTTCGCGGGTAGCTTTGAGCATCTTGAGCGGGCCCACGTGCTGGGCCAGGCTTCAACGCGCGAGCACGTCCGGGTTCACTGGCAGATGCTCCGGTGGGCGGCGCGCCAGCGCCAACCGCAAGAGCTTGCTGCCCAGGTGCTGCGCATTGTCGGCGCTGCGGTCTTGACGGCGGCCGGTTTCGTACCCGAAGGAAATACAGGAGGAGGAAATGTGAGCGCCTTCCGACGCCTGCCCGTCCCGCCCGAACTGGCAGCACTCATTGCATCGGTGCGCTCCGGGTAGACCGCCACAGTTACC
>Ga0137409_10006445_pt1 | contig 12197 bp, 7 predicted proteins | sample CZODoug1_16funga_FD_122059 | JGI IMG/M metagenome (GOLD analysis project Ga0137409, IMG submission 122059) | Vadose zone soil fungal communities from Angelo Coast Range Reserve, California, USA - CZODoug1_16fungal (Hybrid Assembly) | ecosystem: Environmental > Terrestrial > Soil > Vadose zone... | reverse complement strand
TTTCTGCTCACATTTCTCGTGCCATCTGGAATCGCCTGCGTGGTCATCATGGGCGCAGTGGCGCTCGGGCTGATGGAAGTATTTGGACTGCCCCGTGGAAGCAACGTCGGGCGAGGAATTTTTGTGACCTTGACGTACACAGCCGGCATGTTCGACAAAATCGTCATGGCCGGCGCGGCTTCTCTGCTCGGACGAGGCTTGATTCAACAAGCGGCCGGCATCGAAATTTACTGGAGTCTATGGCTGCTGGCCTTTTTTCCCGTCGCCGTGGTGGTGATCTTGTTCATGTGGCGGCTGGTAGTGTGGCTTTATCCGCCGGAGAGGGAAACGATTGAAGGCGGAGCGGTATTTTTGGATTGTGAATTGAAAAAAATGGGCCCGTGGACGCGAATCGAAAAGAAAGCGTTAGCTTTGCTTCTCGTTGCCATCGCATTGTGGAGCACCGATTTGCTTCACCATATTTCTCCGGCGGTCATCGGCATTGCTGTCGGCCTTATCGCCGCGATTCCTCAGCTGGGGATCCTGGATGAAGAAGATCTGAAACGAGTCAATTATCTGCCGGTTTTCTTCGTGGCGGCGGCGATTTCCATGGGTGAAGTTCTGACCGAGACAAAAGCTCTTGAGGCCATGACCGTGGTCATGCTCGGCTGGATGCGACCTTTGCTCACGCATGCGTACGCGATTGCGCTGGTGCCCTACTGGACGGCGTTCATCTACCACATTTTTCTGGGCAGCGAACTTTCGATGCTGGCCACTTCGCTGCCGGCCTTGATGTCTTTTGCAAAAACAAACGGTCTCTCCGCGCTGCCGATCGGCCTGGTTTGGGCGTTCGCCGGAGGCGGGAAGATTTTTGTGTATCAGTCAGCGGTGCTGGTGGCCGGCTATTCGTACGGATACTTTGAGGCCCGGGACTTATTTCGAGTGGGGCTGTGTTTGACGATCGTGGAGTCCCTGGTGCTGCTTGTACTTGTGCCGTTCTATTGGCCCGTCATTGGCATCCGATGAATTTATGATTGCTAGTTGGTGCCGGACCAGTCATCGTCAAGAATTCGCGCCATGGCTCTGCCTTCATTGACGCGGCCGATGATTTCTTGCGTAGTAATGTCTGTTGCGAAGCATTCGTTAACGGTCTGTTTTGCCAATGCTTCCAATTTGGCCAGAGCGGAACGCGCTCCATGGACGCAAACGCGCCATCTTATCGTGTGATCTGGGAAGACTTCAAAGACATCATAGTCACGTTCCACGGCTCCTTCTTTCTGGCTGAACTGTCGCGACATACGCGCGAGGGCCGGGTGAAGCCGGCAGGAAACCCGGCTTCACGCTATCGATAGATCGCACATTTTCGATTTGTGGCTGGAGCTTGGTCCCCGGCGCACCCAACCGCAGAAAGTTTGAGGTGCGAAAATCAAGCGCAACAAATTCATTTTCCGAGTGCTCGGCTAATTCCTGAAGCTTGCGTTTCGTATTAAACAGGCCGGCAACAGACGCTCGCCAAAGTGAAGAACCGTTGGGGAAAATCTCGAAGATGTGATAGTCATGCAACATCGAGGGTGCCCGGAAAATAAATTGATCGAGAGAAGTCTACTCGCGTGGAAACATATCAGGCAAGGTATAACTATGGCGTTATACACAGGCATTTCCACATACAGCGAATACCGTACGGATGGATACAGTGAATCCTGTAGTCTGCCCGGCTTTAGAACATTCCTCAGTGCGTGTCAGATTGTATGCTGGAGCTACAAGGTCTATTGCGTACTCAGTTGAATGTATGGTTTTCTTATCATACGATCGTTAGGATGAAATGACTTCTTCAGGAGGAAGCCATGGCCGCTGCGAGCTGGAAAGGATTTCTCTCGTTTGGTTTGGTCACCATTCCCATTCGTTTGGCACCCGCGGCTCGCACTGAGCGAATCAGCTTCAATCAGCTTCACAAAGTCTGCCACACTCGAATCAAACAGCCGCAATTTTGCCCCACGTGCGACCGCATGGTGGAACGCAACGAAATTGAAAAGGGCTACGAATACGAAAAAGATCAGTACCTGCTTTTTACCGAGGAAGAACTCGAAGCTGCCGAGCCTGAGTCCTCGCGGACGATGGAGATCCTGGAGTTCGTACGACTCGATGAGGTAGACCCGCTCTACTTTGACGCATCGTATTATGCCGCGCCTGAAACTGGCGGCGCCAAGGCATATCACCTTCTGCTCGAAGCCATGCTGGAGTCTGGATACGCCGGGATTGCCAAGGTGACCATGTACAGCCGCGAAAATATCGTGATTATTCGGGCCCAGAAAAATGGACTCACCCTGCACACCATGTTTTATCCAAATGAAATTCGCCAGGCGGCTGACAACGGCATTACGGATAAATCCGAAGTCAAGGAACAGGAACGCGTTCTTGCAAAGCAGCTCATCGAAAATCTGGCCGCGAATTTCAAGCCCGAGAAATATCACGACACCTACCAGGAAAATCTCCGGACGCTGATTGAAGCCAAGGCCAAGGGGCAAAAAATTACAGCGGTTCCGGGTGTCTCTAAAACTCCCGTGGTGGATTTGATGGAAGCGCTGAAGAAAAGCCTGACGGCCAAGCAGCCGCCTTCGGAAAAGAGGCCTGCGTTGCACGCCGTGCCCAAGCCTGCAGCCGTGCAGAAGAAGGATCGCAAGGCGGGCTAGGGATTCATCCGCAAAAACTCCTGACTACGAATAACCGTAACGTTCAGCTCTGCCAGGCACAGCAAAGACTCCGTGTGAAATTGCCGCCATAACTTCCGGTTCCCGAACAGTGGAATCCGAAGGCGATTTGTGCCTCTACAGGATTCAACGGATAGTCGGACCATGGCAGGTCTCTACAATAGGACTGGCAGCTGGGTCGCACTGGAAAGCCATGGATAGAGCCCCGCCGGACTGCGATCGCGGAGGTTGCTTTGCATTTTTGGCAAACAGATGTCCGTGCGATTGATATGCGTCTCCGGGCATGGAATTTGGGGCTGCGTTCTTCCCGCTTGTTTTCGCTGTTCAGGCACGTGTTCGCGTGCGTTGTCGCCGACGAATGCACCAATCTGGCCGCGCAAATGTCGTTTTATTTTGTGCTGTCGCTGGTTCCTTTCTTTCTGGTGCTCGCGGCAATTGTAGGTTGGATACCAACAACCAATCTCTGGCAGAACCTTGTCGAATGGATTACGACGTATCTTCCCGCAGGCTCTCGCCGTCTGATTTTTACAGTGGTTCTCGATCTGACCCATGAATACACGAAATTTTTGTCCATTGGATTGCTGGCTACGATTTGGAGCGCTTCGTCCGGCTTTGTGAGCCTTATGGAGGCGCTTAGCATCGCTCATGGCGTTCGGGATACCCGCAGTTTCTGGAAAAAAAGGCTAATCGCAATCGCCGCGACGCTGGTAACAGCAGTTTTTTTCCTCCTGAGTTTTGCGCTTACAACAATTGGCCGCACCGCCGCGGTATTCCTCGCCAATCAGTATGCGCCATTCAGTATCTCTAAATTGCCGTGGGATATTGTTCGTTGGGTTGCAAATCTATTGTTGATTCTGATCGCCATCAACCTGATCAACTACTTTTTGCCGAACGTAAAGCAGCGCTGGCATTGGATAACGATTGGCAGATCGTTTGTTACATTGGCATTTTTCCTGGCTTCCGTTGGTTTTGACTTCTATATCACGCATGCCTCGAACATTCCCAAAATTTACGGCACCCTCGCCGGCTTCATTATCTTTATGATCTGGATTTATATCGCCAGCTTTATCCTGCTGGTTGGAGCGGAAACCGACAGGGCGGTAAAGGAATTGACGAACGCGGGAGCGTCGGCATAATGCGAGCCGAATTCGACTCCGCCGTGGTTCGCCGCGCCGGAAGGCAAAAGAGATGCAATCGTCCGGTCGCGTGGATCCTGCTGCTTTCTTCATTTGTATTTCAAGCCGCTGCCCAGGAAGCACAGCCTGATACCTACGCAGGATTCGAGGGGAATAACGTCGCCAAAGTGGACATTTCCGCCAAGCCCACATTCGATGTGGAGGCATTTCGACCTTTGATTCAGCAAAAAGCGGGCCAGCCGTTTTCCATGAAAGCGATTCGTGACAGTGTGGAAGCATTGCAAAAGACCGAACTGTTCTCGAAGGTTCAGGTAAGCATCAATCCTGAGCAAGCCGGCTTGAATATCCTTTTTATTTTGGAACCGGCTTCCTATATCGGAATACTCAAGTTTCCCGGCGCAACAAAAACATTTACATACACTCAGTTGCTGCAGGCGGTGAACATTCCCGAGCAAACCGCGTACGTCGATGAACTGCCCACTCAAGGAACGCAGGCCCTTCTTAATTTTTTTCGGACCAATGGATATTTTGAGGCCAGTGTAACTCCGAATGTGGAGCGGGACGACGCGCACCGCATCGTCAATCTCCGCTTCGATTGCCGCTTAAACCGGCTCGCACGGTTCGGCGAACTTAATATTCAGGGCCTCTCCGACGAAGAGACATCACGCCTTCGCGACTCTCTCAGATCGTTTTGGGCGGCAGTGAGAGGAGCTTCCCTGAAACCCGGGAAAAAATACTCCCCACAACACATCAACAAATCGGTGAGTTACATCCGGTCGCATCTCAGGAAAGAGGGGCGGCTCGCTCCGCAGGTGCAATTCAGCGCTCCCACGTATCGAGCCGAGTCCGGCCGCGCCGATTTGAATGTTCAGGTCGATGCCGGACCGCTTCTTTCGGTGCGCGTGATGGGCGCTCACATGTTTAAGCGCACGATTCAGCGGCTGGTTCCGATTTATGAGGAAAACTCTGTCGATCAAGACCTGGTTGACGAGGGCCGTCGCAATCTCCTTTCTTATTTCGAGTCGAAGGGCTACTTCGACGCGAAAGTCGACGCTCATATGGACAAGCAGCAGGATTCCGTGAGCATCGTGTACGAAATCAATCGAGGAGCAAAACACCAGGTCGAGGGAGTGAACTTCCAGGGCAATCATTATTTCGAGGACAAGCAGCTGCAGGCATTCATTCCTGTTAAAAAAGGGCGTTCCGTGTTCGGGCATCTCTTTTCGCGCGGAACGTTCAGCGAAGAACTGATCCGCAAAAGCGTGAATGCCATAACGGCCGCATACAAGGACGCCGGATTCTCTGACGTTGTCGTTTCGCCGAATGTCGCCGATTACGAACCTCGAATCGATATCAATTTTAAGATTTCTGAAGGCGAGCAATACAAAGTCAACAGTCTGAAGCTCGAAGACAATAATCAGGCAGGCTCCGTGCAGGCCATTGTGGGCAACCATGCGCTGAACCTTGCGCCCGGCAGGCCTTATTCTGCGACGTCGCTGCAGCAGGACCGCAACTACATACTCGCGCAATACCTGGATCGCGGATATTTGAACGCGAAGTTTCACTCGGATGTCAGCTTCGAATCCGCCAATCGCCATCTCGCGGACGTCGTGTACACAATTGATCCGGGACCTCAGGCGCATATCAGCGAAGTTGTCCCGCTGGGTACTGAAGTTACTCGCACATCTTTCCTCACGGAAATGACAGGTTCCCAAGTGAGATCGGGGAAGCCTTTAAGTCTGGGTAACTTCCTGAAATCCGAGAGCGACCTTTACAATCTGGCTATTTTCGACTGGGCCAGTATCAAACCTCTGGCTCCGGTAAGCGATCAACGGCAGGAAGAAGTGTTGGTCAAGGTTCATGAATCTCCGCGGAACTCAGTAGACCTTGGTGGCGGGTTCGAAGTGCTTCCTCGAAGCGGAAACATTCCCGTCGGCACGGTTGCGTTGCCGGGAATTCCTCCGATCGGAGTCGGCAGCAGGTTCACCGCCAGCCAGAAGGCTTTCTGGGGGCCGCGCGTATCTATTCAGTTCGCCCGCCACAATTTGCGTGGGCGCGCAGAAACCGCCGCGCTTGGCCTTGTATACTCACGGCTGGATCAACGGGGAACGTTGACCTATAGCGACCCGCGCATACGCAGCTCCTCCTGGAGTTCGCTTGTGAGTTTATCCGCCGAACGGACCACACAGAATTCGATCTACACGGGAGAACTGGCCGGCGCCTCCTGGCAAGTAGAAAGGCCTCTGGACCAACAGCGAACTAAAAGGCTCATCCTTCGTTACAGCTATCAGCACACGCTGCTGACAAATATCACCATTCCCGACCTTGTGCTTCCTGAAGATCGGCGCGTGCGTCTCTCGACTGTCGCAGTCCAGTATGTTCGAGACACGCGCGACAAACCACTCGATGCTCACCACGGAATTTATCAAACGGCGACGCTAGAAGTTTCACCAACTGCTCTGGGCTCCAGCGTGAATTTCGTTCGATTCTTCGGGCAGACCTCATTTTATAAGCCGGTCACTTCGTGGCTCACATGGGCTAACAATTTTCGCCTGGGTCTTGCAAAACCATTTGCAGGGGCGGACGTGCCTCTTAGTGAACGTTTTTTTTCGGGCGGCGCTGACTCGATTCGCGGATTTCCGATCAATGGGGCCGGGCCGCAACGGCCGGTCACGGTCTGCAGCAATCCAAGCGATCCTTCGACATGTACTTTGATCAGCGTACCCGTGGGCGGCGACATGCTCTTCGTCGTGAACTCCGAGGCTCGCTTCCCCATACCGATAAAAAACGGCTTAGGCGGCGCGATCTTTTACGACGGAGGAAATGTGTATTCGCGAATCAATCTGCGGCAATTTGCCGACAATTTTACTCACACAGTCGGATTCGGCCTTCGTTATCAAACTCCAGTAGGGCCGGTTCGTCTCGATATTGGCCGAAGGTTGACGTCAGTTCCAGGAGTGAAAGCGACGGAATATTTCGTTACGCTCGGACAGGCATTTTGAAATTTCAGGCATTCTGCACGGCGGGTCGGCTTGGCCCACGCTGACCTTTAATTGTTTGCCGTATGCCGAAGCCGCTCGGGTGACAAATGAACGGAAAACGATTTCTTCGATGGGCGGCAATATCAATCGCCGCAATTCTAGTTGTTCTGATCGTAGTGGCGGTTGTAGTTGTTCACACCGTTGCGTTCCAACATTTTGTACTGGAACAGGTCGAACAAAAAACGCAGGCAAGCACTGGCGCGCGGCTGAACATAGAAAGAATGGCGATCAACTGGAGATTGTTCACCATGGATTTCTATGGAATCGCGCTCCACGGCAAAGAAAACGGTTCGCAAGCGCCGCTGTTTGCAGCAGATCACTTGCGGGTCGGATTGAAAATTGTTTCCATTCTTCGGCGCAAAGTCGATTTGAATGAAATCGTGCTCGACCAGCCTGTCGCTCGTCTCACCGTCGATCGTGATGGCAATTCAAATCTGCCGCAGTCACCAACCTCATCCGGCACATCCGGCTCAACCATCGACAATCTACTCGACCTGGCGATCCAGCATGTGGAATTAAACTCGGGACAGATTTATTACAACGATGGCCAAACGCCACTGACTGCCGAACTCCATAATTTTCGGTCACAGATTCATTTTGTCCCTGTCGTCAGCGAATATCGCGGCACGCTCGGGTACAGTGATGGCCGCGTTACGGCCAAGACTTTCCGACCCATCCCGCATCGCCTCCAAATGACCTTTACAGTCAGCCGTTCCGGCATGGTCGCTGACCCAGTCACAGTGACAACGGGAAAATCAACACTCAACGTTCATGCGAAAATGACGAACTTCGAGCGCGCACACATTGAAGGCACCTATGACGGAGTCTTGTCCACCGTCGAGCTCGCGCGATTTGTCGACAGCCAATCAATCCCCGCAGGAGACGTCGCGCTGGCGGGCAGCCTGCGTTACGACAATGGTCTGAATAAATCAGCGGTCGACAGCGCGTACCTGGATGGGCGCATGAGCAGTGCGCAGCTGGTCGTAAATATGGGACAAATGCACGCGACTCCGAAATCCATCCGCGCTGAATATCGTTTGCAGGATGGCAATCTCAGCGTCAGAAATCTTGAGGCCGATCTGCTCGGCGGACATGTCGGCGCGAGTTACGAGCTTTCGCACATCAGCGGAAGTTCTAACTCACGTGTCCAAGCATCTGTCCAGAATGTTTCACTCGAGGCAATGAACAGTGCCGCAGGAGCGCAAAATCGTCCAGCGGTGCGGGTCAGGGGACGCGTCGATGGGACGGTGGGAGCTACATGGACGTCCAGCATTAAAAATGGAGTCGCGCGAGCGCATTTTGCGATTCGCAATTCAAGTCAGCCGTCTGTGGGCGATTCGGCGATTCCGCTCAATGGACTGATCGATGTGGCCTACGATGGCGCACGAAATACCGCTTCATTCGGCCAGTCTTATCTGCGGACTGGAAACACAACTGTTTCGATTACCGGCGTTCTGAGCAATCAGTCGCAATTGGACGTTCAGGCAAATACGACTGATCTGCACGAAGTGGTTGCGCTCGCGTCTGCATTTCAAAATGGAACTTCGGCGACGGCGAATACTGCATCACCTTTACCGCCAGATCTTCGCGGATCGGCGCGTTTCGCTGGACAAGTATCTGGTTCCGTGAAAGAGCCACGAATCAAAGGGGAACTCTCTGCCAACGATTTCGCGGTACGGAATGCCCACTGGCGCGCTCTTCACACCACTCTCGACGCTGCATCTTCTGGTGTTTCGTTCCAGAATGGATTGCTGGCCGATACGCAAAAAGGACAGATCACCTTCAGCGGACATGCGGACTTGTCTGCGTGGTCATTCACTCCGTCCAGCCCGCTTTCGTTGCAAGCAACCGCACGCCAGATCTCGATTTCAGACCTGCAGCAATGGACTCAGTCGCGATATCCCGTGAACGGTCTGCTTGCAGCAAATATTTCCATTCACGGCACGGAGGAAAATCCCGAAGGTCAAGGCTCGCTTCAGATTACGCAAGCCTCTGCCTGGAATGAACCAATTAAGAATTTAAATGTCGATTTTCAAGGTGATGGGAATTCCATTCACTCGAACGCCCAGCTCGTAATTCCCGCCGGCAGCTTGACAGCGGGACTTACCTATCAGCCAAAGACGCAATCGTATGATGTGAGTCTTCGTGCCGCGGGCGTCAAGCTCGATCAACTCGAATCGGTTCAAGCACGCGATCTGGGCATTGCCGGAAGCCTGACGCTCTCCGCGGACGGCCATGGAAACATAAAAAATCCGCAAATCGCCGCGAATGTTCAAATTCCCACGCTCGCGGTCCGCGATCAAACGATTTCAGATGTGCAAGCGCAACTGAATCTCGCGAATCAACAGGCAGACTTCAGTCTGACCTCCAAAGCCGAACAGGGAGCCATTCAGGCGAAAGGAAACGTCGGACTGACCGGCGAATATCCCGCCAGCGTCTCTCTGGATATCCGCGCAATTCCTGTCGCCGTCATCATGGCGCGCTACGTAACAAAAACTCAGCAAATTCAGGGCCAGGCGGAGATCCATGCGAGCTTGAATGGACCGTTAAAGAATCCATACGCAATCGCCGCGCAGCTTGAAATCCCAACGCTCAACATAAATTATCAAGCGGCACAGCTCGCGCTGGTTCGCCCTCTTCGCGTGAACTATCGAAACGGCGTCGCCACCATCGAGCAGGCGGAGCTGAAGGGAACGGGCACAAACTTAAGTATGAAAGGCGTCATTCCCGTCAAAGCCGCAGTGCCGCTGAACGTTTCCGCGAACGGCTCGGTCGATCTATCACTCTTGCAGGCTTTCGCCTCGGGAGTTCAAAGTTCCGGACGCATCAATCTGGACGTTGCCGCGCGCGGCGATCTCACGCATCCCGCCACGCAAGGTAAAGTTGACATTGTGAATGCCAGAATTTCGACGCAAAACATCCCGGTAAGTATCGAAGGCATGAACGGACAAATTCAGATATCAGGTAACCGTCTGGAGATTGCCCAATTGTCCGGTGCCGCTGGCGGAGGCACTTTGTCGGCGCGCGGATTTCTGACCTATGGCAATCAAGCTAATTTCAATTTGGGGCTCGATGCAAAATCCGTGCGTATCCGATATCCCGAGGGAATCCGTTCCATATTGAGCGGCAATCTTTCGCTCGCCGGAAATCAGGCGAATTCACAGTTAACGGGCCGCGTTCTCATCGATCGACTCTCTTTCACGCAACAATTCGATCTTGCGACATTGCTGGGCCAGTTCTCAACCGACACCCCTGCCGCACCATCATCGCCTTTTGAAACGAATATGAAATTGAACGTCGCGGTGGCCACGGCCGAAGAGCTGAATCTGGCAAGCAGCAAAGTGAGTATGGGTGGCGCGGCAAATCTGACGTTGACCGGAACGATGGCTGTTCCCGTCGTATTGGGTCGAGCCACGCTGACCAGCGGCGAAATGTTCTTCATGGGAAAGCGCTACGAAATCCAGAGCGGCACGATTCAGTTCGCAAATCCGGTTCACACAGTGCCGGTAGTGAATCTGTATGTGAAGACAACCGTCCAGCAGTACAACATCACACTCAATTTTGTGGGGCCCGTGGACCGCTTGAGGACCAACTACACATCGGATCCACCGCTTCCGCCGGCAGACATTATCAACCTGGTTGCCTTCGGTCAAACGTCGGAACAAGCTGCCACGAGTCCCAGCACACCGGCAACGCTCGGAGCTGAGTCAGTCCTCGCTCAGGGCGCCGCCAGCCAACTGAGCGGCAAACTCGAAAAGTTGACAGGAATTTCACAACTGACCATCGATCCACTCGCCCGTAACAGTTTAGATCCGGGCTCCCAAGTAGCCATTCAACAGCGAGTGAGCGGAAATATTCTGCTGACCTTCAGCACGGACGTGACGTCAACGCAGAATCAGGCGATTCAGGTGCAGTATCAGCTGAAGAAGAATCTCTCGGTATCCGTGTTGCGCGACCAATATGGCGGCTACGCTGCAGATATGCGAATACACAAAACGTTCTAACGTGCGGGTCGAGCGAAAACGGAGAACGACGAAAATCTCAGCTAGTCGGACGCGGCACTATCCGATTTTTGCCACGTCGGCCGATCATAATTTTTTCCACTTCGTGCCGAAGGGGAACCTGCTTTAGATCCGAGCAACAGTTCTTCCATGAATTCGCTGAGTTTTCCCGCGGCCGCCCCGATCACCGCTGCCCTCAAAGTATTCCAAGTCTCCGAACGCTTGCTGGACCTTGCGTCATAATCAACGCGGGGGCGGCCGGGAATCGCCGGCTTATCCCGAATCGACTGCACATTCCGGTCGCGGACCCGGACTGTCCTGCGCGGGGATCTCCCGCGAGGCAAAAGAGCTGAAAGCAAAATGCCTCCCCCAAACGCCAGGGCCAACATCGTGCCGGGGCGTTCCTCGAACTGGGCTCGCCAGTCCAGGGCGGATTTAACTTTATCTTCCAGTTCTCCGAAATTGTCCCTTAGATCGTGGTGTATTTCCTGTATGTGTCGCTCTAATTCGTCGGAGGATTCAGCCATTGCATTTCTCCTATAAGCTTCGAATCGTTTTCTCGGGAGTGTAATTCATGCCCTTGAGCTTTTTTCCGCTGGAACTCATAAGTGCCACGGCCACAATGCCGACGACCGCACCGACCAACAGCGCCGCCAGCCAACCCGCTATGACCGCGGACAGCGCGTAAACACATGCGAGGAGCAGGAATCCGACGCCGTAGAACGCCAGGACCAGGCCCACCCCAAACGTAGTGGCCGGCCTGGCCGCTGCTGTGGCTTTTTCTGCGATTTCAGTTTTTGCAAGGCGAAACTCATATCGAATCATTTGCTGCAAGTTGGCGATAATATCTTGCAGCACATCTGGAAAAGACCTCTGGGGAGTTGCCATATAGTTGTCCTCCATTCGAGGCGCTTAGTCGTTGCGGCTCAAACCTCGCGCCACCAGGAAACCGAAAATCGCTGCTGCCACCAACGCCGGCCCTGGATAACGCTTCACGAATTCCCCAACATCAGCTGCCATGCCTTTGACGTCGGTCTGGCGGACATAGTCCGCGGTCGCTTCGAGACGATTGGCCGCTGAGTGCGCCGCGTCGGATAGCTTGTCTCCGCCGGAGTGAAGCGAAGACGCGGTTTGGTCCAACGCGTCGGCGGCGGATTGCCGGGAATCATCGATTTTTTCCACGGCTTTGCGGCCGAAATCAGACACTTTTTCTTTTATGTCCGCGGCCTTGTCAGAGACCTGTTCCTTCATGCGGGCTGCCGTACCTGTACCGCCCGTACCAGTTGATTCTCCATACGGAGAAGATTGCCCGGACTGTGTGTTGTAGTCGTC
>Ga0137409_10006444_pt1 | contig 12198 bp, 11 predicted proteins | sample CZODoug1_16funga_FD_122059 | JGI IMG/M metagenome (GOLD analysis project Ga0137409, IMG submission 122059) | Vadose zone soil fungal communities from Angelo Coast Range Reserve, California, USA - CZODoug1_16fungal (Hybrid Assembly) | ecosystem: Environmental > Terrestrial > Soil > Vadose zone... | reverse complement strand
CCGGTCAAGCCCTACGGCCTCCAATGGGCCCGTAGTTCACGGTTCTGCTCCCACCCACGGAGGCATTGCCATGAAGCTCGCGTTCATCGCCGCGGCGGCCCGATGGTTGATCGTGCCGCTCGCCGGGGCCGCCGCGCTTGCCTCGGCATGCAGCGCAGCACCCGTCGCGCGCCAGGATGCTCGTGCCGCCTCGCAGCCCGCACACCGTTCGGCCAGCTCGACGGCATCAGGGCGTGTGGCGTCGCGGGCAACACGAAAGGACGCGCGCGGTGCGGCGACCGGCCGGACGGGCCTGTTCTTGGCCAGCAACCGCCACAGCACATATCCAGCGGTGAAAGCGATCAACGCCTCAGCGAACCACAGCGGACCCGCGCCGACCGTATCCAGATAGATCTGCCACCAGGCGGCACCGTCCCGACTCTCGGCATGACCTTCACCCACCGCACGCCCGCGACCGAGCCGTGCCCGCTGTCCGGGAACCAGTCCGTCGGTCCCGTAATGTCGCCGACGACCCCCGCCACATCCATGCTCCCCTCGTCATCGCCCAGGGCCACCAATGGCACGCGGAACGTCAGGGAATGGGAACCGATCGTCACCGGGAACGTCCCGATGAACGTTCGCGTGGGGGTGTGGTAGACGGAAACGACGCCCGAGCTGAGCGTGAAGAATTGGATCTCGAAGTCGGCGCCGATGACCTGAAGCCCGTTGCCGAAGGGAACGGGGACCCCCGTGGCACGGTTCTGGTCGGTGTCGAGGGACAGGAATCCACCGAAGGACTGGCGGTCAATCGCGGAATTGAAATCCATCTCGACGTTCAGGTTCGTGTCATCGCTCGACGCCCGGACCTGCGTCAAGTCCACGAGCGCGCTGTCCTGGACCGGGTCGGTGATGATGACCGGCAGCGAAGCAGCGCTCGCGGAGGCGGCAACCGAAGACGCCGCAGGCACGGCAGACGCGGTCGCATGCGCCGCGGATGTCGCGTGGAGGTAATCCCGCCACGACAGGACCGGAAGAGGCTCCGAGGCCACCGGCGCCAACTTCGCGGCTGACCCACCTCGGGCAGCGACTCCGGTTGACGGCACCGCCACCGCTTCGATCTCGAAGTCGAGAGTACCCTGCGTGAGATTCCGAACCGTGATTGTGCGCGCCTCGGAGCCACCCGAGGAGAGCGAAGCGGCCAACGCGGTTGGAGTCACGTCGATCTTGGGCGGGATGAGCGTCGTAGCGCTCGTCATGTTCGAGACCGGCGATGTGTTCCCGAATCGGTCCTGGGCTCGGATCGCGAGATAGTACGTCGTGCTTGGGAGGAGCCCTCCAACGGTGACCTCCTGAGGGAATCCATACGGGAGCGGGGACGGAACGGCCGTAAACCGCGGCGCGGTGTCGAAGTTCGAGTCGTCGATCGCGAACGTGGCGTAGCGGAGGTCGTAGAAGCTCGCGGCTCCGATCGTGCCGTCGTCCCCGGTTGCGGTCCAATCCAGCCTGATCCTGTTCGAGGCGATCGCGAGCGCCCTGAGATCGGCAATGGGCGCGGGCGGGATCGTGTCGGGACCCTGGAGCGCCCGCGCCACGTTGAGCCTTCCGCCTGTCGCGACGACCCCCCTCAACAGGGGGATCGGATCCGTCGAGCGAAGGAGAAACTTCTTGGCATCGCCCACCGATAGCGTTGGGTAGCGGGACAGGATCAGGGCGAGAGCGCCCGCCACGTGCGGAGTCGCCATGGAGGTGCCGCTCATGTACCTGTAGCTGTTGTTGGGAGCCGTGCTGAGGATCTGGACCCCGGGCGCCCCCAGGTCCACCGACGTCAGCCCATAGTTGGAGAAGGAGGCCTTGTCGTCCGACGCCGTGGTGGCTGCCACTGAGATGACATTGGGTATGTCGTAGTCCGCGGGATAGAGGGGAGCGATGTCCGTGTCGGCGCCCGAGTTTCCGGCGGCGGCAACGAATAGAATACCGGAGTCGTTCGCGTCCTTGATCGCATCGAAGAGCGCCTGCGAGAATCCCCCTCCGGCCCAGCTGTTGCTCATGACGCGCGCGTGCATCATGGTGGCGTACTCGATGCACGAAATCGCGTCGGCGATTTCTCCAAAGAGGGACCCACCGATGAACTTCAAGGGCATCAGCTTCACGTGCCAGCATACCCCCACGACGCCGAGACCGTTGTCCCCGACAGCACCGACCGTCCCCGCGGTGTGGGTCCCGTGGCCTAAGTCGTCGCGTGGCTCATTGTCGTGATTGACGAAGTCCCAGCCGTGGACGTCGTCCACGAATCCATTGTGATCGTCGTCCACGCCATTTCCCGGAATCTCCCCGGGGTTCACATAGATGTTCGGGGCCAGGTCCGGGTGGGTGTAGTCCACCCCCGTGTCGATCATCGCGACCACGATGTCCGACCCCGTGGTCGTGTTCCAGGCGTCTACGGCGCGGATGTCGGCCCCGGGGATTCCTCCGATTTGGCCCGTGTTCCTGAGGCCCCAGAGATCGCCGAACGAGGGATCATTGGGCACGGCCTGGGTATGTACGAGGTAGTTGGGCTCGATGTACGCGACGGCCCGATGCCCGCGAAATCGCCGGACCGCTTCCTCGACCGAAATTCCGCTGATCCGCTCGTGCTCCGCGTTGATCCTCCCGAAGTGCTTGATCCGGGTGGCGTGGAGAGCTCCCAGCACCGAGTTGATGTCTCCTCGGGAGGCGTTGGGCTCGAACTTGATAAGGACCTCCCCTTCCTTGAACGCGGTCGGCTCGGATCGGGCCGGGGACGCCGCGAGGGTGGCGGCCGCGAGGAACACGCAGAGGAGGGGGGCCCTCGATGACGTGCCTCGAGACATCGGTACCTCCGAGCTTGACGGACGTGGATCTGCCGCGGGAAGGAATCGGGCGAAAGAATCGAGGGGACGATGCACAGCTCTTCCCATGCGTGCGCCGGCGCCTAGGAAAGTCTGGGGACGCGTCGCGAAGGGGGGATCCCCCGCATCGTCGGGGGGGTGTTGCGAGTGCACGACTAGCCTAACACGCCGCGGCGAGGGAGGTACAAGAAAATGTCTTCCGCGGAAACGGCACGGGCCCGGCATCGAACCGGACCCGTGCGGCGCGTTAGGCCCCGCTACTGAACCAGAACCTTCTTCGTATCCAGGGGCTGCCCGTCGACCACGAGCTTCGCGAAGAACACGCCGCGAGCGGCGTTGGTCCCCGCGTCGGTGAGTCCATCCCAGGTCGCGCGGAACGTCCCCGCAGCCGCATCCTGGTCGACCAGAGTGCGCACCATCCTGCCCTGGGGATCGTAGACCCGGAGCGAGACCTTGGCGCTCCGAGGGAGAGCATACTGAAGCACGGCATGCGAGCCCGGATTCTGCGATAGGATCCGGAGCGCGTCCGTTGTTCGGGCCGCTTGGGCCTGCCCTCCTCGATCTCGTCCTTCCACCGTCGCATGCCCGGGGCCACGCTGAAGATCGTGGTGCTCGTGATTCCGCGGATTCTGCGGCGGTCCCACGTATGGAAAATACGGTAGGTAGGGCATGTCGTTGGCGTCGATCCCGTCGCCGAGCTGGTTATTCGGGGCGACGTTGAATCCATCGACGAGCACGCCCGCCACGACCCGCAGCTCGATGTCCACGACGTCGTCGGCGAGCCGGCGGCCGTTCGGGAATCCCGCGAGATCTCCGGCCAGCACCCCGAGCCTGTTCGGGACCGCGGAGGGTGGGATCGACATGTTGAGCCGGAGCATCTCCCCCGGCGACACGCCGGCCGGCTGATTCAGCCCCGGAACTCCGGTCGCGAACACCGACACAAGGTCGTTCCGAGGCGTTGGCGGCACGTTGATCCCGAACAGCGCGTGGAGCAGCCTCGCGGGCTCGGGGTCGACCACGAAGGCCCCGAAATTCGCGACGTCGTTCGACGGCTCGCTCGCGTTGAAGAGGTCCTTCTTTCCCAGCGGGATCACGATCTCGTTGACGAGCGGCATCCCGAGCCTCGAGACCTGCACCTCCGGCCCCGAGAAGCCGATCGTGCCATCGCCGTTGATGACGCGCGTCTGCTGCCGCTCGGCCGTGTCCCAGACTCCGATGACGTTGTTCGACCTCGACGGGTCAGGCGTCGCACCGTCCTTCGTGAGCTTCTCCTTGGGGACCTGCATCACGACGCTCATCACGTTGTAGCCGCCCACGCCGTCCACGCCCTTACCCCGGTCCCCGGGCGGCTTGCGGATGCTCACTAGATCGAACACCGCGGCCAGGTCGACGAAGAAGGGATCATCTCGCGGGCCCACGAACACCTTGTAGCCTCCCGGAAGCGTCTGGATCGCGGACTGCGCGAGCGACGCGTAGTCCGGCATGGAGATGGGGCCCACGAAGTAGGGCGCGACTCGGCCGGCTCCCAGGACGGTCTCCTGGTTCGTATCGACGTCGATCCGCGTGAGCGTCCAGGTCTGCCGCACGTTCAGGTCCGGATCGTCCAGGCTCGTCACGACCCCCGTGTTGTAGAGGAATGTGTTCTCGTTCTGCCGTGTCGTGTGAAATGTGAACTCGAATCGAACGTGCTTGCGCGAATCCCCGACGTTGTCCACGTTGATGTAGTAGCTGGCGTTGTCGTCGAAGCTCGCGAAGTTGGGGCCGCTGTTCGGCTCGATCAGCGGAACCCAGTTTCCAACGAAGGTGACGGCCTGAGGCGCATCCGCCGCGACCCAGGCATAGAGGTCGGTGTCGTCGGCAAGCCGGTCCTTGGTCGTGCCGGGCGCCTCGCTGTGGCTCGACGCCTGGACCGGCGCGGAACGGAGCGCGCCCAGGACGAAGACCGATACGGCGAGGGCCAATGCGAAGCATTTGCGCGGCATGCGGTAGTCCTTTCTTTTCAGAAGTGGATGGGTTGTCATGCGTGGCCACCGGCGGCACACGGAGGCCGGCTCTCGCGGTCCGGGAGCGGGGCCCCGACATCGCTCCTCTGGACATGCCCTCTACGGAGCATCGTCGCGAGCGGATGAGGAGACTTGTGTCTTCTGGGGCTGGGGACCTAATCTACGGGCCGTTGATCCATGAAGGGCCCTGCTCCGTACTCATGGGGAGAGGCAAGGACTTGCGAAACGCGCGTATAGCCGATGAGTGACCAGGATCGAGATCGATCGTGCATCGAGCGGATGCGCGCCGGAGACACCCGTGCGCTCGAGGAGCTCTACGATCGAAACAACGGTCTCCTCTATTCGGTGGTCTTGCGGATCGTGCGAAGCGGGGCCGACGCGGAAGAGGTCCTTCAAGAGTCGTGGCTCCAGATCTGGCGCGGTGCGGGAACGTACAACGAGGCGCGCGGAACGGTGGGGGCGTGGCTCGTGACCGTGGCGCGGAGCCGCGCCATCGATCGCATTCGGAGCGAGGGATCGCGCGCCCGCGCCGAGGAGTCGGCGGGCGCCGATCCCCCACCGCCGACGGAGGACGCCTCGGCGAACGCGGCGCACCGGCAGATGAGCGAACGGGTCTCCCGGGCGCTCGAGAAGCTCGGCCCGCAGCATCGGCAGGTTCTGGAATTGGCCTACTTCGGGGGACTGACCCAAAGTGAGATCTCGGAGCGCCTGAACGCTCCGCTCGGCACAGTCAAATCGTGGACGCGGCAGGCTCTGATCCGCCTGAGCGATCTCGTTCCCCAAGAGGAATGGACGTGACACCGCACAAGGACGAATACCTCGAGCTTTGCGCCGGATACGTGCTCGGGAACCTCACCGAGGAGGAAGCGCGAACGGTCGAAGCTCATCTCGCGGAGGGCTGCTCCGCGTGCGAGACCGAGATCAACCGTCTCGGCCGCGGCGCCATGGCGTTCGCTTCGGCGACCCCTCGCCTGCTGGAGCCCTCATCGCTGCGGGCGCGCGTACTCGACACCGTGCGAAACGACGGAGGGCAGCGCGATGGACAGCGAGAGAGAGGGCGAGAGAGAAGGCGACCCATCCCGCTCCCCCCCAGGCGCATCGCGCCGGTCCTCGGATGGATGGGAGCCGTGGCGGCCGTGCTCATCGCAGCCTTCGCGCTCTACGAGTGGCGGGCGGCGTCTCGGCTGGAACGAGACCTGGCCGCGGCCCGGCAGGAGGTCTCACGGCTGAATCAGCAGATCCAGAGCGAGCGGGAATGGGCCGCCGTGGCCACCGCACCTCAGACGCGCACCATCGAGCTCAAGCCCACGCCTGCCGGGCAGCCCCAGCTCCATGCTCGGGTGACCTACGACCCCGCGACGCGACGCGCCCTCGTCGCGGTTTCGGACTTCGTCACGCCTCCCGGGAAGGACTACCAGCTCTGGGCCATCACCAAGACCGGACCCATGAGCCTCGGTCTCCTGCGCACGGACCCCCAGGGCCGCGCCCTGATCCGGCTCGACGACGCAGGGGATCCCTTCACCCTGGCCGCCTTTGCCGTCTCGCTCGAGAATGCGGGCGGGGCGCCGACACCGACCGCGCCGGCCGGGCCCGTCGTGATGGTGGGAAAAATCGGAACGTAGCCTCATCCGGGGGACGAAGCGCTCCGTAGTCCAGTCGTATGAGCGCCCACCGTTTGTTGATCTCCTGCCTTCTCTGGCTCGCCGTTCCCGCCCAGCCCGTGGAAGCCCACGAGTTCTGGCTCGCTCCGTCCGCGTATGTTGCCAGGCGGGGCAGCGCCGTCGAGGTCCGCGCCTTCGCAGGCACCGGGTTCCGGGGCGAGGCGAAGCCCTGGTCCCCCGCGCACTGCGTTCGGTTCGTGGCACGAGCGGCTCGCGTGGTAGACCTGGCTCGCGCTGCATCTCCCGGCGACTTCGCCTGGGCCCGGTTCGCTCCATCCGATGCGGGCGGAGCCATGCTGGCCTTCGAGTCCGGCTTCACTCCGATCGAGCTGGGCGCCGCGCAGTTCAATGCCTATCTGGCGGATGAAGGATTGGATGCGGCGCTCGAGGCGCGGCGGCGAGGAGGGTCTGCCGCGGCGCCCGGGCGCGAGCGGTATCGCAGGGCGGCGAAGGTGTGGCTCTGGGGTGACGCGGCAGATCGCGCCAAGGCGACGATGAGCCTTCCGCTGGAGATCGTTCCGGTGGGCGTTCCCGGCGCGCGGGAGGCCCTGCGTGCGCGCGTGCTCTGGAAGGGGCGGCCGCTGGCGGGAGCGCTCGTGAAAGTCTGGCGCGCGCCGCTCGGCGCGGATGCGGCCACCCGCGACTCAATTGGAGTCGCGTGGCGCGGGCGCACCGATTCACGCGGCGAGGTCGCGGTGCCCGTCGCGCTCGCCGGCGAGTGGCTTCTGAGCGTCGTGCACATGGAGCCGTGCACCGAGCGGAGCGAAGACGACTGGGAGAGCACCTGGTCCTCGCTCACCTTCCAGCGGGCCGCGGCGGTCCCGCAATGAGACTCAGCGCTGCGTTGCTGGTGCTGGCGCTCGCCTTGCTACTGCCATCGCTCGCCGGCGCGCACGACACGTCCTACAGCTACGTGGACCTGCGCTGGGGGCGCGATCGGATTGCTCTCACCGTCAGCGTTCACCGCGACGATGTCGCCCAGGCGATCGGGATTGCGGCGCCCGAGTCCCTCATGGCTGCGCCGTTCCTGAATCGCGAGGCGGAGCGGGTCGCCACGCTCGTCACGACACGCTTCAACGTCAGCGCCGGCGAGCAGCCGCTGCCATTCACGGTCGAGCGCGTCGAGGCAAGGCCAGACAAGCACGCGGTCGTGCTAACCCTGGCAGCGCCCCTTCCCTCTCCAATCTCACAGCTGCGCGTGGAAGGAGCGCTCTTCCCCGAGGCTACCCAGCACGAGACATTCCTGAACGTCTACTCCGCCGACGGCCGGGTCCTGGCGCAGGAGGTTCTCACCGCGAGCCATCCAGGCGTGGACATCTACGCAGCCGGAGCCGAGGGCATCCTCGCGGTCCTTCGAACCTTCGTCCGCGCCGGCATCCACCACATCTTCATCGGGCCCGACCACATCCTGTTCATCGTTGGGCTGCTGCTCCTGGGAGGAACCCTCGGGCGCGTGCTCCGGGTCGCCACCGCCTTCACCCTCGCGCACAGCATCACGCTCGCCCTCGCCGTCCTTGGCCTCGTTCGCCTTCCCGGCAGCATCATCGAGCCCTTGATCGCGCTCAGCGTGGTCTACGTGGGATTCGAGAACCTGCGCGCCCGGGCGGGCGCGACCGACTGGCGGGTCCGGATCGCGTTCCTCTTCGGGCTCATCCACGGATTCGGCTTCGCGAGCGTCCTTCGCGAGTTCGGACTGCCGCACGGCGCGCTCGCCTGGTCGCTCCTTGGATTCAACCTCGGGGTCGAGATCGGCCAGGTTTGCATCGTGCTCGTGGTGGTGCCACTCCTCGCGGCACTCCGCGCGGGGATGCCGCGGCTTGCGTCCCGCGCCGTTGCCGCCGGCTCGTGGGGAATCATCTGCACCGGAGGGTTCTGGTTCCTGCAGCGGGTGCTCGTGAGAGGGTAGGTCGGGCGTCGCCCTCTCCTATGGATTCGCCTCTCCAGCATCGCCCCGCCTAGCGCGGAATCAACAGGTAGTCTGGCCGGCAATAGCAGTGTTCCGACCGGTTGCGTGCCCAAAGATGGGGCTATCGCTCTCTCGTCTTCTTCTCGGCCTCCCTTCTCCAGAGCTCATAGAATCTTCGCTCCCAGGACTTTGCCGCGAAGCCAGAACATTCGATTGACCAGCCAGAGCGAGCCAAGGTCCAGGGTGCGCGCCGTCTGGTAGACCACCGCGGCCGGCGCGCGGACCATCGTCTCATGGCGCTCCGTGATGTAGGTATCGGAGAAGAGGCGGTCGAGAGGTGAGTTGGTCTGAGCTCTGCTATCCACCGATCGCTACTCCTTGGTGTCGGGGTCCCAGTGCTCGGCGATCCTTCCCTCCTCGACGCGAAACATGCGGAGAAACATCTCCACGGTAGCCCCCATTGGGTTCAGTATGCTCGCTGTCGCCACGGGTCTCGAAGAACGCATCTCCTGACGCCGGGGAGGGTCTCCGATTGAACTGGTTCATCGCCGCGACCAAGAAGTACGCGGTATTCTCGGGGCGGGCTCGGCGGAAGGAATACTGGTTCTTCGTTCTGTTCAACACCCTCATCACGTGGGGTCTCTTCATCGTCCAGATTCTGGTCGGATTCGCGATGAAGGAAATGGGCTTGGTTGTGGGTACTCTTGTCACTCTCTACATACTCGCGATGATCGTGCCCGGCCTCGCGGTCTCCTCCCGTCGGCTTCATGACATCGGGCGCAGTGCCTGGTGGGTGCTGCTGTCCGCCCTACCGCTCATCGGGCCCATCATCGTCTTGACCTTCCTGGTCAGGGACAGCGATCCCCTCGCGAACAAGTACGGGCCGAATCCCAAGGGACCGCCGGGGCAGGCCCCTGCAGCTTTACCAATATGAAGTGAGGCGGCCCGAGGCCGGTCATCGCTTCACGCTTTCCTGCATTGCGTGCACGCCGAGCAGCGCTCACGATTACCTCGCTCCCGCGAGTGCTGCGATGACGGCCAGGATCGCGTCGTGTTCCCGGGGTCCGTCGTAGCGCACGCGGTTGATGAAGATCGTGGGCGTGCCGTTGACCCCGTCCAGAACTCCCCGTCGGAAATCCTCCTTCACCGCGGGCAAATGTGCGTGGCTCTCCATCTCCTTGTCGAACCGCGCCACCTTGAGGTCGATCGACTTGGCCAGCCGGCGAAGGTTATCGAGCGTGAACATCGGCTGGTTCGCGAAGAGAAGGTTGTGCATCTCCCAGAACTTTCCCTGCGCGCCCGCCGCCTCGGCGGCCTCGGCGGCGATCGTCGCGAGCGGATGGATGGTGGTCACCGGAAAGTGCCGATAGATCAGCCGGATTGCTTCGGGATTCTCGTCCACCACGCTCTGCAGCGCCGGAGCCGCGGCGGCGCAATGGGGGCACTCGAAATCGCCGTATTCGAGAATCGTGACCGGAGCGTTCCGCTCGCCGAGACACCAGTCGGCGTCCGTGATCTCGGTTCTCTGGATCCTGTCGTCAAGCACGGCGGGCCTCGTGTGACCGCGCTCCCATGATCTCCTCCAGCGCGTCGAAAATGATGTTGATGCCGGGCGCGACGGTCGGGTTCTCGGCGATCCAGGAGCTGCGGAGGCTGCCGGAGCCGTCGATGAAGAACAGGGCGCGGTTACTGATTCCGTCCTTCTCGAGGAAGACCCCGTATTTGCGCGCGATCTCGCCGTGAGGCCAGAAATCGCTCAGCAGAGGGAACGTTAGGTGCTGCTGTTGCGCCCAGGCCCGGTGAGACCAGACGTTATCGACGCTCACCCCAACGACTTCGGCATTGTAGCCTCGAATGTCCTCGAGCGTTTCCTGGATGATGGCGAGCTCGTTGGTACATACCGGCGACCAATCGGCGGGATAGAAGGCCAGAGCGATGTTCTTGCCTCGGAAGTCGCCGAGGTTGATCCGCTTATTGTTGCCATCGGGGAGGGCGAAATCGGGGGCGGGGGTGTTGGGCTGCGGGATGGGAGACATGAGGATCCTTCCTCTCTGGGTCGCGGGGCCCGAGGTAACCGGTCATCGTCTCAGCCGGCTGAGATGTTCCCGCCTAGCCTACCACCGATCCTTCGCGGCAACAGCCGGTCCCTCCCAGGCTCAGAGCGTGGAGCTGGGTGCGCGCTTCAGGGCGAGCACCTCGAGCATCGCATCGTGAATCCGACCGTTCGTCGCGACCAGTTGGCGTCCTATCAGGTCCGGCACTCCCCCGGAGAGATTTGTGATGCGGCCCCCGCCTTCCGCCACCACCACAATCCCGGCGGCCATGTCCCACGGGTTGAGCTCGTGCTCCCAGAACCCGTCGGTGCGGCCAACGCCCACCTTCGCGATCGCCAGCGCAGCGGATCCGGCGCGCCTCACGGCCTGCGCGCGGCGGATGAAGCGCGAGAAGGGCCCCAAATTATTCCTCTCGGGATCGCTCTCGGTGGCGACCTCGTCCCCGAAACAAGACGCAAGGAGCGCGCGCTCGAGGGTGTCGACTTCGGTGACCCGGCGCTGGCGGCCGTTCAGCGTGGCTCCGCCTCCGCGGCGAGCGCCATACATCTCGTCGAGCAACGGATTGTAGACGGCTCCGACCACCAGCTCCCCGGCGACCTGGAGCGCGATCGAGACGCAGAAGACGGGGTACTCGTGCGCGTAGTTCACGGTCCCGTCCAAGGGGTCGATGATCCAGACGCGATCCGAGGTGGAGCTGTCGCGGCCCCGTTCCTCAGCCAGGAATCCGTCGCCGGGGAACGCGGCGCCCAGGCGGCCTAGGATCAGCTCCTCGGAGCGGTGGTCCATCTCGGTGACGAGATCGATGCGTCCCTTGTACTGGACGTCCTGGGCCTTGCCGAAATTGGACTTAAGAAGGATGCCGGCCTCGCGCGCGACGCGCGTGGCCAGGTCGAGCTCGCGCTCGAAGGTGCCGGTCATTCGGCGGCGATCATTCCGGAGTGGACGTGATTCCGCGAGCACCGGCTGCAGGCTCGGCGGGTGCCTGAGCCTCATCGGCAGCGCCGCCATCAACCTCAGCGCCATTCCCGCCGTCGCCGTTCGTCGCCGCACCCGCGCGCTGCCCCTGGTACTGGAGCTCGTAGAGCCGCGCGTAGATCCCGCCCCGCGCCAGAAGCTCTTCGTGGGTGCCCTGCTCGCGCAGCTCACCGCGATGCATGACCAGGATGCGGTCCGCATCCAAAATCGTGCTCAGACGGTGCGCGATCACCAGGGAGGTCCTTCCTTCCAGCAACCGCCGCAGAGCAGCCTGGATGACGCGCTCCGTCTCGACGTCCACGCTCGAGGTCGCTTCATCGAGGATCAGGACGCTTGGATCGTAGTGGAGCGCGCGGGCGAAGGCCAAGAGCTGCCGCTCCCCCATCGAGAAGTAGACGCCGCGCTCCCCCACCTCTTCCTCCAGCCCGTTCGGGAGACGGCTCAACATTCTCTCGCCGCCCACCTCGCTCAGGGCCCGCTCGGCCTCTTCGGCGGCACGCTCCCGCGCCCCGAAGCGCAGGTTGTCGCGCACGGTGCCGCCGAACAGAAACACGTCCTGTAACACGAGCCCGATCTGCCGCCTCAGCGCGCGCCCTTCCATGTCGCGGATATCGCGCCCATCGATCCGGATCGTGCCGCGCTGGAATTCGTAGAACCGCGTCAGGAGATTGGCGATGGAGCTCTTCCCTGCGCCGGTCGCGCCGACAAGCGCGACCTTTTCCCCGGGGGCAATCCGGAACGAGATGTCGCGGA
>Ga0137409_10006443_pt1 | contig 12198 bp, 9 predicted proteins | sample CZODoug1_16funga_FD_122059 | JGI IMG/M metagenome (GOLD analysis project Ga0137409, IMG submission 122059) | Vadose zone soil fungal communities from Angelo Coast Range Reserve, California, USA - CZODoug1_16fungal (Hybrid Assembly) | ecosystem: Environmental > Terrestrial > Soil > Vadose zone... | reverse complement strand
ACGGAGGAAGCCATGACATCGGGGCTGGCTCCGGGATAAAAGGTCTGCACCTGGATGGTGGGGTAATCAACTTGCGGAAGCGCTGAGATCGGCAATTGCCGGTATGCGACGTAGCCCACCAGCAGAATCCCCACCATCAATAATGTGGTGGCGACCGGCCGCAAAATAAACGGCCTGGATGGGCTCATTGGCTCTTCCCGGTGGAGCTATCGGCTTGCGGAGCTTGCGTGCGCCTCCGTCCGCCGGCGTCGCTGTGGGTGTTGCCCTGTTGCGAGGCGGGCTGCTGCGCTCCGTTGGCGTTTGGCGCTGGGGCGGTGGAGGGGTTGGGACTTATCTTGCTGCCGTCCTGGAGCTTATCTTGCCCGTCAACAACCACGCTGTCGCCCGGATTTACGCCCGCGCTTAGCCCAACCTTGTCGGCCGTCGATTGCGCGATCGTAACGCTTTGAATTTTAGCGGTGCTGCCGCTCTGCACGACGTACACATAGGTGCCTTGGGGACCGCGCTGGATCGCCGGGGCGGGGACGATTACCAGGTTCCTTTTCACGTCGGCAAGCAGGTGCACGTTCACAAACTGGTTCGGGAACAAGGTATTGCGATCGTTACTGAAAACGGATTTTAGCTTGTAGGTGCCAGTGGTGGTATCGATCTGATTGTCGATGGTGAGCAGCTTGCCGGATTCGATTTTCGTGCTGTCGTCGCGATCGTAGGCATCTACGACCAATTGCTCACCCCTTTGCAGCCTGGACGCGACCTGCGGAAGCTGGTCCTGCGGGAGAGAAAAGATCACCGCGATGGGTTGCAACTGAGTGATCACCAACAGGCCAGTGGAATCGGTGGCATGCACGATATTGCCGACATCGACCAGGCGCAGCCCAACGCGCCCACTGATCGGCGCGGTCACGTGCGAATACACGATTTGGAGTTTGGCGCTGTCAATCGCTCCCTGATCACCCTTGATGGAGCCTTCAAATTGCCCGACCTGCGCCCCTTGGGTGTCGACCTGCTGCTTGGGAATAACGCCTTCTTTGTACAAAAGCTGAAAGCGCTCGTAGTTCACTTGCACGTCGCGGAGCTGCGCCTGATCCTTAGCCAGTTGTCCCTCGGCCTGCTCGAGCTGAACCTGGAAGGGGCGCGAATCGATGTCGACTAAGTCTTGGCCCTGGTGCACGAATTGGCCTTCCTGAAAGTTGATCTTAGTGATTTGGCCGTCGACGCGGCTGCGAACGGTTACCGTGTTGAAGGCGGTGACGGTGCCAAGACCGTTGAAGTAGACCGGAAGATCGCCGCGTTGGGCGCTGGCAACCACCACGGGCACTACGAAGCCGCCTGCTCCCGCTCCCTGCCGACCTTGCCCTTTGCCAGCCCCGCCGCCGGGGCCCTGCGCTTCAGTGCTTGAGCGCGACCCGCGGAAATACCAAAAGCCCACAGCAATGAGGACGGCTAAGGCGACAATCCACAACCAGCGGTGGCCCTTCGAGCCGGACTCGCCTCCAAGAGGTCGTTCACCGGAAGGATTCGGCCCCATTGGATTAGCGCTCAAATGGCCCATTCAGATGCTCCTATATGTCTATGTCACACGGTATGCGAGCAAGTCTGCCACTGGCGAGACAATCGGGGGGAGACGCTAGGCGACACCCGGTGACCGGCCCAAGCCTAACGGAAAACCCGGCTCATTCCTAGAATAGGACGGCTTCCAGGGATAAAAGGTTACGAAGCCCGGCATGACCTTGTCTGAGTCCTGCAAGCATAAACGGCGTGCAGAAAAGGCCGCTGAACAGTACACTATCGCGCATTCTGCGCGTCCCTAGCGAGGAGAACGCGAGACCCTCGAGTGGCTAGCGCAGGAAGCAGGACAAATTGAGGGAGAAAACTGGACCATGTTCAAGGCGTTTCTCATTGGGATATTGATCGGCGTGCTGTTGGTGGCGGCGGGCGCTTGGTTTTACTTCACGACGGGATGGGCGCCGGTCGCGGTCGCGGATCCACCTATGCTGCTGGAGAAGAAGCTCGCCCACGGTGCATTGAACGCTCGGATCGGCAAGGATCCCCACACCGACCCGGCGCCGGTTCCCTTAAATGACGCGACCTACCTCGCCGGCGGTGACGTTTACAAACAGAACTGCGCTGTTTGCCACGGATCGCCGGGGGAAGCCCAAAGTAATATCGCAAAGGGCATGTTTCCCAAGCCCCCAGAGCTTTTCAACGGCAAGGGGGTGACCGACGATCCAGCCTGGGAAACGTATTGGAAAGCGAAGAATGGGATCCGCTTGACCGGTATGCCCGCGTTCAAAGAGACGCTAAATGATACGCAGATTTGGCAGGTCAGCGTATTACTGGCGAACGCAGATAAGATTTCGCCGGCCGTGAAAGCGGCTCTGGCCACTACCGCTGCGGTTCAGCCATCCCCGCTGCCTGCGGCGGCACCGCCAAAAAAGTGAGAGTGCGGCTCGGAACTCGTTTTCTGACGGGCGTATCAATCAGTGGTTCCTATGGCTAGAAGGCTTCAAGTAGTTCTCCGAGACACGGATTATCGAAAAATCCAGAGCGCTGTGCGAGCCCGCCAAATGTCGATTGCGGAGTGGGTGCGGCACGCGCTAGGGCTTGGGCTGCGTAGCGAGCGATCAAAGCCTATGTGGAAAAAGCTCGAGGCTGTTCGCGAAGCGGCGCAGCACAATTTCCCGACTGGGGACATCGAATCGATATTGGCCGAAGTAGACGACGGCTACCGCGCCGATTCCGAATCGTGATTTTTGTGAATCCTTTCATTCCTGCGGGGTTTGGCGGCTAAGGGCAATTCTGAAGCAGTGCGCGTACTTGCCAAGTGGCTGAGATGGCAGGCGCAGATGCATACCGTCGCTCTGCATGTCGAAGGTTGTCGGGGATGTTGATCCCAGAAGCGATACGGAGACAACTTTGCGGCCGGCAAGCTGCGCCGCGGTGAATGAATGAATCACTGCTTCTCCTCCGGACGGCCAGCCTAACTCACACGCATACAGCACATCATTTTTCGTGGTGAAGCGGAAATCGTGCTCGGTAAATGGCTGCGCTTCAGTGTCGTGAAAGGCGCCTTCGACGATCTTCGTAGGACCCTCGCCATAAATTCTCCAGGGGCGAGTTCCGTAGATCGCTTCGCCGTTAATCTTCAGCCAGGAGCCGACTTCGTGGAGCACGGTTTGCACCTCGTCCGGAATCGTGCCGTCTGAACGCGGACCAATATTTACCAGCAGGTTTCCATTTTTGCTGACGATGTCCACAAGCTGATGAACGATCGCCTGGGGCGATTTGAAGCTGTCGTTCTCGATATAGCCCCAGGATTTGTTGCTGATAGAGGTGTCGGTTTGCCAGTACAGCGGGCGGATATCGTTCAACTGACCGCGTTCTACATCGAGAACGGCTGAGTGCTTTTCCATGGCATCGAGCTTGTAGTTGATCACGCCCACAGAGCCGCGGCTGGCCGCATCATTGTAGTAGAACGCGGCAAAGTCCATGAGGTGCTGGCGCACAGAGGGCTGGCCGATCCACCAATCGAAATAGAAGAGTTCGGGCTTATATTTCCTGACGATTTCTGCGTCGCGAGCCAGCCAATCATCGAGGTACGCGTTGCTGACGTAGGTCCAGTCGGTCAGCAGAGTTTGTTTGCTTTCCACCCAAGCATGGGCTGGACCGTAGAAAGCCGCGAATTGAGGATCGTTTACGTCGGATTCGATTTGGCGGCCGCCGTCCAGGAAAAAATTGTGCTCAACGCGGTGTGAAGAAGCGCCCAGATGGAGTCCCTCGGCACGAACTGCCTTCGCTAATTCTCCGTGAATGTCTCGTCGCGGGCCCATTTTCGCGGCCGTCCAATCGGAAAGGCCGCTGTCGTACATGGCGAAGCCGTCGTGATGCTCGAAGACCGGAACGACATACTTTGCTCCCGCTTCTTTAAAGAGACGCGCCCAGGCTGCGGGATCGAAATGCTCGGCACGGAACATGGGGATGAAATCCTTGTAACCAAATTTTGCCGGCGAACCGTAGGTGCTGAGGTGGTGCTTGTATTCGTCGGAGTCCTGCCGATACATATTGCGCGGATACCATTCGCTTCCGAAGGCGGGAACTGAATAGACGCCCCAGTGGATGAAGATCCCAAACTTGGCATCTTTGTACCAGTCGGGGACCTCGTACTTTTGTAGCGATTGCCAGTCGGCACGATAGGGGCCCTCGTTCGCCGCGCGGCGGACTTCGCTGAGAATTGTGTTGCGTTCGGAATCGTATTTAGAACTGGCGCGCTGCCAAGTTCGATCGATCGTTTGTGCATCCTGTCCAGTGGTGGGCGAAGTCTGCTGTGCAGTTTGCGCAGCCAGGGTTAGGACCATAAAAATTCCTGTTAGCAAAAGAAGCCAGGACTGCAAAGAACAAAGTAGTTGTCTCCTTGAGCTGGCCATTGCTCTCCTTCGCTGCTCGGAATTAATCGGCAATGAAGTTTGCGTTGCGCTGCTGTGAGCCCCAGAAAGAATAGAGCGCAATGATCAAGTAGGCGAGCAAGGGGACGGAGTACGCCTGTGCGAGGCTGTGCGTTTTCTCGGAGATGAATCCCATCACCGGCGTGAGGACGGCTCCCCCGACAATCGCCATCACCAGGAGCGAGCCACCCAGCTTAGTGTTGGGTCCGAGGCCCTTAAGTCCGAGCGCGAATATGGTTGGGAACATAAGGGACATGAAGAAACTGGTAAGAAAAACGCACCACAAACCCAGCCATCCGGGAGTCAACACGGCAATCGCCACTAAGATGATATTTGCGACGCAGTAGGCGCCCATGAGCTTAGCCGGCACAATAAAACGCATCAGCCAAGCGGACGCAAAGCGCCCAACTCCAAACGCGGCGAGCGTGCCCGTTAAGAAATAGCCGGCAATCTTTTCGGATTGATGGGCGTATTCCTGAACATAGGTAATGAAGTAGCTCCACGTGCCGACTTGTGCGCCTACGTAGAAGAATTGAGCGACAACCGCAAAAAGGAAATGAGGATAACGAAAGAGGTCGCGCAGATGCCCGCGATCGCCGGATTCATTTTCATGCTCGCTGTGAATGGACGGAAATTTCGTGCGCAGGATAAGCACCGCCCATATCAACGCGATCGCGCCGATGACTAGATAGGGTTTCACCACGCGCAGCGTTTCGGAGCGGAGATACGCTTCATAGGTATGGCTGGCCTGCTGTATTGCGACTTGTTGCGGAGTTAGTTCGATCCCGGAAAAGATGAACACCGTGCCAATCAGGGCTCCCGTGATCGCGCCTAGCGGATTAAAGGCTTGCGCGAAATTCAAACGGCGTTCCGAACTGTCCGGATCCCCCAATTGCGCGATGAAGGGATTCGATGCAGTCTCCAGAAAAGACAAGCCGCTGGCGATTACGAAGAGCGCCAGAAGAAAAAATCCGTAACTGCCGGCCAGTGCCGCGGGCCAGAACAAAAACGCGCCAGCTCCGAAAAGTACAAGACCGATGACGAAACCCGATTTGTATCCGGCGCGTCGCATGAGAAACGCTGCCGGCATGGCCAGCAGAAAATATCCCATGTAAAACGCCGATTGCACCAAGCCGGCTTGGAAGCGTGTTATCGCGAACGACTTCATGAAATGGCGGATCAAAACGTCGTTGAGATTATTGGGAATGCCCCAGAGGAAGAATAAGACCGTGACTAGAATGAAAGGGACAAGCTGGCCGGCAGGCAACAATCTGGAAACTGCCCGGTCATGTGGTCGGCTTGAACCGGAATTCTGTTCCGCAACGGGCAGTGTCACTGATTCTTCAGTATTCGGACTCATCTCCCCCACTTTCGCTGCGGACGAATCTGTTCGTGTACTACCAGGCTGACTGGCTTAGTGTGCTGATGCGGCCGTGGCGGTTCGCGCTGTCACCATTGCCGCAGGGACCGCCGCCCTTTCGGCTTCTGGCCCGACTTCCATCGAAGGGTGAAAAACTTTCGCCAACGCCTCGATGCCCGTGATAAGCCGCGGCCCAGGTCGCGAAAAATAGCTGTTGGCTTCCAACGCGTACACGCGGCCGCTTTGCACGGCGGGAATGGCGTTCCACTCGTGTGGATGCGCCATTGAGAGATACTCATCTCGAGCCTGCTTTGCGCCGTAGCCACACGGCGAGATGAGAATTATTTCTGGTGCGGCGGCGACAATGTCCTCAAGAGTTACTCGAAAGGATGGCGTGTGTATCCGGCCCAAGACGTCGCGTCCCCCAGCCAACTCGATCATCTCCGGGACCCAATGTCCGCCGACGTAAAATGGCTGCAACCATTCAAGAAAGGCAACGCGGGGACGCTCCGTGCGGACCGCAACAATTCGCTCGAGCGATCCAAGTCGCTCGCCGATTCGTTCCAGCAGCGCCTCGGCGGCCCTTCCACGCCGGGTCTGTTCGCCGACCCACAAAATATCGCGCCATACATCGCCAAGGTCCTGCGGATTGAGGCACAGCACCTCTGGCCGCTCGGCAAAGCGCATCAGCGCCGCTCCCAAATCATCAGGCGAGGCGGCACATACGTGACACAAATCCTGCGTGATGATCAGATCGGGAGCGAGTTCTTCCAAAGCTTGCGCGTCGACGGCGTAGAGACTTTCGCCTCGGGAAACATATTCGCGGACGAGGCGGTCGATCTCCAACGGCGCCGCGTCTTTGGGAATACGCGACTGAATGACGACTCGTTTGTTACGAGCCTGCGGCGGAAAATCACATTCGTGACTGACGCCGACGACTTCTCGGTCGAAGCCCAGCGCAAACAGAATCTCCGTAGCCGAGGGCAGCAGCGAAACGATTCGCATGGACAAAATGTATCACACGCAATTGCGGAGAAAAGAAAGAAACTAAAGCGCGTCCGCTTGAGCCGTTTGCACGCACGTTCTCCTTGGTGATCGTTCCGCTTGGGTCTATCTATTTGTAAAGGAAATATTGTTTTCGGGCCTGCTCAAATACGTTCAGATCGGCGCTCCAGCCTTCGACAATTTTCTCGGGAGCTGCGCCAGCCTGCAGTTCGCGAATAGTTTCCGTATTGCCCACAAGAAACATGAGTTTCGCTGGATCAAACTTGTCCGGGTAAAATTTCTTGAGAAGCGTCGCAATCTCAATTCCCATGCGCATCGCGCGCACAGCTTGCCGATCCGTGATGCGCACCGCCACTCCGCCGCAACGCTGCCCGGAATACAGCCCTGTCACCGGGATAAACGGTTGATTTGTAAAACGCAGCCCGGCCAAGTGCCGTTCGTTGAGGGCCGCGGCCACTTCTTCCCCGTTGATCCAGGGTGCGCCGAATTGTTCAAAGGGAGTTTCTGTTCCGCGCCCCACCGAAACGCCGGCAGCCTGCAGAATCTCAATCCCTGGGTATAGGACCGCGCCCTTCAACGTGCGCAGGCTTGGCGAGGGCGGAATCCAGCGCGCGCCGGTGCTCTCGAAAAAATAATTTCGGTGCCAATTCTTCATCGGAATTACATGCAAATCGCAATTGATGTGATTCTCGGCGTTGAAAAACTGCGCCAGCTCTCCGATAGTAAGGCCGTAGCGCACCGGCAACGGAAAGTAAGCCGTGAAGGCAATCTTGTCCGCGTCCAGCATCGGCCCTTCGACAACGTTGCCGCCCATGGGATTCGGCCGGTCCAACACATAGAACGCGATCTTGCGTTTCGCGGCTTCTTCCATGCAATACGCCATCGTCGTGGTGTAAGTATAAAAACGCACGCCGGCGTCTTGCACATCAAACACCAGAGCGTCGATGCCCCTCAACATTTCGTCGGTGGGCCGCATGGTCTCGCCATACAAGCTGAAAATCGGCAAACCGGTCTGGGCGTCTTTTTTCGAAGCGATTTTCTCGTCATTGCGCCCGGCAAGTCCGTGCTCGGGACTGAATAGCGCCACCAGGTGCACTCCCGGCGCGTGCGAAATCAGTTCCGCGATGCTGCGTCCTTCGGAATCGAGACCGGTGTGATTGGTGATTAGTCCGACATGCTTGTTGCGAAGCGTCGCGAATTTTTGCACTTCCAAGACGTCGAGCCCGGTCTGCACTCGCCCAGGCCGGCCGGAATGCCTGGTACCCGCAACGACGCATTCAAGCCCGCCACAGCCCGCCAAAATCAGCAGCCCGATTGTCAGCCTCGCTCCCCATCTCACGAATTTGGTTTGTCGCGACAACGCCGGTCCCTCTGCGCCAACACTAATAATATTGTGGAACCTTCCGTTGGCGGTCGCATTGTTAGGCCGATGTGCGTGTGTTATATACAAACTTCGAATCTGGCGTGCACTGGAGGAGAATCTCATTTGAGGAAAGGACGCGTTGGCGTTCTGTTACTGATTCCCGCCGCAATCATTTTTCTTATGGCCCACACTGCTCGAACACAAAGCCGCTCGTCTGCTGCGAAACCTGGCGCAGCCAAGAAAAAATCCTCTGAGCCAGGCAAACCATCGAAACGGCCCTCTCCGGCGGCCTCGCAATGGGTCGAGGCCACACTCCGCAAGATGACTGTCGATGAAAAGATCGGCCAGGTCCTTTTTGCGACGTACCATGGCAGTTTCACTTCGACGGACGCCGCCGCCTACGCGCAGATGCTGCATTGCGTAAACGATCTGCACGTCGGTGGGTTCATCAATATCACGCAAGGTTCGCCGCTGGGCATCGTGAAAAGCCAGGCGTATCCCACCGCTGTGCTCACCAATCAACTACAGGCCAAAGCGAAATTGCCGCTACTGATCGGCGCCGATTTCGAACGCGGCGCCGCTATGCGTCTGGATGAAGGCACGTCATTTCCCACCGCAATGGCGCTTGCTGCTGCGGGAAATCCGCGCGACGCCTACACGATGGGTAAGGTGACAGCGCTGGAGGCTCGCGCCGTGGGCATTCAGTGGGTCTATGCGCCGGACGCCGACGTGAACAATAATCCCGGCAATCCCATCATCAATACGCGCTCCTTTGGCGAAGATCCCGCCCGCGTCGCCGAATTCGTCAAGGAATTCGTTCGCGGCGTGGAAGAAAACGGCGCGCTGGCCACCGCGAAGCATTTTCCCGGCCACGGCGACACCGCCAGCGACTCGCATATCGACCTTCCGGTTATTCAAGCTGATCGCAGTCGTCTCGATCGTCTCGAGCTAGTTCCCTTTCGTGCCGCGATCGCTGCGGGCGCGGGCAGCATCATGACCGGCCATCTCTCCGTGCCCGCCCTCGAGCCGGATCCAAATACGCCAGCGACTCTGTCGTCCCGAATTCTCACCGATCTTTTACGCAAAGAGCTGCGATTCGAGGGACTCGTCGTCACTGATGCTATGGACATGGGCGGCATCACGGTTCGGTTTGCTCCTGGCGAAGCGGCCGTCCGCGCTTTCGTGGCCGGCGCAGACGCGCTGCTGATGCCGCCGGTTCCCGACGCCGCATTCGAAGGTTTGCAAAGCGCCGTTAAGTCCGGTCGCATCTCGCGCGAACGCCTCGATGCCTCCGTGAGCCGAATCCTACAAGCAAAAGCCAAGCTCGGCCTGGACAAGACTCGTCTCGTCGACATCAACGCCATCAACCAAAATTTCGGTCACACCGCGTGGCAAGCCGAAGCGCAAGATATTTCCGATCGCGGCATAACTCTGCTACGCGACACTCCGCATCGCTTGCCGCTGGATGCCACAAAACCCGCGCGAGCCCTGCTGCTCGCTTTTTACGCCGATCCAGAGCCGTATCCCGGCGAGGATTTAGAGCGCGAGCTGCGAAGTCGCTTCGATTCGCTGACCACGCTACGCGCCGATACCAAATTCGTCAAAGCGGACATGCTCAAGCTGCCTCCGCCGGACAGCTACGATGTCGCCGTCCTCGCGCTTTTTGTGCGCGTCAGCGATCGCAAAGGCAACGTCGATGTCCCGCCTGAGCAGGCCGCATTAGGCGAACAGCTTTTCAAAACTGGCAAGCCGGTGGTCACGTTGTGCCTCGGCAGCCCTTACTTAATCGAGCGCTTCCCGCAAGCGCAGGCCTGGCTCGCTGCATTCGGCATCAGCGACGTGGCGCAGATTTCCCTTGCCCGCGCGCTCTTCGGCCAAATTCCTGTCCGAGGACATCTGCCTGTAACCATTCCCGGCGTCGACATGAAAATGGGTTTCGGCCTCGAGATGCCAGAAAATCCCATGACGCTCCAAGCGATGGACGTCCGTGGCGAGGCCCAGCTACAACCCGCATTCCAGGTGATTGAGCGCGCGATTCAGGATAAAGCCTTTCCGGGCGCGACAGTTGCAATTGGCTATCGAGGCAAAGTTTCGCTGCACGCATTCGGAAATCTGAGCTATGTAGCCAACTCGCCCGCGGTGAACACGCACACAATGTACGACATCGCGTCGCTGACAAAAGTGGTGGCCACCACAACTCTGGTAGCCAAGCTCGTCGAAGGCGACTTCCCTGTTCCGCTCGATCTCGACGCACGCATCGAACGATATTTGCCTGAATGGACCACCGGCCCACAGCAAGAATGGCGTCGCCAGGTCACTGTCCGCCATTTGCTCACGCACACATCAGGACTGCCGGCTTTCAAGGAATATTGGCGCACGTCAAAAAATAAACAGGAAACGCTCACCAAAATTTTCGCCGAACCGCTCGAATATGAGCCAGGCACCAAGGAAATTTATTCCGATCTCGGCATCATCCTCATGGCCGAGATCGTCGATCGACTTACCGGCCGCACGCTAGACGACCTGGCAAAGACCTACATCTTCGCGCCGCTGGCGATGAAAGACACCATGTACCGCCCGCCGAAGAAGCTGTGGCACGATATCGCGCCGACGGAAATTGACAATAATTTGCGGCACCGTCTGGTGCAAGCCGAAGTGCACGACGAAAACGCATTCGCTATCGGCGGCGTCTCCGGCCACGCCGGCATTTTCAGCACCGCGCCGGATCTCGCCTCGTTTTGCCAGATGTTGCTGAACGGCGGAGTCTACGCTCATCATCGCGTTCTGCGTCGCGCGACCATCGTGCAATTCGCCACGCCGCAACAACTTTCAAGCGGTACTCGCACCCTCGGCTGGGCCATCCCGACTGAAGGCGGCTCCAGCGGCCATTATTTTTCGGCGCACAGCTTCGGCCACACCGGCTTCACCGGCACCAGCATCTGGATCGATCCCGACCGCGAACTCTTCGTAGTGTTGCTCACAAATCGCGTGAATCCCACGCGCGAAAACCAGAAAATGGCACAACTGCGCCCTGCCTTCCATGACGCCGTGTTGCAAGCGCTAGGACTCGCCACGGTAGTCGCACCAGTGAAATAGGGATCGATTACTGCAGTAGCACTCTTTGCGCGAGATCCTGCTCCGCTTGCTGTAGGTCTTCTACGCGACCCAGATCGCGCCAGTAGTATTGATCTGCCTGGAATCCCAGGATTTTTTCGCCTTGCCCCGCAAGTCGCAGATAAGAAGTAATGATTGAGAAAATGCCCTCCTCCGCCAGCATGGGCAGAAGATGCAAAGAGATTACATGGACACCGGAGAAGGCTAGCGGCTCCAAGCGCGCCGACGGGCACACGATTTCCGGTTCGCGATGCCGTCCGGCGCGGCGGCCACAGAGTTGCAGGCGTTCGTCGAACAGAAGCTGTCGGCTGCTCTCGCGTTTCTGCACCGCCAGGGTCGCGAGCGCCTCACTGGCCTTGTGAGTCTCCACCATAGCTGCAAAATCGATCGTACTTATGACATCCACGTTGTGCAGAAGGAACGGCGCATCGCCCGTCGAATCCTGAAGAAAAAACCAGGCGGCCTTTTTCAAGCCACCTCCCGTATCGAGCAGCACCTCTTCACGTGAGACTTCAATCCGCATTCCAAAATTCGCGTTTACCTTCAGGTACTCCACAATTTGATCCGCAAAGTGATGGACGTTGACGATCACATCGCGAATTCCAAACGCACGTAGACGCGCCAGCGTGATCTCCAGCAGCGTGCGCCCCGCGATCTCCACCAAGGCCTTAGGCCGATCATCAGTGAGCGGCCGCAGGCGAGTTCCCAGCCCGGCAGCCAGGATCATCGCTTTCATATGCGCGCCTTCATTTACCCATCTTCTCCAACTCCAGATGTCGCACCGCCACCTCAAGCCCATTCTTCGCGCGTAAACGCTTCGCCAGCTGCTCCGCCAAAAACACGGATCGATGCTGCCCGCCTGTGCAGCCAAAGGACACCATCAAATTTTTGAACCCACGTTCCTTGTAATTCCC
>Ga0137409_10006441_pt1 | contig 12201 bp, 11 predicted proteins | sample CZODoug1_16funga_FD_122059 | JGI IMG/M metagenome (GOLD analysis project Ga0137409, IMG submission 122059) | Vadose zone soil fungal communities from Angelo Coast Range Reserve, California, USA - CZODoug1_16fungal (Hybrid Assembly) | ecosystem: Environmental > Terrestrial > Soil > Vadose zone... | reverse complement strand
GCCCGACAACGTAGCGCTTGTCATTGGGCCGGTCGTGTCCGTACCAGTGATCGTTGCTCACGTGAGGGACGGAATTGACGCGCGAATCATGCCGTTCCACTTCCGGCTTGGCACGCACATCGCGCTTCGGCGGCGGAGCCTGCGGAATGTGGCCTTGATTGGCCCGCGGGCCTTCAGGATGATCTTCCGTGCGGCGTTCTTCTGGGCGCTGCGCAAAAAGCGGAACAGCAATGCAAAGAGCCAGGGCTGCGGGTATTGCGAAACGAACCTTCATCAGATCACTCCTCCTTGAAACGCAAGCAGCCTGGCGCATGCGCCGATTAGTTTGAAAATTTGAATAGCCACCACGGGCCGGGATCAACCATCAATGCGACGTACTAGCACAGTGTTTGAGGTACAACAGCAATTGTGCAAAGAAGAGCGCTAGAAGCCCGGCGGGCGCTCGCCGGCAACGGCGAACGCGCGTTCAAGCGCAATTCCCGCGGCACAAAGCGTGCCCTCTTCGAAGAGGCGGCCGATGAGCGTGACGCCATGCGGCACGCGGCGCGGCGGATTGAATTTCGGCAAAGGATTTTTGGGATCGGGTGCCCAATCGCTGCGCGTTTCGGAGACATTGACGAATCCGGCTCGCAAGGTAAGCGACGGTTGACCGGTGAAATTGCTGATCGTGAGCATTTCATCGCGCAGCGAGGGCACGAGCAACAGGTCGACTTCTGAAAAAATGCGGGCCATTTCCTCGGCTACCTTGCGGCGGAAGCGATCCATCTGCACAAAATCGACTGCCGAAAGAAAGCGCGCCTGACGGAAAAGATTTGGCCACGCATCAGGAACTTGCGCTTTGAGTTCGCGCAAGCCACCGCTCAGTGCGAGTTCTTCGAATGCCGCCGCGCCTTCCGCAAACAAAATGAGCTGCAGCGAATCGTACGGCCAATCGGGTAGTGAAACTTCGACGGGTGTCATGTCGAGTTTTTTCGCGGTTTCGAGCGCGGCGCGATCCACGTCCGTTGCGGGATTTTCTTTCATCCAGCGCGGAAAATAACCCACTCGCAAATTCTTCACCGGCTCATTCGCATCGAAATCGAGTCTGCTGGGCACACTGGAAAGATCGCCCGCATCGGGACCGGAAATCGCGCGCAGCACCAGCATCGCATCTTCGACCGACCGCGTCATCGGGCCGAGTTTGTCAAGCGACCAGCAAAGCGTCATGGCACCGGTGCGCGGAACGCGGCCGAAGGTGGGACGAAGCCCATTGATGCCACAACGCATCGCGGGACTAACGATGCTGCCGCCCGTTTCGCTGCCAATAGAAAAGCCGACAAGCCCCGCCGCAGTCGCCGCGCCCGGACCGGCACTGGAGCCCGATGCGCCTTCTTCCAGCAGCCACGGATTCATTGTCTGCCCGCCAAACCAAATGTCGTTCAGCGCAAGCGCGCCTAGACTAAGTTTCGCAAGGAGCACGGCCCCTGCATCATGCAAACGTCTCACCACAGCCGCATCGACGGTCGGAACACGCGCGCGAAATGGTTCCGCACCGTAGGTTGTGTGAATCCCTGCTGTGTCAAGCAGGTCCTTGCCGCCCCACGGAATCCCGTGCAGCGGGCCGCGGTAATTCCCCGCAGCGATTTCCGCGTCAGCCTTTCGAGCTTGTTCAAGCGCGAGATCTTTCGTCAGCGTAATAATGCAACGCAATTTCGGGTCGAATCGCTCGATCCGCTTCAAATAAATTTGCACGAGCCGTTCGGAAGTAAGTTTGCGTTGCTCGATCCAACACGACAATTTTGTGACTGGCGCGAAAGCAATGTCTTGCTCACGCTCGGGAAGAGGTCCGGGATCATTTTTCGAGCGGGCAAACATTTCCCGCGCAGGACCAGGTTTTCGCCCCGGCAAAACCGGATTCCACTGCGAATACGGCGCAACGTTCGATTCGACGGCGACTTTGCGTGGACCAACGCGCCGCTCATAGACCGCTGCCAAAGTCTTACGCCAACTCCCCGCAGCCATGGTCCGCTCATCGGGAGTCATCTCGAACTGAACCAGCTTTTCGGCTTCGGCAAACGTGCTCGTCGAAACTTCCGGCCCGAATGCGGGTCCCGCGCCAAACGCCGGCGGCGCACCGGCCGTAGGTTCAACTGGATTCTGCGACTGCGGCTGCGCGTGAGGAAGCGCGGCTGCGCCAATTAACCCGACCGAAGCGGTTGCAATAAAATCCCTGCGTGACTGCGATGAATGAGACATGGTTCCCCCGAAGCGCGACATTGTAGCGTGCCTTGTTTAGAAGCAGATATTTTCATTGTTCAGCGAGATTTGGGCTATGGGAGCATCGACTCAATTTTTGACTCTGGCATTCTTGTTCCACTTGTAAGCGGCTACTCGGCTAGGTTCAATCGCAATTCTCGAATTTCTTAACTTTTCCTCTAACAACGGTGCGGCGTTAGCCTTCTGTGACCCAGACCACGCCGAGATTGGAGAAATGACGAATCTTTTCCTTCGCCGTGAAAGAACGATGGTGCCATCGGCGAAGCCGAATTCGATTCACCGAATTTCTTCCCAGGGGAGTCTGTAGATACCCAGAAGGCTGGGGTGGGTAACGCTTTCAGAATCAATCGTAAATTTCCCGGCTTCGAAAATGATGTAAACGCCCACGGCAGCAAAGAAGCCGAAGAAAATCGCAACAAAATACTCTCGGATGTAATATGCGCAGACTAAGCCGGTTGCGAAAAGCAAAAAACAGCTCCATCTGACGAAAAGGTAAGTGAATAGTCCTACTTCATAGGACTCTTGCCCTTCCGCGTTGGGAGTCGGGGGACCAAGCATGTTGTCTGCGCAGGATAGCGAGTTTTCTACGCCAAGAGAAGATAAGGTTCCGGAGGCGATTGGCTTGACCTAACGTTGGTCTGCTAGAATTTTCGTTTGGACACAGAGTGGAAAAGCGGACTATGACGACGATTACGATTGAACAGGCGGGAAAATACGACGGGCAGGAAGTGACGATCAAGGGCTGGCTCTATAATTTGCGCGAGTCCGGCAAACTGATCTTCCCCATTTTTCGCGACGGCACCGGCATCATCCAAGGTGTGTGTGCGCTGAAGGAAAGTCCGGAAGCATTCGAAGCGCTGAAGGGCCTGACGCAGGAATCCAGCGTGATCGTCACAGGAAAAATTCGCGGGGAGCAAAGGGCGCCCGGCGGATTCGAAATGGGCGTCAGTAAAATCCAGATCGTGCAGAAAGTTTCGGAAAGCACGCCCTTCCCCATTCAGCTGAAAGAGCATGGCGTTGATTTCTTGCTCGATCACCGGCATTTGTGGATGCGCACACCGCGCCAGGCTGCGATTCTGCGCATTCGCGCTGAAGCTGTGCGCTCCGCGCGGGAGTACATGGATTCACAAGGCTACACGCTGACGGACGCGCCGATGTTTACTCCCGCAGCGTGCGAAGGCACGTCCACCCTTTTCGAAGTGAACTACATTGATGACCAGAAGGCCTACCTGACGCAATCCGGCCAGCTTTATATCGAGGCTACGGCCATGGCACTCGGCAAGGTCTACACGTTTGGCCCGACTTTCCGCGCGGAAAAATCCAAGACGCGCCGCCACCTGACCGAATTCTGGATGCTCGAGCCCGAAGCTGCCTACGCCGAACTGCCGGACATGATGAACCTCGGCGAGAACCTGGTGAGCGCGATTGTGCGGGGCGTAGTAAAAAACAAATCGCGCGAACTCGAAATGCTTAAGCGCGACATCACGAAGCTCGAAAACATCAAGCCGCCCTTCCCGCGCATTTCGTATGAGGACGCGATCGACATTCTGGCGAAGGCAGGGAATCCGGCCAAATTCGGCGACGATTTCGGCGGCGACGAAGAGACACTCATCTCCAAGAACTTCGAAAAGCCAGTGATGATTCACCGCTATCCGACCGCCATCAAGGCGTTCTACATGCAGCCAGACCCTAACCGGCCCGACTTGGCGCTCGCGTTCGATATGATCGCGCCGGAAGGCTACGGTGAAATCATTGGCGGCAGCCAGCGCATTCATGACTACGACTTGCTCGTTAAGCGATTGAAAGAACACAACTTACGGGAACAATCCTTCCAGTGGTATCTCGACCTGCGCCGGTACGGCAGCGTTCCGCATGCCGGCTTTGGCATGGGCCTGGAGCGCACTGTGGCTTGGATTTGCGGAACCGAGCACATCCGCGAGGTGATCCCCTTCCCGCGCATGATTTACCGGGTCTATCCTTAAGGTGGTATCCTTAAGCATCCACGGAAGTTAGGAGTGGCGGGCCGGGAATCGCAGGAGGCGCGGGTAGCGCTTTCGGTAACTCCGCAACGGGCCTTGCCGCCGAAATCTGGAAACGAAAATGTCTCAAAAGGTGCGAATCATTGGTGTGCCCATGGACTTGGGCCAGAGCCGCCGCGGCGTGGATATGGGCCCGTCCGCCTTACGTGGTGCGGGCTTGCAAGCGGCCATTAAGAAGCTGGGCCATAATGTCGAGGACATAGGCAATCTCGAAGTGAAGCAGCCTGAAGAAATGCCTGTCGGCGAAAAGCGCGCTAAGTATTTGCAGGAGATCACCGAAACCTGCCAGGACGTCCTGAGAACGGTCGAGAAATCCCTTGTCGAAGGCTATTTGCCGCTGGTGCTTGGCGGCGACCATTCCATCGCGGCGGGTGTCGCCGCCGGCGTATCTGCCCACTTCCGCAAAGACAAGAAAGAGATTGGCTACATCTGGCTCGACGCGCATGGCGACATGAATACGCCCGAGTCTTCACCATCGGGGAACGTCCATGGGATGCCGCTGGCTTCGATTATGGGCTATGGACCGGATGAACTCGTCAATCTTGCAGGCTTTAAGCCAAAAGCTGAGCCCGGCAACATCGTCATCGTCGGCGCGCGCGACCTGGATGCACAGGAGCGCAAAATCGCCAAGAAATCCGGGATTCACGTGTTCACGATGCGCGACATTGATGAGCGCGGCATGCGCGACGTGATGTCCGAAGCACTGAAATACGCCATGGACGACACGGCGGGCGTCGCAGTGAGCCTTGATATGGATTTTGTCGATCCAACAGACGCGCCCGGAGTCGGCACGCCCGTCCGCGGCGGCGTCACCTATCGCGAAGCGCACCTCGCGATGGAAATGATAGCCGACACAGAGGCCATGGTCTCTCTCGAAGTCGTCGAGATTAATCCGATCCTCGACGAACATAACCGCACCGCCCTGCTCGGAGTTGAGCTCGTCCTCTCCGCACTTGGTCAAAAAATTCTATAACACCGCAGCCCGGCTATAGCTTTTGGATGAGTTGAGTGAGCATGGATACAAACGCGATACCGGCCATCATGGCGGAGAGCCAGCCTTTTTCCTGATTTCGCTGGTAAATCGCGGACCCCGTAAATATAAGGAACAATAGTACGATCCACGGCCAAGAGCTCACCGCAACAATAAGGGCGTGGGCTTTCCACATCCAGAGAAAGATGGACGAACTGTTGGAAGGCGGCTGGCTATTGTCCATGACGGACTTGTGCAGGGCGAACCACTGTGCGGACAGGCTTAGACCAATTGCGAACAGCGTTCCACACAACAGGGCAATCAACGAACGAAAAGAGCCGGGCTGCTTGAGTTGATTCCACATTCCAGGGCCGCCCGCCAATTCCCCAACTCCGTTTGCGCAAGGAAATACTTCCGGCCCGACTGTTATAGCACCTTTCACCGGCTTTTGCGCTGGACGGCGTTTTGCGGCCTTCTTGCATCTGACGGAAAAAGCTCTGGTATCCGACGCAAGTTTTGCTCACCATATTGCATTGTAGAAAACGGAGTGTCTCGTATGAACAAACTTGTCTCTCGCGGGATGGCTGTTCTGATGGCCCTTATGCTGCTTCCTTTGCAGAGTTTCGCAACCTGCGGCGGGGGCGGGGGCGGCGGAATGGGCGGGATGCGCTCGGGCGGTGGTGGTGGCATGGGCGGGGACGCGCAGGTTTATCAAGTGCCCTGGAAAGCCCTCGACCCGAAAACGCCTCCGGCGGCAGGTGGCCTCGCGCTCTATTGGTTCCCTTCGTCACTGGAGGAATTCAAGAATTCCAGCTTGCGCAGTTCGCGGTCACTGTCGCTCTATTCCGCGCAATGCGTCAGCATGATCGTCTCGGATACCCAATCTCCCGAAGTGCAAAAACTCGTCGCCGGAGAAAAGCTGCCGGTAGCAGTGCTGGCAAGCAGCGACGGTGCTCCTTTGGGAAAGGCGGAGAACGTGAAGGGCTTCCTGAAAGTCGACCAGGTGGAAAAACTGGTCGAAACCGAGATGAAGCAGCGCGAAGAGTCGGTCAAGCAGCAGATGAAAGATGCCAAAGACAAAGCGAAAGCTGGGGATAAAGAAGGCGCTATCACTGCATTCAAGACCGTGATGGAACAGAAGTGCCTTTTCCCGGGCAAAGCGAAAGACGCTTCCAAAGAACTGAAAAAGCTCGGCGTCGAAACGGGCCAGGTGTTTGACGCACCGGTGATGGATCGTGCGCAAAGCGCGAAGATCGAAGCTACGATGAAACGCGGCCTTAAAGCGGAGATGGATGAAAAGTATGAGGCGGCCGCGAGGCTCTACTCGCAAGCGCGCACGATGGACCCGGCTGACCCGGCGCCGTTGCGTTATCTCGGCGAGCTGTACCGCCATCACCTCGGCGATTGGGACAAGGCGCGAGCCACGTTCGAATCAATTCTCGGGATGCCGGCCGATCCTCTCTCGCGCGCCGTGGCCATGCATGGGCTTGGAAAAATGACGATCCACGAAGGCGATTTCCAGAAGGGCCTGCACATGATGGAGGTGTCGGTGAAGGAATATCCGCTCGCTCTCGCGTACCGCAATCTTGCGGTTTATTGGAACTCCGAAGGCGATCGCACCAAGGCCGACCAATACACGCGCGAAGCAACAAAGCTCGATCCCGACGATCCCTACAATCTGATTTTTGCTGCGGCGTTTCTTGCCGGCAACGGCCACGGCGACGAAGCTCTGAAAATTGCCGAGGAAAATGAAGCAATGCTGCCTGCGTCCTACAATCTCGCGGCGATCTATGCGCAGCTCGGGCAAAAACAAAAAGCGCTCGACCTGCTCAAGCGCCACTTTTTTCAATACGAACGCTACGAAGCCGTTCGCACAAAAGAGATGATGGAAGCCCGCGTGGACGAGGTGTTCGTCTCCCTGCGGGAAGATCCGCAATTCCTAGCGCTAACCAACGGGGCCGATGGAAGATTGCCCATGCTGAAGTCCAAGATGAATCCGTCTACGCCGGCGATGAACTAATTGCCCTGGCCGGAAGCCAACGCATTGTTTTGGAAACATGGTACGGATGCGTCCTTCAGGCGAAGACTGTTTTCTGAAAAAATGGTCCTCGTGACTCCTGAAAAGAAAATACTGCGCGTAGGCGTTTTGTTCGGCGGAAGAAGCGGCGAGCATGAAGTGTCGCTCGCTTCGGCCGCATCCGTGATTCGCGGCCTCGATCCCGACAAGTACGAAGCGGTTCCAATCGGCATTTCGAAAGAGGGCCACTGGCTTATCGGCGGCGCTGCGCAAAAAATGCTCCCGGAAGTGCTGAAATCAGGCCAACGCGTCGTCATGGCTGCAGACCCAACCGATGCTGCGATTATTCCCCTTGACCGCAGCGGCGGCGGGCAGCGCATTGACGTCGTCTTTCCGGTGATGCACGGCACCTACGGCGAAGACGGCACCATTCAAGGCCTCCTAGACCTCGCCGGACTGCCTTTCGTCGGCGCAGGCGTGCTTGGTTCCGCGATCGGCATGGACAAGGACGTCTCGAAGCGATTGCTGCGGGCCGCAAAAATTCCCGTCGTACCTTGGATTACCGTCTACCGTTCGGACTGGGAACGCGACCCGAAAGCAATCCAGAAAGAAATTGAGACGAAATTCAAATATCCCGTCTTCGTTAAACCCGCCGCTCTTGGCTCTTCCGTCGGAATGACCAAAGTTCATTCGCGCGCCGAACTCGCGCCCGCGCTCAATCTCGCGTCGGAATTTGCGATGAAGATTCTCGTGGAAAAATCCGTCAATGCCCGCGAGATTGAAGTCTCCGTTCTCGGCAATCACGATCCGAAAGCATCCGTCCCCGGCGAAATCGTTCCCCATCGCGAATTTTACGATTACACTGCGAAGTATCTCGAGGAAGGAACCAAGCTCCTGATTCCCGCAAAGCTTGAACCTGCACAAGTGAAGAAAATCCAGAAGTACGCCATCAGCGCGTTCCGCGCCCTCGAACTCTCCGGAATGGCCCGCGTGGATTTCTTCCTGGAGAAAAAAGGCGGCAAGCTCTGCCTGAACGAGGTCAATACGATTCCCGGCTTCACTTCCATCAGCATGTATCCCAAGCTTTGGGAAGCTTCCGGGATTCCGTTCCGTGAGCTGATCGACAGACTCATCGAACTTGCCATGGAAATTCACCGCGAAAAAGCGCGCACGAAATATCAGATCGAATTGCCGGCAGGCGCGGGCGGCGCCCTCGAAGCCTGAACATTACGCACTGCGAACTGTCCTCTGGAGAAGCTGCGTCCCTTCTTCAAGCGCGGAAACTTTGCTACGCTTTTGGTGTCTAACAGAGAAGCTGGAGAGACCGAATGTCCCTTCTGAACCCACCTGCCGAATCCGCGAACAAACCAAAGGCCATGAAGTACACGATGATTGCCATCACGTTGGCGGTGATTATCGGCGGCTGGCTTTTGTTCCGTTTCTATCCCGAAAAGCGCGCGGTGAATCATTTCTTTGACGCGCTCGTCGCGGGCGACACCAATCACGCTTACCAGCTCTGGAAACCCAGTGGAAGCTACAAAATCGGGGATTTTATGGCTGATTGGGGCCCGAACGGCTATTACGGTCCCGTGAAAAGTTACGAAATTCTGCGCGCGTCCGCGCCGAAGAGTTCCAACGGAGTCGTCATAAACGTCGCCGTGAGTCCGCTTTCTCCGATGCCCGGCGCCAACGACCCGGATAAAAGCCGTCGCACCAAAACGATTTCTCTGTGGGTAGATACCGAATCGAAAGCTCTCAGCTTTTCGCCAAACTCAGCTGACGAGTAGTCGCAAACCCGTCCCACTTGCTTGCGTTGCTAGTAAACTACGGCGTGGCCGAAATGCACCCTCTTCCTTCGAATTAACTGGCCGTTTCTCAATTCCTTTAGTTCTCCATCCAAGAATGGCGTATCAACATCATCGTCGAATGGCTCCCAGCCAAATCGGCCATGGAAAGAGAAAATGGTTTGATCAATCGCCTTTGTCTGGAAGGAAAATCGTTTTCTCGAAAGCTTCGACCAGACAAACGCGTAGCGCTTTTCTCGAACGTAAAGGCCGGGGATCGTTGGAGCTTCTGGATCGTTGGTTTTTGGTGGAATTGGCAGTCCGTTGGGGCTGATTACAAAGGCAAGCTCTTGTAAAGCCTCATTACCGTGATCATCCCAGTTTCCGTAATACAAATCCAAAAAGTAAATTCGAATGGCGTTTATTTTCGGCTTGCACGATGGCGAAAGTGGACGATACCAGAATTGCCGCCACAGCAAGAGTCAAAAATCGTTTCGCTGGAAGCATCATTTCGAGTTCTTAGTCGCTCAGGTCATTGAGCGCGTGCATCAGTTCATCCGGGCTGACGCTTGCCGTTCCCAGCTTCCCGACAACAACGCCGGCAGCCGTATTCGCGAGCATTGCCGCGTCCGGAATCGAAGCGCCGGCAGACATCGCCGCAGCAAGCACGCTGAGAACCGTGTCTCCGGCCCCAGTGACATCAAAAACCTGCCTGCCCGTCGCGCCGCGGTCGACTCCCGGTTGCCCCACACGTGCATAAGTCACTTCAAAACTCGTCGCTGGAATCGTCAGATGCTTCGGCGAAGCCTCTTCAAAAATGCTCATTCCCTTCCCGCCCCGCGTGATCACTACTGAGCCGCTTCCGAAGTGAGCAAGCAACGCTCGTCCCGCTTCCTCCACCGACTTTTCGTCGTCAAGCGTCCGAGTCGCAAATGAGCCGGCTTCCTTCGCATTGCAAACAATCGCTCGCGCCCCGCGATGCGCAAACAGGCGCGGCTTCTTGGGGCCGACGAAAACGGAAATTTTTTCTTTGTGGCATTGCGCGAATACACGTTCGGAAAGCGAATCGCTGATCACTCCCTTGTCGTAATCCGACAAAATCAGCCCGTCGAGATTCGCCACCGAGTCCGCAAATTTGCGAAAAATCTTGTCTTCGGTTTCCTTGCTCAAAGCGTCCCGGCACTCCTGGTCCAGCCGTACAATCTGTTGGCGCCGTGCGATAATCCGCGTCTTGACCGTGGTTACGCGGCCCGCCTCCGCTACAACTCCCCGATCCGCAATTTCCAAATTGCGCAAACATGCCCGTAACGCCCGCCCCGCGTCATCTTCGGCGCCTTTCGTCGCTCCAGTCACTCCGAACGCTTCCACGCGCGCACCCAACGCTGCGAGATTCGCCGCAACGTTTCCCGCGCCGCCAAGAAACTGCTCCTGCTTTTCAAATTCCACCACCGGCACCGGAGCCTCCGGCGAAAGCTTAATGTCCGTTCCCCACAAATACCGGTCCAGCATCAAATCTCCAAGCACACCAATCCGCTTGCCTTTGATGCGCGAAACAATCCGCCTCAAATTTGCGATGGAAGAAGAAGTTGACCGGAACATGGCACGCACTCGCGCAAACTACTCTGGCGCGATTTGCGCCTCCTCCGCCAGCATTACCGGAATATCGTCACGAACCGGATAGACGCGCCGGCACGATTCGCACTTCAAGCCGCTCTTATCCGGCTGTAAATGCACATACGCCTTGCACACTGGACAGCGCAATATTTCCAACAATTCTTGCGGAATAGGCATGGGTCTCTCTAAATAAATCCGGCTAACTGACTTGAATGTAGCAGACACTTCCCGCAGCGGCAACCAAGGCAGGGTTAACTCTCCGCATTACAGCTCCTTCGCGGCACGGAACTCTCGAACCACCTCTTTCACGTCCCGTTGATCCGCGTCCACAGCCGCATTCATGCGTCGCATCTCCTCGGCGGAAATTTTCCCAGCGAGTTCCGTCAGCGCGGCCCGCAGCTCCGGGAGTTTCTCCAGCGCCGCATGCCGCACAATCGGCACTGCGTCGTATGGCGGGAAATAGTGTTTGTCGTCATTGAGTAGGACAAGATGCAATGCCTCAATCAGCCCGTCCGTCGAATTGCCCGCAACAATGTCCGCCCGATGCTGGGTCAGCGCGCGGTACAAGAGCCCGAGATCCATTACCCGCGGCGTCTCCGCAAATTTCAATCCGTATGCTTCGCTCCAACCCTTGAATCCGTCTGGCCGCTCGAGAAATTCGTACCCAACCGCCGCACGCCACTTCGGTGCAACCACGGCAATGTCCGACATATTTTTCAGATGCAGCTTTTCCGAGTCGTCCCCGCGCACCACCATCGCAAACGTATTCTCAAACCCGAGCGGCTCTGTCACATCCAACCCGAATCGCAGTGCGTACTGCTCTTTCACCCGTTGATAGGTCGCTTGAGAACTTTCTTTCGGCGCTTCGCCCAATACCGCCGTCAACGCCGTGCCTGTATATTCGACATACAGATCCAAATTGCCCGCCAGCATCGCTTTGTGAATCAGCAGCGTCCCGCCCAGGTTTGTTTTGCGCTCAACCGCAATCCCCGTCCGCGCCTCAATGTGCTGCGCCAGCAATTCCGCAAGCACCACCTGCTCCGTAAAAAACTTCGACCCAATGACAATTTTCCGCGCGGCGGGGCGCTTGCAAGCGGAAAGAAATCCAATCGAAACACCCAACACAATCAGGCATGCAAACATTCGCCGCACGCTACACGACCCTCAACTTGCGTTCGAGCAATCCCAGCGCCGCATCCGCGGCCAGAGCCAGCAGCGCAGCCGGAATTGCGCCAGCCAAAATACACCTGCTTGGTCCAAAAGGCAAAGCGAGGTTCTCGAATTATTCGCGAGAAATTTTCTCACGAATCGGTTAAGCGATTACCCCGTAGAGTTAAGTCGTGAAGCGCAACTAGGTGCGATTAAAAAACCTCGTCGCGTGCGTGCGGCAGCGCAAAAAATCGGAGAGGGGGAGGAGCTCAGAATAGCTTGCATACGGGCGGTGTTTAACGTACATATAGATTGTTCAGGTCTAAATAGCTCTATCCACTGCACGTTGGCTGTTGTCGCGAGATTAGCGAT
>Ga0137409_10006440_pt1 | contig 12202 bp, 11 predicted proteins | sample CZODoug1_16funga_FD_122059 | JGI IMG/M metagenome (GOLD analysis project Ga0137409, IMG submission 122059) | Vadose zone soil fungal communities from Angelo Coast Range Reserve, California, USA - CZODoug1_16fungal (Hybrid Assembly) | ecosystem: Environmental > Terrestrial > Soil > Vadose zone... | reverse complement strand
GACACGTCGGTGATCATTGATCTTGAGCGCGGCGACTTGCTCGAGGTCGCGCTATTGGGTCCCGACACCATCGCGACACCGGACTTTCTCTACGAGAATGAACTCGCACAAGACATCGGCCCGCAACTGCGGAAGCAAGGCCTGCAAATTCTGGAACTCGGCGAAGACGAACTCGCCGCTGTACAGACTCTCTTTCACACCAGCGGCGGGAGTCTTTCCCTCCCGGACTGCGCCGCATACATCGGCGCTAGGCGACCAGACCACCACCTGCTTGCCGGCGACAACGCTCTGCGCAAGCACGCTGAAGCGACAGCCGTACCCTGCAATGGAGTGCTTTGGCTCATGGATCGACTGCTCGCGTCCGGAGCGGCAACCGCCGAAGTGCTGCACGCAAGTTTGACGCGCATCGTTGCGCATCCGCGCTGCAGACTGCCAAAGGCGGAAGTCAACCGGCGGTTGCGGAATTGGGGCGGCTAACAATCCCGAACTGCAATTGCGTAGGTCCCGGACGCCATGCTGGTTCGCCGGCGAGCGCTATTGATCGAGTGCTTGCGCGACAGAGAGGGATTCGCACCCGGCATGATCGAAAGGTGTTGAGACCGCAAATCTGCCACCAGATTTGCCACCAGCAATTTTCCGGTATTTGATTTTGCTCGGAAATCTGGCGGAGAGAGAGGGATTCGAACTCGGGCGAGTGACTTTGCGAATCAGCAAGTTACTAATCGAAAAAGAAATCGCCGTCCCCTCCAATCCCCCAAAGGCCCCGTATTTGCCACCAGATTTGCCACCAGCATGACGGGAAATGCGGAACCCATTTCACACGACAAGAAACACCTTTGGATGGGTTGCTCAACTGCACCAGTCGGGGCTTACACCGTTTAGACGCCCGTCCTCTGAGCCCCTGTCCAACCCTTGCTCGACAACACCTCTAGCGCGAGCTTGATCTGCCGCGGAGAGAAGCGTCTCTTGCGGTCACTCCATGCGTACGTCCGAGCCACCGCGTCTTCTGGATCCACCGCATTCTCGCGCGTCGCGAGCCAATGCACGGTGGACAACAGCTCGAGGCCGAATGGAGTTTCAAAACCTTCTACGAGATTGGCAACACGGTCGAAACGCTTCCGAGTGTCGGTGTCATCTTGAAGAAAGGTCTCCGCATCCTTCACGGCGCCAGGCACTAGCTCAAGTTGCTTGTTCGGCGAATCGCCGCCGTCAGCGTAACCAGCGATGAGGTGCCCCTCAACTGTCCGCAATACGTGGCGAAGGTTTTCGGCGTACGGCCCGTACATTGCCTTCGAATAACGCAGTCTGAGCTGCTGGCCAGCCTCTTGCATGAAGTACATTAGTTTGTGCACTTCCAAGAGGGTCACAAATGGATCCATGAGACCGGCGAGATACCGCTCGATCAGCACAACGAGTGCTGCTCGACCGGCGGTCATGCTGGGAACATTGCGTGATTGCGCCGATTTCTTGTCGCTTACACCATTCGGTTCAAAGATGACGACATGAACATCTTCAACATCTCTAATCGCCTTTTCGATGCGTGCCCGGACATCGTTCCAATCGAGCCCGCCGAGGCCACTACCCAATGGCGGGATCGCAATGGATCGGATACCGCGCCGAACGATCTCGTCTCGCAGCGCTTTGAGTCCGGACTCGATGTCTTCGATACGGCTCTTTCCACGCCAATGCCGCTTGGTCGGAAAATTGATGATGTATTTCGGGTTCGTTAGCCAGCCTGTGTCAAAGACGAACATCTTCCCCGGCTGAACTTCTTCGCGCTTGCAAGCTGCCTCATAGGCATTGAAGTTCGCCGGAAATGCCTCTCGAAATTGCAGCGCAATCCCACGACCCATGACGCCGACGCAATTGACGGTGTTAACAAGCGCCTCAACGTCTGCGCGCAAGATATCTCCGGTCTTGTACTCAATCATGGTTCCCTCTCTCATTGCGCGTTCAGTAGTACCACTCTGGTCGAATCTCCACTGTCGGCCTGTGCGCTACAGATTGAACCAGCTGAATAGTCTTTTGCCCCATCGATTGTGAGTGGACGCCGATCCGCTCTACTAAAGACCATGGAAAACGTTCCTCAACCAAGAACTCCGCCTGCTTCCCTTCCTTCACAGTGCTCGACACACCGATTCCCGACCACTTTCGCGTTTCGACGGCATCCCAATTGATCTCTTTGAGTTGGTCGAGGTGACAGCGATCCTCGAAATAACGCGCGCCGGCATTTGAAAGCGTGAACGCCCATCGCTTCCCCGTCGCGTTCGCCCATTGCACTGCGGCGTGAAGATCGCTCTGCAGGTGAAGAATCGGCGCTTGTCCACCTCGATAGGTCAGCTCTGGGTGGTTCGCAGAATGCAGCAGATAGAGCATGACCGAGCGTGGGCAGAAATAGAACGGCACGCACTCTCCGACGTGAAGTCCCGGGCAACAATCGATTCCCAAGCTCAGTCGTCGCTGCTTAATGCTCGACATCCCGATCATCGTTCCCGAATTCTCACGTTGCATCATGACTGCATCTGCCCACAAAAAACCGTCAGACGTGATCGATCGCAGGCGATCAAAGTGAACGATGTGATAGATCTTGGGAGCAACTGGTTGAGGCATCTCTAGTCATCATCATGCTGCAGAGCGGCGGACCCGTATGCTGGCGCGGGTCTCTCCAAGAATTCCCAAGCTTGTCGTCCTATTTGGCATAGGGAAAACATAGTCACTTCTTCGGTCTGTGCTTGGACGTCTTCCACGAGAAAAGATTTGTTTCTAGGATTCGTGATTGATGTAGCCAAGATTGGCCAACCGAATCGTCAATGCCTGGACGCTCACACCATACTTCTTCGCGAGACTTTGTAGCTTTTTCGCAGCGCCTCTTTCCTCAAGCAAGTCGAGATCGCTCTTCTTCAGATCCTGTTCAAGAAATTTTGCGGGCATAAGGAGTTCCGCGGCAAACAAGTTGGCTTCGCGCTCGTTGATATTCTCTCCGGTCGCTGACTCGGGGCTTCTCAGCTGAAGCGTATAGCCAGAGCTCTTGCTGTCTAGGTGCACGGTCTCCGCCTCATGTAGCAGATAGTGACCAAGCTCATGCGCGACAGTGAAGTTGCGCCTGTTTGGGTGATGATTCGCGTTGGCGCCTATGACAGTGCGACCAGTGGAAGGCTCGCGAAAGAGAAATCCGGACAGATCGTCATCGACACGATCAAGCTTCACTTCAACGCCGAGAGCTTCTGCGATCCCTCTCACGTCGACCGGTGCGCCATTAGGACAGTGCTCCTGGAGAAGCTTTTCGGCTACCGCTCGAATATGCCTGCGTCGCACGCCCATTGAATTACTCCTCGCGGCCTTTCCCTTTGGTGACCGCCGAACTGATTACCCAAGCGCGTCCCTTCTTGGACGCGTCGCGCAAGAAGTGCGCGACATCGTTCGACGGCGGAAGAAGGTCCATGATCCCAACACCTAGCGCAGCCGCGATATCCGCGAGCGTGTGCACCAGTACCTGCTGGCGGCCCTTCTCGATGTTGATGACTGACGTCCGAGTCAGTGAAATCTTAAGAGCCAAATCGTCCTGCGTCGTTCTCTTCGATTCTCGCGCCTGCTTGATCTGTCGTCCCAAAGCGACGTAGTAGTTCTTATTCTGTGCGTAGCGAGCTCGTGGCATGCGTCTACTGGACTGTGGCAACTCATTGTATTAGCGACAATTGTATTTCAGACATATGCAACTTGTCAATCCTCAATGACGTATGTCCTGATGACGTAATTAATTAGACGCTGGTACCTCACCGAGTCTAGGAGTAGCATCCTGGCGCAGCTGAGCGAACGATGATTTCTTCATCTAGAAGCCAGGGCGCCACGAAAGGAGGCAGCCACGATGACGACTTCAAACGCGGATACGGACTCTGGTCACAACCACGAGAAGCATGGCGCTGGTCACGGCCACCCTCATCCGATCACCCTTCATATCAGTGTCAACGGTGTGGCTGAGGTCTGGCACGAGAAAAAGATCTCGTACGACGAGGTCGTGAAACTGGCCTTCCCGCAAGGACCATTTGGCGGCGAAATCCGCTACAGCGTGTCGTGGACGAAGCCGAATGGTCAGGAAGGCTCGCTCAGACCGGGTCATTCCGTCGAGGTCGTCGAAGGAATGATCTTTGATGTTAGAAATACGGATAAGTCGTAGCCCGGATTTGGCAAAGCTCGAGGCGGAGGGCTTTCGCCTCCGCATCGTGCACGGCAACGCCTACCATCTGTTGATTGATGGCGTTCCGGCCGTGACTTCCAAACGCGAGGTTGCGTCGGGCACTCTCTACTGCCCGTTGATCATCGACCAAAATGGCAGGACCGAGAATCCTTGCTCTAATCATCAGTGCTGGTGGATCGGTGAGCGGCCTTGCGACTCGACGGGCCGACCCATGAGCGAAATGGTCTCGAACGACGCCGCGGAGGATAAGGGCGACGGCATCAGGACATCGGCCGCGTTCTCACGAAAGAGAGCCGATAAGACAAACTACGCCGACTACCATGAGAAAGTTTGGGCCTACGTGTGCATGATCTGGCACGAAGCGCAAGTCATCGACCCGAACTGTGACCCTCGCAGTGCGAAGCCTGTGCCCGCGGTCGTTGACGCCCAAGCACGCATATTTCGATATCCCGACATGGCCACAACACGCGCAGGAATTGGCGCTGCAACGGCGAGGCTGCTGACGGATCGAGTTGCGATCATTGGTATGGGCGGCACTGGGTCGTACATCCTCGACCTGCTTGCGAAGACACCCATAAGCCAAATACACATCTTTGATGGCGACAAGTTTCTTCTGCACAATGCATTTCGCGCACCGGGGGCGCCTCACGAAACCGACTTTTCCGAGCCAACAAAAGTCGACTGGTTTGGCGCACTTTATGACCGAATGCATATGGGAATCGTCCGCCATCCCTACCATATTCTTGCGGAACAGCTTCCGGAGCTCGCGGGCTTCGACTTCGTATTCGTTGCAATCGATGATGCAGACGCGCGCAAGGTGATTCTCGAGGGCTTAATGGCAATGGGAGTCCCGTTCATCGACGTCGGCATCGATGTCGCTCTGAACGACGTACCGTCGCTGCGCGGTGCCTGCCGATTCACAGCGGGAACGCAAGAACAGCACAGTCATGTTCGAGACGTCGTTTCCTTCGCAAAGCCGCCAGACAACGACATCTACCGCAACATTCAGGTCGCAGACCTAAACATGTTGAACGCTGCCATGGCGGTAACCAAGTGGAAGAAGATTCGCGGTTTTTACGCCGACGACCTGCGCGAGCACCATTCACTCTACACAATCGCCACACACGCGCTGACAAAGGAAGATCGCGGTGAGGCGTGAGTCGATCCGGCCTGAATACGTAGAGTTTATTCCGAAGACACTCGATGATGCTGCGCTCTACATTTCCAAGAAATTCAGAACGGCGAGCCACCGTTGCTGCTGTGGCTGCGGCACGAAGATCGTTACGCCGCTTCGAGAGACCGAGTACCAGCTTTTCGAGCGCGGCGATCGCGTGTCACTCGAACCTTCGATCGGGAACTGGAATCATCCTTGCCAAGCGCACTACTGGATCAAGAACAATCGCGTGATTTGGGCGGAGCGCTGGACACGGGCACAAATCACACGAACCCGCGCACATGACGATGCGGCAAGGGAAGCATACTTTGCGAACAGCACATGGCCGTGGTGGCGCCACGCCTGGGATCGGATCTGGAAATGGTTTTCCTAGCAAGGGATAAGACAGGGGACGTACGGAGGGCCATCTATAGATTGGTGTACTGGAAATGCTCTTGCACTATGCACGGGTTGGAAGGCATGCCTTACTGCGATTGGGCTCGATTCTCCATGTCTGGCCCTGTTAGAACGCGCCCGGTGAATTGAACTAATTGGCTTTCCTTTTCACAACGCCATTTATATGCCAACTGTTTTCTCAGCAAAGCTCGACGGATCTGAGGCTGTTCGATTTACGCACATATCTCTGGTTGTCTTCTATCTGCGCCAATCGCGGGCGCGAGCGATTGCCGCCGCTTCCATTTCGAGTGGCGAAGAACAGTTTGCAGAGGCCCTGCTTGCGGTAATTCTGGCAGCGCTGTGTCTCGAAGCGTTCGCGAATGAATGCGGTGAAGACATCTTTGACGGCGGCGAGCTCAGTGACTTTCTAAGGTGTCGGCGCGGCCACCAGAAACCTGACGGGATTGGTTCTGTCGCTTGGAAGCTAAACACAGTCTTCGAGAAGAAATGGAAACACTCGCTTCTGGGTAGTTCTGATGTGCTCCAGGACGTGGAAGCTTTATTCGAATTGCGCAATGCGCTTGTGCACTACAAGCTAGGTGAGTCGGCCGCCAAGACCTATCTCCCTCCCCCGGAACAGTTCGCGAATCCGGAGACCGGCGACTTCTTGACGGTCATCGACTTCGAACTCCAGCCGACTCGATTCGAGGAACCTCTAGTTCGCCGGGTCAACCCGGCATCAGCGGCACATGCATACAACACGGCGTTGGTAGTACTGAAGCTGTGGAACGAGAAGGCTGGCGCTCCACCTGAGGCTCTTGCTGCTCACGCAGTGCTGTCCGAGCGCTAGTCGCCTGTCCCTCAGATATCCTCCTTTAGGCGGCGAGTGCGAACGCTCGAGTCGAGCTTACCGTTGTTGCGTGCGGCGTTCGTATGCCCAACTAGGCAACTTTTCTGAGGTACACCGATCGGAAGCGCCAGCGCTATCGCTTGCAGGGAGGGGCTCATGGGCAGGAAGTCGACGACTGGTGGCGTTGTCGCCGCGGGACAGAATCGAATCCAGTTCACCTTTAAGCTTGAAGGCGTTCGCTACCGTCCAACACTGCTGAGACCACCGACGGAAGCGAATCTGCGGCGCGCACGCGAGCAGCTCGTTGGCATCAGAGCGCGGATTGCCGCCGGCACATTTTCGTTCGCGGAAGAGTTTCCTGAGTACGTCCACTTGAACAAGGTCCCGCGCTCAGGATCGCCACGCACGTGCGATCAGGTATTCGACGACTTCCTCGCGCACTGCGCCGCGCGCGTCGCCAAGAACGACATGGCAGCGGTCACCTTCATTTCATATGGGCGCGTGTTGGATGGAGTCTGGCGCCCACATCTCGGCGCCCTACGATTCTTGGACGTTCGATACTCCACGCTCGTCGAGATCGCAGACCGAGCGGATTGGAGCAAGAAGTCCTATAACAACGCGCTCAGCGTCCTGCGACGCGCATTCAAATTCGGCTATCGCGATCATCCCGAGCGGCATGATCCAACTCGGCAACTGAAAGGTGCGCGCATTCAGCGCAAGGATCGCCCGGTCATCGACCCGTTTACCATTTACGAAGCGGAACTCTTGATTGCCGCCCTTCATCGCGACTGGGGCGAGGCGCAAGGGAACTACGATGAGTTCCGGTTCTTCACGGGCTTAAGGCCGTCCGAGCAGATTGCGCTCGTGGTCGACGACTTTAATGCAGCTCACGGGACACTCTGCGTCACGAAGGCGCGAGTTGATGGCAACGACAAGGATTCAACCAAGACTGGCGATGATCGGCGGATCGTCTTGTGTCCGCGCGCGATTGCGGTCTTGAAACGCCAGCTTGCACTCCGCGCGAAACTCGAGCGCACAGGCAAAATCGATCACAATCGCCTCTTCTTCAAGGCGAGCGGCGAGCCCTTCCGCAATCTCCAGTACCCATACACGCGCTGGAGACAGGCGTTCACGCGTTTGCGCGATGTGAGATATCGCAAGCCGTATTGCGCGCGGCACTCCTCGGTGAGCTGGGATCTAATGACGGGCCGGAGTGCACTGTGGGTCGCGCGAAAGCATGGCCACAGCATCTCGACGATGCTTCGCTTCTATGCGGCATGGACCGAAGGTGCGCTCGAGTCGGACGTTGTCGCAATCCAGGCGGCGATGGCGAACGAGCGACCCCTGCAAAGGACAACGACTTCGGGAGACAGCAGGTACAAGAAAGCGCGCTCGATGGTAAGACCCTTCGAGGTCGAGTCGGCGCCAACATTCAGGGCTACGCCAGGGTCATTTGCCAGTGGATACGCCAATGGTCACGGGCGCCCACGAGCCAAGTGCCTGACCAAGCAAAAAATAGACTGGCGGAGAGAGAGGGATTCGAACCCTCGAAGGGCTTTTGACCCTTACGCCCTTAGCAGGGGCGCGCCTTCGACCACTCGGCCATCTCTCCGTGCTGCGGGCGGGCGCTTGAGGGGCGAACAAGGCCTCAACACCCCGCTAAAAGCAGGGCGCGAATGATACTGGGTGGACTATGAAGAGGTAAGGGTCGCGTGAGTGCGCGGCTCAGCCCTTGCCCTCGGTACCCGAGCCAAACTGGCCGCGGACCACCTGGCCGCCGCCGCTCTGTGCTTCGCGCTTGATGCGCTCGTAGATCTCTTCGCGATGCACCGCAATTTCTTTCGGTGCATTCACGCCAATCCGCACCTGGTTGCCTTTGACACCGAGGACCGTGACAGTGACGTCATTTCCTATCATCACTGTCTCGCCCACGCGCCGAGTCAGAATCAGCATCTTTGTTACTCCTTAGAAGCGGCGCTCGGTCCCTCTGCCCCCGCAGCTGCCTTGCGCACCGCGACCGTCGGCCTTGTGTCTGCCGATCGTTTTTTCCAAACGCGCACGATTCTAGCGGCAATGTGCAGGGTTGACACTGGACCGTGCCACAAAAATACGTGAGAAAAAGGTAAACAGCGCCGTTCGCGGGGCTCAGTTAGTTGCCATGTTTACTAAATGCCCCAAGCCGCGCGCTAGCTGAACCGCCGCGAACAGGCCCTTGGGATGGCGAACACAAAAGGCGGGAATCAGGCAGTTAAGAGGCTTTCTGCCGCTCTAGACCGAAGGCCGCGTGGAGGCTACGTACCCCGCGCTCCAGGGCGCTCTCATCGACGAGCACCGATATCTTGATTTCTGACGTCGACACGAGGCGGACATTGATCTTTTCGTGTGCCAGCGTTTCGAACAGCATAGTCGCAACCCCGGCGTGCGAGCGCATGCCGACACCAACTACGGAAAGTTTCGCAACGTTATTATGTCCGCTGACGTTCGCAGCGCCCAGCGCAGCCGCAGCGCCGCCCACGAGCTTGAGTGCCGCGGCGTAGTCGTCGCGATGGACCGTGAAGGTGAGATCGACCTTTCCGTCACGCGGCGCATTGAGCACGATCATGTCGACTTCGATGCTCGCGTCTGACACCGGGCGCAACAGCCGGTGTGCGGTTCCCGGCACATCCGGAACGCCGGCGACGGTGATTTCCGCTTCATCGCGATTGAAGGCGATGCCTGAAACGACGGGCGCTTCCACTCTCGGTTCCTCGCGACAGATGAGCGTTCCGGGTCCCGGCGCGAAGCTCGAGGCGACGCGCAGCGGCACATTGTACTTGCTCGCGAATTCCACCGAGCGCAAATGCAGGACCCGCGAGCCCTGCCCCGCCAGCTCGAGCATTTCATCGAAGGTCACGCGCTCGAGGCGCCGTGCCTGCGGCACCATGCGCGGGTCGGTGGTGTAGACGCCGTCGACATCGGTGAGGATCTGACATTCATCCGCCCGCAAGGCCACTGCGAGTGCTACCGCTGTGGTGTCGGACCCGCCGCGGCCGATCGTCGTGATGTCGCCCGCAGCATCTACGCCCTGAAAGCCCGCGACGACTGGAACGAAACCAGCGTTGAGGTCGGCCCTGAGACGCTCGGTCTCGACATCCTCGATGCGCGCGCGGCCATGCACGTTACTCGTGAGCATGCGGACTTGAGAGCCGGTATACGAGCGTGCCGCGCAGCCCCGTGCGCGCAGCGCCATGCAGAGGAGCGCGATCGAAACCTGCTCGCCGGTCGCAAGGAGTACGTCCATCTCGCGTGCATCGGGCTCATCGCAGATGCCGCGCGCCAGATCGACGAGGCGATCGGTGCTGTCGCCCATCGCGGAGACCACGACCACGACCTGCGTGCCTTCGAGACACCGCTCGTGCACACGCTCGGCGACACGGCGGATCAGTTCGAGTGAGCCGACCGAAGTTCCGCCATATTTCTGGACGATCAGGGCCATCGAAGCGCGTCAGGCGCCAAGGCGTTCGCGCACCCACGGCTCGACGCTCGCGAGCGCCGCATCGAGCGCGGCGGGATTGGTGCCGCCCGCCTGCGCCATGTCGGGACGGCCGCCGCCGCGACCGCCAACCTGCTGCGCCACGCTGCCGATGAGCTCGCCGGCCTTGATCTTGCCGATCTGGTCTTGCGTCACGCCCGCGACCAGCAGCACCTTGTCGTCGCCTTCGACAGAAGCGAGCACCACGACCGCTGATTTCAGCTTGCTCTTGAGCTGGTCCACCGCATCGCGCAGCGCCTTCGCATCCGCGCCGTCCACGCGCGTCGCGAGGACCTTCACGCCATTGATCACGCGTGCGGCACTCGAGAGGTCGCTCCCCTGCCCGCTCGCGAGGCGGCCCTTGAGTTGCTGGATCTCTTTCTCCAGCTTCTTCGAGCGCTCGATGAGCTGCTCGATCTTGTACTTGAGATCTTCGCGTCCGCCGCGCAGCAGCTGGCCGGCCTCGCGCAGCAGGTTGTCACTGGACTCCGCCCATGCGACCGCGTCCTCGCCGGTGAGTGCTTCGATACGGCGCACGCCGGCCGCGATGCCCGATTCGCCGATGATCTTGAAGAAGCCGATGTCGCCCGCGCGCTTGACGTGCGTGCCGCCGCAAAGCTCCATCGAAAAATCACCGACCTTGAGTACACGTACGTCGCTCTCGTATTTCTCGCCGAACAAGGCCATCGCGCCCGCGGCAACTGCCTGGTCGAAGGGCATCACATCGGTATCTGCCGGTGCGTTCTCGCGAATCTGGGCGTTGACCAGGCGTTCAATCTGCGTGAGCTCCTCGGGACTAACAGCCTGATAGTGGGAGAAGTCGAATCGCAGCCGGTCCGGTGCGACCAGCGACCCCTTCTGCGTCACATGCGTGCCGAGGACATTGCGCAGTGCCGCGTGCAGCAGGTGGGTGGCCGTGTGATTGAGCATCGTTGCGCGGCGCCGTTCTCCGTCGACCTGCGCGCTGACGACATCGCCCGGCTTGATCTCACCCTGCGCCAGCTTGCCAACGTGTGCATGCGCGTTGCCGAGCTTCTGCGTATCGACCACGTCGAACCTTACGCCCGCCGCTGTCAGGCGACCCTGATCCCCGACCTGTCCGCCTGCCTCCGCATAGAACGGCGTGCGATCGAGAATGACCTGCCCTTCCTCGCCCGCGCGCAGTCGTTCGACCTTGGCGCCATCCCTGATCACTTCGACGACTCGACCCTGATCCTGGATTCCCTCGTAGCCGGAAAATTCCGTGCTCCCCTCGACCGTCACGCCACTGCGCAGATCCACGCCGAACTTGCTCGCTGCGCGCGCCCGCTCGCGCTGCGCCTCCATCGCCTTCTCGAAGCCCGCCTGATCAATGCTGAGCCCACGCTCACGCGCGATGTCGGCGGTCAAGTCGACCGGGAAGCCATACGTGTCGTAGAGCTTGAACACCGCCTCACCCGCGATCGTCTTGCCGCGCGCATGCTTGATCGCCTCTTCGAGCAGCCCCATGCCAGTCGCCAGGGTCTCGGCAAAGCGCAGTTCTTCCTGTTCCAGCACGCGCTCGACATGCTGTCGCCCCTTCGAGAGCTCCGGGTACGCCGCACCCATCGCGCGTTCAAGCGGCACGACGAGCTTGAAGAAAAATGGCTCGCGGAGCCCGAGCTGGTAGCCGTGGCGAATCGCGCGACGAATGATCCGTCGCAGTACATAGCCTCGACCCTCGTTTGACGGCAGCACGCCGTCGACGATCAGGAACGAGCAGGCCCGGATGTGGTCCGCGATCACGCGCAGCGAACTCGAGGCGAGATCTTTCGTTCCCGCGAGCTCGGCGGCAGCGCGAATCAGGTCGCGGAACAGGTCGATCTCGTAGTTCGAATGCACGCCCTGCATCACGGCCGCGAGGCGCTCGAGTCCCATGCCGGTATCGACGGCGGGCTTGGGGAGCGGCGTGAGTATGCCGTCCGCCGAACGATCGAACTGCATGAAGACCAGATTCCAGATCTCGACCCAGCGATCGCCCTCCGAGTCGGCGCTGCCAGGCGGTCCGCCGGCGATTCCGGGGCCGTGGTCGTAGAAAATTTCGCTGCAGGGGCCGCAAGGGCCCGTCTCGCCCATCTG
>Ga0137409_10006439_pt1 | contig 12203 bp, 8 predicted proteins | sample CZODoug1_16funga_FD_122059 | JGI IMG/M metagenome (GOLD analysis project Ga0137409, IMG submission 122059) | Vadose zone soil fungal communities from Angelo Coast Range Reserve, California, USA - CZODoug1_16fungal (Hybrid Assembly) | ecosystem: Environmental > Terrestrial > Soil > Vadose zone... | reverse complement strand
TTCCTGGACAGCAGTGGAGCCGGCTTCACGGATGTGATAGCCGGAAATGGAGATGGTGTTCCACTTGGGAAGATGGTTGCGGCACCAGGCGAAAATGTCAGTGACGATGCGCATGGCGGGGCGCACCGGATAGATGTAAGTGCCGCGGGCGATGTATTCCTTTAAGACATCGTTCTGCACGGTGCCGGAAAGTTTTTGCAAACTGGCGCCTTGGCGTTTCGCAACGGCCACGTAGAGACAGAGCAAGATGGCGGCGGTGGCGTTGATGGTCATGGAAGTGGAGACTTTTTCGAGGGGAATGCCGTCGAAAAGAGTTTCCATGTCTTCGAGGGAATCGATGGCGACGCCGACTTTGCCGACTTCGCCGAGGGCGAGAGGATGGTCAGAGTCCATGCCGATTTGCGTGGGCAGATCGAAGGCGACGGAGAGGCCGGCCTGGCCCTTGCTCAGGAGATAGCGATAGCGCTGGTTGGATTCGGTGGCGGAGCCGAAGCCGGCGTACTGGCGCATAGTCCAGAAGCGGCCGCGGTACATCGTGGGGTAGATGCCGCGAGTGAAAGGGTATTCGCCCGGATAGCCGAGGGAAGATTCCGTTTCGGAGTCAGCGATGGGGTCGGAATTGTAGACGCGTTCAAGTGGAATGCCGGAGAGGGTGGTGAATTTCGACTTGCGTTCGGTGGGGGCGGATTTGATTTTGGCGTCGGACATGGAATGTTGAACACAACAAACAGCAAAAGCACCCCCGACCGGGTGGGGGCCGCTACAACTTCCTGGACTTGCGAAACTGAGTTACGGCGAAAAACGCAAACAGGAACGCTACGGCGATGGCGGCGGCGATGAGCCAGTGCGCGGTGTCGCGGTTCCAGGCGCGCAGCGCAGCGTTCAACCAGGCCAACGCAAGGACGGCAAATACCGCAGCAGTGACTTCATGAAAAATCTGGCGAAGCGTCCGCCAGAAACGCCGGAAACCGCCTTGCTGATGGGGCGCGGTAGCTGCGTTTGCGGCCGTGGACACAAGAGCATCTTAGCGCAAAACGCGGCAAACATCAGGAATCGGGTGTGTTTTCGCCCAACCGGGGAGCCTTAGAACCTGAACGAAGGTACTGTGAACGGATTGGAGACAACGCAACGAAGGTCACTTGTATCCAACAATACGTGGGCCTAGAATGGCGGAAGAAGTAAGGGAGAACCAGCCTTGCAACTCGACGATCACCTGAAAAACCTGCTCCGTGAACTGGGACACGCGATCAACGATACGGTGTCCGATTCCGACCGCATCACGGGTGCAATTGCCGGAGTGCGCGCGCACGGGTACGACATCGTGCTGAAGCTGGACGCGACCATTGGGCTGGCAAAACGCGACGCGGCTGCGGCAGAAGCGGCAAAGCTGACCACGCAGGACCGTCGATTCCTGGAGTCGCTGCGGATTCAGGTGGATCAGGAATCATTTTTGGAAGAAAATGACAGAAAGCCGGTTCCGAAGCTGGCTATGACGCCGCAAGACGTGAGGTTTCTAAAGTCACTGCGGATTGCCACGGACGACGCGGAATGAAAAGCATCACCAAGATTACCGGAATCGGATTGCCGCTGATGCTGGCGGCCTCGTGCGTTTTTTCCACGCCGGCTGCGGCGCAGGGCCCCGCTACCGTGCCGATCATCATTGCGGATACGGCGGCGCCCATTATCATCGCCGCGGTGAAGCCGAAGCCGAAACAAACCGGACTTGGCAAATTTGAAGGGTTCGTGATGCACGCCAACAACGCGCAGATCACCGTGCGCGCGAAGGGCAACGACATGACTATTCGGACGTTCCCTTTGTCGCAAAATGCGTCCACGAAGATGCAGCAACTCATCGACAAGGGCGGCTATCAATACGGCGACAAGGTGACTGTTTACTACAACCCTGCTACGGAACAAGCGATCAAGTTCAAAGGGAAACCCTCGAAGCCTATTTGATTCGCGGAGCGGCAACATGCTTCGCCTGCCTGCGGTTGCCGGACGCTTCTATCCTTCCAATCAAGCAGAACTGACAGCACTCATTCACAAATATGCGGTGATCGATTCAAGCAAGCCGCTGATTTCGGCGAGGGCATGCCTCGTGCCCCATGCGGGTTACGCGTATTCAGGGCACGTGGCGGGAGCGGTGCTCGCGCGGATTGTCCTCCCACGGAAAATTATTGTTCTCGGAGTGCGGCATTATCCTCGAGGCGAGCAGGCAGCGATACTTTCGAGCGGGGCGTGGCGCACGCCGCTGGGAGACGCGCGGATTGACGAGGAGCTGGCGGAAGCGCTGAAGAAAACTTGCCCGCAATTGCGCGAAGATAGCGTGGCGCATAGCGCGGAGCATTCGTTGGAAGTACAGTTGCCGTTCCTGCAAGTGCTCGTGCCGGAGTTCACTTTTGTTCCGGTGGCTCTTGGAACAGTGCGATTCGAATCGCTGGTGAGCGTAGGGGAAGCGATCGCGCGAGTATTGGAGGATTCGAAAGAGCATGTGTTGCTACTGACGACTTCGGATTTGAATCACTACGAGGATGACGCCACTACGCGTGTCAAAGACCACAAAGCAATCGATCAATTGCTGAAGCTGAATCCGCGGGGGCTGTATGACACTTGCCGCGACGAGGCTATTTCGATGTGCGGGCTGGGACCGGCGGTGGCGATGCTCACCGTGGCGAACGCGTTGGGGGTGAAGAAACCGGAATTGGTGAAGTATGCGACATCCGCGGATGAGTCCGGAGATCGCAGCGCGGTCGTGGGCTATGCGGGCATGATTTTTTCCTGACTTATACAGACTGAGATGAGCCATCGAACAAAAAAAAGCGGCTCCCGACGGGGGAGCCGCTTTCGAAGCGTTACCGAATCGATTAGTGCGGTCGGCCGGAAGATGGGTGCGAAGCGGGCGCTGGGCTGGAAGAGGAGGTCGACGAGGACGATGATCGCCCAGAGCTGGCCCCGCTCGAAGAGGATGAGCCACCGCTCCAACCGCTGCCTCGGCCGCCGGCGCTGGAACTTCCGCCGGAGTAGCGCGGCGCGGGTGGCGGAACAGAATTGCGCGGAGGTGAAAAGGAAGCACTCCGCGACGCTGGAGGAGCCGCGGGAGAACGCGGAGCTGTACCGGGAAGCGGTGTCGAAATAGCGCCAGCCCTTGTTCTTCCATTTTGAGCTTGAACTTCCTTTTCGTTCACGGAGGACGAGGCCGCAGCAGAATTTGTATTTACGAAGCGGTGCTCGTGCGGGTCGTACGCGATAGAGGAGTCCTTACCGGGCGAAACAGCACGAATTCCGGATTTTCCTTCCACTACTGCTCTCGAAACGCGTGCCGGAGGACCGGCAGCCACTGGGCTGGCGCCAAACGCCGCGCGCGGCGGGGACTTCAAGGCTTCCCATTTCTGGCCGCGCTCGACGGGGATGAGCTGTGCGCCCGCGCCTCTGGTTCCCTCAATCGAAAAAACGCCGCGCCCCAGATTTGCTGGAGTTTTTCCTTTGGCATCGAGGGGATGCATGGGTACGATCCCGGTTTTGCCGCCATTGCGAACAAAGACAGCGGTCACCGGATGATAGATCGGGTGCGGAGGATGAACGCCCTTGGGGAATCGCCTCACTGGCCCGATAGGATATCCGGAGTATCCATAAAGAATCGGCGGAGAATAAAACCATCCGCCGCAGGAAGCATCGAAGAGCCATCCACCATAGTGATAAGGAGCATAGCCCCAAGGCTGATAGCTGAGCCAGGCGTAGCCGCCTGATGCCGGATCGAAGATCCACTGGCCGCTAGTGAATGGGGACCAGCCATATCCCACGCCGAAGGGCCTCCAACCGAATCCATAAGCACCACAGTTGGAGAAGGCGCCATAGGTGTATAGATCGGCGAAACCCGGAACGTAATTCGAAGAACCAGTGTATTGCTGTGAGGCGGCTGTGGCGGTGGAGACGCTCTCAATGCGGCCGGCGACCCAGCGATCAAAATCGTCTTCTTCGGAAAGGTTGCCGATGCTCAGGGAAGAGTCATTGCCTGCTTTCATCGAAAGGGACTGGCCCTTCTGGAGCCGCGTCTCGTTCTTGCTGTGCAGGACGGAAACTCGGCCTTTATGGGCTTCGACGGTGCTGCCGTCATCATAAGTATCGATCCGAAATTCGCCGCGACCCACGGCTTCCACGGTAAAGTCACCGCCAGTGACACTGAAGTAGTCCCCGCCCGCGGGGTTCACATAGAAAGAAGCGCTGCCTTGACGCAGAACGAGGCGCGTCGTCCGCGCAGAGTCATTGAGGGAAAGGTCGTAAAACTCCAGAACCGTGTTTTCCTTGAGGAAAGCCATGGCACCGTTCTCGAATTCCACTTCCGCGCGGCCATTGTCGGTGGCAAGAACATAGCCCTGGCGAATGGGCAGATTCAGCCCAGCAGTCTCCCAGGTAGCATTGGAGTCTGCAAGCGGGTCGCCGTGGGTTTCCCGTGCGAAACGGACGTCGCCCTGAACGAGGCTCAAGCGGATGATACGCGCATGGCCGGAATCCGCGGTGGCAGGAGGCGTGCCCGCGAAGAGCGAAATCATCAGAAGGACCAGAAGGGAAGGAAGCAGTTTACGGGAAGTCATATTCACCCCCTCACGGGGAAGCGACAACAATTAGACGGTTCGTGAAGCGGGCCGGTTACTTGCGATGGGCCCTGTCTCATCGTCTCCCCCGGGGATAGCGGCGTCAAGGGAAGACTGTGCCGCGGCCAACGGGCTCTGGAACATGACGAATAAAACGGGTTTAGGTACCAATAGGATAAATCGAGATTATTGGTCGCTAGTTCCTTGACACTCCGAAAGTGAAACGTTAGGTTCAAGAGGGGGTGGTGTCAGGCGTATCCGCGGGCGTGGTGCGGTCCGTCGTCCTTTCCAAGCAAAAGGCGTTTGCGAGCCAAACGGAGTTTGCTCACGATCGCGGAGCAGTGCAGTCCTATTCTCTGGGGGTGTTTATGCGAGGCATCTTACGAATTATATCCGCCGTGTTGGTGTTGGCGGGAATACTGATGAGTTCGGGCGCTTACGGACAAGGAGGCGCGACGGGAGCCATCAGCGGCGTCGTTGTGGATACGAGCGGGGGCTCGGTTGGGGACGCCGAAGTACAGATCATCGATACCCGCACGGAATCGTTGGCGCGCAAAGTTGCAACGAACGCGGATGGAGCCTTCGTTGCTCCGCTGCTGCCTCCGGGAATCTACATCGTGGTGGTGAATAAGTCGGGCTTCTCGGAGGCGAAGGCCTCCGGCATCGAAGTGCGCGTGACGGAAACCACGAAGGTCACAATCTCGCTGAAGCCCGGCGCGGTGAGTGAGAAAGTGGAAATATCCGCGCAGATTACCAGCGTCGAAACAACCAGCGCGGCGACCGGGCAATCGCTGGGCACGGAAACCGTACGGGAATTGCCGTTGGCGACGCAGAATTATCAGCAGTTGCTGACGCTTTCTAGCGGCGCGCAGAGCGAACTCAATGCCGCGGCGCAGTTGGGACGCGGCAGCGTGAAGCTTTTCGTCAATGGCCAGCGCGAGGACAACAACAATTTCTTGATCGAAGGCATCAGCGCGACGGATTACAACGTGGCGCAAGCCTCGTATGTGCCTCTGCCGAACCCCGACGTCATCCAGGAGTTTAAGGTTCAGACTTCGCTTTACGACGCCAGCCAGGGAAGAAACGGCGGCGGCAACGTCAACGCCATCCTCAAGTCCGGCACCAGAGAACTTCACGGAGATGCCTACGAATATTTTCGCAATGACGTTCTGAACGCCAATGAATTCTTCCTGAACCGTCAGGGCCTCGCGCGGCCCTCGGTGAAGCAGAATATTTTCGGCGGGAGCCTTGGCGGCCCTGTGGTTAAGGAGAAATGGGGATATTTTTTCCTGAACTACCAGGGGACCCGTCAGCGCAGCGGGCTTTCGCCGGGCACCTTCATCAGCACAACCATTCCGACTCTGCCCGATGCCCAAAACCGCTCTGAAGCATCCTTGATCGCGGAGTTTTTTCCCGCCGGTCTTCCCGCGGGCATCACCAGCCTGGATCCCGTCGCCGTAAAACTGCTTCAGTTCAAGAGCAATCAGTTCGGCGGAACATCCAACGGCTTCCTGATTCCCAGCGGTGACCCGGCGACCGGGGCATTCGCCGTCAGCCATCCCGGAAAATTCACCGACGATCAATTTACCTCGAACTGGGACCGGGAATTCCGCGGCGGCACCGATAAGATTTCCGCGCGCTTCTTCTTTTCCGATTCCGAAAGTTTTCTGCCGTTTGGCGCGGGGGACTTGCAAGAATCGCTGGGAAGCACGCTGGCCAGCAGCATCAGCTCCACGTCCCTTAATTTCCCCTTCGACACGCCGGTGCGTGCGCGCTTCTTTAACGCCACGGAAACGCACTTGTTTTCCCCGGCGCTGGTGAATGAATTCCGGTTTGGATTTGTCCATATTAACGATGTTCTCGCCAATGTCCCGCCGGTGACGGACACGGATCTCGGGATTGACCACCCCACGCACTCGGTGACGGATTCCATTTATAAATTTGTTTTTGCCAGCTCGGGTTTCGAAATCGGACCGGCGCCGTTTGCGAACCAGCACCAGACTCAGAACAACTACAACTTTGTGGATACCGTGAGCTGGGTGAAAGGCGCTCATTTGTTTCGATTTGGCGGCGAATACACGCGCGTGAATCTTGATAAACTTTTCCCGCAGGTATTTAATGGCGAACTTTTTTTTACCAACACCACCGACGGCAATTCGGATTTCCAGAATTTTCTTTTGGGCACGCCGCAATTCAGCTTCGGTGGGGGCGGCGTGTACAACCATCAGTATCGCTCCAACAACTACGGCATCTTCGCGCAGGATGATTGGAAAATCCGCCGCGACCTGACCCTGAATCTGGGCGTCCGCACGGAGATTTTCGGCGGCTTCCACGACAATGCTTGCCACATCGGAAATCTGGATCCGGCGCTGGCCAACCAAGGGAAGTACCCGTTCATTTATCCTTCTTGCGTGAAGGGATTGAATCTGGCCGGGCTGAGCGGCACAGCCAAGGACACCACCTACAACAACAATTACGCGACCGGACTGGGACCGCGCATCGGCCTCGCCTACGACGTTTTTGGCCATCACACCACTACCGTTCGCGCAGGCTTCGGGATTTACTACGTTCGTGAAGACGTGGGCTCCGTGGATCAGCTTTCGTTCCAGGCGCCTTTCTTGCCCGTCGCGTTTGGAGGAAGCCCCGCTGGCTGCATGGGCAGCATTTACTCCCAGACGCCTCCGGCGGGCTGCCCCAATCCCAATCCGAACGGCCTGCCCAACGCTGGCACGCTCGATCCGACGTTTGTGCCTTGCTTGGCCGTTTTCCAGGGTTTTCCGGGGAACGACACAAGGCAAGCTGCGAACTACGGACCGGCCTCCGGGGCGGCCTGCCCGGGTCCGCTCCTCTCCACAAACATTTTCGGCCTCCAGGTGCCACGTCACTTCGTGGTGCCCAGCACGCAGCAGTGGAACCTGACCATGCAGCGATCGCTGGGCCGCCAGTGGGTGTTGGAAATCGGCTACATCGGCACGCACGCCATTCATCTTCGCGAGACGCGTGACAACCAGCAGTCGCAGCGCGCCTCCGTGGCAGCTCCCGTGAAGATCAACAGCCCCTTCTGCAACCCCAATCCTTGCCTTATTACCACCAACACCTTTGGCAACGCCGTCGCGCGATCTCTGAATCAGGGCATCAACGGCTACGCAGGTTTTCAACTTTTTGCCAACGATGCATATTCGCACTATCACTCGTTGCAATCCACGCTCAGCCGCCGTTGGGGGGCGGGCTACTTCCAAGCGGCTTACACCTTCTCAAAATCCACCGATGCGACCTCCAGCGGGAATACCGCGTTCAATACGGCGTTCAATGATGAGTCCACGCTGGATGCTTCTCGCGGCCTCTCGGACTTCGACCGGACTCATCGGTTTGTTGTCAGCTACCGCTACGACTTGCCCATTTTCAAGGACACTACCGGCGTGAAGGCCGCTTTGCTGAAGGACTGGGCCATAAGCGGCATCACTATTTTCCAGTCGGGAACGCCGTTCTCTGTAACGGATTCCGGAGCGGGAACAGGCTTTCTCGGCGCGGGATTTACTCCCGGCACGCTGTCCGGCAGCCTGGCATCCGGCAGCACGCTTGCCAGCGCAATCAACTCGGGGAGCATTCAGAACCGCGTCAACAATGGATACCTGAACGTCAACGCGTTCACCACCGCGCCGCTTCTTTATCCAACACTGTGCGACCCCCTCACCAACTCGAACTTCTGCACCACGGACTTCGGCAATCTGGGCCGAAACGTTTTCCGCGGCCCGCACCAGCAGAACTGGGATTTCTCGCTGATAAAAAACATCAAGCTGACGGAGAAGCAGTCGCTGCGCTTCACTACCGACTTCTTCAACATCTGGAATCACGCCAACTTTGGCAACCCTTCGATCAACGACGTGGAGAGCATTCCGCACGATCCCGTTACCGGCCAGCCACTGGCGACCGGGCCGTTTGGCAAAATCACCAGCACTGTGGGCACGCCGCGATTGATCCAATTTTCGCTGCGGTACGCGTTCTAATTGGCGAAAGATCAATTCGAGACTGCTAGGGGCGCTCTCGGCCGTGGGCGCCCCCTCTATCTTCGCCTTGAGATAGACCAGCGAGCGCAGGCCCCAGGTACCGCGGCCGCGTCCTTCGCCGCGAAGTGATAAGATGCCGGGCCGGACACGAACATGACCCGAATCGCATCACGCGTTGCACAATTGAATGGTGAAGGCGCGCTGGCCGTGTATTCGCGCGCCAAGGAGCTCCAGCGGCAGGGGCGCTCGATCATTCATCTGGAACTCGGCGAGCCGGATTTTCATCCGGCAGCGCCGGTCGTGGATGCGCTGCGCGATGCGGTGGCCGCGGGGCGCGACCGTTACTGCTCCACGCGCGGCGTGCCAGCGTTGCGTGAAGCGATTGCGGATTATTTGAAGCGCACCCGGAGATTGGACGTCGCCAGTGAGCAAGTTCTGGTGGCGCCGGGCTGCAAGATGGCGCTCTCGCTGGCGATGATGGCGCTGATCGAGCCGGGCGACGAAGTGCTTTTTCCCGATCCCAGCTTTCCGATTTATCCATCGTTTACCCGTGGGCTGGGCGCGACCGCGGTTTCCTATGGACTGGAAGAGAAAAACAGATTCCAGCCGGACGCGGAAGAAATCGCGCGAAAGATCACCCCGCGTACGACCATGCTGATTTTCAATTCTCCCAACAATCCCACGGGAACGGTTTTCAGCGACGCGGCATTGGAGAAGCTTGCGGCGCTGGCTGCAAAGCACGATCTGTGGGTTCTTGCCGACGAGATTTACGCGCGCATTCTCTTTGGCGGGGAATACAAATCCATCCGCTCGCTTCCGGGCATGGCGGAACGCACCGTCATTGTCGATGGATTCTCGAAAAGTTTTGCGATGACCGGCTGGCGCTTGGGCTATGCCGTGGCGCCCGTCGAGGTGATCGATGCCATGGACCTGCTGGTGCTGAACACTTTCACTTGTGCCGCGGAATTCACCCAAGTGGCAGCCATCGAAGCCCTGCGCGATTCCACAAACGCCGTGGACGCGATGGTGGCGGAATACCGCAAGCGCCGCGATCAATTTGTCGAAGGACTCAATCGCATTCCCGGATTTCGCTGCCAGGCGCCCGGCGGCGCTTTCTACGCCTGGGTGAATATTGAAGAGACGGGGCTCTCCGCGGAAGAAGTGCAGAAGCTTTTGTTGGAAGAGGCAGGCGTGGCGGGAATCGCCGGGGCGGCGTTCGGTCCGGGTGGCAAGAATTTTCTGCGCTTCTCGCTCGTCAGCGCCCGAAAATTGCTCGAAGAAGCGCTGGAAAGAATGCAACGGATATCCATGCGCTGGCGAGCGGCGGTTTCGCGCTGATTGGTTTTAAAGAAGGCTGGCAGCTGACGGGGGCTTGGGAAAAATGAAACGTTCGCTTCAGATTGGTGCCGTTCTGCTGCTGACGCTTGCGGGGAGTTCCCTGGCGCACGCGCAGGCGAGGCCGCTGCCCGGCGCCGACTTACAGAAAGTGTACGACCGCCTGTTGAAGCAGATCGATCGAATTCCCATCTACGACAACCATTCGCACGCCACCTTTCCGGATGACCCCGACATGGACGCCATGGCTTCGCCGCCTGACGAAAGCACGGTGCTGCGCTTACGCGACGCCAATCCGGAATTTGTTGCCGCGGCCAAAGCGCTCTTTGGCTACCCCTACGACGATTTCAAGCCCGAACATGCGAAGTGGCTCATCGACAAGAAGAAAGCCGCTGAAGCCGGAGGCGGCACCGCGTATTGGGACAGCATTTTGGACAAGATGAATATCGAGACGTGCCTGGCCAATCGCGTGGCTCTGGCGCCGTACCTCGATCCGAAGCGCTTTCATTGGGTGTTTTTCGTCGATTCCTTTTTGTTTCCTTTCGACAACCACGGACAGATCGCCAAGAACGGCGACATGGGTGTCTACGTTCCGTTGCAGGAAAAAGTGCTCCAGCGTTATATGAAGCAAGAAAGTATTAACGCTTTGCCTGCCGATCTGGCCGGCTACGAAGCGTTCGTTCGTCAAAAGCTCGCCGACAACCAGAAGAAGGGCGGCGTGGCTATGAAATTTGAAGCCGCTTATTTTCGCACGCTCTATTTCCGCGATCCGCCGCGCGAAAAAGCGGAAGCGATTTACGCCCAGTTTCATTCCGGCGGCGTGCCTTCCGAAGACGACTATCGCACTTTCCAGGATTACATTTTCCGCGTGCTGATCGATCAGGCGGGAAAACTGAAGCTCCCTGTCCATTTTCACAGTGCCGTGGGCATCGGTGACTTTTTCAGCCTGCGCAATGGCAATCCGCTCAATCTGGAAAACGTTTTGCGCGACCCGCGCTACAGCAACGTGAACTTCGTGCTGATTCACGGCGGCTACCCTTACACGCTGGACATGATCTGGCTCACCGCCGCGAAGAACGTCTACACGGATTCCTCGCTGATGGGCTATTACGTTTATCCCTCGGAGCTGAAGAACATTCTTAAGCAGTGGGTTTCGCTGTTCCCTGAGAAAATCATGTTTGCGTCGGACGCCTTTCCGTTCAACGATGCCGTCGGCGCGGAAGAGACCTTCTGGCTCGCCGCACGCTCTGCCCGCACGGCCGTAGCCGCGGCGCTGGCCGAGCTGGTCTCCGAAGGCGCCTTCACCGAAGAAAAAGCGCTCGAACTCGCGCGCTTGTACCTGCACGACAATGCCGCAAAGCTGTATGGAGAAAAGAAATGAGCACCCCGGCGAAATCGAAGCACGTGGCATGGAAAAACGTCGAGCGCGAAAAATTAAATCCGCTCATCGACCGCGAAATGGTGGTCGGCGATAAAATCATGCTGGCACGCGTGCTGATGAAAAAAGGCGCGCACGTGCCGCTGCATCATCACCACAACGAGCAAGTCACCTACATCCTGGAAGGCGCTTTAAAATTCGCCATCGATGGCAAGGATATCGTCGTCCACGCCGGCGAAGTCTTGTGCATTCCCCCCAACATGCCCCATGAAGCCTGGGCCCTCGAAGATACCGTGGACCTCGATGTCTTCGATCCCCCGCGCGAAGACTGGCTCAACAAGACCGACGACTACCTCCGCCACGGTCGCTAGTGGGACATGCATTCCCGCCTGTCTTCTGCGGGTGCTTTGTGGTATTCCGTCAAAGTTATCCACATATTTGATGACGCAATTGCGCTTGAACATCGAAATTCCACGAGCGGGATTGGCCAAATCCCGAAAAGAGTTATCACGGGATTTAGAGTTTCGAGATTGTGTCGCTACAGCCATTCGTCACCCAGACGTTGGCCCCATCAAAAGCCACCCCATTTATGGGGCAGGTTCCCACGGCGAACGTTTGCGAGCGTGGCCCTACTCCGGCTTCGCTAACCCGCAGCTTCGTCACCGTGTTGCTTGCAGAATTCGCCACCCAAATGTTGACCCCATCAAATCCTATGCCGTTTGGCAACGTTCCTACTTTAAACGTGCCGAGGATTTCGCCATCGCGGGCATTTAGCTGGCTGACCGTGCCGTCGTTGTTATTGCTCACCCAAATGCTGGTTCCATCAAAGGCCATCGCCTCAGGCGCATTCCCCACAGTAAAGGCTCCGAGGATTTTGCCGTCGCTGGCCCG
>Ga0137409_10006438_pt1 | contig 12203 bp, 10 predicted proteins | sample CZODoug1_16funga_FD_122059 | JGI IMG/M metagenome (GOLD analysis project Ga0137409, IMG submission 122059) | Vadose zone soil fungal communities from Angelo Coast Range Reserve, California, USA - CZODoug1_16fungal (Hybrid Assembly) | ecosystem: Environmental > Terrestrial > Soil > Vadose zone... | reverse complement strand
AACAGAAAACGCAACGCACGCAGCAACCCGCTCCGGCTGGTGCGAAGTACACGGGCGAACCGATTTCGGTGAACCTGAAAGACGTCGACCTGAAAGACTTCTTCCGCCTCATTCACGAAATCAGCGGACTCAACGTTGTTCTGGATCCTGCCGTGAAGGGCAACCTCACACTCGTCCTCGATGACGTGCCGTGGGATCAGGCCCTCGACATCGTTCTCAAGAACAACGACCTCGACCGCAAGCTCGAAGGCAACGTCCTCCGCGTCGCGACCATCGACACGCTGGAAAAAGAAGCGAAAGCCCGCCAGGCGCAGCAGGAAGCCGAAACTCTGGCCGTCGAAAAAGTCACGGTTACCCGTTTCCTGAGCTATGCGCGTTCCAAAGATGTAGTCGCGACCGCCAAGAAGCTGCTCAGCGTGCGCGGCGACGTGATCGCGGACGACCGCACCAATGCGCTGATTGTCCAGGATGTTCCGGCCGTGATTCCGAATATCGATCGGCTGCTGGCGCAATTGGATCGCAAGACTCAAGAAGTTGAAATTGAAGCCCGCGTAGTCGCGGCCACGCGCAGTTTCGCTCGTGACATCGGTACTCAATTTGGCTTTGGATGGGGCAACGGCACAACCGCCGCCGGTGGCACTGCTGCGGCCGGCCCCGGTGGCGACGGCATCAGCGCGTTCCCAGGTGCGCCCCTCTATCAGACGATCGGCGGCACTGCCGGAAAACCCGGAGGCACGATTCCGTTATTCTCGAACCTGCCTGCGACCAGCCCAACCAGCGGTCTGAGCTTTATCAACTACACCAACAACATCCGTATCGATGCCATATTAACCATGTCGGAGTCGCGCGGCTTGCTGAAGATTCTCTCCCGTCCGCGTGTGGTTACGCAGAACAACATCCAGGCTCTGGTCAAGCAAGGCGTACGCGTCCCGATCGTGACCTTAGGCCAGTTGGGTGGTCCTCCGACTGTGACCTACGTCGACGCATTCCTGCGCTTGACGGTGACACCGCAGATCACTTCGGAAGGCACGATCTTCCTGAACGTTGACGTAGAAAATACCACCCCAGACTTCGGCCGAACGGTGCAAGGGAACCCAACACTGATCACGCAGCAAGCCACCACGCAGGTGCTGGTCACCGATGGCGGCACGGTTGTCATCGGCGGCGTCATCCAGACCCAGAACAACCTGAACGTGGAACAGGTACCGTTGCTCGGCAACGTCCCGTACCTGGGCAACCTGTTCAAACGCCGTTCGATAACGACTGCTACCCAGGAGCTGATCTTCTTCATCACTCCGCACATCGTCCAAACATAAACGAGCCGTATCATAGAAACGATGGAGGCACGGGCGTCCTCGCCCGTGCTTTCCCGTCCCAGCTTTTTGTCTCCATACTCCAGAAGAGACCTAACGACGTTAAGAAGCGTACCTGCTGGCGTCTCTGGCTTCCGCCAGAGCGCTGGTGGGGATCGCAAGGCTCGTGTGGCCAGGCTCCTTGTGTGGCGCGGACACTCTTGTCCGCGAAGCAAGCACAACCTTATCCTTCATCCGAGCCCTTCCCTGAGACATTCACTCTTTCGAAGTTTGTTTCCCTTCCCTAGCTCACGTAGAATCCACGTGGCTTAATCGCTCGCCTATCAGACAGGTCACTCTCGTCGATGAGTTCCTCTAAGCGTTTCCAAAGCCTTTCCTCTGCGATCACCAAGCTCCACGTCGACTACCTCCTCATCACTCACCTGCCGAATATTCGCTACCTGTGCGGATTTACGGGAAGTGCGGGAGCCTTACTCGTAGGCGGCGAGCCGGTATTTTTCACGGATGGCCGCTACACGGAGCAAGCGCACAAGGAAGTCTTCGGCGCGCGAGTCTTGATCGGAAAGAAGCCACCTTTGCCTGCCGCAGTCGAGTGGCTCAAGCGTAAGCGAGCCGGAAAGCTCGGGATTGAAGGCGACCACATGACTGTAGCGGCGGAGGCCCGCCTCCGCGCGCTCTTGCCAAGGTCCTGGCGTCCTCGGCCGACCTCCGGCGTCGTTGAGCGCCAGCGCATGATCAAGGATGCTGGGGAGGCCGAACTCCTGCGTCGAGCCGTGAACTTGGGCTCCAGCCTGTTCAAGCCCATACTCAAAGCCCTCCGCCCGGGAGTCCCGGAGACGGCGGTAGCCGCCAAGCTCGAGTTCGCCGCCCGCCAAGCCGGCGCCGAAGGCATGTCCTTCGATACCATCATCGCTGCCGGCCCGCGCTCCGCCCTGCCGCATGGCCGCGCCTCAGCCACGCCCATCCCCCGCCAAGGGTTCGTCGTCCTGGACTTCGGTGTTATACTCGCGGGTTATTGTTCTGACATGACCCGCACCGTGGCGCTGGGTCGTCCCTCCGCCAAGGAGCGAGGCTGGTACGACGCAGTACTGGACGCGCAGCTTGCAGGAATCGCTGCCGTTCGGCCCGGAGTGACTGCGGGAGAGGTCGACGAGGCTGCCCGCAAAGTGCTGAAACGAAATAAGTTAGCGAAGTATTATACCCATTCAACCGGGCACGGCGTGGGACTGGAGATTCACGAATCCCCGCGCCTCGCAGCAGGGGAAACGACGGTTTTAGAACCTGGAATGGTGCTCACCATCGAGCCGGGCGTGTACGTTCCGGGCCAAGGTGGCGTGCGCATCGAGGACATGATTCTCGTGACAAAGACGGGGTGTGACGTGCTCACTCCCACCACAAAAGAGCTCATTACCGTCTCGCATACAGCGTGATCGGATGGGCATATCTGGCCAAGCCTCCGTTTGTAAATATATGAAAGCAAGCGTTTTATTTTAGGGACCCCTGCGAATTTCGGCGGCATAACGAAGCTAACATAATGAATCTTAAAGAGATACGCGAGTTAATCGAGTTCCTGAAAGAGCAAGACATCGCCGAGTTTGAGCTCGAACGTGGCGATGTAAAAGTACGGATCAAGCGCGGAGCGGAAGCGGCTGCGAGCACGCACGAAACCCGTTATGTCACGATGCCAGCAGCGGTTGCTCCAGTGCATCCCGGGGTTCCCGCTGTGACTCCAGCAACCGAAGCCGCTAAGCCCGCAGAGAAGGCGCCCGAGCCAGCCGAAGAAAACCTTCACCTGGTGAAGTCGCCGATTGTGGGCACGTTCTACGAGTCGCCCTCACCCGGTGCCCCGCCATTTGTGAAACCAGGCGACAACGTCGCCGCGGGGCAGGTGCTTTGCATTGTCGAAGCCATGAAGCTCATGAACGAAATCGAATCGGATGTAGCGGGTGAGGTTGTCAAAATGCTGGTTACCAACAATCAGCCCATCGAGTATGGCCAGGCGCTCTACGCCATCCGGCCGAACGCCTAAGTCGGTGCCTCTCAAAACATGTTTCGAAAAATTCTAGTTGCGAACCGCGGGGAAATTGCCCTGCGCGTGATTTGCGCCTGCAAGGAACTCGGCGTCCGCGCCGTCGCCATCTACAGCGAAGCCGACCGGAACTCGCTCCACGTGCGCTTTGCCGACGAGGCCATCTGCATCGGCCCGCCGCCGACGGGGAAGAGCTACCTCAACATTCCTGCCGTCATCAGCGCCGCGGAAATCGCAAACGTGGACGCGATCCATCCCGGCTACGGACTGCTTTCCGAAAACGCCAACTTCGCCGAAGTCTGCGAGACCAGCGGAATCAAGTTTATCGGCCCGCCTCCAGAACTCATCCGCCTGATGGGCGAAAAAGAAAAAGCGCGCGAGGCCATGAAAAAGGCCGGTGTCCCCATGCTGCCCGGTTCGGACGGCATCATCGCCTCGCCCGAAGAAGCAGTCGAGTGGGCCCGTACAATCGGTCTGCCCGTAATTATCAAAGCTTCAGCCGGCGGCGGCGGCCGCGGCATGCGCATCGTCCGCAAAGAAGAAGACGTCATGCCTCTCTACCAGGCGGCCCAGTCCGAAGCCGCCGCGGCCTTCGGCAACGGCAGCCTCTACATGGAAAAGTTCGTCGAGCACCCCCGCCACATCGAGTTCCAGGTCCTGGGCGACATGTACGGCAACGTAGTCAGCCTGGGCGAGCGCGAGTGCAGCATCCAGCGCCGCCACCAGAAGCTCTTGGAAGAATCGCCCTCCACCCAGATGACGCCGGAGCTACGCGAACGCACCGGCGCAATCCTCAGCAAGACACTCTCGGGGCTGGGCTATACCAACGCCGGAACAGTCGAGTTCTTGATGGACGAAAAGCGCGAGCTCTACTTCATCGAAATGAACACCCGCATTCAGGTGGAGCATCCAGTCACAGAAATGGTCACAGACGTTGATCTGGTAAAAAGCCAGCTCCTGTTAGCCGCAGGCGAGCGCATGGAGACTGTCCTCAACGGCCCGGTACTGCATCGCGGCCACGCCATCGAGTGCCGCATCAACGCCGAAAATCCGGATACCTTCGTTCCGTCAGCAGGGAAGATCAAGACCTTCCAACCCCCGGGCGGCACGGGCGTCCGCCTCGACACCGCTGCCTACGCCGAAGGGATAATCCCCCCGTACTACGACTCCCTGATCGCAAAACTGGTCGTCCGCGGCAAAGACCGCAACGAAGCCATCTCCCGCATGTCGCGCGCCCTCGAAATGTTCATCATCGAAGGAATCTTCACCACCATCCCCCTCCACAAACGCATCCTAGCCGACCCAGATTTCCGCGCCGGCAAGTTTGATACGACCTTCATCGAGCGCTTCCTGGCAAAGGGCAAAGAGAAGTAAAGGGGCAAAGAGAAGTAAAAGGGAAAAGAGAAGTAGAGGTTCTGACTCCGCGCTTCCATGAGTACTAGGCCCGCTGGTATCTGATACTGCCCAGGCGTCCAAGGACGACGTTGCAAAAGCGCAACCAGAACATGCAAGCTGGTAACCATGCCGGAACTGCCGGATATTGCCGCTTACATCACTGCGCTGGAACCACGCATCGTCGGCCAGCCCCTGGAGCGCGTACGGCTGACGAGCGCCTTTCTGCTGCGAACCGTGCAACCGCCGCTGGCGAGTGCGGAGGGCCGGATTGTCCGCGAACTGCGGCGAGTTGGTAAGCGCATTGCCATTGGAGTCGAGAACGACCTTTGGCTGGCACTTCACCTGATGATTGCTGGCCGGCTGCACTGGCGGGCACGAGAGGCAAAACTAGCGGGCCGTCAGAATCTGGCGGCCTTCGATTTTCCCCATGGTTCGTTGGTGCTCACCGAAGCTGGAACCAAGCGGCGCGCTGCGTTGCACGTGCTCAGCGGCGAGGAGGGCCTGCGATCCGTCGACGCTGGGGGAATCGACATCTTCTCCAGCGACCTCGATTCGTTTCGTGCCACGCTCACGGCGGAAAACCACACGCTCAAGAGAGCACTGACCGATCCCCGTCTGTTGAGCGGGATCGGCAATGCGTATTCGGATGAGATCCTGCACGCTGCGCAATTGGCTCCGACTGCTCTTACGCAAAAGCTGAAGCCGCAGGAGTGGGACCGGCTGTTCACTGCGACTCAGCAGACGCTCAAGCTGTGGGTCGAGCGGCTTGGCGCGGAAGCGAAGGCCGAGTTTCCCGAGAAGGTAACCGCGTTTCGCAAAGACATGGCGGTCCACGGGCGCTACGGCAAGCCGTGTCCGAGGTGTGGCGATAAGGTTCTACGAATTCGTTATGCCGACAAAGAAACGAACTACTGCGCTCGATGCCAGACAGGGGGGAAAGTCCTGGCTGATCGGGGTTTGTCTAGGCTCTTAGGATCGGACTGGCCGCGGACGTTGGAGGAGCTGGAGGCTTTAAAGCGCCGCTGAAAGCAGACCCTGCTGAATCTGGATGGCTCTCTCCGGGGCAACTTAGGGCGATCCGTTTAGGACGATCCCTTTAGACGATCCGTATCAGGTATGCCTTCAGGCATACCTTAAACCTCGCACGGAGATCCCCTTGCGGGGCTGCCAGTTCTAAAATCTAAATGCAGAGATCCAGCGCCTCACGGCCCGCAAGCCGGAATGCCTTCGGCATGCCTGAAGGCACGCCCTGATATCAATCTCTTTCTACTGAATCTGGATCACGCTCTCTGGCGCAGCACTTTGGATTTCTGCTACGCGGTCGACTACGCGGCGGGCGAAGGCGTAGAGGGACTTCCCTTGGACCGTCTCTTCTCCCCTCAGAACGGCGGGTTTGCCGGTGTCTCCGGCTTCGCGGATGGAGGGGTCGAGTTGGATGTTGCCCAGGAATGGAACACCGAACTGAGCGGCGGTTTTTTCGACGCCGCCGCGGGAGAATACATCGATCTCGTGCTGGCAATGCGGGCAGACGAAGTAGCTCATGTTTTCAACCATCCCGACAAGGTCAACCTTCATCTGCTTGAACATCTCGATGGCTTTGCGGCCGTCTTGCAGGGAGACGTCGGAGGGGGTTGAGACTACGATGGCGCCGGTGAGCGGGACGGTTTGGATTAGCGAAAGTGAAACATCGCCTGTGCCGGGCGGGAGGTCGACGATGAGGTAATCGAGGTCTCCCCAGACTACCGAGCCGAGGAATTGCTTGATGATGGAGTGCAGCATGGGGCCGCGCCAGATTAGCGGTTTGTCGCCCGGGTTGAGCAGGCCGACGGAGATGAATTTCAGGCCGTGAACTTCGAGAGGCTTGATGCGGTTGTCGCCCAGGACTTCGGGTTGGGCGCTCATGCCAAGCATCAGCGGGACGTTGGGGCCGTAGACGTCGGCGTCGAGCAGGCCTACGCGATGGCCGAATTTGGCTAATGCGACTGCCAGGTTTACGGAGAGCGTGGTTTTGCCTACGCCGCCTTTGCCGGAGCCTACGGCAATGATGGCGGCTACGCCGGGTAGTGGTTGGGGAGTTGGTTGCTGCTGGCCTTGGTGCGAATGCGATGCCACGGGGACCTTTCAGTCTGGAAATGAATTCGTATGTTAGCGATTATATGCTCGTGTAGGGGCGAGACGCTGCGACTTGAGCTCGCTGCCCAGGCGGGGCGCCTGGCCCTACATGATTTTCTTCAGGGGCGGGAGCCGCGGTTCGTACGGCGAATTTCGCGTTCGGCTAGGCGGTTTTCGCGGCGGCGGCCCGCGCCTTCGTAGCGGTGGATTTCCTCGGGCGTTCCGGGCACTACTGGAGGCACCGGCTGAGGGCGGCCTTCCCGGTCGACGGCTACGAACGTGAAGTAGGCAGAGCTTACATGGGAGCGCGTGTTGAGGAGATAGTTTTCTGTCCAGACTTTGACGCCGACTTCCATGGAGGTGTTGAAGGCGCGGTTGACGGACGAGCGTAAGACGACGAAATTACCGACGCGTGCGGAGGTCACAAAATCGAGGTGATCGACGGAGGCGGTGACGACGTAGTGGCGGGAGTGGCGGTGGGCGGCCATGGCGGCGGCGATGTCCATCCAGTGCATGAGGCGCCCACCGAGGAGGCCGTGCAGGGGGTTGGTGTCGTTGGGAAGAACTAGCTCCGTCATTTCGGATTGGGATTCGCGGACCGAGCGGGGGGTTAAGTCGGGTGGGTTGGTCATGGGAGGATTATTTTAATGCACATCCTTCGATAGGGCCTAAATCCTCGCCCCTTCGGCTTCGCTCAGGGCAGGCTCAGTCCGCACCGAACGCGGACAAGGACAGAGCACCCCTGTAGTAGGCTGAATGGATGGATCGAGTGGCGATGTTGAAAGAGATTCTGGCGGCGAATCCCTCGGATTCGTTTGCGCGGTATGGATTGGCGATGGAGTATTCGAACGCGGGGGACTTTGAGACTTCGCTGGATGAGTTCGTGACCTTGTTGAAGAACACTCCGGATTACACTCCGGGTTATTTCATGGCGGCGCAGACTTTGGTGAAGGCTTCTCGGATTGAGGATGCAAAGACGATGTTGGCGGGTGGGATTGCATCGGCTAAGAGGACTGGGAACGGGCATGCGCTGAGTGAGATGGAAGCGATGCTGGAGGAGTTGGGCTAAGGCAACACCTTTAAGACCCCGCGGGCAAGAGTGCCCGCGCCACACGAGCCATTACGGCTTGCGCGCTGTGCGAACCATGAATTTCTCTACCACGCTTGGAAAGAGTTGATAGAGCTTTACGACAGGGTGCATGGTCCAGGGAACGATCACTTCCCCTTTTTGCTTGCGGTAGCCGGCTAGGACGGCGCGGGCTACACGGTCGGCGCTGATGCCTTGTGTGGTCTGCGGCTTGACTGTCTTCACCGAGTTCGCTGAGTCGCGGCCTTTGACTACGTTCGCGCTGAAGTTGGTTTTCACGTAGCCGGGGCAGACGGTGAGGACGTTCACACCGGTGCCAGCCATCTCGACGTTTGCGGCTTTGCCCATGGCGTTCATGGCGAACTTTGTCGCGCTGTATCCGGCGCTGTAGGGCAGAGGTATGTGGCCAGCGACGCTGGAGATATTGATGACTGTGCCGGAGCCTTGTTCGCGCATGAGGGGGAGAACCGCCTGCATGGCTTCTATCGTGGCGAAGAAATTGGTTTCGAACATGCCGCGGAAGGCGGGGATATCCATGGTGGCGATCGCGTCGCTGACACCGTGGCCGGCGTTGTTGACCCAGACGTCGATGCGATGGAAATGATGACGAGTGAGGCTGATCACGCGGTCCATTTCTTCGCGGTTGCGGACGTCGCAGGCAAGAGCCATCGTGCGGTCTGTTTTGCCGATGCGGGTGCGAGCGGCTTCGGCGCGGGCGGCGTCGCGGGAAAGAAGAACGCAATAGGCGCCTTCGTCGACGAAGGCTTTCGCGATGGCCTCGCCGATTCCCATGGAGCCGCCGGTGATGACGACCACTTTGTTCGCAATTTCTAGCATCCACTGGTTGTATGTTGCGAGGCGGGGGTGTGTCAACGAGGTTGGCGTTTCCTAAGGGCAAGTTTGCTGGGAAGAATTTGACTGATGTGGCGGAACGGAAACGATGAGGACTGCGCCCCGAGAAGGCTCGTCTGAGCGGGCGTATACTCGGGGAATAGATTCCTCTTCACCAGTTCAGTCGGGAGTGCATCCGCAATGAATATGCCGCAGACGCTGGGCGAGCTTCGCCGTAGTGCTTTTTCTGAATCGCGTTTGAAGACGCGACGCGTAAAGGATGAGTTGCGCGAGAACCTGATGGCGAGGCTGCGCGAGGGCGGGAGTATTTTTCCTGGGATTGTCGGTTACGACGATACGGTGGTGCCGCAGATTGTGAATGCGATTCTTTCGCGGCATAACTATATTTTGCTCGGATTGCGCGGACAGGCGAAGAGCCGCATTTTGCGCGGGTTGACGACGCTCTTGGATGCTCAGATGCCGTATGTTGCCGGGTGCGAGATTCGCGACAATCCTTACGAGCCGTTGTGCCGGCGGTGCAAGCTGGAGCTGGCGCGGTTGGGCGATGAGTTGCCGATTGCGTGGCTTTCGCAGGATGAGCGCTATGTGGAGAAGCTCGCGACTCCAGATGTGACAATAGCGGATTTGATTGGGGACATTGATCCGATCAAGGCGGCGCGCGGCGGTCATGATATGGGCAGTGAGCTGACTGTGCATTACGGGTTGCTCCCGCGGGCGAATCGCGGGGTTTTTGCGATTAACGAGTTGCCCGATCTTGCGGGGAAAATACAGGTGGGGTTGTTCAACATCATGCAGGAAGGGGACGTGCAGATTAAGGGGTATCCGGTACGGTTGCCCTTGGACGTGGCTCTTGTGTTCAGCGCGAATCCTGAGGACTACACGGCACGCGGGAAGATTATCACGCCTTTGAAGGATCGTATTGGGTCTGAGATTCGAACGCACTATCCCGCGACTGTCGAGGAAGGCACCGAGATCACCGCGCAGGAGGCTTGGGTTCGGCGCGATGGGCTTGCGATGCATTTGCCGGTATACGTTGGCGATGTGGTGGAGCGGATTGCATTTGCGGCGCGGGAGGACAAGCGGATTGATAGGCGCTCCGGCGTGAGCCAGAGGTTGCCGATTTCCTGCATCGAGAATGTGATCTCGAATGCGGAGCGGCGGGCGATTCGGAATGATGAGAAGACTGTGGTGCCGCGCATTGCCGATGTGTACGCGGCGATTCCGGCGATTACCGGGAAACTTGAGCTGGAGTATGAGGGCGAGCTGAAGGGTGCAGATGTAGTGGTGCGCGAGTTGATTCGGACGGCTGTGGCTAAGACGTTTGATCGTTATTTTGCGGATGCGGACTTGCAGCAGATTGTGCAGTGGTTTGATTTGGGTGGGGAGATTCAGATGGCGGAGTCGGCTTCGGCTGCCGAGGCTCTGGCCGGGTTGAAGAATATTCAGGGGTTGTTTGAGAAGGTGAAACAGTTGGGTGTGACGGCCAAAGACATCGTGGAGACGCAGGTGTCGGCGGCGGAGTTTGTCCTGGAAGGGCTGCATGCGCATAAGCGCATTGGGCGTAGTGAGGAGCGGGTGTTTACGGCGGGCGAGAAGCCCAGAAAGCAGGAGCCCGTGGTGTCGCGCGAGGATTTTCCGGAGCGTGGGCGGGGCAGACGGTCTTTTAATTAGGGCGATTCACAACGGGGACACTGAGACACGGAGGAAGCAAGGACGTTTCCAGCGTTTGATTTTCTCCGTGTCTCAGTGTCTCCGTGGTGAATGGGTTTAAGAACTTATGAAGCGAATTCGTTATAGCAAATACGTTCCTGACCCGGCTGCCGAGATGAGCCTGGAAGATCTCGTGAACGCGCTCTCGGATTACTTGTTACAGAGCGGGTTCCAGGATCCGTACGGCTACTATGACGCGCCAGACGAGCAGACGATGGAGGAGTTGCGGCAGGCGATTGAGCAGGCGCTACTGGATGGGGAAATCGGCGATGAGTCGCTGCGGGAACAGATTCAACAGATGCTGGCGGATGGCACGCTGGATGAGTTGATTGATAAGCTGATTGAACGCATGCAGCAGGAAGAGTACATCACGATTGATAAGCCTCGTGATCCGTCGAAGCAGTCGAGCGTCGGCGGGCAAGTCGGGGATGCGGGGCAGGCGCGGTTTGAAGTTACGGATAAAGGGCTCGATCTGCTGGGATATAAGTCGTTGCGCGATTTATTGGGTTCGTTGGGCAAGGCTAGCTTTGGTAGGCACGACACGCGGGATATGGCTACTGGCATCGAGGCCAATGGGGCTTCGAAGCCGTATGAGTTTGGGGATACGTTGAATCTGGATCTGCCCGCTACCCTGGCGAAGGCGTTCGAGCGGGAAGGGCTCTCGTTGCCTCTCAATCTTGAGTATTCGGATTTGCAAGTGCATCAGTGCGAATATCAGTCGTCGTGCGCGACGGTGTTGATGCTGGATTGTTCGCATTCGATGATTCTTTATGGGGAAGACCGGTTTACTCCTGCTAAGAAAGTCGCGATGGCGTTGTCGCACTTGATTCGAACGCAGTATCCGGGGGATTCTCTGTCTCTGCTGCTCTTTCATGACTCCGCGGAGGAGGTTCCGCTTTCGCAACTGGCGCGCGTGAAAGTTGGGCCCTACTACACGAATACGCGCGAGGGATTACGGCTGGCGCAGAAGATGCTGGCGCGGCAGAGAAAAGACATGAAGCAGATCATCATGATTACCGACGGTAAGCCCTCGGCGTTGACTTTGGAAGATGGGCGGATTTATAAGAATGCTTTTGGGCTGGATCCGCTGGTGGTGAGTCAGACTTTGGAAGAGGTTTCCAAGTGCAAGCGGGCTGGGATTTTGATTAATACCTTCATGTTGGCATCAGATTATGGGTTGGTGCAGTTTGTGCAGAAGGTCTCGCAGATGTGCCGAGGGAAGGCCTATTTCACTACGCCGTATAACTTGGGGCAGTATCTCTTGATGGATTATATGTCGAGGAAGTCAAAGACGATTCACTAGCTGCTGGTTTAGGGCGACTGTGGCTCTGCTTCGAGGATCCTCGAACGATGGCGTAATTGGTTTGGCCTTCGCAGGAGGCCGACGGCCACTACCGCAGGTGGCACAAGAAGGCACAAGAACGGCACCATCTCCGGCCAGCCAGGGGATGCGGCTTCCGCAAGAGGCTCCTTCGTCGACATCAGCCGAAGAGAAACTCCCGAGCTGGCGGCATTCGAATCTCAGCACATCCAGCGAGGCGAACTCCGTCATTTTCGAGGTCTTCGTATCTTCGAGGTCTTCGTATCAATGATCACGAAGATCACGAAATGGTGATCACGAAACGGTGATCATGAAACGGTCGGGTGCGTTGGCGGCCGGTCACATCGTGGGCCTGGTCGGCCTCAATCAGCAACTTGTCTCGCG
>Ga0137409_10006436_pt1 | contig 12206 bp, 13 predicted proteins | sample CZODoug1_16funga_FD_122059 | JGI IMG/M metagenome (GOLD analysis project Ga0137409, IMG submission 122059) | Vadose zone soil fungal communities from Angelo Coast Range Reserve, California, USA - CZODoug1_16fungal (Hybrid Assembly) | ecosystem: Environmental > Terrestrial > Soil > Vadose zone... | reverse complement strand
GTACAAGCAAGCGGGTATCTACACGGCCGCTCTCAAGTCGCGGCATACTTACTCGAGCATTGTCGTCGGCGAAAAGAACGGCAAACCGCATGTCTTCATGAACGGAGGGTCGCTGTATACGGGGCCCGGTGGCGGTTCCGGTGTCATGCGGATGTTTGACCTCACCCAGACCTTCAAGCAGGCAATGGAACGCCCCGACATGGGTTGGACGGTGACAGGCAGCCCCGTAGGAAATGTGGACACATCTTCCGGTTGGGATCCGAAGAAAAAGCAGGTGCTGGTGCGAGGCGTGGCGTCGTGGGCGGCCTACTTTCCAGACGAGAATCGTTGGGTAAACTTGACGGCCACCTTGCGCACCGGGGGTACCTTCGGTTCGGACTTTGCCGCCTCCGTGGCAATGGACTTGGAGGGGCGGAAGATGTACGTCATCGGCGACGGACTGAACCCGACCGTTGCGGACTTGACCGAGGCGGCGGCCGTCGCAGCCGGCGCCCCGGGCGCGGTCCCTGGTTCCGACGAGGAGGCGCGAGCGCGCCTAGGTGACTACTTCGCCGAAGTCCTGCTGCTCGATCAGGGCAGCGACGCGGCAAAGGCTCGAGCCGAACTCGGTTGGCGTCCCTCGCATCCGGCGCTCGTCGAGGAGTTTCGCGACGGCAGCTACCGCACGGCTGCGGCCAGTTGACCTACCTGGCACACAAAGGAGACAGAAGATGACGAAGGAGCTAGGTGTCTGGACCGCTGACGACTGCGCCCTGGTGCTGATCGACTACCAGAACGAGATGTTCGAGGTCATTCGCTCGGAGACGGGCGCCGACTTGGTCGAGCTGCATCGCAGTGGATCACGTATCCATGTCGCCCGAAGAGGCTGAGAACCGGCTCGCGATCCGCGAGCTCATCGACGCGTACGCGCATTGCGCGGACACCCGTGATGCCGACGGCCAGAAGGCGCTCTTCACCACGGACACCCACTTCGTCGTCTACATGGAGGGCGAGCGGTCGGACCCGACCGACGACCTGCACGGACGGGAGTCGCTCACCCCGGTGTTCGAGAACCTGAACACCTATGAGATGACGATGCACTTCAACGGCCAGAGCACGGTCACGATCGACGGGACCGGCGCGACGGGCGAGAGCTACACGATCGCGCACCACCTCTACACCGAGGACGGCACGCGCAAGATCATGATCGCCTCCCTTCGCTACCTCGACACCTTCAGCAAGCTCGGCGGAAGCTGGTACTTCGCCGAACGCAAGCTGATCCTCGACTGGAGCGAGACACGATCCATGACCGCACCCCCGGCAGCGTGATTGTTCGGGGCGGCGGCATCGTCATTCCGCTCTCGACCGGCTACAGCTGCTGGCGCTCGCGTCCGTAGGCGAGGAGGATGACGAGGATCGCGCCGCCGTAGACGACGCTGCGGCCCCAGTCGGGCATGTTCTCGGCGAGGAGGACGCTGACGAGCGCGACGAGCGTGATCGATCCGGCGAGCGTGCCTAGGTAGTGGCCGCGTCCGCCGAGAATCGAGACGCCGCCGATCACCGCCGCGGCGATCGACTGGAAAAGGTACGGGTCGCCCATACCGAGCGTCGCCTGCCCGCCGTAGGCGACGAGGACGATACCGCCGAGCGCGGCGAAGAGGCCGCTCAGCATGTACAGCACGACGGTCATCAGCCGCACGTTGATCCCGGCGAGGAACGCAGCCGTGTTGTTGTTGCCGATCGCGTAAATGCGCCGGCCAAAGGTTGTTGCGCTCAGGAGAAAGGTCATCGCGACGGCGACCGCCAGCCAGAGGAAAAGGTCGGCCGGCACGCCGAGCACGTTGCTCCGGACAACGTCCTGAACGGCCTTCGGCGCGTACGAGGCGCATGAGCCGCAGGTGAGTCCTTTCGAGACCCCGAGCGTGAGGCCCTCCATGATGCCGTTCATCCCGAGCGTCATCACCACCGCCGGGACGGCGAGATAGGCGATCCCGAGGCCGTTCACGAGGCCGGTCAACAACCCCAGCGCCAGCGTCAACAGCACCGCCTGGGCAGCGCGTCCGTCGCGGCCGAGTGAGGACGTGACGAGCAGGATCGCGGCGCCGTTCAGCACCCATGGAACGGAGAGGTCGATCCCACCGACAAGGATGACCAGGGTCTGTCCCGCAGCGACGAAGCCGACGAACGAAGCGATTACGAGAATCGCCTTGATGCTCGCGGTGCTGCCGAACCCCGGGTGGAGCAGCTCGCCGACCGCGAAGACGAGCGCTGCCGCCCCGAATGCGTACAGCACCCGGCGCCGGTCGGGAGTGAGACTCGCCAGGAGTTTCCGCCAGCGCGGCTCGGGCGTGATCGTTTCCGCGCCCGCCGTCATCCGCGCATCCCCACGAGCCGGCGAATCAGCGTCCCCAGCAGGATCGCGACCACCAGGAAGAGCCCCTGGAAGAACGACTGATACAGCGGGTCGATCGACGCGAAGAAGAGGACGTTGATCAGCAGCGTCAGGATGAACGCGCCGGCGACGGTGCCGATCGCGCTGCCGCGGCCGCCGAAGAAGCTGATGCCGCCGAGGACGACCGCCGCGATCGAGGTGAGCACGAATACGTCCCCGGACGTCGCGTCGCCGGAGGTCGTCGTCGCGGCCAAGAAGAGCCCGCCCGCCGCAGCAAAGGTGCCGCTGAGAACGTAGGCGCCGATCTTCGTCGCACGCACGCGGACGCCGTGCGCCCGTGCGGCTTCCTCGTCGTTGCCAATCGCGAAGATGTCGACGCCCAGGCGCGTGCGACGGAAGACGAGCCAGATGACGACGATCAGGGCGACGAAGCCGAGGCCGGTCGGGTCATTCGGATTCGCGAGGATCTTCGTGTATTCGAGCGGGACGGAGCCGCCGGGCGCCGGGAGCGTCTTGATCGCAAGCCCCTGATAGATCGAGAGGGTTGCGAGTGTGACCAGGATCGGCTGCAGGCGCCCGTACGCGACGAGGACGCCGTTGATCGCCCCGCCCGCGGCGCCGACCAGAAGAACGAGCAGCGACCAGACAAGCATGCTGCCCGCGCCCGCGTGCATATGGGTCGCGGCGAGGCTGTTCGTCAGGTCGATCATCCCGCCAACGGAGAGGTCGAGTCCGCGGGTCAGGACGACGATGCTCTGCCCGACCGCGGCGAAGACGAGCGGCATCGACGTGTTCACGACAGAGGTCAGCTCGAAGTTGCCCGGGAACCTCGAGAGCTGGCGATAGAACAGGCCGACGTACAGCCCGGTCATTCCGGCAAGGATGATCAGAGCAAGAAGAAGCGGCGCCGACTGGATCGTGAAGTGCTGGAAGCGAGTGCGGCTCCTGTACGGCGGGACCTGCGTCACACTCGTCACGCCGCGTCCTCCCGAACCGAGGCGGCGACGATCGCCTCCGCGTCAGTGGAGGGGCCTGTGAGCTCGGCGGCGACGCGGCCCTCGCGCATGACCAGGACCCGGTGGCAGAGCCTGGCCACCTCCTCGGTCTCGCTCGAGTAGAAGAGCAGCGACTTGCCCTCGGCGACGAGCTCCATCATCAGCTCGTAGATGTCGTGCTTCGTGCCCACGTCGACGCCGCGCGTGATGTCGTAAAAGAGGAGGATGTCGGATTCGGCGAGCAGCCACCGTCCGATCAGCACCTTCTGTTGGTTGCCGCCCGAGAGCGTGGCCATCTCCTGCACAGAGGGGCGGGTCGTCCTGATGTGGAGCCGCTGCACCGCGCGTCGCACGTAGGCCTGCTCGGTCGATCGCTTCAAGACGCCGCCGAAAGCGACCCGGCCGAGAACCGCGAGCGTGAGGTTGTCGCGAACCGACATCGGCAGCATCAGCCCCTCTGTCTTCCGGTCCTCGGGCACGAGCGCGATCCCCATCCGCAGCCGAATCGCGTCAGACGGCTTGCGGATCCGCTGTGCCTGGCCGTTGATCCGCAGCTCGCCGCCGGCGAGCTTGCGCGCGCCGAAGAGCGTCATGAAGAGGTCGCGCTGGCCTTGTCCAGCGAGTCCGCCGACGCCGAGGATCTCGCCGCGGCGCAGCGCGAAGGAGATCCCCTTCATCTGCTCGCCGCGCAAATCGCGCACCTCGAGGACGACCGGAGCATCGTGCGCGAGCGGCGGTCGCTCGGGGTACATGCGGTCGATCGTGCGGCCGGTCATCAATGTGACCGCCTCTCCCTCGGTCAGTTGACGGCGAGTCGCGACATGCTCGCCGTTGCGGAAGATCGTGATCCGGTCGGCGAGATCGGCTACTTCCCCCCAGCGGTGGGAGGTGAAGATCACGCACTTGCCCTGCTCGCGCAGATCGCGGACGAGCCGGAACAGCCATTCGACCTCCTGTTCGGCAAGCGCTGAGGTCGGCTCGTCCAGAAACAGGATCTCGGGGTCGCGAAGGAGAGCTCGCGCGATTTCGATCACCTGGCGGTGCGCCAGCGAGAGCGCGGGCGGAAGCTCATCGGGGTCGATTCCGTTGATCCCGAGTCGCGCGAAGACCTCGCGGGCGCGAGGGGCAAGCTCACGTCGGCGGATCAGGCGGGCACGGCCCTGCGGCTCGTTGCGGAGGAAGAGGTTCTCTGCGACCGTCAACGAAGGCATCAGCGTCAGCTCCTGGAACACTGTCCCGACGCCGAGTGCACGGGCCACGTGGGGGCTGCGGAAATCCACCTGCGACCCGCGGACCCTGAGCGTCCCCGCATCCGGACGAAGCAACCCGCTCAGGATCTTGATCATGGTGCTCTTGCCGGCGCCGTTCTCCCCGACGAGGGCATGCACCTCGCCGAAGTCCGCGCTGAACGACGCGTCGAGGAGCGCGCGCACACCGCCGAACGAACGCGAGATGCCGCTCCCCTCGATCGCCGGAGTCGTTGTGCTCAGCTCGTTCCTCCTCCGGAGGCGAGGGGCGGCGGCCGGTCGCCCGGCCGTCGCCGATCGCGGGTTGCTACTTCGGCAGATTCACTTTCAAGGTGCCCGGGCAGGCCTTTCCGCTCAGGGCGGCCTGGACACAGATCACGACGGTGGCATTCGGACCGGAGTCCGTGAAGTCCGTGAAGAAACTGTCGGCAAGATTCGGGAAGACGGTCTTGCCGAGCTTCACGGTCTTTTCGGTCACTGCCGGGAACGGGATCTCGATGTCGCCCTTCTCGCGCTGCTTGAGCAGCACTTCGCGAGCAAGCTCGAGCGACGCCAGCACGAGGAACGGGGGCTGGCCGATTGAGATTCCAGTCACGTGCTGGCCGAGGTAGCCCTGCGGGAGCATGAACTTGCGGAAGCCGTTCTCCGCCTCCCCGGCCGTGGGCGGAAGCGGCGTTCGCTTCGCGTCGATGAAAGCCTTGAGTTCATCCACATAGGTTTTGTCCCAGACGGCCTGTCCCTGCACCAGATCAAAGCGTCGGTGTGCATCGCTGCCGACGATTTCAAATTCCCTTATTTCTGGAGCTGTGATATAGTCAGCCCTCACATAGACTTTATTTTCTCGCTCTATTCCGCACAACACCGCCATCATTGAAACATCTTGGTTATTACGATCAGTACAAGCGGAAACTTCCTCGACATAGAGATTGCCCAGAAGATGTCTTGCAAGGTCAAGTTCATGCGAGGCCCAGTTCCGGATAACTCCATCTCTCAGATATTGAGCCTGACTATTCTTCTGCAAGACATCGAACTGGCAGGTTCCTATTTTGCCAAAAAAGCCAGCGTCTATCTGGCGCTTTGCTCTTTGGACTTCAGGATGAAACCGACACATGAACCCAGTGGCGACTACCAAGCCCTTCGCTGCTGATCTCGCGCCCATGATAAGGCCCGAGATATATGGAGGACAGTCATAACCAATCGGCTTCTCGACCAGGACATGCTTCCTAGCCTGCAAGACGTCGCAGAGATCAAGAGCGTGCCGTATCGTTGGCGTGCAGATAATGACCGCATCCGCCTCTCGGATTAGAACATCACGATCTATGCTGCCGAGAACGCCAGGATCATGGAAAACAACCTGATGCCCGATATCCATGAGATTGCGCCCATGACGCATTCCAATCGAACCAAATCCTAAGATGCCAATCAACACGGAAATGCATCCCCCTGAGATTTCCTGAGAAGCCAGACAGCGGTACCATCTGCAAATGATACCTTCTCAACAAGCTTATAGGCCGGATTACACAGCCAAAGCTTGCTCCAGTCCATTTTGTAACTGAGCAATCCTTCTACATGATGATTGGGGACAGAATGAGGATACTCTGCGTCAAAATCATGGATGATGATCGAGCCGCCGTCTTTTAGAGCGTTGTCGGCCTGCGTAACGATCTCGAATAGCTCTTCGGGATCGCACACATAAAGGCAGAACCCATAGATGATCATATCCATGGTCGCGGAATGATAAGGATGGGCAGTCGCCGAGCCTCGGGTGAGATGAAGCTTCTCTAAGTTACCGAACTTCATCAGGCCGTTTTTGATGGCCTCGGCTGAAGGATCGATACCGTAACAGAACCAATCATAGATTTTGTGGAGTTCGCTCAATCGCCAGCCATTGGAGCAGCCTATCTCCAGGACACCCAATGGTTCGCCGGCATTGAAATGCTTGAGAATGAGCTGGATAACAGGGTCTGCGTGAACGTCCTCACGAACTTTGTATATATTTCGCTCGAACCACGCATCTCCCTCGCTCTCCAGAAAGATATCTTCCTGCTTACCCATTTGTCATGGCTCAAAGTCGCCGTAGCAGCCCACATGCCAATTTTCGGCTGGAACAAATTCTACCTTTCCTGATTTTACGAGCCATGGAAGGAAGTTTTCCGGCCGAGCGTGTGTCTGCCAATCTTTTTCAGGTTCAGGGGCCCATTCGCGCAGAAATAGCTCGGCTAGTTCTTTCTTGGTGTAGTCACCAAGCATTCTTACAGGGCCACTCCACTGTTTATCGCTATACTCACCCGTCTCGATGATTAAGAGCGTGCCGGCTTTTAGGGTCTGAGATAAGTCGCTTGTCATGTTTCCTCCGGAATATTCTCTAAGATCATCATGTAGTTCGGCGAACATGAATAATGATCACCCAAACTAGGCAGTTGAGATGCGATCTCATTGAGAGGGTGATCATAGGAAGGTTCTTTGCCCTCCATTTGCGCAAGTTTGGCGTAAACCACCCTCGAAATGATGTAATAGAGGTTCCCGATGTTCTCCATTGCCATGAGTTGGAACAGTTTTCGGTTGTTTTCAGCGACAAATTGCTTCAACTTGTCTTCTGGGATGTAATTGTTGTGCCATCGCTGCTCGATCGGGGGTAAATCCACGATTTGACGGAGCAAATTGAGCTTATCCAGCCCCTCTTTGGTGTTTTCGACCAAAATAAGGGAGCCATCCGGCGTCAGAAGCTTTCGCATCTGCAAAATGGCGAGTTTTTGCTCTTCCCAGTTGTCCAGATTGATCAAACAGCGCACACTGAGCACCACATCGAACTTCTGGTGCTGTAATTTCGGATGCCAAGATAGAGTAAGGACATCACCCTGGAAAAAGGTGATGTTGTTGATGTCCTTGGCAGCTTCTCGTGCCTCTTCGAGCATTTTTTCTCTAGTATCGACCCCGATCACCATCGATGTCGGAAACTTCTTGGCGATTTCGATCGTAGAGTAACCATTACCGCAGCCCACATCCAAGATGGCTTCCGGCTCCATGATCGTCATGACTTCCACGATACGCTTGATCTCGACGTTATCGCGGTAGAAGTGATCTGGCGCTGTTGCAGCTTGATCAGCGCCATGCTTCTCGGCCTGTTGATCCCAAAACTCTCGCGTCTTATGCATTGATCACCTTGCGATAGATAGATTTTGAGACAGGGGTTCCGTCAAGCCAGAAATGACCCTCAACGGTTGCGCAGTGCAGCATTTCGCTAAGTATCATGATGCGACGCATGCCAAGGTTACTGAACATGCAACCAGCCTCGACTTGGCGGATTTTCTGAGTTTTCGCCCAGGTCACCACGGCTCCCCAGGCTTCCCGGCCATATTTGCGCCCCCACGCCCATTTCTCACCGATCAGCATGCCCATCTGAGCGACGTTGTTATTGGGATCGATGTGGATGGTGATGTTGCCGATATGCATGTCGGGTCCGATCGCGTATATTGCCCACATGCAATTATCGATCTGATCGAAGCCCTTGATGTACTCTATGCAGCTTTCAGGGGTATGCGAACGATGGCGCAGTTCTGAGAACTTTACGATCTCAGGATCATTGAGCCATCTGGAATAGTCCGGAATGTTTTCGTTGATTGGAACCAGGGATAGTCCTCTGGTTTGTAGAAGGCCCGCCCTTTTTGTCAGAGCAGGCTGATCGTATTCATCAATCGGCGTCATGGGTTCCCTCTTTTCTGCGCTCCCTAATAGGAGCGCCATAGTATTTGCGTTGATTGCCGCAGCACTCATTGCTGCAATGCGCAGGTTGCTCCTTAAAGCGAGCCATAGCCTTTTTATCGTGGTAGCATGGGCAATCGAGCCAATTGTAATGCTGATTGCGATCCTCCTTAAGTCTACGCCACATCTTTCGGTTCGTTTGATGGCGCCGAAATGCTCTCGTTCTCATGATCATCTCCTGATACGGGCACTACCCGCGTGGGACTGATCATGAGTACTTCACGGGCTATCTTCCCAACTCCCTCGATTACATGGCGCATGCAATGAGCGCTGATAGCATCTAGAGTAATACCTCCAGCTTCCAGCAAGGCGCGGGCCTTTATCAGGTCCGGCTCTGGGAAAATATCAAGCGGATAGGCTTCGCTCCATTGTGCTATATTATATAGCGCAACCTCCAGTTCATCGATCCGATCTTCATGATCGCGGATTATTTCATTGGTCATTATTCTAGCCTTTCGGTTTGGGCCGGATGAGCTTTGACACCCGGCTTTGTTCCTCGATGGCATGGATTACAAGTTCGCGTACCGTCGATAGCAGCACGAGGATGGTGCTTGAGTTTGCGTCGAATTCCCCCTGTGCTTTTCGTACTCGCTCCAATCCCTCGATCTTGTCGTACAGCGCCTCTAGTTCCTGTTTTTTCATGGCTCACCATCTGAGGGGATTGTAGGGGCTTACAGGCAGCGGTCTCGGCGCAGGCGTCAGACCATAGCGCGAGTGATTTAGACGCATGGAAGAAGCCCCCTGCCCCAAGAACCCCCCACGCAAGTATCCCGAGACCAACGAGGCCTAGGGCCACCTCATATTTAAGAAGCTTGATCATACCCAAATTGTCTCATTACATTAAGGCACAAATATGATATTAGCTCTTTAGGAGCTAAGCCCTTATGGACCAATCAAGAATTGCCAACATCGCGAAAGCCACTGCCAAGCTTCGTGAAAAACTTGAGGCAGAGGTATACGAAAAAAGCCTCATTTCGTTCGTGGAGTATGTTTGGCCCGTAGTCGAACCTGCGATCCCCTTCGTAAAAGGTTGGGCTATTTCGGCAATTGCCGAGCATTTGGAGGCAGTTACACGAGGAGATATAAAGCGGCTCCTGATAAATGTCTCGCCTGGGTTCACAAAGTCCTTGTTAACCGATGTCATGTGGCCCGCCTATGAGTGGGGACCGCAGAATAAACCATGGTATCGCTACGTCTGCGCCTCTTATTCTAACCACTTGACAGAGCGGGACAATATGCGATGCAGAAATATTGTCATGAGCGATCGATACCAGCGCCTATGGGGGTCTCGATTTGGCATTTCCAACGACCAGTTTACGAAAGTAAAATTCGCCAATGATCAGACCGGCTGGAAGCTGGCTACGTCAGTCAGCGGCATCGGCGTCGGGGAAAGGGGGGACCGATTTATCATCGATGACGCCAATAATACCATGATGATGGAATCGGAAGCTGTCCGCGCCACAACCAATATGTGGTTCACGGAAGTCGTCCCAGACCGTCTGAACAATCCCAAGGAAAGCGCAATTGTCGTTATTCAACAACGACTTCACGCTGAAGACGTATCTGGTGTCGCGATCTCAAGGGAACTGGGTTATACCCATCTTATGATACCTATGAGATATGATGAAGGGCGTCACTGTATTACTGTTCTTGGGAAAAATCATAAGGGCGAGGAAATCATCTGGGAGGACCCCCGTACTGAAGACGGCGAACTGGCATGGCCTGAAAGATTCCCATCAGAGGTTGTGGATGAAATAGAGCACGCCAAAGGGTTGTATGCATTTTCTGGCCAATATCAGCAAATTCCCACGCCGCGCGGGGGCGCCATCATCAAGCAGGATTGGTGGAAAGACTGGGAAAGCGGCGAATATCCACGTTGTGAGTTCATTATTGCCTCGTTGGATAGCGCTTATACTGAAAAGGAAGAGAACGATCCTTCAGCGCTGACGATCTGGGGTGTTTTTCGTGATCAGTACGGAAATCCCAAAGTCATCCTGCTTTATGCCTGGGAAGAGCGCCTTGGGTTTCCTGAGCTTGTTCAACGTGTTATAAACTGCTGTACTAGGGATAGCCGGAAGACAGACCTTAGCGAACCAAGGTATCCGGTCGATAAGCTACTCATTGAGGCCAAGGCTAGCGGTATTTCGGTAGCACAGGAAATCAGAAAGATCGTGGGCTTCTCTGGGAACTTCGGTGTCGAACTAATCAATCCCACCCGCAAGGGAGATAAAGTCGCCCGTGCCCACAGTATTGTGCACATTTTCTCTGAAGGGATGGTTTACGCACCAGATGTGGACTGGGCCAACAAAGTAATCGACCAGTGTGCTACGTTCCCGAAGGCGTCTCATGATGATTTGGTTGATTCGACTACCCAAGCCTTGAGATACCTAAGGGATATGGGATTTGTATTAAGGCGCGAGGAATGGGAGTATGAACAGGCCGATGAAGTGGCGTATCGGAAGAAGCTTGCACCCCTCTATCCTGTATAAGGCCGCTTAATGGCAAATCACTTAGACCCGCTGAATGTTACCCAACCTCCTGGAGGCAATCCCTTTGCCTCTCCGATTACTTTGGATTTGAGTCATTTCAACCAGGATGATCAGTCGAAACCTACGAATGGCGTTCAGCAAACCAAGAACTCAGACGGTTCCATTACCTTCGATTTCGCACCGAAATCTGTCGAAAATGAGGACGATAAGAACGATTTTTATAGAAACCTTGCAGATGATATCGATGAAGGCGAACTTCAGCGTATTGCCACTGAGATACTTGAGGGTGTCGAGATCGACATCCAATCCCGCAAGGATTGGCTAGAAACACGCGCGCGCGGGATCGAACTACTTGGTTTCAAGCTCGAAATCCCGACCGGTGAAGTCAGTACCGATGGTGGTATCTCCAAAGTCAGGCATCCTCTTCTTGCTGATACGGTACTGAGATTTCAGGCAAACGCCCGTGGCGAGCTGCTTCCTGCTGGCGGCCCCGTTAAAGTCCGGAACGATAATACACTCGGTCCGAAACAGCCGGTGCCGCAAGCCCCTCCGACGCCTCCACCCGCCCCACCGCCCCAAATGGGCCACAATGGCGGTCCACCCATGGCTAATCCTCAGCAGCCACCTACGGGGATGCTGGGGTCTCCAGCGCCTGGGGCTCCCCCTCCTCCTGCACCTCCAGGACCCCCAGCACCTCCATCGAACATGCCCGCTCCTGGAGGATCGGCGCCGCCGCCGCCACCGTCTGCGGCGCCGACTGGCATGATGCAGCCTCCATCGCCGGCTATTCCCGATGGTCAAAATGACCCGGCGGATGAGCTGGCTATGGCGCTCGAAACAGACTTCAATCATTACCTGACAGCGGTCGCGACTGAGTACGTGCCCGATACGGATCGCATGCTATTTTGGGTTGGCGCTGGCGGCCAGGGATTTAAGAAGGTCTATAACTGTCCTTTGAGGCGTAGACCCGTATCGGAAAGCGTCAATGCTGAAGACCTTGTCGTGAACAATTCAGCGACCGATTTGGATAATTGCGGTCGCATTACGCACATCATCAAGATGCGCCCCAGAACGCTTAAGCTGATGCAGATCGTCGGAGCCTATCGCGATACAGATATTATGCCCGCCCCTTCCTATCTTCAGCCTTCTCCTGTCGATCAGATCAAGAACGAGATAACGGGTGTCGTGCCTCTGGCCCAGCGTCCCCAGGATGCTGAGCATGAGATTTATGAATGCTATTGCGAACTTGATATCGACGGCTTCGAGCACAAAAATAAAGGCAAGGTGACCGGTCTACATGTTCCCTATGTGGTCACGATCCACAAAGAAAGCCGTAAAGTCC
>Ga0137409_10006435_pt1 | contig 12206 bp, 10 predicted proteins | sample CZODoug1_16funga_FD_122059 | JGI IMG/M metagenome (GOLD analysis project Ga0137409, IMG submission 122059) | Vadose zone soil fungal communities from Angelo Coast Range Reserve, California, USA - CZODoug1_16fungal (Hybrid Assembly) | ecosystem: Environmental > Terrestrial > Soil > Vadose zone... | reverse complement strand
CGCAAAAACGCGCCGCGGTCCGCACGATGATGTCGAGGATGGGCTGAAGATCGGACGTCGATTTGCTGATCGCAGCAAGGATTTCGCCGGTGGCCTTCTGCCGCTCCAGCGCCTCGGCAAGCTCGCGCTTCAGCCGTGTCGTTTCTTTTCTGACGCCGACATCCGCCGATCGTTTTCGCGGTGCCGAAGCCTTGCGTTTCTTGGTTGCCTTGCGCGCCGTTTTTGGGCGCTTGGCCATCCCTGCTTCCGGCCCCATAAGATTCAATCAATGCGTCAGCCTACCCAAAGGCGGAACCGGCGTATAGTCGCCACAAACGATCGCACCTCCGAAAGGCCCTGTACTGTCTGATTTCGTTCGTTTGTCTTCCCTTTGACACGACAAATTAGTCGGACGGCCTCGAAATCGGGTTTTCATGCCTCGCCCGATCGATCAGAATGGGAGCGAAGGCTCCGATCAAACAGAGTCGATGGGAGGGTGTCCAATGTGGAGCCAATTCATGCCGCGTGTCGCCGGCTTCATTCTGGGAATTTTCGCCATGATGGCCATGATGGCCATGCCTGCGCATGCCGACGCGGTGAAGGACGAAATCGCGCCGACCGGAAAACTGCGGGTGGCGATCGCGATCAGCACTGCCGGCGGTGCGTTCTGGTCGACCAAAAACGAAGCCGGAGGCTATGCCGGGGTCCCGGTCGATCTCGGCAAGGCGATGGCGGCGCAGCTCGGCATTCCCGTCGAATATGTCGCGTACCAGAATTCCGGACAGATCACCGACGCCGTGTCGAAGGGAGCCTGGGATGTAACTTTCCTTCCTCAGGACGCGCAGCGGGCCACGGAGATGACGTTCGGACCGATCTATGATGTCACGGACGCGACTTATATCGTCAAGGCGGGTTCGTCGGCCATGAATTTTCGTGAGCTTGATCAGCCCGGCGTCAAGGTCGCCGCGGTCAACAATACCACGACGATGCGCGGCGCGATCGCGCACCTGAAGAATGCGAAGGTCACGGGCTATCAGACCTATGACGAAATCTTCGGCCTGCTCAAGAACGGCGAGATCGATGCCTTCGCGCTGTCACGCGAGCAGCTCGATACCATGGCGAAAAAAATCCCGGGCACCAAGGTGCTGGACGAAACCTTCAAGCAGACCGTCACCGCGGTCGCGGTGCCGCCAAACCATCCGCTCGCTCTGGCGTTCGCGGCCAAGTTCATGACGGAGGCGACGACGAACGGCACCCTGCGCAAGGCCTATGACAATAACGGCCTCAAGGACACGCCGATCCGAACGCAGACGAAGTAGCGCAGCGCAATCAATTCGTCGCGCTCGCCGGGATCGGCTCTATGCCGCTCTTGACGATCGCGGCGCTTGCCGTGCGCTACATCTGTGCAACTGCACAAATAGATGGCATTTCCATTTTCGCTCCGCACGCGAATATGTGCGGATATCCCCGTCATTCCCTGAGATTTCGAAATCTCCGCCGAGTTCGTTGTTGGCGTAAAAATTGCATCAATGGTCATTAGTCAATGAAGACTGCCGTCCTCCGGATTTGCTGAAGCCAGAGCTGGCTGAGGCGTTAGGGATCGAAGCGACCTCGCCGAGGAGCTTCGCGCAGTCATCGAGACGCTACCCAAGATAGCTTGCTCATCCCTGTTTCCGATCGGTCGCGACCGCGCAATCCAACGCGCCGAAGCAGAAACGCGTCGTTTCTGTAGCGGCCTGGATTCCGGCACGTGTCGAGAACGGCCGAACCTGTCTCTACATCAGCGTCGCAACTGCATGACGGCCGGCGCTTTTTTAACTTTGCCGCGAAACAAAGGGGAACATTAATGGCGTATCTCGTGCCGTCGGAATTCGTCACCAAAATGGTGGATGCCGGCGAATCCAAAATCTTCATGTCCACCAGGGATACGATCATCCGCGCCTATATGGCCGGTGCGATCCTCGCCTTGGCGGCTGCGTTCGCGATCATGGTCAATGTTCAGACCGGCTTTCCAATCATCGGCGCCATCCTGTTCCCGGTCGGATTTTGCATGCTCTATCTGCTGGGCTTCGATCTGTTGACCGGCGTTTTCGTCCTGACGCCGCTGGCGCTGATCGACAAGCGCCCGGGCGTTACGCTCGGCGGCGTGTTGAGAAATTGGGGCCTTGTCTTTGTCGGAAATTTTCTCGGTGCGGGCACCGTCGCCGTGATGATGGCGGTCGTCTACACCTTCGGTTTCTCGACGCCGCCGGACAAGGTCGGCGCTGTTATTGCCGGCATCGGTGAGGCCCGAACGCTCGGCTACGCGAAGTACGGCGCGGCTGGCATGCTGACACTCTTTATCCGCGGCATGCTTTGCAACTGGATGGTGTCCACCGGCGTCGTCGGTGCCATGATCTCCACGACAGTCAGCGGCAAGGTGATCGCGATGTGGATGCCGATCATGCTGTTCTTTGCCATGACCTTCGAGCATTCGATCGTGAACATGTTCCTATTCCCGTCGGGGCTATTGATGGGCGGGCACTATACGTTCGTCGATTATCTGGTGTGGAACGAAATTCCGACGGTCGTCGGCAATCTTGTCGGCGGCTTGGCATTCACCGGCCTGACCCTGTACACCACCCACATCAGGACCGCGCCGAAGCGTGTGGCGACTTGATCGCGATTGACTTAAGGGGGCCTCGACCGTCACAAGTTGAGGCCCTTTTCATTTGGCCCCCGCTGATGCCGCGCGAACTGAAAATTTCGGTCGGACAATATTCTGATAAGGGTCGCAAAGAGACCAATCAGGATTTTCATGGCGTTTTGATTCCGGAAGAGCCGCTGCTGAGCCTGAAGGGCATCGCCGTCGTCCTCGCGGATGGTATCAGCAGCAGCGCCGTCAGCCGGATTGCCAGCGAGTCGGCGGTCAAAGGATTTCTGACCGATTACTACTGCACATCGGAATCCTGGTCGGTGAAGACGTCGGCGCAACGCGTCCTGGCTGCGACGAATTCCTGGCTCCATTCGCAAACCCGGCGAAGCCAATTCCCGTACGAGAAGGACAGGGGTTACGTCTGTACCTTGAGTGCGATCGTCATCAAGTCGACCTCCGCGCATATTTTCCATGTCGGCGACGCCCGGGTCTATCGGGTCGACAGACATGGTCTGGAGCAATTAACCAACGATCATCGCGTGATTGTTTCGTCGGAGCAGAGCTACCTCGGCCGCGCATTGGGGGTGAACCCCCAAATCGAAATCGACTACCAGATGCTCCAGGTCGAAAAAGGCGACGTCTTCCTGCTCGCGACCGACGGCGTCTACGAACATGTCAGCGCCCGCTCGATCGCCAAGGCGGTCAATGACAATGCGGAAGACCTCGACAAAGCAGCAAGAATGATCGTCGATGAGGCCTATCAGCAGGGTAGCCCGGACAACCTCACCGTCCAGATCGTCCGGATCGAAGATTTGCCGGAAGGCGAGGCCAGCGAAGTCTTCGGCCAGGTATCGGAATTGCCGCTTCCGCCGCTGCTCGAAGCCAGAATGCTGTTCGACGGATACAGAATTGTCAGGGAGCTGCACGGCAGCAGCCGCAGTCACATCTACCTGGCGGTCGATACCGAAAGCGATGACCTCGTCGCCATCAAGCTTCCATCGATCGACCTGCGCAACGATCCTGCCTATCTCAGGCGATTTATGATGGAGGAGTGGGTCGCCCGGCGCATCAACAGCGCCCATGTGTTGAAGCCATGCGCACAATCCAGGCGCCGCAATTACCTGTATGTGGTCATGGAATTCATCGACGGGCAAACGCTCGCTCAATGGATGATCGACAATCCAAAGCCGGATCTCGAGACCATACGTGGAATAGCCGAACAGATCGCCAAGGGATTGCGGGCCTTTCACCGCAAGGAGATGCTGCACCAGGATATCAGGCCGGACAACATCATGATCGACAAGACCGGAACGGTGAAGATCATCGATTTCGGGTCTACCAAAATCACCGGCGTCGCCGAAGCCAGGCCCGCCGCAGATCGCAGCGACATTCTCGGCACCGCCCAGTACACGGCGCCGGAATATTTCGTCGGAGAGAGCGGCACGCCGAGCTCCGATCTTTTTTCGCTGGGAGTCATCACCTATCAGATGCTGACGGGAAGATTGCCTTACGGCGCCGAGATGGCCAAGGCACGAACGAAATCACAACAGCGGCAATTGAGATATGACAGCGTGCTCGATGATAACCGCGAAATTCCGGCATGGATCGACGGAGTCCTTAAAAGGGCGGTGCATCCGGCTCCCTTCAAGCGCCACGAGGCGCTGTCTGAATTCACGCATGATCTTCGCCAACCCAATGAAAGATATGTTGCGCCTACGGCGCTGATCGAACGCAATCCGTTGCTGTTCTGGAAATCTGTGACCGTTATGCTCGCGCTCATGGTCATATGGCTGCTCGCAAGCCTGCACGGCGCTCGCCATTAAAAAGCGCGAAGTGCCCTAATTCGTCGCGCCTGAGGGTATCGGCTCCATGCCGCTCTTGACGATCGTGTCGCGGGCGGCGGGCGAGGCGAGAAACTTGATCAGGGCTCGGCCGGCGTCGGGTTCTTTCGAGACCGTGGCGATCCCGGCTGAAAACACCGTGATCTTCTGCAGCGCGTCCGGCAGCGGACCCACGATATCGATGCCGGCCACGGGCCGCAGCTCGCTGATCTGCTGAAAGCCGATTTCGGCGTCGCCCCGCGCCACGATTTCACCGACCGGCGTGGCCGGAATCTTCTTCGCCTTGTCTTTCATCTCATCGGCAATGCCGAGCTTGGCGAACATCTCGGTCGAGACGTAGACGCCGCTGGCAGAGTCGGAATAGGCGATCGATTTCGCCGCCAGCAGCGCGCGCTTGATGGATTCCGCCGAGCTGATATCCGGTCTCAGTGCGCCCGATTTCACCGCGATGCCGATCGGCGATTTCACGAGATCGACACGGCTGTCGGCGATGACCTTGCCCTTCGTGACGAGGTCGCCCAGCGCATAGCCCACCATGATCAGCACATCGGCGGGCTCGCCGCGCTCCAGCCGGATCGGGATCGCATTTGCGGTGGTGCCCATCGATGGGCCATAGGCGGTGAGCACCTTGTGACCGGTTGAACGCTCAAACTCCGGAACCAGCGCGTTGTAGGCGGCGGTCAGCCCGCCCGAGATCATGACCCGGACCTCGGCGGCGCTCGCCGAGCCTGCGAGCAACAGGGCGGCGGCGAAGCCGAGTGCGAGCGCGCGGAGATTTGCGGACATCAGTTTCATGATCATTCCTCCCGGGACGACTCTTGAGCGGTCGTCCTTGACGATGGAGGCGATGGTATCGCGCAAACCGAGGTTAGCCTAGGGCTCCTCCGTCATTCCGGACGGTCCGCGTCGCGGACCGATCCGGAATCTCAAGTGAGGGATCTTGTTTCCGCGAGATTCCGGGTTCGCGCGTTTCACGCGCGCCCTCAAACGCGCCAATCGGCGCGTCGGGGAATGACGGAGCCGCTCACGAATTGATATGCACGAAATCCCGCAGCAGCGGATAGATCTCGTTGTTCCAGCGCTTGCCGCTGAACACGCCGTAATGGCCGACGCCGGCCTGCATGTGATGCACCTTGCGATAGGCGCGCACGCCGGTGCAGAGGTCTTGCGCGGCCAGCGTCTGGCCGATCGAGCAGATATCGTCCTTCTCGCCTTCGACCGTCATCAGGCCCATGCGCTTGATCGAGGCCGGGTTCACCGGGCGGCCGCGATAGGTCAGCTTGCCCTGCGGCAGCAGATGTTCCTGGAACACGTCGCGGATGGTCTCGATATAGAATTCCGCCGGCAGGTCCATGACCGCGAAATATTCGTCGTAGAAGGTCTTGATGGTTTCGGCTTTCTCCTTCTCGCCCTTTGCAATGTGATCGGCGAGATCGATGTGCTGCTTGATGTGGCGCTCGAGGTTCATCGACACGAAGGCGGTGAGCTGCACGAAGCCGGGATAGACCTGCCGGAACGCGCCCTTGCACTGGAACGGCACGTAGTTGATCAGGTTCTCCTCGAACCATTTCAGCGGCTTGCTCTTGGCGAAATCATTGACCTTGGTCGGCAGGATCCGGGTGTCGATCGGACCGGCCATCAAGGTCAGCGTTGCCGGGCGTGCCGGGTGATTGTCCTCCGACATGATCGCGGCGGCCGCGAGCGCGGACACCGACGGCTGGCAGATCGCCACCATGTGTGCGCGGGGGCCCAACTGGTCGAGAAAGGTGATCAGGTGCTCGGTATATTCGTCGAGGCCGAATTTGCCCTGGTCGAGCGGAATCTCGCGGGGATTGTGCCAATCGGTGATGTAGACGTCGTGGTCCTGCAGCAGGGTTTTGAGGGTGCCGCGCAGCAGCGTCGCGAAATGCCCGGACATCGGCGCCACCAGCAGCATACGCGGCTGCTCCGGCGAATTCTCCTTCTTGAAATGCAGCAGCGAACCGAACGGCGTGGCGTAGACGACTTCCTCGGTTACCTCCAGTTCCTGATTGCCCACCATCACCTTGTCGATGCCGTAAGCCGGGCGCGTATAGGTGAGGGAGGTGCGCGAGATCAGCTCCAGCGCCGCGGCGAGCCGCCCGAACAGCCGGTCGGAGACGCCCTGTGGGACAAGGTTGAGGTATTTCAGCGCCGAGGCGGCCCCGCTCCGCCATGGCGCCGTCAGATCCATATGGTTCTGATAGGCTTGATACATCATCGACATCATTCCGGCCCGGCCTCCCCATGGTGCCATGCAATATCGAAGCCAAAGCCTGGCCGGAGCGCTTCGTGGAACTGGCACGTCGCTTGCTGCATAAACCGTGCGAAGCGCAAACGACGGGCACTTTGCAGCGGCACGCCTTGGGCAGAGAGCGGCGGCTGCATGGCCCTTGGCGCGCGTTCAGGCGTGAGAGGAAGGCCATATGGCGAAAGCGACATTAACCATCAGCAGCAAGAACTATTCGTCCTGGTCGCTCCGCGGCTGGCTGCTGACCCGGTTCTCGGGGCTCGAGTTCGACGAAATCGTCACCGCGCCCGACGATGCGTCGGCGCGGGCCGAAATCCTTTTGCTGTCGTCGTCGATCCTGGTGCCGTGTCTGCGGCACGAGGGTGCCACGGTATGGGATACGCTGGCGATCGCGGAGTATCTCAACGAGATCATGCCCGATGCCGGCCTGTTGCCGGCGGACCGCATCCTGCGCGCGCATTGCCGTTCGATTTGCGGGGAAATCCATTCGGGATTCACCACCTTGCGCGCGTCGCTGCCGGTCAATCTGAAAGGCCACTTTCCCAACTTCAAGATCTGGTCGCGCGCGCAGGCCGATATCGACCGGGTCTGCACCATCTGGCGCGAATGCCTGGCTAAATCGGGCGGCCCGTTCCTGTTCGGCGAGCGCACCATGGCGGACGCCATGTATGCGCCGGTCGTCACCCGATTCATGACCTACGATGTGAAGCTGGATCCGAAGCTCAAGGCCTATGCCGGCACCATCATGGCGATGTCCGAGATGCAGGAATGGATCGAGGCGGCCAAAGCCGAGCCTGCCGATATTGAAGAGCTTGAGGTCGAATATTAGGCAATGCCTGCGCTTCGTTGCCTGTTTGAAGGGCTCAAGGTGAGGGCACGCTTTGCTTAACTTGATGCCATCCACGGCGTTGGCGCGGCTGCCGGCGCTGATTCTGCGATCACGCTTCAACGAGCGCTCATCTCGGATTCCGGCTTGCGGCCAAGAGCTTCGGGCTGTCTGCGGCAGCGATCGTCGAATTCGCCGCGATGCAACGCGGCTGGCGTGATTTTCGCATAGCACAATGAAGCTGTGAAAGCCGCGATCCTGCGCTGCCAAAAAATTGGACGCTCAGCCGCCGTCGCGATTGCATGAACAAGAACAGTGGAGGCCCTGATGAATCAGCACGCTGTCGTCAACAAATTTTCCCACGTCAAACCCGGCGATACCGAATTCACGGGAGGCGGTTTGCGCGACTTCTTCCTGTATCGCGATCTCGGCATCGCAGCCGCGACCGGCGGGCAGGTGATCTGCCACCTGGTCAAGGCCAATCCCGACATGCCGCCGGAAGACGGCACCGGCTGGCACAAGCACGAATGCGATTTCCAGATCGTGATCATGACCAAGGGCTGGGCCCGCTTCATGTATGAGGACAAGCCGACCTTGGTGCAGGCCGGCGATGTCGTGCATCAGCGGCCGGGGATCGTGCACTATCTCTACGATTACTCGCCGGACATGGAGTATCTCGAAATCGTCAGCCCGGCGGACTTCAAAACCGTCGACATGCCGCCGGCCACCGACAACGTGCCGCCGGTGACACCCTGGAAATAGGCCTGATTGTCGTCGCCGGAAGAATTAACGTTTGTTCTCGGCCGCTGGGTGCGATCGGTGGCGGCGGTGCTGGATGTGGTGCGCCGCATCACATCGAGGCCGACATCTAGCCGTGAACACCCGAGTACAGAGCTCGGCCACTGATTCGGGCGCGATTCGTTCCGTCGGCGTTCTGAATCTTAAGACGCCGACAGCTTACGTTGCATTATGGGACAGCGGCCGGGTCCAGAGCCTTTTCCGTTTCGATAGAATCGAAACGGGGCTCTAGATTCTTGATTTGATGCGTTTTCTTGACGCCAATCGGTCTCCACCCCGCTATCCAAGTGCGGGGCAGGTTTTCGCTTGAAAACTTTAGAGTGCCCGGCTGCTGGTTCGCGGCAAGCGCCAGCCGACCACGGTGGCCTCGACCGTGCCGCCGGACTCGTTGTTGCGCCATTCGCCATTGACGAAGCGGCAGGCAAACGGAAGTTGATACGTGCCGCTGTGATCCTCGCACAGCACCTGAACCGGCAGATTCGCCGGCGGTTCGCCGTTGCCGTTGAATTCGGCCAGACGTCGTTCGCGCGTTGCCATTTCCACAATTCTCCCCTGAAAGAGGCGCGCCATCGCCGCGTTTGCGTTTCGCGCCCCTTGAGCTGCCCCTTGCCCCGATTTGGGTATCAATCAGAAAACCTCACGCGCGAATGAGGTTTCAGTGTGGTATCTTTTATGCCTCGGGGCGACCCGGCGCAAATTCATGTGATGAGCAACAACATAAGGATTTCCATGATCGGCCGGATTGTGCTCGTCGCGTCAGTGGTTGTGGCGCCCTGCCTGCTGATTTCCGCCGGTGCCCGTGCCCAGGACGTTCCAGGCATCGAGATCTGCACCGTCGAAAAGACCATGGAGCGGCGGACGAGTTGCCTGCAGAGCAATGTCGATTTTCTGCAAAAGACCATCGCCAAACTCGGCGCCGACCATCAGCAGAAGCTCGACGCTGCTAACCGGCAGATCGAGGGCTTGAAAGCCGCCGTCGCCTCCCTGCAGAAGCTGGTGGACGAGTTGCAGACGGCGCAGAAGAAAGCGGCCGAGGATCAGAAGAAGAAAACCGATGTGCCGCCGGCGAAGGATGCATCGCCGCCAGCCAAGGACGGTGTGAAGTAAGAATGCGCAACGAACGCGCTCCCTCTAAATGGACAGACGGGGACGGTCTGTAACCCCCAACCGGCGCGGGGAGCTCTGCCGTATAATGTGAACGTTGTGCGGATGCCTCCGCTCGGGTCGCCGAAGGTTTGGCCGTCTCCCATAAAAGACGCGAGAGACTGTGTTGGTGACCCGCCATGAAACCACCAGTCCATGAACGGAGTTTGGCCGTCTTCGGCTCACGGACGGTGTTAGCTACCTCTTGCGCGCACGCCCACGTTGTAGCCATTTGGAGGGATCAAACCGACTCTTGTCTCAACTAGGATTTCGCATGCTATACGACGCATTCATCTGCCACGCGAGTGAAGACAAGGAAGCGTTTGTCCGGCCACTTGCCGAAGCGCTTGCAAATATTCATCTGTCGATCTGGTACGACGAGTTTTCCCTCAGTGTCGGAGATAGCCTTCGCCAAACGATAGACGAAGGATTGGCCAAGTCTCGTTTTGGCATTGTCGTGCTTAGCCCATCTTTCTTCAAAAAAGGTTGGGCGCAACGTGAGTTGGACGGGTTAGTCGCGCGCCAAATTGCGGAGAACCAGCGCATCGTGTTGCCGATTTGGCACGACATTACACAGTCGGAGATTCTCAAGGTCTCTCCACCGCTAGCCGATGTGGTTGCTGTCAACTCCACGCGTGGAATCGAATACGTCTGCAAGGAACTTGCGAAGAAAATCCGACCCGAAGAGAGTCCCCTTATTGCCGCACGGGACGAACTCATTCGTTATGGTCAGGAACCGCCGGTCATTTCAGATGAGTGGTGGATAGACATTATAGAACTGAAGGAAACGGATTTCTCTTGGCCGTTTATATCTTCGCGCCGATGGATATTCCCGCTGCCGCACCGCGGTTATGTAAGCGGAAGAAAGCGGGGCATCAATATCGCATGGACAGCCATGCAACTCGAATGGTCGGATGCCGCGGAAAACTCCGAGCACTACAAGATCAGTCAGATGACGCCGCCGGAGATCGTGCATGACTTCGTCAGCCGTTTCCCCGCACTTTCGGAAGTCTGTCATCAGCATCCAGATTATCTTGCTGGTTATGTTCCACAGCTTTTACTTCCGCAATTTAGCGGTCAGTTTTCGTCTGCATTCGACGATTTATTAGAAAAATCGGTTATCGAACACGCGAAGGAAGCAGCGGGGGGAAGCATCAACGGTACCGCCCTCACGATCGACGGAAGTGTTCCCCTTTGTGACAGCGAGTGGGCCCTCAGGCATGCGACACTTGGTAATTACCGGGCAGAAACAGTCGCCAACAAATGGCTAGATGGGATGGGGGGATCTTTTGGCGCACGTTGCTACGAACAGATTGATTATCTTGTTTGGCTTCTTTCGGATGAAAGTGCATGGCTTCCAAAGAAAATTAGGGATGTTCTCCTGCTTGGCATGAGAGATTGGTCACAGTGGGCCCGCTCCGAATTAGCTTTTGGCGAAAGAAGAATATGTTTATGCGTAGACTTTTCAGCGCCCATGAAAAAAAGAGAAAGACATTTCAGTATGACGCAAGCGCCCGCGCTGGGCTTCAAGAGTTGATCGAAAACTCACTGGTCGCGCTGAAAATCAAAGGCGCCGCCGATACTATTGGGGAAAAATTCATCGACGGAAAGTTCGCCGACAGTTTTCTGACCTTCCAAGACCGAATCGAAAAAGAGCGCAAACGCTCAGCACGTCGAAAACCCAGCAGCATTAAGTAAGTTCGCTGCGAGCCGCGCGGTACATTGTACCGTACAGCTCGCACCAGAGGATGACGGACCTGCCTGCTCAGCTCTTTTCGCCTGACATCACCGGGCCGAACCGCTCCCAGCTCTCGCCCTTGAAGCGCATCATCTGGAGCTGCTCGAGCGGAGCAAAATCCGTCGGGCTGGTCTTGATCCTGGTGCCCGGCAGGTAAATTCCGATCTCGAAATTCAGGTTGGCCGCCTGCTTCATGAAGTTCTCGCGGGTGAGGTCGTCCTTGCACTGCCGAAGCACCTGCTCGAGTCCCTTGGCGACGCCGTAGGCAAACACCGTCGCGGCGTCATCCTGGTCGCCTTCCGGATACCATTTGGTCATGAAGGCACGCCACTCGTTCATGGCCGGGTCGTTTTGCCACTCCGGATCCTTGGGGTCCTTCAGATAGGCGGTCGAGAGAATGCCCTGGTCATTCTCGTAGCCGGCCGGCTTCATCACGCCGCCGATCGAACCCGAGACGTTGGTCAGGAAATGCACCGGCGTCCATTTCAGCTCGCCGATCTTCTTGATCGCCTGCGCGGCAAATTTCGGCGTCGAGATGTTGAGGAAAATATCCGGGTTGGCAGTCCTGATCTGGACGACTTGCGAATCCACCGTGGGCGAACTCGTTTCATAGGACGTCTCCACCACGATCAGCTTGTTGGCCTGATCGCCGAGGCCTTCGTGAAGTCCGATGATATAATCTTTTCCGAAATCGTCGTTCTGATAGAGAATGCCGATGGTCTTGCCGGGGTAGTTCTTCAGGATGTAAGCCGCGTAGATGCGGGCTTCGGTCTGATAGTTGGGCTGCCAGCCCATGGTCCAGGGAAAGTTCTTCGGGTCGTTCCATTTGGCGGCGCCGGTCGATACAAAGATTTGCGGCACTTTTTTCGCGTTCATATATTTCTGAATCGCGGTGTTGCCGGGGGTGCCGAGCGGATTGAAGATCAGCAGCACCTCGTCGTTCTCGACCAGTTTGCGCGCCTGCTCCACGGTCTTCG
>Ga0137409_10006433_pt1 | contig 12209 bp, 11 predicted proteins | sample CZODoug1_16funga_FD_122059 | JGI IMG/M metagenome (GOLD analysis project Ga0137409, IMG submission 122059) | Vadose zone soil fungal communities from Angelo Coast Range Reserve, California, USA - CZODoug1_16fungal (Hybrid Assembly) | ecosystem: Environmental > Terrestrial > Soil > Vadose zone... | reverse complement strand
GGGCGGCGGAACTGCTCGGCATCAGCCTGAAAACACTTCATAATAAGCTGAAAGAATACGGCGGCGATCGCGCCGAAGCGGAGTAAGGAAGCAGAATGCAGCTGCGGCTGCGGACAAAACTCACACTGGTGATGACGGGGCTGGTGCTGCTCGTCGCGGCGGTCTTGTCTGGCGTATTCGCGGCGCAGCTCCTCGATCAGCTGCTGCAGGCCACCAACAAACGGGCGGATGACTTGGCAAATCAAGTGTTCCTCCAGGCCAGGCATGCGCTGCTGGAGGCCGGCCAACGGGGTTTGCGGCCGGCTTCAGACGCTCCCCAGGAAATCCATGATTTTGTGAGACACGCCTTTGAAATCAATGAAGGACTGCGCACGCTGCTGAAGGCCGCAAAGGAAAACCCTCTGATCTACGAAGTTTCGATCACGGATCTTGACGGAATGGTGCTGGTTTCGACCGACGAAAATCTGCCGGGATCATTTCTGCCGAAAAGAACGCCTCTCTCGCAACTGGTGCAGCGAAATTTCCTGCATCAGGTGAAAGTATTGACAGGCCCCTCAAAAGTTTTCGAACTTGATTTTCCGTTCAGCAAGGCGGACGTGGCGTTCGGAGAGGTGCGCGTGGTGCTCAATGTCGGCCTGCTGCTGAATGAGATCGCTCCGAGCCTGTGGACTTCCGGGACCATTGCGCTTCTTGCGGTAGTGGTTTCGACCTTGCTTGCGGCCATCGTGAGCAGAGCCACGCTGGCTCCCTTGCAAGATATCGCCGCGCAGTTGGACCGTATTTCGGCAGGGCAATATGACGCACCTTCGCCGGAGAGGAAGGGATTAGCGGGAAGCGGCGACGAACTCGGACTGGTGAGCCGGAAGATTACCCAAGTCGGCCAGCAACTGCGCGGGGTGCATGAAATCTTCAGCACTATGCGCGAAAACATGAATTCGGTCATGGCCGGACTTGAGGACGGTTTGCTGCTGTTCACGCGGGATTCGCGCGCCGTGATGATCAGCCCGGCGGCGGAGAAATTCCTGGGCGCACCCGCGGGACAATTTTTGGGGCGGCGGGTGACGGAAATCTTTCCTCCCGGTCATCCACTCCACGATGCGCTGCATATTGAAAGCGATGAGCTGAGTGAAGTGGCGGCGGAAACGGAGCTACAGACGAGCGAAGGGCCGAAGCGTGTAAGCGTCAGCGTGCAGGCCATCCAGGAAGATGGCGAACGCATGGGGGCGCTGGTGACGCTGCGTGACCTGGACTCGCTGGAAAGTATCAATACCCAGCTTCAGGTGAGCGAACGTCTGGCGGCGCTGGGGCGCATCACCGCGGGGGTCGCGCACGAAGTGAAGAATCCACTGAATTCGATGCGGCTGTGGCTGGAAAACCTGAAGGAATCGCTCCCCGCGGAACGAGACAGCGCGTCGCGGCAGGCCGTGCAGGTGCTTGATAAAGAGATCGACCGGCTGGACGCGGTGGTGAAGCGTTTCCTCGATTTCACCCGGCCGATGGATATCCGCCTGGAAGCGACGCAGCTCGCGGAGCTATTGAAGGAAGTCCTGGAGGTCGCGCGACCGCAGCTTCAGAAAGCCAACATCCAACTGGCGCAGTTGCTGCCGATCGATGTGCCGGAAGTATACGTGGATCGCGCGCTGCTCAAGCAGGCCGTGCTGAATCTGGTGCTGAATGCCGCGGAAGCCATGCCCATCGGCGGACAATTGCGGCTGGTGCTGAGCCGCCGCGGCGAAATGGCGGAAATTAGCGTGGGCGATACCGGCAAAGGCATTGCACCGGAAAACCGCCAGAAAATTTTTCAATTATTTTTCACCACGCGTCCGGGAGGCAGCGGAATCGGGCTTGCGAGTACGTTTCGAATTGTGCAGCTTCACAATGGTTCGATAGACTTTACTTCGGAGGTCGGCCGGGGCACGACGTTCCGAATCGAATTGCCACTCGCGGCCTGAACATGACGGAAAACCCAGTCCGGTCCCTATTGGTGTTGCCGCGCAGCTCTCTTCATTCGGCCGTTGTTCTTCTCTGTTGCGCTGCAGGCGTGATGGGTGGATGCAGCATGAGGAAACGTCCGGCTATTCTCTGGGCTACTGAGGTACAGGTGAAGCCGGTAACGCAACCGCGCACGGCGGAGGCGAGCAGTGTTCCTGATGATTTGCTCCCGGAACTACAGCTCGAATTGCCGCCTTTTCCCGACCATTTGATCTCAGTCCGGAGCGCACCTCCGCGGCCACGCGTCAGCACGCCGCCCACCGCGGCCACGGGGAACGATGCCGAAAAGCTGGAAGCACCCATGATTGCCCTGCAGGTAACGCCACAAGAATCCGCGGTTGCCCGGCAGCAGACAAAGCAGAGCTTGGGCATCGCGGAGAAGAACCTAGAGTCCGCCCGCGGGAAAAGCTTGAATGCCGCGCAGTCCGACCTGGTCTCCAAAATCACTGGCTTCATCAAGGATGCGCGCGAGGCCGCTCAGATCGCGGATTGGAGCCGCGCACGCAGTCTGGCCAAAAAGGCGCAGGTCCTGTCTGAAGAACTTGCCGGGTCGCTTTAGTTCCTTGTTCTCTTCAAATGTTTTCTTGCCGGGTGCGCACTCAGCTCATTCGAACTTGTTGCCTCGAAGGAAGCGGGCGGCTAGATACGATAAGATGACCCCATGAAGAAGTTCGATGTGGCCATCGCGGGCGGTGGAGTGATTGGCGGAGCCATCGCGCTGGAGCTTGCGCGTGCCGGTCTGCGCGTGGCGGTCTTCGACCGTCAGCAAGCGGGCCAGGAAGCGTCCTGGGCCAGCGCCGGAATCCTTTCCCCTGCACCCGAAAATCCCGGAATGGTGGCGATGGTGCCACTGGGAAAGGCGAGCCTTGCGCTTTATCCCGAATTTGTTGGGTGGATCGAGGAGATTTCCGGCAAGAAAACCGGCTTTCGACCGAAGGGGACGCTCGAGGCGCTGTTCTCTGAAGATACAAAAGCGGAGCTCAGCACCATTATCGCACTGCATCATGGCCTGGGATTGAAGGCAGAACCGCTTCGCGCGGAGGATGCGCGCGAGCTTGAACCGGCGTTGAGCGAAGAAGTGGAAGCTGCGGTGCTCAGGCCGGAGGAAGCTTCTGTGGATAACCGTGCGCTGACGGCGGCCATTCTGAAAGCAGCGGAACGCAGCGGCACCGAGATTTTTTCGGGAGACGGCGCGAAGGCGATCTGGCGCAATGGGGATGGCTGCGTGGGATTGGTTCTGCAGAACGAGAAAGTGGAAGCCAAATGGACGATCATCGCTGCAGGCTGCTTTTCGGCAACGATCGAAGGAATCGCGCGATACGTCCCGGTGCGGCCCGCAAAGGGCCAAATGGCCGCGCTGCGCGCCGACGATTTGAAGATGGAACGCGTGCTCTGGTCGGAGAAGATCTATCTCGTGCCACGGAACGATGGGCGCATTCTCGCGGGGGCGACGGTCGAGTACGCAGGTTTCGACAAGCGGACTACCGCCGGCGGCATCGAGAAGATTCTTTCAGCCGCCATCGATCTTGCGCCGGGCCTCGCAAATGCGCGCCTTGAAGAAACCTGGGCAGGCCTGCGTCCCGATTCTCCGGATCACCTTCCCATACTCGGCCCGACGGACGTCGACGGCCTGCTGATTGCCACGGGACACTTCCGGAGTGGAATCCTGCTCGCACCCATCACGGCGCGCCTGGTCCGCGAATGGATTACGGAACAACGAGTGAGTGCGGATTGGGACCGCTTCAGTCCGTTGCGCTTTCCCTCCGCCACGACTGATGCCGCGTCGCGCGCGCCCGCCTGAGTTCTTTTCAAAATCGCGTCAGGAGAATCGAACGAAGGAGCGACTGCCGCATACGCTGCATTTGCAGCTCCTTCACTTCCCTCCGTTTGTCCGCGGCGGGTGGTGCGATGCGCGCCAGAGGATCCAGGCCTGCTCCCGCATTGGCCGGGAGACAGGCAGCATCCAGAACCAAAGGCCGATCGAAGGTCACATCGATCGCCGTGCCGCGGGGCAGCTCTGCTTCAGGGCCGCGGGTGGCCAGGATGGCGATTAGCGCACCGATCCCGGCGGCGCCACCGCCAATCAATGCTCCAGGCCCGGGTGCGTCATTGACGATTCCACCAGCAAGAGCGCCAATATAGGCGCCACCACCGCTGGCCACCAACACCGTGGCGGTGTCTCGCCCCTTACTCGAAGGCCCCTTGATTTTGCCTTCGCGGTCGACGCCTTCTTGTCCATCGCGGTCCACGCTGCTTGGCGTCGCTCGCAACTCAATCGTGTAGCCATTCGGATAGGTCATTTGCTCGAGCGCGATACGAAACTCGCCTCGGCCCTTGATGCGACCGGGCCGCTTCGCTTCTAGAATTTGGCCGCGCACGAACGTGCCCAGGGGGATAGCGATCTTGTTGTTGACGGCGATGGGATAGGCCGTCTCGAAATAAACGGAATCGCCGGCCTTGGCGGTGCGCGTGTTGATGCCGTTGCGAAGTAATAGGGGGAGCCGCGTGCCCGTGGGAACTGCAACTTGACCAGTATTTGGAGCGGGAGCGGCGGAGTTGGCGGTTGCCTGTGTTACGGGCGCTGCGCCTCCGGCGGAACCCATGGATGGATCTTGTGCAGGAAGGTTCGGCGGCGCAGCGGAAGAGGCGAGCAGGGTGAAGATGATGAGATGCGTTGGGAGTCGGGCGAACATGGGAATCACCTCAAGGGGTCTGACCTGGCCCCTTGAAGTGAAATGCATGACGATCGCCAGACGAGCTGGTTGCGGTGAGGAACCCGGTCCTACATGCCTAAGGCCTTCTACTGCAACAGTTATGGCTCTGCGTACGGAGATTGAGCAGGCGCACAAGGTGACCGGATTGCATTTCAGGGATTAAGGTGGTTGTCAGGGATAGGCATCTGTGTCAGCTACAGGCGCCAAGCCCCTTCAGTACTGCTGCGACAGGTGATGGCCCCACCCGGAGTTGAACTAAGGCTCAGGCTGTTGTGGGCGCACGGGGGATTGAATGACAGGCTGAAATTGTCCGAGATTGCTAAATTGGACCTGACTGCTGTCCAGAAAAAGGTCGTGCTCAAGGACGACATCCAAAGTGGAGCCGCGCGGGAGCTCCGCTTCTGGCCCGCGCGTTAAGAGCACGGCAGCCAATCCTGCCGCCGCGCCGATCCCCGCGCCAATGCCAAGTCCCTTCACGCCGTGGGCAATTGCGCCAATTCCTGCGCCGGCGGCTGTCGTCTGCGCGACGGTGCCGACGTCTTTTCCTTTCCCACCACCGCCGGTGACCTTGCCTTCGGAGTCCATGGTTTCCTTGCCACCGGAATCGGCGCTACGCGGGGCAGCATTTAAACTGACGGTGTAACCGTTCGGCAGTATCAGCGTGTCAAGGCGCAGCCGGAATTCGCCCTTCCCTTTCACTTTTCCAGGGCGCTTCGATTCCAGCAGCTCGCCGCGAAGATAAGAACCAACGGGGATCACGATGCGATTATTCTGAGTGATCGGAAAAGACGTTTGAAGGTAGATCGAGTCTCCCGGCTTGGCGCTGCGTGTGGAAATGCCGTTCTGAAGCACCACGCCTACCCGCGTTCCTGAAGGAACCGTGATTCTTTCGCTCGTGCCGGCTTGCGGCGCCGCAGCAAGCTTGGGTGCGACAGGCGCCGGAGCGTCGGACTGCGGCCCTTCAGGCTGCTGCGCAGCGCAGGATATGCTCACTGCCAATGATGCGGCAATCAAAATCAGGTATTGGCGAATCCCTGGACCCCAATGCGCTTTCATGGCAACCCTCCGCAATGCTTGATGCGATGCATTAAGCGACGAGCTTGGATGCCTGAGTATACCGCGAGCTACTCCACTATTTGCAGAGGTTTGACCGGGAAGCAAACGGGGGCTAGGCTTGAAGCAGATTGAGGAGAATCGCATGGCGAAGCTGGCGTTGATTTACGGGATGAGGTTGCTACCCGAGGAAGAGCTTGGCGAAGTGAAGGACGCGACAGTGGTGCTGAAGAATGGCCGCACGGCGCGCGTGAGCATGCACTTGATCGAGGGCAGCAAGGAAGAGATCGAAAACACGTTTCGCCAGTCCATCGAAGCGTTCTTTGAGATGTATCCGGAGATTTGAGCAGTGTTCAGTCTTCAGTCTTCAGTCTTCAGTCTTCAGTCTTCAGTTTTTAGTCGTTAGTTCCGAGAAGCTGTTTCAAATCCCCAATTGGAACAGGCGAGTTAATGATCTTAAGAAGAATAAAATTGGTTTTGAAATGGACTCTTAGGGCTTCATCGAGGCCCTTGATTTCGAAGAAGTATTCGGATGGGTTCGAGGTCACTTAGCACTTATAACTGAGCACTGACAACTCGCTTCAGCGGTTGCCGAAGTTTTCCGGATCGGCGTTGGGATCGCCGAGATTATCATTGATGAGAACCGTGGACTGGCCGGTCAATTCGAAACGTTTCCGGCACTTGTAGCAAGCCACCAGATCGTCCAGCCGCACCATGTAGGAACTGGCCTTAGCAAACTTTCGTCTGTCTTCCTCGCCGATTCCGCGCGGCAATTCTTTTTTTTTCCGGCAGACCTTCCAGCGCACGGGAGCCTCGAATTCGCCGCGGCAGCTAGGGCAGACCAGCTTTACTTTCCGGACTTCTTCTTTCTCCATGTAAAACGCGCGTTCGTCCATGATTAAGGGGCGGGTGTGCTCACCGCTTCTCCGATTGTAACAAATTCGAGGCCGAGGTCACGCCAGCGCGGCAGCCAATGTTCGAGTGCACGGAGCGTCCGGGAGCGGTCCCCATTCATTTGGCGATGCGTGCCATCGTGGAGACACAGGACGTCGCCGGCACCAGCCGCGGTGGGTTTGGAGCCATTTCCGAGGATTCGCTGCGCATGGTCGGCGATGGGCTGCATGCGGCGAATCAGCCATTCCGCCGGTTTCTCCTGCCAATCTCCCGGAATCAGCGTCCACATGACCGTGCGGTAGCCGAGATCGCGGGCCGCCGGAATTACCCAGGGATTCCGCATCCCAAATGGCGGGCGAAACCACGTGGGCGGCGAGCCCAGTGCATTGGAAATCGCGTTGTGGCAGAGGCGCAGCTCCACCCGGACTTGTGTGGGCGCCAGCCACAAAAGATTCGGGTGCGTTTCAGTGTGATTCCCGACGGTGTGTCCGCGAGCGATGATTTCTTTCACCAGTTCCGGACATTCGCGCACGTATCGCCCAATCAAGAAAAATGTCGCCTTTGCGTTGTAGCGGTCGAGAAGATCGAGAAGCTCTGGCGTGATCGCGGGATTCGGCCCGTCGTCAAAGGTAATCGCCAGTTTGCGCGGCGAATTGGTCTGGTAAACCGTACGCCCAAAAAACTGCGAGCGCGGATGTACGGCACCGTAGGCGATGGCCCCCGCAGCGGCCAGCGCCCCAGACCCGGTGATGAACCACGGATTCACTCTGAAAACCGTCCTCAAATTCCCAACGGCCGACGACCTAAGAATACAGCATCCTGCAAGGCAAAGGGCTTCTTGAGACGCCGACGGTCTCAGACTGAGACAAATTTGTGGATTCGGGACAATGGGCAACGTCGTTGGCATTTCCCGATCTGGATCACGCGTAAACTACAGATTTTAAATGCCTTAACCTGGAAATTCGGAGGATTTTTCTGTCGCCAATGGTGTAGCTATTGCAATGTACTCTACTGTGTTCGTGTGCGCACAATCTGGCGGTCGTCATCGAGGGGGCTTTGGGACTCGCAGAGCTTTGGATTCTCGGTGGCTCCCCACTTTTGGACTAATTCTCGGGATCATGCTCTTAGTTTTCCCGGCTTTTGGACAAGACCAGCCATCTGCGTGGCAAACGCAAGTCCGCAAGTTTGCAGAGTCGAAGGACTGGGATTCGGCAATGAGAATCGTCGAACGCGAACTCGCCCGTGCTCCGCAAGACATGGACGTGCGTGCGTGGCGCGCGCGCGTTCTGAACTGGTCCGGGCACCCGGCGGAAGCAGAAAAAGAATATCTGGAAATCTTGAAGGTTGCTCGGAACGACCCAGATAACTGGATGGGGCTGGCGAGCGCGTATTTGCGCGAAGGAAAAGTAGAAGATGGCTTGCGAGCACTGGACCGCGCCGTGGAGCTTGATCCCAAACGCGCGGACCTGCGCGCGGCCCGAGCGCGGGCGCTGCGCGCCATGGGCGAACGAAACGAAGCTCGAATGGAATTTCAGAAAGCGCTGAATCTGGACCCCACTAGCTTGGAAGCACGTGCCGGGCTGATTTCCGTCCGCGGCGAACCAAGACACGAAATGCGCTTCGGCCAGGACAACGACCTCTTTAATTTCACGAGCGCCAATCACGACGGATGGGTCAGCCTGGTCTCAAAGTGGACGCCGCACTGGTCCACCAGCTTCGCGGGAAGTTTCTACGAGCGAGCGGGAATCCGCGCAGGGAAATTTTCAGGCGCTATCACAGCACGCCTGTCCCGATGGGGAGCTCTGACCGCCGGCGGCGCAGCAGGGCATGACCATGCGGTGATCCCCAAGAGTGAGGCCTTTTTTGACCTCAACCACGGATGGAAGACCGGCGAAACGAATTTTCTGCGCGGGGTGGAATTTGATTACGGGCAGCATTGGTACTGGTATCAGACTTCCCGGATTCTGACGCTGAATGGCACGACAATTGTCTACCTCCCGCGGGATTTCACACTATCGCTGGGAGCCACGGGCGTGCGCAGCACGTTTTCAGGAACCGGTGCGGAGTGGCGGCCTTCCGGAATTACGCGGTTAGGATTTCCATTGGCAAATTGGGGCGAGAAGCGGCTTTCCGGAAGCGTATTCTTCGCCGCCGGCACGGAAGATTTCGCGCAAGTGGATCAGATCGGAAGATTCGCTTCGCAAACCTATGGTGGCGGATTGCGCTTCCAGATAAGCGCCCGGCAGGACGTTACGGGCTATGCCTCGTATCAGAAACGCACCCAGGACAGAACGGACACAAGTTTCGGATTGAGCTATGGAATCCATTTTTGAAAAACTCTGGAGGCTAGGGCCAGCGGCGTTTGTGCTGAAGGCCATCGTCGCGGCGATCGTGGCGAATGGCCTGTTGCTGGGGTTTATTTTGCTTCGGCGGACCTACCGCCAGTGGTATTTCGCGAAGCGCGACGCCCGCGTCTTCGAATTGCGGCAGGATTGGGACCGGCTAGTTTCCGGTGAGATTGCGTACGAGACGTGGCGTCAGAAATCCTTCGACCGGCGGATCGTCGAGAGCATCGCGCTGGACTCGCTCGAAGCGGCGGGAGCGGAAGAATCGGCGCGATTGCTGAAATTTCTGCGGCAAAGCGGGCTCATCGAAAAACGCATATTTGAAGCCCGGACGCTCACCGGCTGGCGGCGCATGCGGGCGCTGGTGGCGCTGGGACAAACGCGCGCGCTAGAAGGAATCTCGGCGATGGCGGAAGGATTGCGTGACCGCGATCCGGAAATACGACTGGCGGCGCTGCGCGGCTTGGGGCGGACGGCCTCTCCACAAGCGGCCGAGGAGATCCTTGCTTGGGTGGGCGAGAGAGGATTGTGCGTGCCGGCGCTGCCGCTGCAAAACGCACTTATCCAATGTTGCGCGGAGCGTCCGCAACTGCTGATTCCCTACCTGCAACATGCAGAAGGACCGCTGCGTGAAGTGCTTGGCCGCGTGCTGGGCGAAGTGGCCACTCCTTCGCTCAGCCTGGACCTGTTGCAGTTCGTGGGAGATGACCTCGATGAACTTCGCGCCGCGGCGGCTCGGGCGATGTCTCACGCGGAACGTGGGTTGGCCTTCGACGTTCTCAGCGAGCTGGTGGGAGATCCCGTATGGTTTGTGCGGCTGCGCGCGATCATAAGCCTGGGCGAACTCTGCGAACCCCGCGCGATTCCAGATCTCATGCGTGGACTGACGGATTCCAACCGCCTGGTGCGCTTGCGTGCGGCGGAGGCACTCGTGAAACTCAAGACGGAAATGGCTCCGATTTTCCAACAAGTGATAGCCACGCAAGATCGCTATGGGCTGCAGGCCTACTTGACCGCACTCGAAAATGCCGGCCTGCGAGGCCAGCTGGAGGAGGAACTGCTGGCCTGCACGGCAGGAAACAACGATGAGAAAACGAGACTGTGGAAAATCCTTCAGACGGGAGTGCTGCTCGCAGAAGAAACTGTGCTGGCGGACTCTGGCCCGGCGAAATCAGCGTTCCTGTCATGATTCGTCTTCTGGAGATTTCGAATCACACGCTCTTCTGGTATTACCTGGCCAGCAATTTAGCTTACCTGACCATGCTGATCGTCGCGCTGAAGACGAGTGCGACGCACCAACGTAGTCTGAAAAGCCATCGTCTGTCGTGGTTCAAGGAATCACCGCTGGCGCCGCCCATCACGATCATCGCCCCCGCGCACAATGAAGAGAAATCCATTCGAGTGGCGGTGCGAAACCTCCTGGAGCTGGATTACCCGCAACTCGAAGTCATCGTTGTCAACGATGGATCGGAAGACCGCACGCTGGATGAGATGCGGGAAGAGTTCCGGCTTCGGCCTGTCCGGGCGGTGTACATACCCCAAGCGGAGAGCGCGCCGGTGCGGGGTTTGTACCGCAGCGACGTGAACGCAAATCTGTTGGTCATTGACAAGGAATCCGGAGGCAGCAAAGCGGATGCGGCGAACGCGGGTTTGAATGCGGCAACCTCCCCCTACGTGTGCATTGTGGATGCCGATTCGGTCCTCGAGCGTGACGCGCTGTTGCGAATCATGTTGCCCATCATGGCGGACCCGAAACGCGTCGTGGCGGTTGGAGGAATCATCCGCGTCTTGAATGGATCGGAGATTGAAGCGGGGCATCTGACACGCGTGCGTTTGCCGCGCAAGAGCATTGAAGTGATCCAGGTCATTGAGTATCTGCGCGCATTCTTGATCGGCAGAGAGGCCTGGGGGCAGGGAAACATGCTGACGATCATTTCCGGGGCGTTCGGTGTATTTCGAACGGATCTGGTGCGCGCCGTTGGCGGCTATCGGTCGCGCGCGATTGGTGAGGATTTCGACCTGGTGGCGCGCTTGCACCGGCACTTGCTGGAGAAAGGGGTGGACTACCGCATCCACTTTGTTCCTGATCCCATGTGCTGGACGGAAGTACCTTCCGACCTTAAATCGCTGGGAAGGCAGCGCGCGCGCTGGCAGAAGGGTCTGCTGGACGTGCTCTGGCCGAACCGGGATATGCTCTTCCGGCCGCGTTACGGCAGGATCGGTTGCTTTGCTTTCCCTTATCTGTGGCTGTTTGAGCTGTTCGCGCCTGTCGTCGAGATCGTGGGGATTATAACAATCGTCCTTGCAGCTTGTTTGGGTGTGTTGAGCCGGGAATTTTTCCTGCAATTCCTCATATTCGGGTATGCGTTTGCGACGGTGATCTCCATCGGTTCCGTCTTGCAAGAAGAAATTACCTACAAGCGGTATAACGACTGGCAAGACGTCATACGGCTCGTTAGCTACTGCTTCCTCGAACATTTTCCCTACCGGCAATTGCACATGATTTGGAGACTCCAAGGCCTTTGGCAATACCTTCGCGGCGACGTCGTCTGGAGACCCTTAAAGCGCAAGGGGCTCGAGTCGGCCCAGGTCCCATAGGCGAACGGTGTTGCCGCCCGTACCTTACCGGCACGTTGCCGGCCCGCATTCGAGGCCGATTGATAGCGCGTCAAGCGGGCAGGCCGCGGCGGGCTTTCAAATCGGCGAGGAGGCGGTCCACTTCTGTGTCGCGATCCAGACGCGTTAGCTTCTCACCGACATCGTCGGTCAGGAACTCAACTTCAGCGGTGGCGACCGCCTCTGTGTGATGCACGCGGTCCTTGAGCCGGTCGAACGCGGCGCTCTTGGAGTTGTCGCCCATGACGGTTTGCGCGCGCGCCGCTTTGCCCAGGGCAATGCCGCGCCGATGACGAGCGAGCAGCAGATCGCGCTTGGACTTCGCTTCGTCGAGCTTTTGTTCGAGTTTCACGAGCGCCCCCTTTAGCGTTTCGACCTGTGCGTTCTGATCGTCCACTTGTTCGCGGTAGCTTTCCGCCAGCCGCTGCGAGGTCTGGAAGCGGTCGAGCGCGGCGCGGGCCAAATCATCCTTGCTCTTGTCCACGGCAGTCTCTGCCTTGCGCATCCAGTCCTTCCCGGAGTCCTCGTTTTCGCGCCACTTTTTTTCCAGCATGTGCTGGTCGGCGATGGAAACCGCCACCTGGGTTTTGACCTG
>Ga0137409_10006432_pt1 | contig 12210 bp, 5 predicted proteins | sample CZODoug1_16funga_FD_122059 | JGI IMG/M metagenome (GOLD analysis project Ga0137409, IMG submission 122059) | Vadose zone soil fungal communities from Angelo Coast Range Reserve, California, USA - CZODoug1_16fungal (Hybrid Assembly) | ecosystem: Environmental > Terrestrial > Soil > Vadose zone... | reverse complement strand
GTCGGTGCGCGAGTAGTTCAGCCCCAGCAGTTTTCGCCGCAACCGTTCGATGAGCATCCGCGAAACGTTGCCGCCGCCGTTGGCGCGCACATCGACGATCAAACCTTCCTTAGCGAGCTGCGGGTAGTACCACTTGATAAACTCGCGAATGCCATTGGCGCCCATGTCGGGAATGTGAATGTAGCCGACGCGCCCGCCGGTCGCTTGTTCCACCTTGTGGCGGTTATGGTCCACCCAGTCCAGATAGACAAGCTTCTCCTCGTCCGCGATGGGACGATAAGAAACGATGCGCGCGCCATCAAACGACGGCCGGGTGTTAACTGTAAGACTGACCGGATTGTCCGCTTTGTTTCGCAGCAGGCGATAGATGTCGTCGGTGGCTTTCAACTCCTCGCCGTCGATTGCCAACACATAGTCGCCGACTTTTATGTTGACGCCGATCTCAGTGAGCGGCGAGCGATAAAGCTCTTCCTCGTTTTCACCCTGGAAGATTTTCGCAATGCGATATCGTCCCGACTGCTTGTCGACTTCAAAACGCGCGCCCGGTAAACCACTGCGCGGCCGTGGCGGAATTGTAAAGTCGCCGCCTTCGACGTAAGCGTGTTGGATAGTCAACTCCGAAATCATTTCGCTGATGACGTAGTTGAGATCAGAACGATGGGCCACATACTGCAATAACGGCTTGTACTGTTCGCGCAGAGCAACCCAGTCGTAGCCATGCATGTTCGGCACGTAGAACCAGTCGCGATAACGCCGCCAAACTTCATTGAAGATTTGGTTCCATTCTTCCACCGGGATCCGATCAACAAATAGCCCGGCGGTGGAGACAGGCTTTTTCGTTTTGTCTCCCTGCGGCGTGGCGTCGTAAAGGTTGTAGGTCGGACCCTGGGCCACCAGCACCTTCGAGCCGTCGTCGGAGAGCGTATAACCGCGAATGTCTTCGGCGATCGTCGACTCCTTGCGATCCTTGAAGGAAAAAATCTTCAGGACGGTAGGACGATCTCCCGCGCGTCCGTAATAAAAAGCTGAGCCAACCGCATAGAGCAGATGGCCGGCCTTCGCCGACAGGCCGCCGTAGTTATCAGCGCCCACGGGAACGCGCGCGGCGCGGCCGACGATACCGTCAAAGTCGATGGTCAACGGCGCCGGAGGTTTGGGCGTAGCGTCAGACTTCGGCTCGCCGGTCTGCGGCGCAGCGGCGGGCGGCGCGGGCTTCTCAGCTTCAGGCGTGGGCGCAGGCTCTTTTGCCGGTTCTTTTAATTCCTTATTGATGTCCTTCGCCGGCGGTTTCGGCTCTTCACCCGCCGGCACGCCCTTCGGTACAGGCGGCTTCGGCGTCTCATCAAGTTTGGTGATCGTTACTTCGTCGCTCTCGGGCGGAAAGGGATGCTTGACGTCTTTGCGCAACGCTGCAGCATAGATGTAAGCCGTGCGATTCGTTGCGTAGTTAAATTCGATTTGAGAAATCTGTGGTTGAAACTCGCGATCGGCGAGAAAGTAGAGATAGTTCCCCTGCGGATCCCAGGCCGGATTGTAGGCATTGAACATTTCGTCCGTTACCTTGCGCAGCTTGCCGTCGGTCGCGCTCCAGACAAACACGGCGGAGAAGCGATTTGGATTTTCGTCGTAACTGAAAGCCAGATAATTTCCGCGCGGCGACCAGGTGTAATCGCGAACCTGGCCGTGCGGCGCGTCGGCAATTTCCGTAAGCTTGCGATCTGCCAGCGTGACGACATAAACCTTGCCGTCCTTATCCGAAAACGCGATGCGCTTGCCGTCAGGCGACCACTCGGGTTGATAACGCATAGCGCTCCCAGCACCCCACGCGGGCTGCCCGCGTGGGGACCCCGCCCCGCCGCGGGTGATCTGCTCGGCGGGCTTCAAGCCATCCTGCGCGATGATGTACAACTCCTCTTCGCCACTAGCGTCGGAGATGTAAGCGATGCGGCTGCCATCCGGCGACCAGGCCGGCCACTTGTCATGCGCGCCGGAAGAGTGCGTCAGGTTGCGCGTCGGACCTTTTTCGATTGGCGCCGTGAAGATGTCGCCGCGCGCGGCAAAAAGCGCCCGTTCGCCTTTGGGGCTCAATCCCACCGACTCAATATTACTTGCCGCTGAGACGCGGCTGGGACGGCTGGCCAGTCCTTCGTTAGGAACTGAGATCGAAATCGGAGTGCTGCGGCGATCCCGCGCATCGAGCACCTGCAGTTCGCCGTTGAGTTCATAAACAATCCGTCCTTCGTTGTCCGAGCTGGGCCAGCGCACGTCCCAGGTTTTGTTGTTGGTTATCTGGGTGGTCTTGCCGCTGGCGATGTCATAGGCATAAAGATTGAAGTGGCCGTCGCGATCGGAGTTGTAATAGATAGTATTGCCAATCCACATTGGATCGCGCGTGGCTCGTGGTCCTTCAGTGATTCTTTTGGTTGCGTAAGTTTTCAGATCGAATGTGTACAGGACATTTGCTTCGCCGCCGCCGTAGCGTTTCTCGGATCGGAAATCGCGCGACTGCGGCGAGTAAACCATCTGCGAGGCGTCGGGTGAGAAATCGCCTGAGCCCGCTTCCGGCATCGGCAGCGCTTCGGCTGGACCGCCATCGATCGAAACGGAATATAGCCGCGCTATGGGCAACGCCCAGGAATCGCGTTGCGAACGGAAAATAATTCGCTTGCCATCCGGGCTCCAGCCGTAAACCTGATTGTCCCAGCCCCAGCGCGGCGCCAATGGACCCTTGGCCGGGTAGAAAGTCAGTTGCCTTGGCACGCCGCCGCCGGAAGGAACAACATAAACCTGCTCGTCGCCGTCATACTGTCCGGTGAAAGCGATCCACTTACCATCAGGCGAAAACCTGCCAAAGACTTCGATCCCCGGATGCGACGTAAGACGAATTGCCGAGCCGCCGGATGCGGGCGCGGTCCACAAGTCGCCGCCGTAAGTGAAGACCACTCGATCGCCGCTGATGTCAGGAAAACGAAGCAGCTTCGTTTGCGCCTGAGCACTGGTTAGCGTGCACAAAATTATGGCGGCGAAGATGGCTGAGCTGAAAATGTGATTACGCAAGCTTCGATTGAGTCTGCCTGGATTAAGCAAGGTCGGGTTCCTCCTGAGCACAGAACTATTCACGGATTATGATTTGAGTTGTTCACATCCCGGGGGTACTGGGGAATTTCCGCGGGGAGCAGAAACAACTGGCCTGATTGCGTGTTGCTGACGGAAGGCGAAAGCTTAGCGTAGAAAGACGATACAGTAAACTCTCACGCGCTGGTTTGTTACGCACATTCCTCGCGGTGGGTTTCAGGGTGCAGGGCGTTTGCAGAAGCCCGACCATCAGGGAGGGCTCCGCTTGATTCTTTAACTTGCGTCGGAAGAGCCAAGCCCTCCCTGATGGTCGGGCTTCCGCAAACCGCGCGCGGTTTTGTGTTACTTCCTTGGCAGCTTCTTCAGGTTGGCATTCGCATTTGCGGTGTTGCTATTCGTATTAGGCGCGACCTTCAGCAGGTTTTTTACGCCTTTCACGCCTTCAACCGCCTTCGCGATCTTCTCAGCCTTAGCCTTCTGTTCGGCGGTGGCAACTGTTCCGCTAAGCGTGACGATTCCGTTCTCAACGTCAACATTAATTGTCGAGTCTCTCAGATCGTCAGCGGCCGCCAAATCAAATCGCGTCTTCGTCCAAAGCCAACCGTCGTCGAGTCCGGTGCCGATCTTTCGGCCTAAGTTCTTTGCCTCCTGGACGTAACTCTGCTTGTTCTTTTCATACTCGGCGCGCGTTGGCGCTCGTTTTGTATTGGCGTTAGCGTTGCTGTTCGCCGTCGCCACAGTTGCATTTGTGTTCGTGTTGGCGTTGGCACGGTTGTTCGTATTCTCGTTAGCTGTTTGACTGCATCCCGACAGAGAGAGCGCCAGCGCCGCTGTCGTCATGATTCCTGCGAGTTTGAATTTCATCTTGGTGGAGACCTCCTGTTAGACGCAGTTCTGAAAACATACGTCCGCATCAAAATCCGCCAGTGGACCAAATGGCCCTCGCTGGAGGCTGTCAGTTTTTTGGGGGTCCTATTGAACTCTGCGAGTCAGAAACACGAGCGGTTAATTAACGAAGCAACTGCTGGGCCAGCGAGGGAAGAGGGGAAAGGGGAACAGGGGAAAGGGTAAAGGGAAAGGGTAAGGGATAGCGGATAATCAAAAACCATCAAGAGGTTCGGGAGTTGAAATCGGATCACTGTCGCAATTAGAAATCGGATTACCCTTTACCCTTTACCCCTTTCCCTGTTCCCCCCGTTGGTCCTACCATTTCACCGTGCCTTCTTTCGACGTGTCGATCTCGGCCTGTTCCGCCATGGGGAGCGCTTCGTCGAACAGAAAGCCCTTGATGTTGTCGAAGAGAAAATTTTGCGCGTCCGGGTTGGTGAGATCCAGGCCGTAGTGATTGATGATTTGCGTCTGCTTCTGGAGCCAGCCGGCCCAGCAAGGCTGACATATCTCAGCGGCGATTCTCTGTCCGAGTTCATTTGGGAAAGGCGCAAAGCCAATCGCCGGTCGCTTTTCGCCGCAGTGTTTGCACTTAATGTTTTCCGCCATTCTTAAATCTCCTTACCTCAAGTTTCGGGTTTCGGGTTTCGAGTTTCAAGTTAAAACCACCATTCAAATTCCATATCACACCTATCAACGGTGCACCGCCTTAACTTCGAAATCCGAAACTCGAAACCCGGAACTCGAAACTCGAAACTATTTCTGCGCTTCGCCAATTGCCTTGATGACCTCATCGTCCTTTGGTCGAAACAAGCCCAGAGGCCGCACGTCGCGATAGCGAATTATTCCGTTCGCATCGATCACGAAAACTGAACGCGCCACTTTCCCCGGGATCAGCGAACGCGCCCCGTAAAGATTGGCGACCGCGCCTGATTCATCCGACAACAAACGCAGCGGCAACTCATGATGCTCAGCAAAATTCTTGTGCGATTCGACTGAGTCAGTGGAGATACCCACAACCTCAGCGCCCGTCGACGAGTAGTCTTCCCAACGATCTCTGACGGAGCACATCTGGCGCGTGCAAATCGGCGTTTCGTCCCCAGGATAGAACAGCAGGACAACAACCTTGCCGCGGTTATCCTCCAAGGTCCACCTTTCGCCGTTGCCATCGTTGAGACTGAAGTCAGGCGCCGGCGCGCCAACCTGGGGAGCATCTGGTTTAGTCATAGTCTACCTATCAAAGATTAGTTAGCCACAGATTAACGCAGATCGCACGGATAAGAACAAACCTGAAACAACGAATTGACAAATCCGCCCAGGTTGAATTCAGGACCGGTCGCTACGGCTCCCGGTTCTGTCAGATTTGCATCGATCCCTGTTCATCTGCCGCTCTTAACGTCCTGCTTCGAACGCTTTGAACGAATCTACCTCGACCCCGGCGCGCCGCAACTCGCGAACGTGTTCACGCCCGGCCGGACAGATGCCAAGAAAACTGCACCTGCGGCAATGTGCCGCCGTGCGGACCGGAAAATCCGCGGGCTCTCCGGCAGAAACGATCGCCAGCATGGCCGCGTCGATTGCGCGCCTGCAAGCGTCGGGGGAAAGCAGATCAGCGTCCAGATGAGATTCAACGTTGGGATCAAGGAAATGAAGCGTCGAAACAATCGACGAGCGCGTGGCCGTGAGCGAAGGTATAAGCTCGCTGACAGCGAGTGCATAAGCCTGCATCTGAAGCTGATAATCAGAAGCCGCGATGCGCACTCGATCGTCCAAGTTAATCGGAGCTACTTCTTTGGCTCCCGCGATCGGAGCACTGAAGTCGAACGGCAACTGCTCAACCGCTTGCTGGGACGGCGGGCGTCTCGCCCGCCTTCCTGGGAATGCCACTTGGTCAGAGTTAACAGCTGCAATCGTCACTTGAGCGAACGCATCGCTTGATGCGGGCGAGACGCCCGCGGTCCCAGCAATGGCGGTCGACTCTCCTCTGCTCGGTCGCAGCCGATTAGTCTTGAAGTCAATAATCTCAACGTCAAAACCCTTGCCGCCCGCGGCCGGCGTGATCAGCAACTTATCAATGGCACCGCTGAGAATCCCCAGCGGCCGGCGCAAACGAAAACCCAACTCACTCCACAGACCAACTTGAAGACCCGGAGGAGACATTTTGGCAACTTCTGCCAGAAGGCCACCTGCTAACGTGGGTGGCTCTGACAAAGCCGCGCGCCCCCGCTCGACGCGCTCGAGTACCGCGCTCGACAAATAGTTTTGCGCCAGCGGCAACAGCTCCGCAATTGCTTCGTCAGCATTTATTTCCATCAACCGGTCGGCAAGCTCAGCCTGCCTGAGGCGCACCACGTCGGCAAAACTTCGTCGTAGTAATTCTTCCGCATCGTCGCTGCTCCTATACATTTCGCAGAAGCGGTGAATCACCGCGCCTTTGAGCGTCGCCGTCAAGTTGGCGGGCGGCTCAGGCGCCTCCGCATCGTTCCAAACAGCGAGCGCATCGGGCGCCGGCGCGTGCAACACGCGATCGAAATAATACTGACGCGGACAACGCTGGTAGTTGATCAACTGCGTAACGCTGAACCGGTGCACCGCGCGATCGCGTTCCGGCTCAATCGTATGCAGCAACGGGAAGGCTTCAGCGATCGACTCGGCGCCCTCCGCAATTTGCGCGGCAGGCGCTTCCTCGCGTGTTCGTGTTTGTTCCGCGACCTCGGCAGGTTCCTCGTCCGCGATATTCACCGTCAACTGAAACTGAACACCGCTCTTTGGATCGTCGACAAGATTCGTAATACCGGTCCGTGCTGGCAAGGGCAGTTCGAGCGACTGCCAAATCCAGTTCAACCACGTATCGCTTTTGAGTCCGAGCTTGTCGAGGTCTTTGGTCGTGCCGGAAAGGATCAAACGATCCTCGGCGCGCGTCGCCGCGACGTAGAGCAGGCGCATGCTTTCAAACTGTTCACGCAACGCGTGGCGCTGTTCGAAACGACTAAAGGTCAAACCCGCCACCAATTTGCCGCGACCGTCGGGCACCTTCAAAGTCAAACCGCGCTGCCGATCCAGCAGAAACCAATTTTCGAGTGGCTTCGCTGAGCGCTGCAGATCGGGAATGATCACCACCGGAAACTCCAGACCCTTTGCCTGGTGAATAGTCATCAGACGCACGGCGTTGGTCGCTTCGTCGATCTGGCCTTCACTTTCGCGGCTGCCAATCGCTTCAAATTCCTCGACGTAGCGGACAAAGTCGCGAATCAGGTGCGCGCCGGAACGTTCGAACCGCTCGGAGAGCGTGAACAGACGCTGCACGTTCGCCAGCCTTTGCGCGCCATCGAAGGATGCCGCGATGACGGTTTCAAACTCGGATCGTTCAACTGCAAACCGCAACAACTGCGAGAGTGCGTAATGATGCTGCCGCGCAATTAATCCCTTGATCATGTCGGCGGCACGATCGAGTAGACCATGTTCCTCATCGCTGATGAAGGCGATGTCGCGATGCCGTAGTAGCGCGAGGTAAAGTTTGCGCGTTTGCGAAAAGCGCCGTAGCGGATCGTCCGTATCGACTTCATCCCGCCAGGGCGCGCAACGCAATGCCAGCAAAGCGTTATCAGAAATGCCGCACAACGGCGAACGCAACACGGCCGCCAGCGCCAACTCGTCGGTCTTGTTATCGAGAAACCGCAGCAACTGAATCAGATCGGTTATCTCTTCGCGTTCATAAAATCCGCGGCCCAGCACCGTTTGATACGGAATATTCGCACGACGAAAAACTGATTCGTACGTCTGCACATGAGTCATCGCACGGAACAACAACGCGATGTCGCTATACTTGACGCCTTCCCTGGGACCGCGGGCGTCTCGCCCGCTTTCGCGGGATACCACAGCCCTCGGCTTGTCAGGTTCAATCATGCCTTGCGTGAACGCGTTGCTTGAGGCGGGCGGGACGCCCGCGGTCCCAGTATTGGCCGGCCCAGGAGCGATAAGCGAGATAATTCGCTGGGCAAGTTGTTCGGCATCAAGCTCGCGCGAAGTTTGTTCCGCTTTGGGATCGTCTTCGTTTCCCGAAGCTTCCGTCGTGATCATCAATTCCACCAGCGGGCCGCCGTCGCGCAGTTCGCGCTTCGCATCGCTCGGTTCGTGCTCGACATAGCCCAGCTCTTCGCGTTCCCGCTCACCAACTTCATTCGGCTGGAACAAACGCTCGAACAGGTAGTTGAAAAAATTAATCAGCGGCGGTTGGCTGCGAAAATTCAGGAGCAGCGGTTTCGACTCGCCGCCGGCGGCCAGCAGTGTGTCAGTCATCTCGCCGAACACAGCGACGTCCGCGCCGCGAAAGCCGTAGATCGATTGCTTGCGATCGCCAACAATAAACAGATTGGCCCCGCGTACCAGCGCCAGTCTGCTCAGCAGATCGCGCTGCAAGCTGTTGGTGTCCTGAAATTCGTCGATGAGAAAGAATTGATAACGCTCAGTGACGCGACCAATCACTTCCGGCAATTGCAAAAGTTTCAAGGCGCGCACTTGCAGATCGTCGAAGTCGAGGACTGAGAGCCGTTGCTTTTCACTATCCAGACGGCGATCGACGTCGCGCAGGACCTGGAGCAACGCCAGCGAGTAATCTTTGGCGAGCAGATCAAAACCTATCGTAGGCACGCGGCCACGCAGTCGTTCACTGGTTGACGAATCAATTCCCCAAAGCGATTCGTCCAACCGCTCGATCACCGGATGACTACCTTTTTTCGGCCGTGCTTCCCAAAAATCTTCGATCGCCTGACAATAGATCCCAATGCTCTTCTCAGTGGGCGGTTGCTCGAGGATTGCGCGCAGTCGCGGCCACTCGAGCGCGGCCCTGTCTCGCTTTTCAGCCGCCCCTTTGGACAGCTTGCCCGCGGAGAACAGAACCGACATGTGCGCGTCAAGTTCCTTCAGGGCCGCAAAATAATCCGCTTCCGAAGAGTGATTCGTGCTGGTCAGTTTTTCAATAGCTGCCGGCGACAAACCTTCGCCGCGATACTTGCGATGAAGTTCCACCAGCGCAGTCGCCAGCGCCGCGCGGCTGGTGCCCTGAGCTAACTGGATTATCTTTTCGTTCTCATGATGAATGGCGTCGGCCAGCGATTCTTCGACCACCGCTTCGAGCAGCATTGCGGCCTGATGCTCGTCGAGCAGCATGAATTGCGGATCAATATTGGCTTCGACGGGAAATTCGTGCAGCAGACGCGAACAGAAACCGTGGATCGTCGTGATGACCGCGCCTTCGAGGGCCCGCTTGTGACGCAGCCAGGTTTGCCGTTCACTACCGGAAGTTTCGCTTAACAGCGCGTCGATCTTCCGGCGCACTCGCTGGCGCATTTCGTTCGCGGCGCGATTCGTAAAGGTGATGGCGACGATGTTGTCAACGGAAACTTTCTTTGTCCGCAGGATCTCCAGATAGCGTTCGACCAGAACGAAGGTCTTGCCTGAGCCCGGGCCGGCAGTAACAGAGAGATGACAGTCAAGCGTGTGCGCCGCCGCGGCTTGCTCAGGTTTTAGCTGGCGAGGTTTTGGATTTGAAGGTTCTCGCTTCATACCGAGAGTTGGATTCAATGAAAGGTCTACCTTTGCCTAACAGAAGTTCAGAGTCAAGCACTCGCCAAGCCTGCGAAGCAGGCGGCAGAGTTTAGCCCAGGGTGGAGCGAGCAAAGCGAGCGGAACCCTGGGTTTGGACACAAACAAACTTTAAAGCCCGCTTTAGCGGGCGACAGAATGGGTTGTCCTCTGTCGCCCGCTAAAGCGGGCTTGAATGTCCCGTATGGACGGTACCCAGGGCTGCGCTTCGCTCCACTTCGTTCCGCTATGCTTGCCCTGGGCTAAATTCTGCCGCCTGCTTCGCAGGCTCGTTGAAAGCTCAATTCAAGCGTGAAGGAGTCCAACAGCATGTTCAGATCTCTCCGAGCGTCTCAATGCCTTAGCCTTTTCTCAATCATCTTGCTTTTTGTTTTTCTTGCACCTCCAGTTAGCGGCCAGCGACGTCAATCATCATCCCCACCCGACGCAAATCAAAACCGGCCCGACCCACTAAGAGTTTTGCAGTGGCGCTCAATTGGACCGTTTCGCGGCGGACGTTCGACTGCGGTCACGGGTGTCGCGTCCCAGCCGATGGTCTTCTACTTCGGCGGGACAGGTGGAGGCGTTTGGAAGACGAGCGACGGCGGCATCAACTGGGAACCAATCACGGATGGCTCGGTTTTTGGTACTGGCTCAGTTGGCGCAATTGGTTTGTCGGATTCCGATGCGAACACGATCTATGTGGGTATGGGCGAGTCGCCGATTCGCGGTAACGTCTCGCACGGTGACGGCGTTTACAAATCGACTGATGGCGGGAAGACCTGGAAGCACACGGGGCTGGAAGACACGCGCCAGATTTCGCGCATTCGCGTGCATCCGAAAAATCCGGACATCGTTTATGTCGCGGCGCAGGGACACGTGTGGGGACCAAATCAACAGCGCGGGGTTTTTCGTTCCAAAGACGGCGGCAAGACCTGGGAGAAAGTCCTCTTTCGCAGCGACAAAGCCGGCGCTTGCGATTTGATCATCGATCCGACCAACCCGAACGTTTTGTACGCGGGGTTCTGGGAAGTCTATCGCAAGCCCTGGACGATGGAGAGCGGAGGCGCGGGCAGCGGCATCTTCAAGTCAACTGACGGGGGCGACACCTGGACGGAAATTACGCGCAACCAGGGATTGCCGAAAGGCACGATTGGAATTGTCGGCATCACCGTGTCGCCCGCGAATTCGGATCGCTTGTGGGCGATTGTCGAAGCGGAAGACGGCGGCGTGTTTCGCTCGGACAACGGCGGCCGGACGTGGACAAAGACGAACGAGCAGCGCAATCTGCGCCAGCGCGCCTGGTACTACTCGCGCATCTACGCCGATCCGAAAAATGCCGAGACGGTTTACGTGCTCAACACCGGGTTTTATCGATCGAACGACGGCGGCCGCACCTTTACCGGCATAGGAGTGCCGCACGGCGACAATCACGATCTATGGATCGCGCCCGACGACCCGAACCGCATGATCGAGAGCAATGACGGCGGCGCGAACGTTTCGTACAACGGAGGCCGGAGTTGGAGCGAACAGGATCAGCCCACCGCGCAGTTTTATCGCGTCGCGGTCGACAATGATTTTCCGTATCACATCTATGGCGCGCAGCAGGATAACTCGACCGTGCGCATCGCCAGCCGTACGACCGGCGGCAGCATCACTCGCGAAGATTGGTTCGATGTCGGCGGCGGCGAGTCGGGCTGGATCGCGCCCTCGCCGAAGGATTCTGAAATCATCTTTGCCGGATCTTACGACGGCTTGATCACGCGCTACGACCATCACACCGATCAGTTGCGCGACGTCAATCCTTATCCAAACAATCCGATGGGCTCAGGCGCCGTTGATATCAAGTATCGCTTTCAATGGAACTTTCCGATCGTGTTCTCTCCGCACGATGCGAATACGCTCTACTGTGGCGCGAACGTGCTTTTCAAATCGACGAATGAAGGTCAGAGTTGGGAAGTAATCAGTCCTGACCTGACGCGGAACGACAAATCAAAGCAGGCATCATCTGGCGGCCCGATTACCAAGGACAACACCAGCATCGAGTATTACGACACGATCTTCACCGTGATGGAATCCCCGGTGGCCGCGGGCACGATCTGGAGCGGTTCGGATGATGGCCTCGTTTCTGTCACGCGTGACGGCGGCAAGAATTGGTCGAACGTCACGCCGTCGAAAGACTTGATGCCCGAGTGGATTCAGATCAACTCACTCGATGCCGGCGCCTTCGATGCGGGCACGGCGTACGTGGCGGCGACGATGTACAAGTTTGATGACTACAAACCGTATCTCTACAAAACGAGCGATTACGGCAAGACCTGGAAGAAGATCACCACAGGCATTCCTGATGGCGCCTTCACCCGCGTGATCCGCGAAGATCCAAACAAGCGCGGCCTGCTTTATGCCGGCACTGAAACCGGCATTTACGTTTCGTTCGACGATGGCGCGAATTGGCAATCGATGCAGTTCGATCTCCCGGTTACTCCCATTACCGATCTCGTGATCCAGAAACGCGAAAAAGAATTGGTCGCGGCCACCCAGGGCCGTTCGTTCTGGATTTTTGACGATCTGCCGGTGCTGCATCAGTTGATGGATGCGGGCGGATTCACAGCGGCGAGCGATTCGCGCCTTTTCAAGCCGAAGGAAGCCTTTCGCATGCCGGGC
>Ga0137409_10006431_pt1 | contig 12210 bp, 9 predicted proteins | sample CZODoug1_16funga_FD_122059 | JGI IMG/M metagenome (GOLD analysis project Ga0137409, IMG submission 122059) | Vadose zone soil fungal communities from Angelo Coast Range Reserve, California, USA - CZODoug1_16fungal (Hybrid Assembly) | ecosystem: Environmental > Terrestrial > Soil > Vadose zone... | reverse complement strand
TCGATCAACATGTCCAGCATCTTCGTCCTCGACCAGGACAAGGCCATCGACTTCTACGTCAAGACGCTCGGGATGGAGCTGACCAACGACATGGACCTCGGTTTCATGCGCTGGGTGACCGTCGGCGTGCCGGGTCAGCCGGGACGCAATGTCCTGCTCGAGCTGCCGGGTCCGCCGGGGATGGACGAGAAGTCGGCCGGCCAGGTCCGCGAGCTCGTCACGAAGGGCGCGACCGGGTTCGCCTTGGGACTCACGACGGACGACTGCAAGAAGACGTACGCGACCCTCAAGGCGCGCGGCGTCGAGATCACGTCGGAACCGGAGGAGCACTTCTACGGCACCGACTTCGGACTGCGCGACCCGTTCGGCAATAACATTCGCGTCGTGCAGCTGGCGGTTGGCGACAACGGTCTGCCCAAGACACTCGACGCGCCGAAAGCCAGGACGGCAAAGGCATAGAGCGATGAAATTTCGGGGCAAGATCCTGCAAGCCGGCAAGACCGCGACGGGGATCGAAGTTCCGGCGAAGGTGGTGGCCGCTCTCGGTTCGAGCAAGCGGCCACCGGTCCGCGCCACCATCAACGGCTACACCTACCGCTCCACCGTGGCGGTGATGGGCAGCACGTTCATGCTCGGCATCAGCGAAGAGGTCCGCAATGGCGCGGGCGTGAAGGGCGGCGACGTCATCGACATCGACCTCGAGCTGGACGACAAGCCCAGGGACGTGGAGCTGCCCGCCGACTTCGCGGCGGCGCTCGGCCGCAACGCCAAGGCCAAGAAATTCTTCGAAGGCCTGTCCTACAGCAAGAAGAACGTCCTGGTCAGGGCCCTCGACGTCAAGAATGCCGAGGTGCGCAAGGAGCGCATCGCCAAGACGGTCGACCAGCTTAAAGCGGAGCGGGCCTAACGGTATGAGGGAAAACCCGGATGGTTCTCCCTCATCGCACGTGCGGCTGCGCCGCAGGTGCTGCTCACCATTCCGGTATATCGTTCGGACTCAATTAAGAGTCTGAAGCCTGGCCACGATTGGGAGGGCTGAGGACAAAGTTGCGGCTGGGTGGAACCCAGCCGCCCAGGCCGCGCTAGTCGTGACCGTGCCGGGCCGCGAGGTCGGCGCGCAAGCGCTGGCCCATCGCGGTCAGGACTTTTACGAGCAGCCCGTCGCTCGCCTTGATCGCGTCGCGGAACTGGGCGTGGCTCATCACCAAAAGCTTGGCGGGGGTCGAGGTCGTGACCGTTGCCGTGGCGGGCCCGCGGTCCAGCATTCCGATCTCCCCGAAAAAGTCTCCCGCCTTCAGCGTGCGCCGCGGCTGCCCGTCGACCTCCACGTGCGCCTCACCGTCGAGCAGCACATAAAACGTTTCGCCAGGGCTTCCCTGCGTCGTGAGCTTTTCGCCCGCCTTGACATCGACCTCGTCCGTCCGGCTGGCGACGAACTCGAGCTCCTTCCTGGAGAGCTGCGAGAAGAGGGGGACCCGGCTCAGGTGCTGCGTTTTGGAATCGGCCATGGGGTGCAGCATATTGTGCTTCAGTGGCGATGGTTTGCTCGGTCTGCGGTCGTCCCCTCCCGGACGGGGCTCGCTTCTGCCCGAACTGCGGGGCCTCGGTCGGGCCTCTGGTCGGGACCGAGGAGCGGAAGCTGGTCACGGTCCTGTTCGCCGACATCGTCGACTCGACCGGCCTGGGCGGCCGGCTAGACCCCGAGCGCTCTCGCGAGGTCCTGGGGCAGTTTTTCGGCGCCGCGGCGGACGAGCTGCTGGCTCTCCGCGGCCGGCCGGAGAAGTTCATCGGCGACGCCGTCATGGCCGTCTTCGGGCTGCCCAACGTGCACGAGGACGACGCCCTGCGGGCTGTCCGCGCCGCGCTGGCCATCCGCTCTCGGACCCGCCGGCTGGGAGAGGCGGCCGGGCTGACGGTGCCGCTGGAGGTGCGGATCGGGATCGAGTCCGGGGAGGCGGCGATGGGCAGAAACCCGAGCGGCCAGGTGCTGGTGACGGGGCCCCTCGTGAACGCGGCCGCCCGGCTTCAGACCGCCGCCGAGCCCAGCCAGATCCTGGTCGGGCGCACGACCCACGCCCTGACGACCAACAGCGTGTCCTACGGCAGGCGCCGGCGGATCAGGGCCAAGGGCTTCAACACCGCCCTCGACGCATACCCGGTCGAAGGGCTGTCGACCCGATCGGCGCGGCGCACCATCCCCTTCGTCGGGCGCACCAACGAGCAGGCGATCCTGGACCAGAGCCTCGGCCTGGCGAACTCGTCCGGCCGCCCGGTGCTCGTCACAGTCGTCGGCGAGCCCGGCATCGGCAAATCACGCCTGGCCGACGAGCTCGCCGCCGGCGTGGGCGCGCTGGTGGCCGTTCTGAGGGGCCAGGCCCGCTCGTACACGGACACCGCCACCTTCTCCCCGGCGGCCGCAATCATCGGGGACCTGGCGGGCATCGAGGCGAGCGACCCGCCGGACAAAGTTCGCGGCCTGCTGCGCCAGATGGTGGAACGATGGAGCGACCCGGCGGAGGTCGACCGGACGGTGCAGCGGCTTGCGCTGCTGTTCGGCCTGGCCGAGCGCGGCGACGAGGCCGCGTTCGTCCCTGAGGTCCAGGCGGGCTTCATCGCGGTCATCGACGGGATGGCTCGCGACCACCCGGTGCTGATCGTGTTCGAGGACGCGCACAGCCTTCAGCCCCCGATGCTGGACCTCATCGAGCGGCTGGCCGTGCCCGGCCGGCGCGGGCCTCGCCGCGCGTTGATTCTCGTGCTGGCGCGGAACGAGCTGCTGGAGACAAGGCCGAACTGGGGATCCACGAGCGGGAACGCCGTGCTGCTCCGGCTGGAGCCACTCTCGGCGGAGGACTCGATTCACCTGGTCCGCCATGCGGGCAGCGGTCACATCGCGGACGCAGAGGCGGTGGAGATCGCCGCCCGGGCGGGTGGAAATCCCTTTTTCATCATCGAGACGACCGGGATGCTGATGCCGAACGGCGATGGCCCGACCCCCGGCGCGCGCACGCCGATCCCGCCGACCGTGCAGGCGGTGATCAGCTCCCGCCTCGACGCGCTGCCGGCGAGGCAGCGCGAGCTGGCCCGACGGGCATCGGTGTTCATGTACGGCTTCGACATGGAGGAGCTGGCGGTGGTCGACAAGGCTGGGACCATCGAAGACCTGCAGCAGCTCGAGGACGCCGAGGTCGTCGTGCGCGACAGCAAGGCGTCGATGGGGCCCACCTGGCGGATGCGGCACGCGACGCTCAAGGATGTCGCGTACGCGAGCCTGCCGAAGCGCGAGCGGCTCCGGCTTCACACGCTGATCGCCGAATTCCTGGTGGCCAAGAGCCACCGCTCGCTCGCCGCCGACCATTACGAGCTCGCCGCGATCGCTTCGCTCGACCTCGACCCGAACGATCGAGTCCCGCCGGACCTTGCGGCCGACGCGCTCCTGCTCGCGGGCGACCGCGCTCGCCGGCGCATGGAGGTGCGGTCGGCGGTCGACCGCTACGATCGCGCGCTCATCATGGCCGGGCCCGAGAAAGGCTGGGGGAAGCGCGAGGCGCGCGTACTCGCGGGACTGGGCGAGGCGCGCTACTGGCTCGGCGAATATCGCGTGGCGACCGAGACCCTGACGCGCGCCGTCACGCTGGCCGAAGCCCACGACGATCCGTTCGCGCTGGCTTTAGCGTTGCGCTTTTTGGGCGACATCGCGATCAACTACGAGGCCGACGTCGACAAGGCTGAGAAGCTGCTGAATCGTTCTCTCGAGGCCGCCGAGAAGCTGGGCGATTCCATGGCCATCGTGAGGACGCTGCTGTTCGCCGGCTGGGTGCCGTGGACGCGGCAGCGATTCGAGGAGTCGGAGGCGATCTGGCGGCGGGCTCTCGCGATGGTTGACCCGAAGGATCACTGGGCGCGGGTCCGGGCGCTCACCGCGCTGTCGATCAACCGGACGGAGATGCACGACCCCGAGGGGGCGCTGAAGCTGATCGATGAGGCGAGCGCGCTGGCGGAGGAGACGGGGGACCAGTTCAGCCTGGCCAACACCTCAGTGCAGAAAGGCCGGACCCTTGACGACCTGGGCCGGCACGACGAGTCGCTGCCCTGGTTCGATCGCGGCATCGCGATCTTTTCCGAGCTCGGCGCCCGCTGGGAGCTCGCCGACGCAAGGGCCGCTCGCGGCATCGCCAAGCGCAACCTGGGCCTGCTGGACGAGGCCGAGGAGGACCTGCGGTACGCGATCAGGATCGCCGAGGAGCTTGGCGACCGGCAGCTGCCGGGGTGGACGTGGCGGGCGCTCGCGAAGGTGGCGGAGCTGCGGGGGGACCAGGCGGCGGCGGAGGAGCACTGGCGGCGGTCGAGAGAAGCCGAGTCGCGGGGCCCGCACTAAATACCCCGCACAGGACTGTCGAATGCGGGTATGAAAATGCTGCGATGCCCGCATAGGACCGGTGAATGCGGGTTAACAGGGACCCGAGATCTGTGGCTAGGGGCGGATATTCTGGTTCAGGCGGAACACGTTGTCGGGGTCGTACTTCCGCTTGAGGCCGACCAAGCGGTCGTACTTCTCGTTTCCATAGACCGCTCGGACTGATGCGACGTCCGACTCCACTGCGTCGTTGACGTATTGCCCCACCGTCGTAAACGGCTTGAGCGCACCCATCGCATGCCGCGCCCAGGCCATGTGCGGCTGGTCGTGGGCTGGGTCATCCCACATCGCCTCGGCACTCAGCCACCAACCGGCCGTGCGCCCTGTGAAAGCCGATCCGTCATCCGATATGCGGCTGATCGCCCCTCCCATCGCCCAGAAGGAGAGGCTGCAATCGCCGCCCGCAGGAACGTCGGTGCCCTCGGCGGCGCAGGCGGCAAGCACTTGGTCAGTCAACTCGTTCACGAACCCGCTCTTCATGTAGAAGCGGTGACCCCACGACATCGCGTCGTCACCCATCCCCTGCACGGCCAGGTATGGCTTGCGCGCAAATGTGTCCGCGGACCAGTCCATGCCTGCGCGCAGCGGCTGAAGGTCGGGCTCGGCGTCGTCCTGCGATCCCGAGTGCATCGCGCCGACCACTATCACCGGCTTTCCGGCCAGTTGGGACGGAAACGGCGGATCCGTCGCGATCCCGAAGCTGAGGTTGATGAAGACGTGATCCGGGGCTGTCGCCAGGAACTCGCGCACCAACGCACCGACCTCGCGACTCCTTTCGATTGGAAGCGCAACCCATCCATGCATGACCGTTGGCTCTTGCGCATGCAGCTGCAGCTCAAACGAGGTGACCACGCCAAAGTTCGCGCCGGCGCCGCGGATGCCCCAGAACAGGTCTGCGTTCTCATCGTTGCTCGCGTGCAGCTGCCTGCCTTCGGCGGTCACAAGGTCGACGGACAGCAGGTTGTCGATGGTGAATCCATGCTTACGTTGGAGCCGACCCATGCCGCCCCCCAGGGTCAGGCCGGCGACGCCCGTGTGCCCGATCACGCCGACTGGGCAGACCAGCCCGACGGCCTGGGCTTGCTGGTCGAGCTGCGAGAGATGGGCGCCGCCCTGGACGCGAGCCACGCGCCGCAGGGGATCGACGGCGAGGTCGCGCATGCGCGATAGGTCGATAACGATGCCTCCGTCGCAAGTGGAAAAACCAGCCACGCTGTGGCCTCCTCCGCGCACGGAGATCTCAAGATCCTGTTCGCGCCCGAACTGCACTGCGGCGATCACGTCCTCGACGCCCTCGCATCGCGCGATCAGGGCGGGGCGCCGATCGGCCATTGCGTTCCACACGACTCGAGCCTGGTCGTACTCGGAATCGTCTGGTCCAATGAGCCGGCCTTTGAATCGATCTCGGAATCCCGCCACAGCGGGGGCTTTCATGTGCTTAAGCCCCTCTCCCCAACCCTCTCCCGGATGGGGAGAGGGAGTTTCCTTCCACTAATGCGGGGCTGAGAAGTCGCCGATCGCTGCTTGTGCCGCCGCCAGGCGGGCCACCGGCACGCGGAATGGGCTGCACGAGACGTAGTTCAAGCCCAGCTTGTGGCACAGGTGGATCGAGTCCGGGTCGCCGCCGTGCTCCCCGCAGATTCCCACCTCGAGGTTCTTCCGCGTCTTGCGACCTTCGGTGACCGCGATCGCCATCAGGCGGCCCACGCCGTTCTCGTCGATCGTCTCGAAGGGATTGCGCGGCAGGATCTTCCGCTCGAGGTACTTGACGATGAAGTGCCTCTCGGCGTCGTCGCGCGAGTAGCCGAAGGTCATCTGGGTCAGGTCGTTCGTCCCGAACGAGAAGAACTCGGCCTCGGTCGCGATCTCGCCCGCCGTCAGCGCGGCGCGCGGGATCTCGATCATGGTGCCGAACTTGTAGGGGACCTTGATCCCCTTCTCCTTCTGCACCTGCAGGGCCACCGGCTTCAGCTCCTGGTGCACCGCCCGCATCTCGGCCAGCGTGCCGGCGAGCGGGATCATGATCTCGGGGCGCGCATCAACCTTTTTCTTGCGCAGGTCCGCGGCCGCTTCCATGATCGCGCGCACCTGCATCCGCGTGATCTCGGGGAACAGGATCGAGAGGCGGACGCCGCGCAGGCCGAGCATCGGGTTGGCCTCGTGCAGCTCCTCGACGCGGGCCATCACCTTCTCGAGCCTCTTCAAGCGCGCGGCGTTCTTGCCGGTGACCCTGAGCTCGGTGGTCTCGCGGATGAGCTCTTCGAGACTGGGCAGAAACTCGTGCAGCGGCGGGTCGATGAGCCGGATGATCACCGGCAGGCCAGCCATGGCCTTGAAGATGCCTTCGAAATCTCCGCGCTGGATCGGCAGCAGCAGGTCGAGCTGCTTTTCGCGCTCCTCGGTCGTGGTGGCCATGATCATGGCCTGCACGATCGGCAACCTGTCCTGCTCCATGAACATGTGCTCGGTGCGGCACAGGCCCACGCCCTGCGCGCCGTTCTCGCGAGCCTTGATCGCGTCGCGCGGGTAGTCCGCGTTCGCCCACACCTGCAGGCGACGGAACTCGTCGGCCCACCTGAGGATCGCGCTCGCGGCGCGGTGCTTGTTGAGCGACTGGGCCTCGATCGTCGGCACGTTGCCGACGTACACCTCGCCGGTGGTGCCGTCGATGGTGATCTGCTCGCCTTCTTTGATCGTGGTGCCGTTCGCCGAGAACATTCGCTTGCGCACGTCGACGTCAATCGAGCTCGCGCCGACGACGCACGGCCGGCCCATTCCGCGCGCGACGAGCGCCGCGTGGCTGGCGGTGCCGCCAGTCTGCGTGAGGATGCCCTTCGCCTCGACCATGCCGTGCACGTCGTTGGGGTTGGTCTCGACGCGGACCAGGATCACGGCCTTGCCCGCCTTGCCCCACTCCACCGCGGTGTCGGCGTCGAAGACGGCCCCGCCGGACGCGGCGCCAGGTGACGCAGGCACTCCCTTCGCGATCGGCGATACCTTCGCGTTCGGGTCGACTCGCGGGAACAGAAGCTGCTCCAGCTGGCGCGGCTCGATGCGGGCGACGGCGTCTTTCTTGGTGATCAGGCGCTCGCCGACCATGTCCACGGCGATGTTCACCGCCGCCTCGCCCGTGCGTTTGGCCGAGCGCGTCTGCAGCATCCAGAGCCTGCCGCGCTCGATCGTGAACTCGAGGTCCTGCACGTCGCGGTAGTGCTTTTCGAGCTTGCGGGCGTAGCCTTCGAACTCCGCGTAAACCTTGGGCATGTGGCGCTTGAGCGCCTTGATCGGCTCGGTGTCGCGCACGCCCGCGACCACGTCCTCGCCCTGCGCGTTGGCCAGGTAGTCGCCGTACAGCTCCCTGGCGCCGGTGATCGGGTTGCGCGTGAAAGCGACCCCAGTGCCGGATGTCTTGCCCATGTTGCCGAACACCATCATCTGCACGTTGACAGCGGTGCCCAGGTCGTCCGGGATGCGCTCGATTCGCCTGTAGGTTTTAGCGCGGTCGGTGTTCCACGACTTGAACACCGCATCGATCGCCTCGCGCAGCTGGGCCACGGGGTCGGACGGAAACTCGCGCCTGGTCTCTTCCTTATATATGGCGAGGAAGCGTTCGATCAGCTTCCTGAGGTACGGCGCCGTGAGCTCCGGGTCGGTCTTGACCTTGGCCTCTTTCTTGATCTTCTGCAGCTCATGCTCGAACTTGTCGCCCTCGATGCCCTTCACAGTCTTGCCGAACATCTGGATGAAGCGGCGCCGCGAGTCGAGGGCGAAGCGATCGTTCCTGGTCAGGGCGGCGAGACCCTTGGCGGTGTCCTCGTTGAGGCCGAGGTTGAGGACCGTGTCCATCATTCCCGGCATCGAGAACTTGGCGCCGGAGCGGACGCTGACCAGGAGCGGGTCGTGCAGGTCTCCGAATTTCTTGCCGGCCTTCCTCTCCAGGGTCTTGAGCGCGGCAAGGACCTGGTCCCAGAGTCCTTCGGGGAACTTGGCGCCCCGCGCGTAGTACTCGCGACACGCTTCGGTGGTGAGGGTGAAGCCGGGCGGAACGGGCATGCCGGCTCGAGTCATCTCGGCGGCGCCGGCGCCCTTGCCTCCAAGGAGGTCGCGCATTTTGGCGGATCCCTCGGAGAAGTGATAAACCCACTTATGAGATTTCGGCATCGGTCGAAGCAATTTTGGCGCATGCCGGTGCGGCTACGCTTTGGCCTCGATGGACGACATGGGCGTGGCCACCGAGGACCAGGTGATTCTTGCGTGGCTTCAGGCCGAGATCGACTCGGTTTCGTTCCAGCAGTACCTCGCCGGCGAGCCGCCCGACCCGGCCTACCTGGCGAAGGCGCTGAAGGCCGCGCGAGCGCCGAAGCTGCGCGACGCCGAGCAGAACGAGCTGCGGCGCCGGATCATCACCAAGACGCACGGCTTCGGGCTGGGCATGCTGAGCTTTGAGGGCCTGGCCAACGACGTGAAGTGGCGCAAGGCGCATGTCTCGAGCGCCGAGGTCGGCGAGATGCTCTACGCGACGCGGCATCCCGCCTGGGCGGCGCTGGCGCCCGTGACGCGTAAGGTCGCGGAGGGCGCGTCCAACGTCGGGCACGTGTTCACAGGCGACGAGACGAACATGCTGGTCCTCGCGCTTGCGCTGCGGATCTGCGAATCCAATCCGCCGCCGCCGCTGCCGGAGATCATCTGCCTCAAGCACCCTGACGGCCGGCTGGTGATCCTGGAAGGACACACGCGCGCAACCGCGATCGCGCTCGAAGCGGGCCGATTCGCGCACGGGGTGCAGATCTACACCGGGGACTCGCCGAGCATCTCCAACTGGGCTTATCTCTAGGAGGTAGTCATGACGAGGGCGCGCAAGATCCGGCGCTATGGATGGATTCCCGACCAGCCCGACCAGCGGGACCACCTGTACGCCGCCCCGGCCCAGTTCCTCGCCGCGCTTCCGCCAAGCGCCGACCTGCGGCGCAGGTGTCCCGCCGTGTACAACCAGGGACTCCTCGGCAGCTGCACGGCGAATGCGATCGCCGGCGCGATCGAGTTCGATCGGCTCAAGCAGAGGCTCCCGGACTTCGTGCCCTCGCGTCTTTTCATCTACTACAACGAGCGCGTCATCGAAGGGACGGTGCGGTCCGACAGTGGCGCGATGATCCGGGACGGCATCAAGTCGGTGGCCAGTGATGGCGTTTGCCCCGAACCCGAATGGCCGTACGTGATCAAGAAGTTTGCGACCCGGCCGTCTGTCCGCGCGTACAAGGACGCGCTGCTCGACCGCGCGGTCTCGTACCAGAGCCTGGTCCAGGACATGAACCAGATGAAGGGCTGCCTCGCGTCGGGCTATCCGTTCATCTTCGGATTCACGGTGTATCAGAGCTTCGAGAGCCCGACGGTCGCGCGCACGGGTCATGCGCCGATGCCGGGCTGGAGCGAGCGGCCGGTCGGCGGGCACGCGGTGATGGCGGTCGGCTACGACGACGCCAACCAGTGGTTCCTGTGCCGCAACTCGTGGGGCGCCGCCTGGGGCATGAAGGGCTACTTCACCCTGCCGTACTCGTACCTGATCCAGCCCCGCCTCTCGAGCGACTTCTGGACGATCAGGCTGGTGGGGCGGTAGGGCGGGATCCCGCCACTCGCCTTGGAGCTAGTAGCGGATGTAGAGGACGTCGCTCTTGGCGATCGAGTACGCGTACTGGTCGCCGATCCGGAACAGCCAGTACCGCGTGTCGCTCTCCCTGATCAGCACGTAGTTCGCGTTACTGAACAGGCCGCTTGAGGGCACCGCGTTGGGAAGCACGGGACCGCTGGTGAAGATGCGCAGCGTCGACGTCTTGGTGGAGGCCTTCTGGCTAGCGTCCAGCGTGCCGGTTGCGATTGGGATCGAGATGAGCAGCAGCAGGGCGACCGCGCCGATGACCAGCCGCTGAGCCTGCGTGCGGCCCCATCCCAGGCGCAGGCCGAAAACGATGGCGGCGATGGCGATCGCGGCGGCGAGCTGGGCGGCGACCGAGCCGGGGGAGGCCCAGTGGTTGCCCAATGCGACCAGCGCGAGAAAGACCAGGTAGCCGAGGACCGCGATGGCCGCGGGTCGAAGCTTTCGGCTCGGCGCGCTCGCGGCGACGACGACGACGCTGAGGGGAAGGAGGATGGAGCGCAGCCCCTGGGCCAGCACCTCCGGGATGCTCAGGCCGAGGCCTTCCACCGGGACGCGGAAGAAGCCGAAGAAGCTCGCGAGGTAGGACCAGCCGGCGAAGACGTCCATGACGAGGAGGACGGCCGCGGCGATCAGCACCTCGCGGGTCCCCCACCGGAGCCCGGCGAGCAAGTCGGGAAGGGGGCTCGCCGGGTCGGTAGAAGCGAAGGCCTTGGGAGTAGTGGTGGGTTCGTTCGTGGTGGAAGAGGCCTTGCTCCGTGGGGGGTTGGCTAGTGACATCAGTCGCCGTCCTCGTCGCCGCCGGTTTTCTGGACGACGATGATGATCGTGCGGATCTCGACCAGGATCGTCTGGCACACGGTGATCAGGGTTCCGGAATGGCCGTCGTGACCGAGCGCGGTCACCGAAACGGTGGAGATGCGGATGAGGAACGTCTGCTGCGTCTCAGTCGTGATGACGGTGAGGTGCTCGAGCTCGTCCTCGTTGTCCTTGATCTCCTTGCGGAAGTTGAGCGTGGCGGTGTGGAACTCGCCCTTGCCCTTGTCCAATGCGGCTTTGGTCGCACCGGCCGAGAGCTTGGACTGCGACGCAAGCTGATCGATCTGCGAGGCGCAGCTCGACTCTTCGTTGTCGATCTTGACGACGACGGTGTCGCCGGCGGTCTTGACCTCGATGATCAGCCGCGCGCGCTCGTCCTCGTCATGGTGCCGGCTCGTGGATGCGACCGGGCCGGGGGTGATGGTGATCGTGTTGCCGTTGATCGCGACGATGAGAGTCGGCACAGCCGCCACGACCACGACGGTCGTAATGACCACGGCGACGATCTTCTCGGTGAGGAACGTGACGATGGTCGTGATCACGCAGGATCACCTCCCTTTGCCACTCCAACGGTGGTGGCCGCCCAAACCTTGCGTTTCTTCAGCTTTCGAGCCCTCGCAATTCCCCTAGGGTGAGGGGCGTGGCGAGGTCCAGCCTGTCCGCCGAGCTCGCGGACCTCATCTGCCGGCTGGTGGCGATCGAGTCCGTCAACCCTGCCCTCCTGTCGGCAGGCAGCGGTGAGGCGCCGATCGCTCGCTTCGTCGCCTCCTGGCTTGCCGGCGAAGGCTTCGAGGTCGAGGTGGTGGAGCCCGCTCCAGGCCGACCCAGCGTCGTCGGCGTGCTGCGAGGAAGCGGCGGCGGATCGAGCTTGATGCTGAACGCGCACATGGACACGGTCGCCGCAGGTGGAATGAACAGGGCGTTCGAGCCGGTGGTGGTCGCCGTCGAGGCGCTCGCTCCCGGCGTGGAGATCGTCCGGCCCGGCCTGTGCACGGTCTCCGCCCGCGGTCCGGCGCGCTACTTCGGCGGGGACGCGCCGGCCGCGGCGCGGCTGGCCGAGGAGGCCTCCGCGGCCGGCCCCGGCGACCGTTGCCGGGCCGGGGTCGCCGAGGGCGCCTTCGCCGCCGAACTCGCCGCCCGGGGCGGCACCGTCGTGCCGCCCGGCATCACCGCGCAGTTCCTCGCCCCGCAACCGCTCGACGTGCTCAACCGCCCCGAACTCGCCGACCTGCTGCGTCGACTGGGTCTGCGCACGCTGGGCGAGTTCGGCGCGTTGCCCGCCGCCGACGTGATCGCCCGGTTCGGCGCCGACGGAGCGCTGGCC
>Ga0137409_10006430_pt1 | contig 12214 bp, 14 predicted proteins | sample CZODoug1_16funga_FD_122059 | JGI IMG/M metagenome (GOLD analysis project Ga0137409, IMG submission 122059) | Vadose zone soil fungal communities from Angelo Coast Range Reserve, California, USA - CZODoug1_16fungal (Hybrid Assembly) | ecosystem: Environmental > Terrestrial > Soil > Vadose zone... | reverse complement strand
CGACACCGGGAAGCTGGTGAAGACGCCGCAATGGTCCTGGGTATAGGCCAGCACCGTGTTGGGGAAGAGGTTGTAGAGCACGACCGCATGGTCGCGGAGCTGCCAGGTCTCGCGCAGCTGGTTCTCGACCTCGAGGATCGACGGCTTGCAGACGGCGAAGCGGGAATGACGCTCGCGGCGTTCGTAGGCGGTGATGTTGTCGAGGAACAGCGGTGCCACGCTGGCACCGTGCAGGTAGCGGAAGTGATAGAGCTCGAGGAAGGTGTCGATCACCAGCTTCCAGTTCATGCGCGGACGGATCGGCGCGGAAGAATGCAGCTCCCAACCCTGCATGTCCCAGCCTGCCAGGTCGGACTTGAGCGCACCCAAATAGGGGTCGATGTCGAGGCTCGCGTCCTCGCTGTCCTCCAGCGCCGTCGGCACGACCCAGATCAGGCCGTACTTCTCGGCCACCTTGAGGCGGCGCAGGTTGTACTTGCTCCTGTCGAGGTCGCCGAAGGACGCGCCATCGGTGATGCCGACCAGCCGGCCGGTGAGGTCGTAGCTCCAGCCGTGATAGGCGCAGACGAAGCGCTCGGTATTGCCGCGACCCTCGGCGCAGACCATCGCGCCGCGGTGCGCACAGCGGTTCACCAGAACGCCGATTTCTTTTTCGGTTTTTCGAACTACAACCACGGGTTCACGACCCATTCGAGTCGTGAAGTAGTCGCCGGGCTTCCTGACCTGGCTCTCGTGTCCGAGCAGCAGCCAGGCGCGGCCGAAGACGCGCTCCATCTCCAGCTCGAATATTTCCGGATCGGCATACACCGAGCGGTGCACCCGGTCGGGCTGCACCAGCATCGCGAGACGGTCTCTGTCGAACGCGCCCATGGACGATATGGTAAAGGTATCGCCGTGAGCGTGATCGCCCTGCAGGCCTCCGGGATCAAGAAGAGCTACGCCAAGGACGGGCGGCCGCTCGAGATTCTCGACGTCGAGCGCTTCGCGGCGCGCGAAGGCGAGTTCATCACCATCATCGGCCCGAGCGGCTGCGGCAAGAGCACCTTCCTGCACATCATGGGCGGATTCATTCCAGCGGAAGCCGGCCGGATCGAGGTCTACGGGCACGAGGTCAATGGTCCCGGCCCCGACCGCGGCATGATGTTCCAGGAGTTTTCCCTCTTCCCGTGGAAGTCGGTCGCCGGCAACATCGCGTGGGGTCTCGAAGTACAAGGCCTCCCAAAACAGGCGATCGAAGAGACCGTAGGGCGATATCTCGACATGACCGGTCTCAGCGACTTCCGCAACCACTATCCGGCGGAACTCTCGGGTGGCATGAAACAGCGCACGGCGCTGGCGCGCGTGCTCGCCTTCGATCCCAAGGTGCTGCTCATGGACGAGCCCTTCGGCGCGCTCGACGCGCAGACGCGCGAGCTGATGCAGGAGGAGCTGATGCGCGTCTGGGAGCGCACCGGCAAGACCATCGTCTTCGTCACCCACGACATCGAGGAAGCGGTCTACCTCGGCGATCGCGTCGTCGTCCTCAGCGCTCGCCCCGGCCGCATCCGCGAGGAAGTGAAGATCGACCTCCCTCGGCCACGGGCGCTGGAGATCAAGAAGTCGATCCAGTGCCACGAGTACCGCAACCACATCTGGGACCTGATCCGCAGCGAGTCCCGCGTCGCTGGCAAGTGACCTCGTTGTCCAGCTTCCCTTCGAGGCGTAACGTATCACCCATGCCTGTTACATCTAAGCGCCTCACGAACCGCCTCTTGTCACCTACTTCACGAAGCACAAGGAGGAATCGAGAATGACACTGTGCCCAATCGCCTTGGTAGCCGGCTGCAAAAAATGCCCGGCATTTTCGGTCTGCCCTCTGAAAGGGGTCATCGGTGATTACAAACCCGACGAGGCGCAAACCAAGCAACCCGTGGACAAAGCACCGGGCGGCGCAAAGCGGGATGGGAAGGCGCTTTGATCGAGCACGAGGAAACCGGTCACCGCGGCGCCTTCTTCGTTGTCCAGGAAGGGAAGCGCGTCGCTGAATTGACCTACAGCCGCGCCAACGCGACGCTGGTGATCATCGATCACACGACTGTCGCCGACGAGCTGGCGGGGCAGGGCATGGGACGAAAGCTGCTCGACGCGGCCGTGAAGTGGGCGCGCGAAACGGGCACGAAGGTTACGGCGACCTGCCCCTACGCCTCGGCGCAGTTCGCGAAGGACAAAACGATCCGCGACATCCTGCTCTGATGGCTCAGAAACCAAAGCTCGCCTGCTTGCCGAACGGGCCTTACTACCTGCTGCACGACATGACCCCGGTGGAGGTGCCGAACCTGCGCCGCTCAAGCGGCGAGGTCTGTGCGAATGTGCGGGGCATCGCCCTGTGCCGCTGCGGCGGCTCGAAGAACAAGCCGTTCTGCGACGGCACGCATTCGACGAACGGGTTCAAGAGCGAGCGCCTCGCGGACCCCAAGTTGAACAAGCGTAAGAGCTACGCGGGCAAGCGCATCACGATCCACGACAACCGTGCCCTCTGCGCGCACGCCGGCGCCTGCACGGACACCCTGAAGTCCGTGTTCCGCATGGACGTCAAGCCGTGGATCGACCCGGACGGCGCGGCGGTCGAGGACATCGTGGCGACGATCCGGAAGTGCCCGTCAGGCGCCATCAGCTATTCGATCGACGGGGTCGAACATCGCGACCAGGAGCGCCCGCCGATGGTGACAGTGACGGACGACGGGCCGTATGCCGTTACCGGAGGCATCGAGCTGGTGGACGTGCCTTTCGGCGATGGCGCCTCGAGCGAGCACTACACCCTGTGCCGGTGCGGCCAATCGAAGAACAAGCCATTCTGCGATGGCAGCCACTGGGACGCCGGCTTCCGCGATCCGGCAAAATAGGCGCTCCAACCACAAGAGAGACTTCGAGCCATGGGCAGATCGACCGGTCGCAACCTGAAGCAGCGCAGGCGCAAGCAGCAGATCAAGAAGAACCTGAAGCGAGAGAAGAAGCTGGCGAAGAAGAAGTGATCGACCACAGCTTCGACGCCGCGCAGGGCATCCTCCATCTGCGTCCGAAGGCGGCGCTCACGAAGGAAGACTTCGCTCAGATCGCGAAGACGGTGGATCCGCAGATCGAGAAGACCGGCGCGCTCGCCGGCATCATCATCGAGATCTCGGCCTTCCCCGGCTGGGACAGCCTGGGCGCGATGGCGGCGCATTTCCGCTTCGTCCGCGACCACCACAAACACGTGAAGAAGATCGCGGTCGTGACCGACGCCAAGCTCGGCGCCGTAGCGGAGAAGCTGGCGTCGCACTTCGTGGCCGCCACCATCAGGCATTTCCCGGCGGGTCAGGTCGACGCAGCGCGGAAATGGATCGGGAGCGCAGGTTAGGTCGAGATGGAGACAAATCATGCGAATGCCGGGCAACCGGCGAGTGCCACCGGTCAGGCGGCGGAAGAACCAAGGGATTTCGAAAGCGACTCAATCCTGCTTGTCTTGCCCGTCCCATTTCGACACGACCGCGAAGGGCGGCTGCTCGTCGAGAAGCAGGCTGCCAATGGCTTGGATCGCTGGGCAGAGAACTTTCAGCGCCTGGTCATCGCGTGTCCCCTGAAACCGGACAATCCTGCTGCACTCTCCCATGCGTCGGACGACTACATCGGTGTGGACCGGCTCGCGTCGCGCGATCGCATGGAATTCGTTACCCTGCCATGGGCCTATCAGTTCGGCGCTTTCCTCAAGACGTATCGCAATACTCGGAAATTGCTGGCGGCGAAGATCCGCCGCTGTGAATATCTGTCCTTTGCCATCGGAGGCTTGGTCGGGGATTGGCCAAGCGTCGCAGCCCTTGAGGCGATTCGTCAAGAGCGGCGATTCTCGGTCTGGACGGACCGGGTTGAGCACCAGGTCGTCAGACGCTCCTATACAGATCTTCATGGCCTACGGAAGGCTTACCGCTTCCTCAGGGATAACATTGTCGCCTCCCCCGTGATGAAGCATCTGGCGCGCTACATCGTTGCGAGGTGCGATCTGGGCCTCTTCCACGGGCTTGATTGTTTCAACGCCTACTCGCCGTATTGCCGCAATGCTCATCTCGTCCACAACATTCACTTGAAGCCTGAGGATCGCATAGGTCCGGAGCAACTCCGGCAGAAGCTAGCCCGGATCCAGTCCGGGACACCTCTGCGGCTCATCTACGCTGGCCGCGTTGCCGGTATGAAGGGTCCCGTCGACTGGGTTCGCGTGATGGCGGATCTTCGCGGCCGAGGGCTCTCGTTCCAAGCCTCCTGGATCGGCGATGGTCCTCTACAGTCCGAAGTGGAGGATGAGGTGTTGCGCCTGAACCTGAGCGAGATGGTCAAGTTCCCGGGACACGTCAGCGATCGGTCGCAGCTGATGGAGGCCGTCCGCGACTCCGATCTTTTTATCTTCTGTCACAAGACTCCAGAATCACCGCGGTGCTTGATTGAGGCATTGATGTCGGCATGCCCCATTCTCGGGTACAGCAGTTCGTATCCGCAGGATCTCCTCGGCGACCTGGCGGGCCGCCTCTTGGTCGATCGCGATGATACGGTCGGCCTAGCGAACAGGATTTTTCACTTCCACAGTCATCGCGCTGAACTCGCCGAGGTGGTCCAGTCCTGCTATCAACTAGGGGCAAAGTTCTCTGATCGCGCGGTTTTTGAGCATCGATCGAATCTTATCAAAGATCACCTCGGTCGGCCGGGTCGGGCCTCGGCGCAGACAACCGAGCCGGCGAGTCGGATGGTTTAACCCTCGAGCGGCGGCTAGCGTCTACTGGCCGGCAGCGACGAACTGCCGGCGGAAGCCGACGACCTTCTGCAGGTAATCGCGCGTCTCGGCATAGGGCAGGCCGGCGCGCAGCCGCTCGTAGACCGCCGAGGGCTCGAGGCGGTTGATCTCGTTCACCGCGTCCGCGTGGTTGCGGTTGAAGGTGCGTAGCACGTTGCTTGGGCCGGTGTTGTAAGCCGAGATGACGCAGTACTCGCGCGACACCGAATTGCCGACCATCTCCAGCTGCTTGAACAGCAGCACGCTGAGGTAGGCGGTGCCGAACTCGATGTTGTTGTTGGCGTCGAACAACTCTTCCTTGGTGGGAATCCCGTCGCTGCCGCGCGCGCGTCGGTGCGCCTCCCGGCCGCCGCTCGTCGGCACGAGCTGCATCAGGCCGTAGGCGGGCGCCGAGCTCACCGCGAACGGATTGAAGTTGCTCTCGGTGCGGATGATCGCGAACACCAGGCTCTGGCTCACCTTGTACTGCGAGGCGGCCTTGGCGACGGCGGGCCGGAATTTCTCCGCCTGCTTGTTGGCGAAGTTGGACACCATGGCGATCTCGACGAACAGCGCTTGCTTCGCGCCGGCGTCCGTGGCGACGCTACGGGTCGAAGTCTTGCCCGCGAGCAGGAAATTGGCGAAGCCCTCCGCTTCCGCAGGCTCGTCGATCTCGCGTCCGCGCTGGTCGAGGACCAGGCCCTTGAGGTAAGGCGGCCGATCGCTGGAGAGCTTCACCGCGTTGTCCGAATAGAGATCGACCGAGCGCGGATCGTTCGGCGTGAGCAGGGTGGTGACGATCGCGCTCTTCAAGCTCGCCTTCGGGTCTTTCGCGTCCAGCGTCTCGACCGTGATCCTGCCGGCGTCGAAGTCGACGACGGCGCGGCTCATGTAATTCTGCGTGTACTTCACGTAGGTGGAACGGGTAGGGAGCTTGGTCTCCTTCTTGCCCCAGGTACGGTTGACATTGCCGGTGAGGAAATCCACCAGCCGCTGGTAGTCGCGCTCGACCTGGCGGATGTCGTTGATGAGCGCTTGCGGATTGCGCTCGTAGTTCTGCCCGCTCTGGCTCGCGATCGCCCTTGCCGCCGCCGTGCGGTCGTCGGCGCTCGCGATCTTGCCGATCGATTGCGCCGAGGGGCTGTTGGCGACGGAGAGCGCACGCTCGGCACCGCTGAGCGATTTGTCCAGCTCCGCGCAGCCCGAGAACGCCAGGCCGAGCGCTGCGGCGGGCAGGTAGCGGCGCATGGGGATCAGCGCGGCAGGTAGCTGAGGTCCACCATCTCGCGCACGTTCACCGGCTTCTCCAGCCAGTTCAGCTTCTCGAGCATGAACTTCGACAGCTTCTCGAGGCTGCCGACGTCGACGCGGCCGTTCGGGTCGCGTTTCCAGTCCGAGGTCTTGAGGTAGACCGGGAGCGGCGTGCGCACGAAGCCCGCCTTGTGCAGGTCGGTCTTGGCCTGCTCCATGTTGGCGAGGTAGTACTTGGTGACCGCGACGTAGTCGGCGAGGAAGGCGCGCACCGCGCCGGGATTGGCCTTGAGGAATTTCTCGCTGAAGAAGATGTCGAGCAGCTCGTGGTCGTAGCCGAGCACCTCGGTGGCGGTGAAGAGCTTGCGCAGGCCGCCCTTCGCCATCTCGGCCGAGTAGAACGGCTCGACGAACACGCCGGCGCTCACCTTGCCGGTGCGCACCGCGTCGCCGATCACCGGGAAGCCCATCGGCACGACCTTGGTGTCCTTGTCGGGGACCAGGCCGGCGTTGATCAGGCCGGCGCGCGCCCAGAGGTCGGTGGCGGTCTTGATGCCGACCACGGCGATGGTGCCGCCCTTCAGGTCTTTGACCGATTTGATCGGCCCGTCGTCCTTCACCATGTACTGGGTGGTGAAGATGCCCTGGCCGGCGGCCTCGAGGCAGATGCTCGCCACGATCTTCATGTCGACGCCCTGTGCGTGGGCGAAGATCACCGCCAGGCCCGGCGCGGTGCCGCCGTCGAGCTCGCCGGCGAGGTACGCCTGGAAGCGCTCCGGGTTCGCCTGGAAGAGGATCTGATTGAGGTTGTAGGCCTTGCCCTGGTTCGGCGTCAGGTCCTTGCGCACGCTCATCAGCCACATCTGCTCTTCGGCGGCGAAGCCGCGGCCGAAGCGGATGGTCGGCGGGGTCTGCGCCGCCGCCGTGATGGAGAACAAGACCAGGAAAAAAGAAACGAAGACCCGCATGCGCTCCCCCTAGAGGTAATAAGTTTCGAGCTTTTCCCAGTATACCAACCGGTCGCGCAGCGCCACGAGCGCGCGATCGAGCAGCCAGCCGAGCGCGGCGATGACCACCACCACCGCGAGCATGCGGTCGGTCCGGAGCGACGAGAGCGAATAGATCACGAGGTAGCCCAGCCCGTCGGCCGAGCTGACCATCTCGGTGATGATCACCACGATCAGCGCGATCGGCAGGGCGATGCGCAGGCCGGCGAAGATGAAGGGCGCGGCCGCGGGAACGACCACCCGGCGCAGCGCCGCCGCGCGCGAGGCGCCCATGTTTGCCGCCGACCATAGCAGCACGCGGCTGACCCCGCGCGCGCCCTGGCTGGTGACGATCACGATCGGGTAGAGGCACTCGAGGAACACCAGCGCCACCTTCGACAGGCTGCCGATGCCGAAGACGAAGATGAAGATCGGGAACAGCGCGAGCTTCGGCACCGCGTAGGTGCCGGAGAAGAGCGGGTCGAGCAGCGCCGCGATCCACGCCGAGCGGCCCATCAGCATGCCGATCGTCACGCCGACCAGGGTCGCGAGCGCGAAGCCCGCGAACGCGCGCTGCAGCGAGATCCAGGCTTCGAGCAAGGACTCAGGCCGCGTGAAGAAGAGCACCAGCTCGCGCGAAATCTTCTCCAGCGACGGGAAGATCAGCGGGTTCCACAGGCCGCTGCGGGCGATCGCTTCCCAGGCAAGCAGGATCGCCGCGACGAGGAGCAGGGGCGCGAGGCGCTTCACGCGGGACGCTCCTGCCAGGCGAGCGTCTTCTCGCGCACCAGGGCGAGCAGCCGGTCTCCCGCGTAGCCGAGGATGGCGATGCTGGCGAGCGAGACGTACATCAGGTCGAAGCGCAGGCTGTTCTCGGCGATGCGGATCATGTGGCCGAGGCCCGAGCGGGCGTTGATCATCTCGGCGGCGAACATGACGATGAACGACAGCGCGAGCGAGACGCGCAGGCCGGCGAAGATCTGCGGCAGCGCGCCCGGCAGCACGATGCCGCGGAAGATGCGGCCCGGTCCGGCGCCCATGTTAAGCGCCGCCCAGACCAGGATCTTTTGCGTCGAGCGCGCGCCGTAGTAGGCATTGATGAAGACCGGGTAGAAGCAGGCGAGGGCGATGATCAGCACCTTCGACAGGTCGCCAATGCCGAACCAGAGCATGAACAGCGGCAGCAGCACGATCTTCGGCACAGGGTAGGTGAGGAACACGACCGGGCTGAAGGCGCCGTCGAAGATGCGCGACACGCCCGCGGCGAGGCCGAGCGCGACGCCGAGCGCCGAGCCGATGACGAAGCCGGGCAGCGCGCGCCCGAGGCTCGCGCCGATGTCGGTGTAGAGCTCCTGCGAGCCGAGCGCGGCGAAGAAATGCCTGAGGATCGCGAGCGGCGAGAGGATGTAGTCGGGCAGGCCCCACAGCAGCGATGCAAGCTGCCATGCGAGCAGTACCAGGGCGAGCAAGCCGGCTTTGGCCAGGGCCATCGCCGGCAATTATGCCGGGGGCGCGCGCTCAGCCCGTGGCGTGGCCGAATCCCCCCTGCGCCACGATGTCGATCGCGCGCAGGAAGGCGCCCGGCGGCGGCTCGAGGCCGGAGAGCCAGGCCTCGACCTCGACGACGGAAACGCCGAGCGCGGTGGCCAACTGCTCCACGCCGCCGAGCGTGTCGAGCGCGCGGCGCATGGTTCTCGTGTAGACGGTATCGGGACTCACGGGAGGGACAACGATGCTGGTCCTCGCCCCGGAATGCGTCTGTGCGCTACCGTACAGAGTGCGCAGTCGTTGTAACTCGTTGGCGCTATAATCGAGAGCGCCATGGCACGTGCAATTGCATCGTCGGCGCGGTCGAACTCCATCCTTGCGGCATTGCCCGAGCGCGACTTCGACCGCTTGCGCCCGCACCTCGACAGCGTTGAGTTGCCGCTCGGAACCGCTATCTACGAAGCAGGCAGCCGGGTGCGACAGCTCTATTTCCCTACCAGCGGCATTGTTTCCCTCCTGCAAGTAATGGCCGATGGCGCTTCGGCGGAAATCGCCGTGGTCGGCAGCGAAGGGGTAGTTGGAATCGCGATGTTCATGGGCGGCGAAACCACGCCGTCGCGCGCGGTGGTGCAGAGCGCCGCGCACGCCCATGCCTTGAGCGCCGACGTCCTCAAGATGGAGTTCGCGCGCGGCGGCATGCTTCAGTACCTGCTGCTGCGGTATACCCAGGCCCTGATCACGCAGATGTCGCAGACGGCGGTGTGTAACCGCCACCACAGCGTCGAGCAGCAGCTCTGCCGCTGGCTGCTGATGAGCATCGATCGCCTCGGCAACAACGAGCTGATCATGACGCAGGAGCTGATCGCTAACATGCTTGGCGTGCGCCGCGAAGGCGTTACCGCCGCGGCGAGCGAGCTGCAGCGCGCCGGCTGTATCCATTACGTCCGCGGCCGCATCGAGGTCATCGATCGCGCGAAGCTCGAGCAGCGCGCCTGCGAATGCTATGGCGTTGTCAAGCAGGAATACGCCCGCCTAGAGCTGCTGCGTCAGCAGAAATAGCCCACCCGCGCCGCCCTCGGCGTACACTGGCCGCATAAGTTGTATTAGCAGTCGGCTCTCGACATCGGCGCTCCCCCGGCTTCTGCCGCCAGTCCACTGGAACGGACGTCAACAGGGAGGCGTCATCCCCGCCACAGCAAGAACTCGTCCTGCGAACCGCGTGCTCGCCGCGCTGCCGCTTGGCGACTACCGGCGCCTGGCGCGCGCCCTTCAGCCGGTCAATCTCGAATTCGGCAAGGTGCTGTGCAAGGCCGGCGCAACGATCCGCCACGCTTACTTTCCGCTCGATAGCATGGTTTCGCTGCTCGCCGAAGCCGACGAAGGCGACTCGCTGGAGGTCGGCCTGGTCGGCAGGGAAGGCGTGGTCGGCACGCCGCTCGCTCTCGGCAGCCCGACCTCGCCGGTGCTGGAGCTGGTGCAGGTGACCAAGCAGTATCCTGGCTCCCCGCCAGTGGAGGCGCTGGCCGGGGTGAGCGTGGCGGTGAACGCCGGGGAGCTGACCGCCATCGTGGGCCCGTCGGGGTCGGGCAAGAGCACGCTGCTGCACCTGATGGGCACCCTGGACAAGCCGACCGCCGGGACGGTGCGGGTCACCGGCCTGGACGCGGCGCGGATGACCGACCGGGAGCTGGCCGGGCTGCGGGCGTCCCGGATCGGGTTCGTGTTCCAGCAGTTCTTCCTCTCCGAGCATCAGAAGGTCCTGGACAACGTCGCCGACGGGCTGCTGTACGCCGGCATCCGCCGGAGCGAGCGAAGGCGGCTGGCCGCCGACGCGCTAGGCCGGGTCGGGCTCGGGTACCGGGCCGCCGCCCGGCCGACCCAGCTGTCGGGCGGCGAGCGGCAGCGAGTCGCCATCGCCCGGGCGATCGCCGGCCGCCCGCCGGTGGTGCTGGCCGACGAGCCCACCGGCAACCTCGACTCCGCCACCGGCGGGTCCATCCTGGCCCTGCTGGAGGAGCTGAACGCCGCCAGGACCACGATCATCATCATCACCCACGACCAGGCGATCGCCGGCCGGATGCGGCGCCGCATCGAGATGCTCGACGGGCACGTCATCGCCGACAGCAGCCCCGTCCCCGTGCAGGGAGGGCCATCATGACCACCACGTCCGGGCGGCCGTCCGCCCCGCCCGCGCCGTCCCCGGCCCGGCTGCGGCCCGGGGACCTGGTCAGCCTGGCCAGCATCGGGCTGCGGACCCGCAAGCTGCGCGCCGGGCTGTCAGCGCTGGGCATCGCGATCGGCGTCGCGGCGATCGTCGCCGTCCTGGGCCTGGCCGCATCCTCCCAGGCCGCGCTGCTGGCCGAGATCGCCCGCCTGGGCACCAACCTGCTGACCGTCACCAACGGACAGACCCTCACCGGCAGCACCGCCGAGCTGCCGGAGGCCGCCCCCGGGATGATCGGCCGGCTGTCCGGGGTCACCGCGGTAGCGGCCACCGGGACGCTCAGCAACGTCAGCGCCTACCGGTCCCCGCTCATCCCCTCGATCGAAACCAGCGGGCTCAGCGTGGACGCCGCCACCCTGGGCCTGCCCGCGGTGGCCGGCACCAGCCTCGCGCAGGGCCGGTTCCTGAACGCCGCGACCGCCAGCCAGCCGGTCGCGGTGCTCGGGGCCGTCACGGCGCGGCTGCTGGGCATCGACCGGATCCGGCCCGGGATGCGGATCTGGGTGGACGGCCAGGCCGGCGGCCAGTGGTTCTACGTGAACGGCATCCTCGGCCCGGCCGCCTCGCCGGAAGAGCGTGCCATCGAGGAGATGGAGCTCGACCGCTCCCTGCGGCCCCGGAGCCTCGACGACTTCGTCGGGCAGGCCTCCACCAAGGAGCACCTCTCGATCATCCTCGACGCTGCCAAGGCACGGGACGAGCCGGCCGACCACCTGCTCTTCGCCGGCAGCCCGGGCCTCGGGAAGACCACGCTCGCCCACATCGTCGCCTCCGAGCTCGGGGTGGGCTTCAGCGTCACCTCCGGCCCCGTGCTGGAGCGGGCCGGAGACCTGGCGGCGATCCTGACGAACCTCCAGGACCGCGACGTGCTCTTCATCGACGAGATCCACCGCCTCGCCCGCACCGTCGAGGAGATCCTCTATCCGGCGATGGAGGACTTCCGCCTGGACATCGTCATCGGCAAGGGGCCCTCCGCCCGGTCGATCCGGGTCGACATCCCCCGCTTCACGCTGGTCGGTGCAACCACCCGCACCGGCATGCTCACCTCCCCGCTGCGGGATCGCTTCGGCTTCACCGGACGCCTCGATTTCTACGAACCGCCCGAGTTGGCGGCCATCGTCCGGCGCTCGGCGGCGATTCTCGACATCGGCATCGAGCTGGAGGCCGGGGAGGAGATCGCCGTCCGCTCCCGGGGGACGCCGCGGATCGCGAACCGGCTGCTGCGCCGGGTGCGTGACTTCGCCCAGGTCCGGGCAGCCGGAAGGATCAGCCTGGAAGTGGCCCGCGACGCCCTCGACCTGTTCCAGGTCGACACCGAGGGGCTGGACAAGGTGGACATGGCCATCCTGCGTGCGCTTGCCGAGCGGTTTCGCGGCCGGCCGGTGGGGCTCACCACCCTGGCGGTGGCCGTGGGGGAGGAGCCGGACACCATCGAGGACGTCTACGAACCGTTCCTCCTACGGAAGGGCTTCATCCAGCGGACGCCGA
>Ga0137409_10006429_pt1 | contig 12214 bp, 13 predicted proteins | sample CZODoug1_16funga_FD_122059 | JGI IMG/M metagenome (GOLD analysis project Ga0137409, IMG submission 122059) | Vadose zone soil fungal communities from Angelo Coast Range Reserve, California, USA - CZODoug1_16fungal (Hybrid Assembly) | ecosystem: Environmental > Terrestrial > Soil > Vadose zone... | reverse complement strand
TGATAGTGGCGCTCCGGCGCCGCATAGGCGCGCACGAGCTCGTCCCGGAGCTTGCCGGCTATCGGCGACATGTGGGCGCTCGACATGGGGGTGCTCAAATATACGGGCGGCCAGACAAGGGGTCGGGAAGCTAGGGGCGATTGGCCCTTGGGTCCAGGGCGCCCTTGGAATGGCTAGTGCCCCGCTTCCGAAGTTCGTCAATCATTGCAGCACTCTCTGACACGAACTTCGGAAGCAAAGGGGCACTAGCAAGTCAATGATTCTAGTGCCGCTTTTCGATTTGAAGTTCCTATCCGAATTTGCCGCAAGTGCTGTAGGAACTTCAAATCGGCGGCACTAGCCGTTGCTAACCGAATGACGATACACAGAGGCCATGGGCACGCGACCGATTCGCATCCTTGGCATCGATCCCGGGCTTCGCCGCACCGGCTGGGGCATGGTGGCGATCGAGGGGAACCGGCTGTCATTCTTGGCCTGCGGCTCGGTCGCGAGCGACGACAAGGCGGTGCTCTCGCTGCGGCTCGTAAGCATTCACGACGGCCTGCAGCAGGTGGTCGCCGCGCATGCCCCCGACGAAGCCGCGGTTGAGGCGACCTTCGTCAACCGCGATGCGGCCGCGACCCTCAAGCTCGGCCAGGCGCGCGGTATTGCGATGCTCGTGCCGGCGCTCGCCGGGCTTCCGGTCGCCGAATATGCGCCGAACCTAGTGAAGAAGACTATCGTGGGGGCGGGCCACTGCGAGAAGGTGCAGATCCGCATGATGGTCAAGGTGCTCTTGCCAAAGGCCGATCCGCAGTCTGACGATGCCGCCGACGCGCTGGCGATTGCGGTGACGCACGCGCACCATCGCCAGAGCGTAGCGTTGAGGATGGCGGCCAAATGATCGGCAAGCTCAAAGGCATCGTGGACGGCTACGGCGAGGACTTCGTCATCCTCGACGTCGGCGGCGTGGGTTACCAGGTGCATTGCTCGACCCGCACGCTGCACGAGTTGCCGGCGACGGGAGAGCACGCGGTGCTCGCGATCGAGACCTATGTGCGGGAGGACCAGATCCGCCTGTTCGGCTTTCTGACCGACGTCGAGCGCGAATGGTTCCGCCTGCTGCAAACCGTGCAGGGCGTCGGCGCCAAGGTGGCGCTCTCGGTGCTCGGCACCCTCAAGCACAACGAGCTCGCCTCCGCGATCGCGATGCGCGACAAGGCAATGATCACGCGCGCGCCTGGCGTCGGTCCCAAGGTGGCCGAGCGGATCTGCAATGAGCTCAAGGGCAAGGCGCCGGAATTCTCTGCGGTCGATCGCGCGCTGGTGCGCTTCATGGGTGCGGTCGAGGAGCAGCGCGTTCCGCGCGGCATCACCGATGCCATCTCGGCGCTGGTCAATCTCGGCTATGGCCAGCCGCAGGCGGCGACCGCAGTCGCGACGGCGGCGCGCAGCATCGGCGAGGATGCGGACGTGTCGGAGCTGATCCGGCTCGGGCTGAAGGAATTGGCCAAGTGAGGAGCAAAGTGACCGAGCGAAGCGAGGTCATCCCGGTGCAACCCGCGCGGTCCGGGATCCATGAACTCCAGCCGTTGTGGGCGCCATGACTACATCGCCCCGCCTTGTCACGCCCGAGCGCCGCGAGGACGACGACACTGAAACATCGCTGCGGCCGCTGCGCCTGTCCGACTTCATCGGCCAGGCCCAGGCGCGCGCGAACCTCAGCGTGTTCATCGAGGCGGCGCGCAAGCGCAAGGAAGCGCTCGATCACGTGCTGTTCGTCGGCCCGCCCGGCCTGGGCAAGACCACGCTCGCCCAGATCGTGGCGCGCGAGCTTGGCGTCGGATTTCGCGCCACCTCCGGGCCGGTGATTGCCAAGGCCGGCGATCTCGCCGCGCTGCTGACCAATCTCGAAGACCGTGACGTGTTGTTCATCGACGAGATTCATCGCCTCAATCCGGCGGTCGAGGAGGTGCTCTATCCGGCGATGGAAGATTTCCAGCTCGACCTCATCATCGGCGAGGGCCCGGCCGCGCGCTCGGTGAAGATCGATCTGTCGAGGTTCACGCTCGTCGGCGCGACCACGCGTGCGGGCCTTCTCACCAATCCGCTGCGCGATCGCTTTGGCATTCCGATCCGGCTCAATTTCTATTCGGAGGCGGAGCTCGAGCAGATCGTCAATCGTGGCGCGCGCGTGCTCGGCATCGGGATGACGCCGGATGGCGCCAATGAGATTGCGCGCCGCGCTCGCGGCACGCCGCGCATCGCCGGGCGGTTGTTGCGGCGGGTGCGCGATTTCGCACTGGTTGACGGCGTGACCTCGATCGAGCGGCGCGCCGCCGACAAGGCGCTGCGCGCGCTCGAGGTCGATGCCGCCGGCCTCGACGCCATGGACCGGCGCTACCTCATCATGATCGCCGAGAACTATAACGGCGGGCCGGTCGGGATCGAGACGATTGCTGCTGGGCTGTCGGAGCCGCGCGACGCCATCGAGGAGATCATCGAGCCGTTCCTGATCCAGAAGGGCTTCATCCAGCGCACGCCGCGCGGGCGCCTCCTGACCGGGCATGCGTTCCGCCATCTCGGCCTCGCCGAGCCCACGCGCGATCCGGCGCAGTTCGGGCTGTTCGGGCAGGAGCAAGAGGATTAATGGTCCTGACCAAGCTGATTGGACCAGTTGTCGGGAAAGTTGTCAGCCATGAAATCCCTTTGCGGCGGATGCCATTGCGGGCGGGTGCGTTTCCGAGTCAACGCCGATCTTGGTCGGGTCACGTACTGCAATTGCTCGATCTGTACCAAGAAAGGATTTCTGCATTTGATCGTGGCGCGTGATCAATTCGAGCTCATCAGCGGCAAGGATGACCTGACCACGTACCGCTTCAATACCGGGGTCGCGCAGCACATGTTCTGCAAACACTGTGGCATGCATCCGTTCTATGTGCCGCGCTCCGACCCTGACAAGATCGACGTCAATGTTCGCTGTCTCGACGGCATCGATTTGAAGGCCCTCAAGCTCAAAGAATTTGACGGCCGGAACTGGGAGGCCGCGATGCAGCAAGAGGTTCCGTGGCGGTGAGCAGCCTCGACGGCGAAATTCGCGACGGCCGGCATGTGATGAGCGTGCGTGTCTACTACGAGGACACTGACTTCTCCGGCCTCGTCTATCACGCCAGCTATCTGCGTTTCATGGAGCGCGGGCGATCGAACTACCTGCGCCTCCTAGGAGCCAACCAGCGGGCGATGTTCGAGGCCACAGAAAGGGAGGCGCCCGGTTTCAGCTTTGTGGTTCGTTCAATGCAAATCGATTTCCTCAAGCCTGCCCACATAGACGATGTGCTCGAAATCATCACCGAGCCAGAGATCGTGAAAGGTGCTTCCATCACCCTGCATCAGCGGGTCGTGCGGGATGGTGAAATCTTGGTGGAAGCGCATGTCCGGGTAGCCTTCGTCTCCGGTGGTCGAGCGCGGCCGATACCAAAGCCACTGCGAACCGCCATGGATGCCGACCGACTACAGCGCGGGGACGTGCCGGCATCGTCAAACTGAAACGGGGCCGCCAATAGGGCGACTCCGCGTTGCGACGTGTCCTGTCCGCTTTCAAACAACTCCGGACATGGCCTGAGGATGGCACTGCTTGTCACCTGACGCGAATGACCCGAAGCTGCCATTCATGCCGCCTGGCTGCTAGGCAGTATTGATCGGCAGCTCAAACTGAAAAATTGAGCCGCGGCTGATGGCCGACGACACCAAAATCCGACCGCTGTGGCTCTCGATGATCGATTGGCAGATGGAAAGGCCCATACCCATCCCAGTTGATTTGGTCGTGAATAGCGGCTTGAAAATCTGATCAAGGTTAGGTGGATCAATCCCTATTCCCGTATCCTCAATCAACACACGCACTATACCCGCCTTGGGTTGATCGGTTTGCACCTTCAACACGCGAGGCTGAACCGAAAGCATGGCTTCGATGCCGTTCATGACAAGATTCAAGACGACTTGCTGCAATTGCACCTTGTCGCCCTGCACCGTCGGGAGGTGCTCGTTGAGTTGGGTTTGAAGTTCTACGCCATGTTTCTGCAACTCCACACGCACAATCGACAGGACTGTCAGGATGGTCTGGTTAATATCGGTCGATACCTTTTGAGGTGCATCTTTTTTGAACATCGCGCGAACGCTTGCCACGATGTCGCCCGCGCGAAGGCCGGCAGCCACAATAGCCTCCAATGCGGCTACTGCCTTTTCAAGATTAGGTTGTTCCGCGCGAAGCCAACGCAAGGCTGCACTGGCCCTTGTCACCATGCTCGCCAGAGGTTGGTTGATCTCGTGAGTGAGAGAGGCGGAAAGATGCCCGGCAGTTGCCCTGCGATTCATATAGGTCAGTTCGGCCATGGAGCTGCGCGATTGGATCTCAGCACGCTGGCGCCGCCCAATCTCATAGATCAGCCAGCCAATCAAGGCGGCCTGCAACAGAAGCGCAGCACAGATCACAATGATCTGTAAACGATACTGTTCCCATGGGCCGTACTCCCGGAAACGGATTTCGCTTCCCGATGGCAGCCTCGCTTCAGGGATGTTCCATCGCTTCAGCTCGCGCCAGTCGAAGACCGGTTTGACGAACTCGCCAGCCATAACCGGGATCGATGAAGCGCTTTCGCCGTTGAACAGGCGTAACACGATTCGCGCAGTTACCTCGCCTATTGGCGCTGCCTGAAGGAGGAATCCTCCCGTGCCGCCATGTCCAAGTCGGCTTTCCTGATCGATCACGATTGGACGATTGGCGACTTCAGCGACGAGTTCGAGCGCCTCATTGGGATCGTAGTGTGCGCCACCGCTGCCGACGATTAAGGTCGTGTAGAAAATTGCGGCATCCTCCGGCAGGGTGGCAACTCGCTTGCGCAGCTCGTCCATCGGCAAGCCCGTAAGATCGATTAATTCCACGTCCTCGTCGATTGTCGGAAGCTCTTTCTTGTAGTGATGTCGAGAGGTCTGCCCCTCGATGGGATCGCCCACGACCGCAATCCGCTTGAGCCCCGGCACCAGCGCCTTCGCCGTGATAAGCGCATGGCGCACCGTCGTGTGAATCGTGGTTCCGGTTACATTGGGGGGGAGCTTCAATTGAGCCGCCGCACTGCCATCAACACTGGAAAAAACGATCGGTATGCTTGGGTCTATCTCGGCTTGCAGGCTCACTGCAAATTGCAGAGCATCGAAGCCGTCGGCGATAACGACACTAATGGGCTCTGACCGATACTTCTCCTTGATAAACGAGTGAAGGAGCGGGTCGTATTTAGTGCCCTTGACATACGTGTATCCCAATCTCTCGAGATGTATGGTGATGGGAGCATCCGAGCCGGACTTCAGCGTCGATTGGAAGGACGCCAAGAGCTTGCCGAAGTACTCGGTGTAGGGCGTGGACTGATCAAGAAAGAAAACCGTTAGGGGCAAAGGGTCCGCTGCCACGGGACCCGCGCAGAGCAGGCGCGCGATCAGTATTGTCGCTGTGCGCAGCAAAAGGCGCATGGGGGTTTTCTCTGTCGACCACTCTTACATCGTCGGGACCGCCGAAGCGCCCCGGCTTGGACAGCCCGGTTGCGCCGCTCTCTTGTGGGCGGTGTCCTTGCAAGTCATGATCCCGCTCACGGGCAGGGAATACGTTCCACTGCTACTTTGGTGAGGGGGACCTGCTGTTCTTCAGGGTGTAGCAGAAGGTCCGGTGATAGCGATAGCCGAGATGCCGCTATAGTGCGTCAATGAGTTGCTTTTGGACGCCGGCCGCACGACCTCAGGCAGCCCGCTGCGTCGCTCAACCTGAGAGCGTCAAGTCCGGTTGTGGCCCATCGCGCTGTTAGCGGCTTCGCAACATTTTCGTCCCATTCGAGGCAAAGCAGACAATAGCGCGGGCAGATCACAAAACCGGATTAGTTAGTACAGTCCCTTGCTAAACGAACTCGCCGGGGGCGCTCTACGCCGCCACCTTCCAGCGACCCAACGGCACCCACCTTAATATGTTGCGGACGGCAAGCCGGCGTTCTCCGGCCTCGTTTATCACGCCAGCTATCTGCGCTTTATGGAGCGCGGGCGCACCAACTACCTGCGGCTTCTCGGCGCCGATCAGCGCGCGCTGTTCGAGGAGACCGAGAAGGAGGCGCCGGGCTTCGCCTTTGTGGTGCGCTCGATGCAGATCGAGTTTCGCAAAGCCGCGCGCATGAACGATGTGCTCGAGGTGATCACGACGCCGCTGAGGTGCGCGGCGCTTCCATCACGCTCGATCAGCGCATCATGTGTGGCGACGATGTGCTGATCGAGGCGCGCCTGCAGGTGGCGTTCGTGTCGGGCGGGCGTGCGCGGCGCATTCCCGAGGCATTGCGCACCGCGATGCGCGCGAACCAGCCGTAGCCCCCCCGCCTATCGACGACTCGCCCCGCACAATGTAAATACCCTTTACATGAGCTGGAGACAGGACGGAGGGAAAGGGGGTTCGCGCGGCTACCACCACGGCAATCTGAAGGAGGCGCTGATACGCGCCGCGCTTGAGCTGATTGCCAAAAATGGACCGGGCGGATTCACTTTTGCGGAAGCTGCGCGCTGGGCGGGCGTGAGCCCGGCTGCGCCCTATCGCCACTTTCGCGATCGCGATGAGCTTCTGGCAAGCGTCGCACTGCGTGGCTTCCAGCAATTCGAGGCTGCGCTCTCGCGCGCCTGGGACGAGGGCCGGCCCAATCCGTTCGCGGCCTTCGATCGCCTCGGCAAGTCCTATCTCGCGTTCGCTCGCAGCGAGCCCGCCTATTACTCGGCGATGTTCGAGTCGGGCATTCCGCTCGATACCAGTCCAGAGCTGGTGCAGGCGGGCGATGACGCTTTCGGGGTGCTCCGGCGCGCGACCGATGCGCTCATCGCCACCATGCCGGTGTCGCAGCGGCCGCCGGTTGGCATGATGGCGCTGCATGTCTGGTCGCTCTCGCACGGCATCGCGTCATTGTTCGCGCGTGGCGATGCTGGCCGGCGCAAGCTGCCGATGTCAGCTGAGGAGCTCCTGGAAGCCGGTATTCTCGTTTATCTGCGCGGGCTCGGCGTTGCCGAATAACCCATATTTTGGTCGGATAACATCCGACCACGGTCAACTCCTTGTTCGAGCATGAAATTTTGGAAAGCCGGCTTCCACTTTTCGGGATCATGCCTAGCTGCACGCCACTCGAATGCTTAACGCGCGCTTGACAACCAGTCTGTCGGCGCTATGTTAATGTTATTAACATTCACACCGTGAGGCGTAGAATGGCGGTCGTAGCGAAACTCGATGAGTGGGGCATGGGGGCGTGGGTCGCGCTCATGATCCTGTCCTTCATCTTCTGGTGGCCGTTGGGTCTCGCGACCCTGGCCTTCCTTATTGGGAGCGGACGTATGGGACGCATAGGCTGTTGGAAACAAGGAGAGGTCGGCCGCTGGCATGGCGCGGACCGCCTGCGGGAGGCGTCGCAATGGTGGCGGCAGCAGCCATCGAGTGGCAATCACGCCTTTGACGAGTACCGAGCCGAGACGCTGCGGCGCCTCGAGGATGAGCAGCGCGAGTTCAGAGAGTTTCTTGATCGGCTGCGCTTTGCTCGCGACAAGACCGAGTTCGACCAGTTCATGGCCGAGCGCCGCGCGCGTCCGGCGTCTCCGCCGCCGTCCCCTCCGCCGCAGAGCTGACCCCCCCCCGCGGCATCTGCGCGCGCTGCAGCCGTCCGCTTGAAGCGGGCGGCTGCTTTTGTTTGAGACGTGTTGAGGCCGTGCGTTTCGCGCCTCGCCTCATCGATCGCGAACGCGACAGCACTTGCAACGAACAGAAACAACGGCTCAACGTGTCAGCGTCCAGAACGCCAGGAAGGCGGTCTCCATCCAGTAGAGCATCAGCAACTGGAACGTGCCCACTGCCAGTAAAGCACGTCATAGAGCGGGGTCACGTTGCCGATGAAGGCGGCGACAAGCCCAAGCAGGCAGTGCCCCGTTTCCGAAGTTCGTGATACGTCTCAGCACGCTCTGACACGAACTTCGGAAACAAAGGGGCACTAGCAACTCTATGATTCTAGTGCCGCTTGTCGATTTGAAGTTCCTAACAGAGTTCGTTGCAGGTGGTGTAGGAACTTCAAATCGGCGGCACTAGGGTGCGCGGGCGAGGCGCGATGTCGCAGCCTTACTTCGACAGCGTCAGCCATGCTGTCTCAGCGCAGGCGCTTCCTTGGATTTCGTCTAGAACAACAGCCTCGTGATTGCGCGCCTGATTCGCTCCTGGTAACCGGGATTTAACTACATTGCGCGCCAGTTGTCGGAACGCGCAACGAGCCGCCAGGTGCCCTAGTTTGGACACGTTTGCCAAGGAATTCGTAGCTGTGCCTATGGTGGCGGACGGACGGATTTCTCGCGCAATTCGACTCGGCGAAGCGCTGGTAGTTGCCGCTTGCCGCGTCCCTTTTTGGCCCCGCAGTGGCATCGCCCCGGCGCTGATTGAAAAGGCCCGAAAGGATCAACGATGACGCCGTCCATCGTCGCAAATCAGGGCCTCGCGTCCTCGGAGCTCTCGCTCTGGAGCTTGTTCTGGAACGCGCACTGGATCGTGCAGGGCGTGATGCTCGGTCTTCTGATCTGCTCGGTGTGGGTCTGGGCGATCGCGATCGACAAGACATTTCTCTATGCGCGCATGCGCCGCGCCATGGATCGATTCGAGCAGGCGTTCTGGTCGGGGCAGTCGCTTGAGGAACTCTACAAGATGCTGTCGGCGAAACCGTCGCATTCGATGGCAGCGCTGTTCGTGGCGGCGATGCGGGAATGGAAGCGCAGCCTCGAGGGGCAGGCGCGTTCCTTCACGGGCCTGCAGATGCGCATCGAGAAGGTCATGGATGTGACGATTTCGCGCGAGGTCGAGCGATTGGAGCGAGGGCTCCTGGTGCTCGCGACCGTCGGCTCGGCCGGACCCTTCATCGGTTTGTTTGGAACCGTGTGGGGCATCATGACGAGCTTCCAGTCGATCGCCGCCAAGGGCAACACGTCGCTGCAGGTGGTCGCGCCAGGCATTGCAGAAGCACTGTTCGCAACCGCAATCGGCCTCGTAGCCGCCATACCGGCGACGATTTTCTACAACAAGTTTTCGTCCGAGGTGAACAAGCAGGCGCAGCGCCTGGAGGGGTTCGCCGACGAGTTCTCCGCCATCCTGTCGCGGCAGATCGATGAGCGCGCGTGACGAGCACAAAGGGCGTTAACCAATGGCCATGAGCGGAGCGAGCGCGACAGCGGGCAAGCGGCGTCATCGCCGCCTCGGCGTGATGAGCGAGATCAACGTGACGCCGATGGTGGACGTCATGCTGGTGCTCCTGATCATCTTCATGATCTCGGCGCCTTTGTTAACGGTTGGCGTACCGCTTGACTTGCCGCAGACGCAGGCCAAGAGCCTTGACCAGGACAAGGAACCGCTGACTATTTCGGTTAACAGCCAGGGGCAGTGGTATTTGCAGAACACCGAAATCGCGGTGGATGACATCCTGCCCAAGCTGCAGGCGATCACGGCGGCCCGCGGCGGCATGGAGGAGCGCATCTTTGTGCGCGGCGACCGCAAGGTCGACTATGGTACGGTCATGAGGGTCATGGGCCGGCTATCGAGCGCGGGGTTCCATCGGGTTGCGCTCGTGACGGAGGTTGAGCAGGGCAAGTAAGGGCTCTCCGGAGAGCAATGAGCACAGGCCGCACCATATCGATCGGCGGAGCATCGACTAGCAGGCGCGACGCCTGGACCTTCGGGGTGTCGATCGCGGTGCATGTCGTTGTGCTGGGCTGGGGCGCGCTGACCTTTGCGGCGAGGCCGCTGACGAGCATCGCCGAGCCGATGCCGGTCGATATCGTAACCGTGAGCGAGTTCACGCAGCTCACCTCGGGCTCTCGCACCGCCGAGGCTGCGACGCCGATTGTCGATAAGCTCGGCGAGCGCAATCCGGCTACCGATCCGGCCGCCAAGGTCGCCAAGACCGAGGTACATGCGGCGACTGATGCAACCGTGCCGGAGCCGAAGCCGCCAACGCCCGAGAAGAAGCAGTCGGAGCCACAGCGCGACCTGATCGCAGAGGCGATCAAGAAGGATCTGGCGAAGCCCGAGCCGAAGAAGGCAGAGCAAAAGTCCGAGCCGAAAAAAGCTGAGCCCAAGGCGGAAAAGAAGGTCGAGGCCAAGTCTGAGCCCAAGACGCCGCCAAAGAAGGAGCAGCCGAAGTTTGATCCGCGCAAGGTCGAGGCGCTGCTCGATAAACGCACTCCGCAGCGCGTAGCGGCGACCGGCGATGTGGTCAACAGCGCGGTCGGGCTCGGAGCACCGGAGGGTACCGCGAATCAACTGTCGCAGAGCGAGATTGGTGCCTTCCTTCGGCATCTCAAGACCTGCTGGAGTCCGCCCCCAGGCGCCATCAGCAAGAGGTTCACGGTTCCGGTAACGATCCGCTTGAAGATGGATCGAACTCTCGCGGCGCCGCCGGAAGTGGAAATGAGGGCCACCGACCCCTATTCGCGCGCCATAGTAGAGAGCACAGTCCGCGCCCTCATTCAGTGTCAACCATACACGATGTTCTCGCTGCCGAGATACGAGCTCTGGAAAGAACTGCCACTGAACTTCGATCCTTTCGACATGCTCGGCGGCTGACATCATTTTCCGAATCTGAAATTATCGTTGCGTTGAAGCTTGGTGCGATAGGAAACCGGAACATGCGGTCACTGGAGCTGACACTTTCGCGCCGTCGCGTGCTTGCGGGCGCCGCAGGCCTGTCCTTCGCCGCCGCCGCTGCCGGCCTGTGGTCGCGGGTGCGCGCAGCGCCCAGAATTACCATCACCGAAGGCAACATGCAGCCGATGCCGATCGCGCTGCCTGATTTCGTCGGCGGCGCGCTGCCCGATCCCGCGATGGCGCGCAGCGTCACCCAGATCATCACCTCGAACCTGCAGCGCTCGGGCCTGTTCGCGCCGATCGATCAGGCCGCCTATATCGAGAAGATCACCAACATCGATCAGGTGCGCTTTCCGGATTGGCGCCAGATCAATGCGCAGGCGCTGGTGACAGGCACTCTCTCACGCCAGCCAGATGGCCGGCTCGGCGCCCGCTTCCGGCTCTGGGACGTGTTCGCGGCCCAATATCTCGACGGCAAGGAATATTCCACGCCGCCCGACAACTGGCGGCGCATCGCGCATCTCATCTCGGATGCGATCTATGAGCGCCTCACCGGCGAGAAGGGCTACTTCGACAGCCGTGTCGTGTTCATCGACGAGTCGGGCTCGAAGGAGCGTCGCGTCAAGCGGCTCGCCATCATGGACCAGGATGGCGCCAACGTGCGCTACCTCACCCGCGGCGACGACCTGGTGCTCACGCCGCGCTTCTCGCCGTCCAGCCAGGAAATCACCTACATGTCCTATAGCCAGGGACAGCCGCGCGTCTATCTTCTCAATATCGAGAACGGGCAGCGCGAGGTCGTCGGCAATTTTCCTAACATGACCTTCTCGCCGCGCTTCGCGCCCGACGGACAGCGCGTGATCATGAGTCTGCAGCAGGGCGGCAACGCGAACATCTTCCTGATGGATCTGCGCTCGAAGGCCACCACGCGGCTCACCGACACTGCCGCCATCGACACCGCCCCGTCGTTCTCGCCCGACGGCTCGCGCATCTGCTTCGAGTCCGATCGCGGCGGACGTCAGCAGATTTATGTGATGGGCGCGAATGGTGGCCCGGCGCAGCGCATCAGCTTCAGCGATGGTGCCTATTCGACGCCGGTCTGGTCGCCGCGCGGCGACTACATCGCATTCACCAAGCAGGCGCAGGGGCGGTTCGCGATCGGCATTATGAAACCGGATGGTTCCGGCGAGCGCATCCTCACCGATGGTTATCACAACGAGGGCCCGACTTTTTCGCCGAACGGGCGCGTGGTGATGTTCTTCCGCGATCCCGGTGGAAGCGCAGGCCCGTCGCTGTTCACCGTCGATGTGACCGGCCGCAACGAGCAGCGAGTTCCATCGCCGAGCTACGCGTCAGATCCGGCCTGGTCACCGCTGCTGCGATGACTGTGCTGGGGACAACTAGTGCCCCGTTTCCGAAGTTCGTGATACGTCTCAACATGCTCTGACACGAACTTCGGAAACAAAGGGGCACTAGCAAGTCAATGATTCTAGTGCCGCTTTTCGATTTGAAGTTCCTAACAGAGTTTGCTGCAGGTGGTGTAGGAACTTCAAATCGGCG
>Ga0137409_10006428_pt1 | contig 12215 bp, 13 predicted proteins | sample CZODoug1_16funga_FD_122059 | JGI IMG/M metagenome (GOLD analysis project Ga0137409, IMG submission 122059) | Vadose zone soil fungal communities from Angelo Coast Range Reserve, California, USA - CZODoug1_16fungal (Hybrid Assembly) | ecosystem: Environmental > Terrestrial > Soil > Vadose zone... | reverse complement strand
CCACTGTGTCTCGGATCGCCTGCGGCGAGAAATCCGTGGTGCTGGCATGCCCGCGCTGCTTGCCGATGTAGACGGTGACACCGATGCCCTTGTCGCGGTTGTATTCGATGGTCTCGACGTCGCCCTGGCGTACCGTCACCGTCTGGCCGGTGCCTTCGCTCACTTCGGCCTCGGCCGAACTGGCGCCGCGCTTAACGGCATAATCGAGCACGTCCTTCGTGATCTGCCTGAGCTGATCGGTGCTGCGGGAAAAATGGGGATCGGACATTTAGAAGCGGTGAATGGTGAATGGTGAATGGTGAATGGAAAAACCGGGGCCGAACGACTGCTATCAATCCAGAAACGGTAAACTCTATGATATCAGCTTGCCTCAAGAAACCCCGTCCGGATCCATGAGCGTAGACAAACCGAGCAAGACACAGCGCAAGAAGGCCGTGCACGAGCTCCAGGACATGGGTGAAGAGCTGGTGGCGCTGAATGAAAATCAGCTCGCGCAGGTTGAGATGCCGGAATTCCTGCGTGATGCGATCATGGCCGCGCGCGGCATCACAGCGCATGGCGCACGGAAGCGCCAGTTGCAGTACATCGGCAAGCTCATGCGCAAGGTGGACGCGGAACCGATTCGGGCCAAGCTGGATGTCTGGAACGCACAATCGCGCGGCCCGACGCTGATACACAAGCGTGCCGAGGAATGGCGCAACCGCCTGCTTGACGAAGAGGGCGCGTTATCGGACCTCCAGCGCGAATATCCACGCGCCGACACGATCCACCTGCAAAAGTTGGTGGACGCCACGGTGCGCGAGCGCGAAACGGGCCACCCGCCGCGCTCGTTTCGTCTTCTGTATCAGACGCTGCACGCCTTGATAGAAAAAGCGTGATAAGTGACGGGTGATAAGTGATAAGTCTCCCGCGGAGCGGATTTCTTTAAGCCCCTGTCACCTATCACTTGTCACCTATCACATCCCAACAGCTATACTTTCCCGCCATGAATTCTGCACAAGAAGAGTTGGTCGTTGGCCTGGTTTCAATCAGCGACCGCGCCTCGCAAGGGGTCTACAAGGACGAAGGCATTCCGGCGCTGGAGGAATGGCTGGGTAAAGCGGTGGCCGAACCGGCCGTGCGAATTGTGAAGCGGCTGATCCCGGATGAACGGCCCGCGATTGAGGCCGCACTGAAGGATCTGGCGGACAAGGAAGGCTGCCACCTCGTGCTCACCACCGGCGGCACCGGCCCCGCCCCGCGCGACGTCACGCCGGAAGCCACGCTCGCCGTCGCCGACAAGGTGATGCCGGGTTTCGGCGAGCAGATGCGGCAGGTCAGCCTCCAGTTCGTGCCGACCGCGATCCTCTCGCGGCAGGTCGGCGTGATCCGCGGAAGAGCGCTGATCCTCAACCTCCCCGGCCAGCCGAAGGCGATCAAGGAGACGCTGGAAGGCGTGAAGGACGAAAGCGGCAAGACCGTCGTGAACGGCATCTTCGCCGCGGTGCCGTACTGCATCGACCTCATCGGCGGACCCTACATCGAGACCCACGAGGCGATCGTCAAAGCTTTCCGCCCAAAGTCGGCGATACGTCCTAAAAACACTTGAACCGCCAAGACGCCAGGGCCGCCAAGAAAAACAAGACAATAATTAACCGCCGAGACGCCGAGAGAATCTATAACATAATAATAAAATAGATAATAGATAACGAACTCCGGCTCAATTGTCAGCTAACAAGCCGACCAATCTATCACCGACTTGAAGTTCGGCAAAGAAATGCGTGCCCCCAAAAAAAAACGTCTTTCCGTAATTACCGGTGCGTGCGGTGAACACTATGTTGCGGGCTATCTCTCGGGATTCGGCTTGATCGTCGCAATGCCGCGCGCCGGCATTCCGGGATGCGACTTACTTGTCGCCACGTCGAAGAGTGGACAAGCCGATCGCCTGCAAGTGAAGACCGGTACGCAATCAACCAAGACCACCCGTGAAGAAGGGAAGATTTACCTTTGGGGGACTTCACCGACCGTGATTAAGCGTGATGACCAGAATCTGTGGTATGCCTACGTTTGGCTTAAAGATTGGCCGCACGGGGAGCAGTTACCTGAAGTTTTCTTTGTCCCTTCGAAGCTCGTAGTGAAATGCCTGAAGCAGTGCGTCCGAGATAAGGAATGGCCGTGTTTCTGGATGCGCGCTGAAGACGCGAAGAAGTTCAAAGGGAAGTCTGGTTTGAAGCGACTACTGACGACGTTGCGATGATTCAAAAATGCGCGGGGAGACGGGGTCAAACCTTCACCTTACAGAGAAGGGGCAGCCTGCCCCTGTTCTTTTTAGGTACCAGGGAGAAATATGGAATCCACTCTCATCAGGACGTGTGTAGCATTGATCGCAGCAGCCCTTGTTATTCCAACACCCTCTGCTCACGCACAGCGTAAGAGCGCAAAGCCTGAGCTAAAAATCATCAAGGATGATCTACTGGAGCGCGGCAATTTCTATTTCGTAAAAGGCGTGGTCTACAACCCGAACAACCAACCGGTTAAGAACGTTGAGATCAGGTACTACATCTGGAAAAAGTGGATGGGTCAAGACGGGCACGGTACCGTTATTCGGGACACCGGCGGACTAGTCCAAAGCACCATCAGATACATTCCACCCAAACAGTCAGTTGAGTTCACTACTACCGGTGGCACCAATGCACCGGTAATGACCATCGAAAGCGGGAAGCTTCCCGACCCGCTAAATGCCGAGATTACAGCGGAATGGGACAGGTGATTTCATGACCTCCAGCAAACAACCGTTCACGAAAGAAGCGCACTGTCCTGTGGTGGGGCGTCGGATATCGTTGAGTGGTGTGCTCGTATCACTCCCCGGTCAGGTAGGAGTCGCGATAGCTCGAAAGAATTGCTCCAATGTTGAGAAATGTCTCGTTGCGCACGGAAGCATCGAGAAAATACCGACCTGTTTACTTCATACATTGCAGGGTTAGCTTGCGCCCTAGCCACCGGTTCGAGAGCGACGCTACCGCGCGCCTCAACCGAACACGTTAGCCGTCAAAATAACTATCGTGCCTAAAAGTGACGAGAACAATCACACGCACGGTAAACTTTGAACGGTTAGAAAGTCGCGGTCAAAGCGCAGCCACCGTGATCAAGCTGATGATGGCTTGCAATGATCTTCAGATCGCAAATGAGGCACTATCGGAATGGAAGACTGAGCAGGCTAAGTTACGAAAAGGCCGCCAGACTGGAGCGTGCATGTACTTCATCCGGATCCAGTTCTCGCATTTATTTGAAGGCTTAAAAGTAGTGCAGGACATTAAGAATGATCCAACCCTATTTGAACTGGTCAATCAATGTGACATGCAGACTCGGAAGTCATTTTCGGAGCTTGAGCGTTTTCTGCCGGGTGGCGCAAACCGCGCTGATTTAGAAAGAAACATGGGCCGCATACGAAGCAATCTCGCCTTTCACTATGAAGAAAGCGGGAAACTCATATCCAGGGCAATTGCGGACCGCGCAGCACGGCCTGAAGCACGTTTTTCATCCGTCACCCGAGGAAGCACGGCATATTTGTGGCATTTTCGGGCGGCGGACGACATCGTTGATAGTATTGTGGTTCGTCAGATTTGGAAGATTCCAAGGACTGCTGATTTGCGAGTTGAAGCGGACAAGATGGCGGACTATCTGCACGAAATATTTCTATACTTTGTCGATTTCTCTGGCGAGTTTATTTGGCAATTTTGCGAAAATTAACGGCTAACTACAGGCTGAACGAACGGGCCACCAGCGTTGTCTTGTTTTCCAATACCACGCTGGCCCACCGTTCACCAAAACGTTATGCCGCGAGCGAACCTAGAAACTAGGAGCCGCCCTGAAAGCGCAAAAGATCGAAGCTCAGGCACACACGCCGCATGTCCGAATTCATTGAAAACCACGCAGTAGTGCTCGATCACAAACTGTTTCCGACGGTCGTGAATGAGCTTGAGAGACTTGTAGATGCCGGAGTGCCTGAATCGAAACTTCAAGCTCATTTAAAGGCCTACCCATACATCCTCAGTCAGCAGTTTTCCCACTGTCATCACATCTTTCCGAAAGTGCGTCTCGGATCTAAATACGAACCGGACTTTCTCTGTTTGGACATTCCATCTTCCGGAGACGAGTGGCTCGGAGTCGAGCTAGAGCCTACGCGCATCAAAATTGTCACTAAGTCGGGGCGAAAATCGGCGAAACTGGAGCACGCCCTACAACAGGTTCGCGATTGGCGTTCGTGGATTGGTGAGAATTTGAGCTACGCTCGGAACGAGAGAAGCACGAACGGTCTGGGTCTTCGAAATATTCAATCGCGCTTCACGGGCTACGTAATTATTGGTCGTCGCGCGGACTATACCCACGGCTTTAACAGTCTCCGCACCCAAGTTTTCCGAGATGAACTGATTCATATACGGTCCTGGGATGGAATCATTGAATGGGCGAGAAAGCGTGCCACTTTTTGGTCCTCGCACTATGAATCTCTCATACAGGTTCCCAATGCGGGATAGAACTATACTCACATCGCCGCAAAACATGCCCCATCAACTGGAAAGCCGCAAGCACAGCATGCGTGCCCTCCGTCGCTACGCTCGCCTGCGTCCCGCGCCTCAGGCGGGACGTTTAAGCGGCGCACACACGTGAGGGGTTGGGTCTACGTCATTAGCAACAAGGCGATGCCCGGCCTAGTCAAGGTTGGGTATTCGTCCGATCCGGAGCTGCGTGCCGAGGAACTAAACCACACCGGCTCGCCTCATCCTTACGATGTCGACTACAAGATGCTCGTTGAAGAACCTTACCAGATTGAGCAGAAAGCTCACAGAGCGCTTTTGCTGCAAAAAGAGAGAAAGGAATGGTTTAGATGCTCACCCGAGGACGCGATAGCGGCCATCAAACAGGTCGTCGGAATTGCGTTTCTTTCGGAATCGTATATTAGAGCAGACCGAGAAAAAGCTAATCAGCTGTGGGCGCAGCAAAAGAGGGCGCGTGAAATTGAGGAACAAACTCGAACAGAGAAACAGGCAATTTTGGAGCGATATCACCAATTGCTGAAGAGCGAATTCCCCCCTCACCCATTCTGGAACTACTGGATGCCAGGTGCCTTTGTTGCTCTCCTTGGTGTCGCAATCTTCTTCCCGAAGGCCACGATCTTCGGATATCTTGTCTTATGTGCAGTTGGTGGCGCGATCATTGGAGCAATGCTTCAGGGTTACGTTGAGAATGAAAGGAAAAATTCGTCCGAGTACCAATCTTTGCTCAGGAAACGCGATGAAGAGATAGCATCAGTTACTTCACGTGCAGATCCTGATCGGAACTACGGTAGCGGTGGACAACTGGGTTCTCCACCTCTGACTAACTCGCACACTCGAAAAGAAGGCCGTCCGGGAACTTGCCTGCGGTGCGGCGGACCGGTCGTGGATCACGTCTGTTGGTCCTGCAGAGCGAATTTGTAGGTAAGGATGCCGTTCTCATGATTGTTTTACTTGTGTTTCCGTGATTGATTGATGCTATCGGCAGCCATCGGCGGTTCCGTTCTCGAATTTCTTGGCGTGCTTGGCGGTCTTGGCGGTTCGATTGTCAGTCCAGCCTTACCACAACCTTGCCGATCTGCGCGCCGGCATCGACGTATGCCTTCGCCGCCGGCAGCTGATCGAACGGGAAGACGCGGTCGACGACGGGCACGATGCGCCCATCGTTGATCGCGGGCATGACGTCGCGGTTGAAGCCGCGAGTGGCATCGGCCCGCATCGCCGGCGTCAACGACGCGTTCGAAATTCCGAAAATCTCTTGCCGCTTGCCGTGCACAACCTCAAGATCGAGTGGCGTCGTCATGACGCCGTCGACGTAACCCACGACCGCCAGGCGTCCAAACGTTCCGAGCGACTTCTGGCAAGCGCCGAAAACCGTGCCGCCGACGAGATTCACGGCGAGATCGGCACCCCTGCCGCCGGTCGCCTCCAGCACTTTGGCGCTGAAATCCTCCCCGCGCGCGCAGATCGCGGCATCGAGCCCGAGCGCCTTCAGTTTCGCGAGCTTCGCCTCCGCCGTGGACACGCCGATGACTTTTGCGCCGAGGACCTTCCCCAGCTGGATGGACGCAACACCGACCCCCGATGACGCCCCCACGACGAGCAACCATTCACCCTTCTTGAGGCGACCGAACTGGATCAAAGCCTCCCAGGCGGTCACGTAGGATATGGGGACCGCCGCCGCCTGCTCCCACGAAAAACGATCCGGAATGGGCGTGGCGAGCGCCGGGTCGATCAGCACGTACTCGGCGAAACAGCCACGCCCCCTCGCCATCACGCGAGCGCCAAGCCCGAATTCCTTCACACCCGCTCCGACCGCGTGCACTTCTCCCGCCGCGTCGACTCCGGCGGGCCTGCCCGCGGCCGCGCGATGAAAGGCGATGGTGCCGAGCAGATCACCCCGGTTGAGCGAAGTCGCGCGCACGCGCAACAGCATTTGTCCCGGCGTCGGTTCCGGAATCGGAAGTTCGCGCAACTCCAGAACGGCGTTGCCGTTCTCATGCCGGATCCAATAAGATTTCATGAGCCGTGGCCCGCAACGGTGATCTTGCCTGTATTATTCACGAAAGCAGCATTCATTGCCTTGCCTCCGGGGAAACTCATGCTGAAAAAGTTCTGCGTCACGGCCTGCGCGTGCGCGTTATCCGCCGGCGCTTGCGCAGCCGACGCCGATTATCCGAAGCGCCCGGTGCGCTTCATCGTCGCTCAGACTCCGGGCGGCAACGCCGATTTCGTCGGGCGCATCCTCGCGGACGCGTACGGCAAGCGCTTCGGACAGCAGTTCGTGGTGGACAACCGCGCCGGCGCCGGCGGCATCATTGCAGCCGAGATCACGGTGAAAGCCCCGCCCGACGGCTACACGCTGCTGCTCGTCACCACGAGCTACGGCGTCAACCCGGCTCTCTACCAGAAGCTTTCCTACGACTCCCTGACCGACCTCGCGCCGATCACCCACATCGCCTACTCGCCGATGATCCTGCTCGTGAACCCGTCACTGCCGGTCCAGTCGGTCAAGGACCTGGTCGCGCTCGCGCGCGCGAAGCCGGGCGAGCTCAACTACGGCGTCTCCAGCATCGGCGGCGCCACCCAGCTCGCCACCGACCTTTTCAAGATCACGGCCAAGGTCAACATGACGCAGATACCGTACAAGGGCGCCCCCCCGATGCTGGTGGACCTCATGGCAGGACGCATTCACCTGAGCTTCGCGACCATGCCTTCGTCCATCGCGTTCGTGCGCTCGGGAAAACTGCGCGGGGTCGCCGTGACGAGCCTGAAGCGCTCGGCGGCCGTGCCCGACGTGCCGACCGTCGCCGAGAACGGCCTGCCCGGCTATGAAATGGTGGCGTGGCAGGGACTGATGGCGCCGAAGGCAACGCCCACGGCGCTGATCCAGCTGCTCAACCGCGAGACCGCGGTCATCATCCGGCAGCCCGAGATTCGGAAGCAGCTGGCCGCGGAAGGCGGCGAGGGCGTCGGCAACTCGCCCGACGAGTATGCGCGATGGCTGAAGGCCGAGATTGCCAAGTGGACGCGCGTGGCGAAGGAAGCGAACATCCGCATCGAATAGCGCGGCTGGTGCGCGCGGTTCAACGTGATCTCATAATGAATTTACCGGCGACTGAATGGAAAATCTGCTTGAAACGATAGAGCTGGAAACCGGCAAGAACCCCGCCGCAACGGTCATCTGGATGCACGGCCTTGGCGCCGATGGCAATGACTTCGTGCCGATCGTGAACGAGCTCGACCTGTCCGGCGCGCCCGCCACCCGCTTCGTGTTCCCGCACGCGCCGATGCGGCCGGTAACGATCAACAACGGTCACGTGATGCGGGCCTGGTACGACGTGTCCTTTGGCGACCTCGAGGGCAAATCAAGGCGCGCGGACGGCATCGGCGTCCACGAATCGCAGGGACAGATCAACGCGCTGATCGAGCGCGAAAACAAGCGCGGTATCGCGGCGGCGAAAATCGTGCTTGCGGGCTTCTCGCAGGGCGGCGCGATCGCCCTGTATACCGGCCTCCGCTACCCGGAAAAACTGGCCGGCATCATGGCGCTTTCGACCTACCTGCCGCTGGCGGACACGCTTCCGCTCGAATTTTCCCCAGTCAACAAGGCCACGCCGATATTCATGGCCCACGGCATCTACGACCCGGTCGTGCCGCTCATGATGGGCGCGGGCTCCATGACCTTCATGACCGGCCTCGGCTACATGGTGGACTGGAAGCAATACTCGATGCAGCACTCGGTCTGCGCAGAGGAAATCGAGGATATCGGGGCGTGGCTGCGGAAAGTCTTGAAAACGTGATGAGTGATGGGTGATGAGCTTCCCGCGCTGCGGGAGTCATCCTTCATCCTTCGAAAGTCATGCACCCCGCTGCATGACCTTGAACTTGGCCCAGTCGAAGTCCTCGCCGTCCTCGACCATGCCTGAGGGCATCAGCAGGTAGCCCTTGTCCTTCACCTTCATGTCCAGGCTGTCGCGGCCGTTGAAGATGCCATCGCGCATCACCACGCCGACTTCACCTTGCTTGTCCGGCGTAGTGGAAAGCAGGATCGCGGTCTGCGCATCACGGCCGGCATCGGCCGAAGGGCTGGCACTGGACTTGGAGAGCTTGATCGGGATTGCGGTCTTGGTCAGGAGCTGGATACCGACCTGCCGCTGCTGGTGAGCGTCGCGCGTGATGCGCCGGATCAGGCCGACGCCCCAGTGCTTTGAAGTCTCGCTCTGCAAGCCGACCAGCGTGCCGACCTTGATCCAGTCGCTCTTCTGCGCCGGGATGATCGCGCCGTAGCCGCCTTCGCTCACGTTGACCACGATCCAGCTTTCGGCCGACTGCGCGGATTGTTCAGAGCTGAAATCGAGCGCGTCGCTGGTCGCGGGATCGAGCACGGTCATGATCTCGTTGAGCCCGGGGACCACCGTGATGCGGCCGGCGGTATGGCGCCGTTCCGAGCTGCGCGCCGGCGGTTTCTCCGACCAATGCAGGGCGAGATGCTTGAGCACGCCGGTCACGACGTCCTTGTCGTAGCTGCCACCAAGGTTGACATCCGTTGGCATCCCCCGCTCCTTGATTTGCGTTCCAAGCTGGCTCACGCCGGCCTGCGCCGTGCCCGCTCCGAAGAAGCGCATCGTCGCTGTGGGCGTGACGCCCTTGAGCAGCCGCGCCGGCGCCTTGGCCTCTGCCAGGTCGAAGCTGTAGGCGCAGCCTTCAGGTTTGGAGGACAAAACGAAGAATTGCGCGAAATGCGCCACCGCCCGCTCGGCAATCTCCTGCCGGACCGGCGGCAGGCCGTCGGGCGACGAAGCCGAGAGCATCAACGCCTTGAGACATTCGCGCTTCACCGTGCCGGATCCGTGCGAGCCGGGATAGATGGCGACCTCGCCATCCGCCCAGCCCTTCTGCTCCGCGAGCCGGTAGAGCTGCGCGAGATCGGTCCAGATACGCGGCTCGACCAGGCCGTAGCGCAGCAGGATCCACTTCAGCTGTAGCGTCAGCGCGCGCGCTGCGCGCGCTGCTATGGCCGGCAGGCTCTTGCGAATGGCGGCGGCACCGCTCGCGTTGGACTCATGCTCACGGACACAACGGATGTAGGCGTCACCCAGCTGCTTCCAGAAACCGAACGACGTGGTCCATAGCCGATTTTCCTGAAACTTCTGCTGGCGCGGCATCGCCAGGTAATCCTGCGCGAGCTTGCGCTGGTGGTTCTTCGCAGCGCCGTCGAGCAGGTCGACGTTCTCGAAGCGGCGATCAAGCTTGAACCCGTCCGTCTGGTTCAGGGACTCCAGCCACTCCGCGATTTCCGTCATCGCCTTGACTGCGTCGTTGGCCGGCAGCCCGTCCACGATCTGGCGCGCCGCCTTGGGGTCGGCCATGGGGTGGTCGACCTTGCCGCCAAACAAATTGAGTGCCATGCCGCCCGCCCTGAAACGCTTCTTTTATTGGAACAGCCCGAGGTGAGGCATGGATTGTAGTGGAACCCCCGTGCTCCGGAAAGGCGGGATGAGGGATATGGGATAGGGTTCCCGCGCAGCGGAAAGCCCTCCCCCATCCCTTATCCCCTATCCCCCATCACGCCGTTTCTTCGAGCGCGGCGCGTCTCCCACGCGCCGTATCGAGGCCGGCCAGGATCGCGAGGCCGGCGACAAAGAACAGTCCCGTCACCAGCATCGCAATTCGATGATCGCCCTGCGTAACCCAGGTTACCGCGCCATAAGTCAGCGGGCCGAGTATGGCGGAGAGCTTGACCGCCAGCCCCCAGAGCCCGAAAAACTCCGCCGTGCGCGCGGGCGGGCTGAGGTAGCCGACCAGCGCGCGGCCCGCGGATTGGCTGGAGCCCAGGCACAACCCGACGAGGTTGGCAACGACCCAGAACAGTCCGGGACCCTCGGCCGCCCATGCCAGCACCACCGCGGCGAGCCAGCCGATCAACGTCAACCTCAGTGTGCGCACGTGGCCGATCCGGTCCTGCACGTGACCGAACACGAATGCACCTGCGGCTGCCGTGACGTTCACCACCAGGATCAGAAACAGCGTGTCGCGCGTGGTGAATCCCATCGCTTCCTGCGCGTATACCGCCGCCAGCGCGATGACGGTCTGAATGCCAGCCTGGTAGAACACGATGCAGGCGAGGAAGCGCCACAAGTCGGTGTAGCGTCGCGCGCGTCCGATTGTTTCCGCGACCCGCGCGAACGCGTTCCGCAGGACACCGGCGCTTCCGGCGGCCGGCACGGCCCGCTCCTTCAGGAACAGGAATGTCGGCAGACTCGCCAGCGCGAAAATTCCCGCCGTAATCAGCATGGTGACCGGCACGAACTGAGCGGCGGTTGCACCTAGAGCCTGCGCATGATCGACGTAGGCCAGTCCCGCGCCCAGGGCGACAAGGCCGCCGAGATAGCCCAGGCCCCAGCCCCAGCCGGACACCTTGCCCATCGCCTCGCCGCGCGCCAGCTCCGGCAGAAAGGCTGCGACCAGATTCTCACCAGTACCGAAGAAGAAGTTGGAAAGGATCACGAGTGCAATGCCAAGCACGAGGTCGCCGCTGCCCACCAGCGCGAGCCCTGCCGTGAAGACGACGCAGCCGATTGTGGTGAGAAGCAACAGTCGCTTCTTGGCTGCGCGCGCGTCGGCGTAAGCGCCGATCACCGGCGCCGTCAGGACGATCAGCGCGTAGGAAACCGCAAGCGCCGCGGTCCAGGCGAACGTTGCCCACGGCGCGCGGCCGGCGACCTCGGCCACGAAGTACGCGTTGAACACCGCGGTGATGACGACCGTGGTGTAGCCGGAGTTGGCGAAATCGTACATCGCCCACGACCATACCTCGTGCGCGCGCACGCCCGACGCCAGGCTGGTGCGGGCGTCGGAACTCAAGGAATCACTGTTGGAATAACGGCGGCAAAAACTACTTGGCGGCCTTCTCTTCTTCCGGCCAATTCTTGATGTAACTCTTCAGCAGGCGGTTGTGGAAGGTGGTTTCCTTGATCACCGCGTTGGCGACGTCGTGAAACGAAATTACACCCAGCAGCTTGTCGCCCTCTTTCACCGGCAGGTAGCGAATATGGTCCTTGGTCATGGTCTCGCGCAGGCTCTCGAGCGAGTCCTCGGGATTGCCGCAGACCGGATTCACAATCATGACGTCCGCGACCTTGAGACCGGCGAGATTGCCGCTGCGCGCGTCGAGCGCCTTCAGCACCTCGCGGAAGGTCAGCATGCCGGCGAGCCTGCTGCCATCCAGCACCACCAGCGAGCCGATATCGTTCTTCACCATCACGGCGAGCGCCTCGGAAACCGGTCCGCCCGGCGTGATACTGAAAATGGTGCTGCCCTTCATCTTGATGATGTCGCGGATGATCATGCCGTACCCTCCAGCCTGCCCACGTTACTTCTTCAACAAGCCCATGAGCTTGGCGATTTCCATGTATTCCTTGCTGCGTGCCTTCATGAAGGCATCGTTCTTGTCGTAGGGAATGTCCACCACCTCGAAGCCGCCCTCGGCCATCCACTTGAGAATGTCCGGGTCCTTGTTGAGCTCGGCGAACAGGTCGGACACTTTCTTCCGCGTCTCGGGCGGCGTGGACTTGGGCACCGCCACGCCGCGGTAAGCGCCGTCCACCCACTTGTAGCCCAGTTCCTTGAAGGTAGGCACGTCAGGGAAGGCCGGATGGCGCTGGTCGAGCGCCACCGCCA
>Ga0137409_10006427_pt1 | contig 12215 bp, 11 predicted proteins | sample CZODoug1_16funga_FD_122059 | JGI IMG/M metagenome (GOLD analysis project Ga0137409, IMG submission 122059) | Vadose zone soil fungal communities from Angelo Coast Range Reserve, California, USA - CZODoug1_16fungal (Hybrid Assembly) | ecosystem: Environmental > Terrestrial > Soil > Vadose zone... | reverse complement strand
GAAATCTGCACGTGGATCCAAGGGCCTTCGGCATCGAGAAATTCGAATTCGTCGTCAGCTGCAGCAACGAAAAGAACCTGGGAGTTTTCCGCCGGCCGCGCCAGCATCGGCGTGCCGGCTTTCTTGACTACAGCAAGATTTGGAGGATGCGCCTGGTTATGCAGCACCTCCTGCCAGGTTTGCAGCTCCGCTGTGAGTTGCCGCATGCGCTTTTCCTCGGCTTCGCGTCTGGCGCGCAAGGCACTCATTTCATCGCCTCCGGTTGCATCCGACGCTGCTGAGGGCGGCACCGCCAGTTCAGATCCCTTTCCCAGTTGAAGGGAAGCTCCCGGCAAGCCACTTGAGAAGTTGATCTTTGGGATAGGAGCCTGTACTTGCGACTTCAGAACGGAAGTCAGCGGCTTCTCACCGAATTTTTCGCTGAGCCGATCGAGCAAATCCAACTCAAGCCGCCCACTTGAGGGCAAGACTTGATACCCTGATTTCCAGGGAACTGCGTCGACATACCATGCTGTGATTCTTGCGGTGACGCGAACGATCGTGGCCTCTCCCGATGCAGGCAACAAATCAATTGAATATTGGTAGAACGCACGCTCATAGCGGCTGAGCGGCTGATCGCCCGTTGCGACGAAACCATCAACGATCGGCAGCTTCTGACCAGCGTAGGCCTGGAGCTCCTTTAACGCTTTGTCTACATCCTCCCTGGATTTTGCAAACGTGCGCGCGTACGGGACGGCCTGTGCTCTCGCGAATCCTGGAGCAAGAATGCTGCCGATGGACAGCGTCAAGGTAAGGTAGCCTGCAAAATGACGAAGACTCTTGGACGGCCGCTTCATGGAAGGGATTCCAATTGGTCCAAGGGAATCCATCCGCGTTTCCCATCCGGAGTCTCGACCCCATACCAACGCGGAGTCACGATAACAATAACGACTTCGGTGTAAGCAGCCAAGGTGGCTATGTTCGCGGCGGAGTGAAATGGAGCCGCCTTTAAAGCGGCGCCGGGCGCCTTGATCCTGCGTTCGACCTCATGGCGCAGCGAGTTTACCCGTTGCTCAAGGTCCTGCACTGAGGATTGTGCGGCGGCCAGGCGTGTAGTCTCATCCTCGCGCTGACGGACCAGCGTTTGTTTCGCCAGATCTATACTATCCCGGCGGCGTTGAGCATCCGCCGCTTCCTGCTCGGCGAACTGAAGGGCTTGTAAACGATCCTGAATAGCTTTGCCTTCGCTGGATTCAACGGTGCCATCGGATTGGTGGACGGTACGGTGAGAGTTCTCAACGAAGACAGCATCAATGTGCAAACGAGTTCGCTCTGGATTCACACTTGTAACAATATATCGAACGGCGATGGTTCCCTGATCTGCGCTTTCCAGGAAATGCCGGGGGGCAATTGCGTCCGCTCGGATCTTGTAGAAAACCTTGCCGCCGCCCTTCCAGGGTGCGAACAACGGGGTAGACTCCACAGTTTTTGCCCCGGTGAGTGTCCGCTCCTTATCGAAGACATAGGTCCCATGAATGGTCTGATCCTGAAGTACATCTTGCAGGGCTTGCATTACTTCGTCCAGGGACGCCGTGAACTCTTTGCCGAAGCCTGGACCTAGCCTGTCATGCTGAGGGGCGGCACACAACCGAGGCGCCGAACTGAGAAGAGACATTGCTGCGACCAAAGTCCCAGCCATCAGCAGACCAGAGCCTCGATGCATAGCTGTTGGGGACTTTTGAATCCAATCCACCGAAATATATCTGACCAGCACGGAATGCCAGGACGAAGTCATCGTTGGACGAAATCTGTTCAACTCTAAGTTGCGCATTCTTTGGTACTCCGTTTGGAGAAGCGCTGTCAATCCGAAAATCTATGCCCCGGGAAAGTCCAAAGGAGCCTTCCTAGAACTAGTACTGTGTTCAACCGATGTCCGTCGAGATTTTGAAGATAAAAATAAGAAAACTCTTGCATTCGTTTTTTTCTGGGAGTACAGTCCCCGGCGGTTCAGGGACTTTGGGGATTTGACCTCGCTTTCTTGCGAAAGTGAGCGTCGGATTCTCCTATGGGCGTGCTTTCGCACATTCGCTTTCGAACTCGTGACGAGTCTTTGATCTCCCCCCACTCGCCCCTTGTTAGTGTGTCCGCGCCGAACTCTGACCAACTCATTTCAAAGATAGGTGCTCGCTCGACTTCTGTACACGGTCAGGCAGAGGAGGCGGTATGTTCGAAGGGTCACCTCGACTCGGCAGGAAAAAGCTTACATTTTTGATATCGGGATTCTCATTTGTTCTCTTGTTCCTTAGCGTTTTCCTTAACGACAGTCCTCCCGCTTCAGCGCTTCCGTTGCCCACTGTACACGTTAGAGCGATCCCCGCATTTGCTCGCAAATACGGGATGCCATGCTCTTCTTGCCATGAGGCGTGGCCTAAGCTAAGCCCCTTCGGCCAAAACTTCAAGGACAACGGCTACCAGATGGGAAATGACCGCGATGCCCCCATCTTCCAAAGCCCGGCGTATTGGCCGATAGCGATCCGCACCACGCCGCAGTGGCACCGCGAAAGCTCCAATCGCGTGCTGGTTGACGACGGCCTTGGCGGGCAGAACAACGCCGAGGGAAAAGTCACGGCCCACGGTTTCGATTACTCGGGGCTGGACATTCTGACGGCGGGAACGCTAGCAAAGAACATCAGTTTCTTGTTCGTGCCCTCGGCGGATGAGACGGGCGCGTTCCACATTGAATCTGCAAACCTACGCTTCAGCAATCTTCTGAACTCCAGTTGGCTGAACATTAAAGTCGGCAAATTTGAACTTGACCTGCTGCATTCTGAGAAACGCGGCTTGACCTTGTCTGGTCAGGGTGGTGGCTACCAAAACTATCATTTCCAGCCCCTGACCGAGAGCTCCTATGTCTTTGGGATCGGCGATAACCAGGTTGGCCTGGAATGGATGGGCCATTCGAAGAACGACCGCACCCGCGTTTCAGCCGCGTTGCTTAGCTCCAATGACGGAACTCCTGGCCTCCCGACCAGCCGCGGGTATGACGGCTACTTTTCCGCCAGCCATGCGTTTGAGGCCAAGGGCCTTGGCGTGCAGCGTGTCGGTGGTTTCGCTTATGTTGGACAGGCGCCGACATACTTCCAGTTCACTTCTGGGGGGGCAGGAATCGCAGGCACGGGAGTCGGAAACAAAACATTCTACCGCGCCGGCTTGATCGGCATGTGGTACGTCAAGAAACTGGATGTAACCACCATTTACTTCCACGGTTCGGACAGCGCGTTTCTCGCAACGAACACGCCAGCCAATCAGACGCTTCCGACTGGCGCGCAAGCTGCGACGTGGAACGGCGGTCTGTTTGAAACTCACTACAACTGGAACCCACAGCTCGTGCTGATCAATCGCTATGAGTTGGTCCGGATGTCACGTCAGGGAGCTCCGATTATTCCCGGGTCTGTGGGCGTAACGACGGCGGCACCAGACTCTCCCATTGTGATTGGTGTGCCGTCCTCTAACTTCGGCAACATCGACGTGCTGACGTTTGGATATCGTTATTACCCGTTCATTTCCAGCCGCGCAGGCTTTGCCTTTCACAACGAGTATTCAATTCTCCGCCAGCGGGGCGTTTCGCCCGTCAACGGTCTGGACGTAACCAGCAGCAGCTTGCTCGCTGGTTTCGACTTCGCGTTTTAGGGGGTGAGGGATAATGCGGACCACGAAATTAGCTAAACTCTGTTTCAGTATCGCTGCGGTTCTGACCATTCCCGAGATGTCATCCGCTCAACAGATGGAGTCGCACATCGGCAAGTTGAATGGGCACTCCGACGCCGGAAAACAGTTGTTTTATAGGTACTGCTGGGGTTGCCATGGCTTCCGGGGAGACGGAATGGGAGAGAATTGGCTTCCAACCGGGTCCTTCATGGAACCGTACCTGAACATTCAGCCGCGAAATTTCACAGCGGCGACCTTCAAATGTCGCTCGACGCCTACGGGCACTTTGCCGACGGATGAAGACCTATACAACGCGATCAAGCGCGGTTTCGTCTTGTCCAATATGCCGTCGTGGATCACTTTAACCGCCCAAAACCGGGCCGATTTGATCGCCTTCATTAAGACGTTTTCTGCTCGGTGGAAGAATGAGAAGTCCGGCGATCCGATCAATATTCCGCCGGAACCAAAGCTCACAGTGGAGAGCATCAAGCATGGCCAGGAACTTTTTCAGAAATTGGAATGCTGGAAGTGCCACGGCCAGGAAGGCCGGGGCGATGGTCCCTCGGCTTCCACTCTCACAGACAGCAATGATCAGCCCATCCGCCCGTATAACTTTTCCGTGGGTTCTCGCTTTAAGTGCGGAGCGACAAATCAAGATCTCTACAAAATTTTTATGACTGGTCTTGACGGTACACCGATGCCCTCCTTTGCCGACGTCATCAAACCTGACGACGCCTGGGACCTCGTACACTTCCTGCGGACGCTTCAAGACGCCTACAAGAGTCCGGAATTGGCATTGTGGGTATCCACCAAGGAAGGCGCGCAACAAGTGGCAGCCAGGAAGGTCAGCGGCACGCCAACCGGTTCCGGATTTAAACAATAACCTTCAGCTTGGGAGTGATTCATCTCAGGAAGGAGTAAAGATTATGCCAACCAAGATAGGCTATGCCGCTGTGCTGGTCGTGCTCGCTGCTTCTGCGATTGCCTTCGCGGGGCCGAGCGGCGGCAGTGTAAGTGGCAAAGTGACCTACGAAGGAACGCCCGCAAAGCAGAAACCGATCGACATGTCCAAAGAGCCGAGCTGTGCCCAGCAGCATCCGACTCCGATCACAACGGAAACGGTAGTGGTAGGACCGGGAAACACCCTGCAAAATGTGGTTGTTTACATCTCGGCCGGCGGGCCAGATGAGGCTTCCGCACCTGCCCAAGCGGTTACCATCACGCAGAAGGGGTGCCAGTATTTGCCGCACGTCGTTCCGATGGTGGTCAACCAGGAACTTAAGGTCGTAAACGCCGATCAGACATCGCACAACATTCACCCCTTGGCAAAGGTCAACCGCGAATGGAATAAATCGCAGCCGCCCGGGACTCCGCCTTTCTCTGAAAAGTTTGACAAGCCAGAGTTCATCCCAGTGAAGTGCAACGTCCACCCGTGGATGCACAGCACGTTTGCCGTGCTGAAGACTTCCCATTACGCGGTCACGGCCGAGACCGGGAGTTTCACTCTGCCGAACCTGTCACCCGGTAAGTACACCGTCAAGGCCTGGCACGAATCGTATGGCGAGCAGACGCAAGAAGTGACTATCACTGGAAGTGAGACCAAGGCTCTCAGCTTTGTCTTCAAGGCTAAACCCTATTGATGCGAGGTAACCAAACTTAGGACCGGAATGACGAGCTGTCACGGTCCAAATGAAACGCGCTCGGGTCCGGGCGGATGCGAGGCAGTATGGGGAAACTGTTCGGAGTGGTTCTGACGATCATCGCGCTGGTTTCCGCGTATCCCATCGTGGCCCATAAGTACGTGCAGCCGATAGATATCTCGACTCACGGTCACGCCATAGACGAACAATTGTCGGACACCATGGCGGAGGCGGGTTTTGCATTCCTCGGGTCCCAACTGCTCCTTGCCTTCTTCGTCTGGAAGTTCTCCGAGCGCAAAGCGGGTGCGAAAATCACCAACATTCCCGGCGGGGCGAAATTGATGGTTGTCGCCGCTTTCATTCTCATCGGCACGGAAGTTTTGGCGCTTGGGGTACTCGGGCAAAAGGCCTGGGCCAATGTGTACTTCACGATGCCGGAGCCGGACGCGACGCAGATTCAGGCGCAGGCCGGCCAGTTTGCGTTCTATTTCCGGTATTCTGGCCCGGATGGAAAATTCGGTGCGATTCATCCGGACAAAATTGACGAGGGCAATCAGAACTTTTTTGGGCTCGATCCTGCCAATGATGTGGAATCCCGTGATGACATCGTTTCCGGTGAACTCGCGATCCCTGTGAATCGTGAGATTCAGCTGCTGATGCATGCGAAGGATGTGGGCCACTCCTTTTACGTGCGGGAGTTGCGCATTCAGCAGGACTTCGTGCCTGGACTAGATCTTTCGATCCACTTCACGGCCACGAAAACAGGCAAATATGAAATCGTCTGCACGCAACTATGCGGACTCGGCCATTACAACATGAAGGCGTATCTCAATGTGTTATCGCCGGAAGATTTCGACAAGTGGATAAAGCAAAAGGCGTCGGAGCAATAGTCCCAGCCCGCGGATCAGCGGAATGCTGATGTGACCTGCGGTGGCTTTGAACGAGGTGAGAAAATGGCAGAAGCGTCGGTACAACAAGCACACGTTCATGCCCCGCCGGAGGGCTTCATCCGGAAAAACGTCTTCAGCCTAGATCACAAAGTGATCGGCAAACAATATTATGGGCTTGCCCTGTTGGCCGTGTTCACCGGCATGGCGCTCTCCTGGCTGATGCGCTTCCATCTCGTGTGGCCAAACGCGAAGATTTTCGGCCTCGAGCTCCTTTCGAAGAATGGTGCGCCTGGCGGCGTTATCACGCCGGAATATTACCTATCGTTGTTGACGATGCACGGAACACTGATGGTGTTCTTCGTGCTCACCAACGCACCTTTCGCTGGCTTTGGCAACTATTTCCTGCCGATCCAGATCGGTGCGGAAGACATGGCGTTCCCGCGATTCAACATGATGTCGTTCTGGGTTACCTTTGTTGCCTTTCTTGTCTTGTTTACGGCGTTTTTCATTCCGGATGGTCCGCCGACCTCCGGCTGGACGGCTTACGCGCCGCTCAGCGCCGTCGGTAGCGACGCGGGACCGGGTCTTGGGTGGGGCCAGAACCTTTGGGCGATATCAATTTCGCTATTTTGTATCGGGCAATTACTTGGCTCACTGAATTTCATCTCCACCACGCTGGATTTGCGCGCGAAGGGGATGACCCTAATGCGCATGCCCATCTGTACTTGGGCATGGTTCATTACTTCGTGCATCGGATTGCTTGCGTTCGCGGTGCTTCTCCCGGCCTGTTTGCTCCTGATTCTGGACCGTATGGCCGGCACGAGCTTCTTTATTCCGGCTGGATTGGTTCTTAGCGATCGTTTGCAAAATCACGCCGGCGGATCGCCCTTGTTGTGGCAGCACCTGTTCTGGTTCTTCGGCCACCCGGAGGTATATATCGCGATTCTGCCAGCGATGGGCATTGTTTCGCATGTGCTGATCACCAGCATGCGCAAACCACTTCTGAGCGCTAAAGTCATCATCTACTCCATGATGTCCATAGGTTTCCTGAGCTGGATGGTGTGGGGACATCATATGTTCGTAAGCGGGATGAATCCATTCTCTTCGTTGCTGTTCTCCTTCCCCACGCTCACCATTACCATTCCAGCTACAATCATGACGCTGATCTGGCTGGGAAGTCTTTATGGGGCGAATATCCGGATCACGGCGGCATCGCTCTTTGCGCTGGGTTTTATCTCTATGTTTGTCAGCGGGGGTGTAAGCGGGTTTTTCCTCGCTCAACCATCGATTGACATCTATCTCCATGCAACGTACTTCGTGGTGGGGCACTTCCATATGGTGATGGGTGTCGCGGCCATTTTTGGTATCTTGTCCGGAACCTATTTCTGGTTCCCCAAAATGTCAGGCCGGATGATGAATGAAACGCTCGGTAAGTTACATTTCTGGATTACTTTCATCGGAACCTATTGCATATTCATGCCGTTTCACTATTTAGGAATAGTGGGAAACGTGCGCAGGTATTCGTCCTTTGTTAACGACTATATGGCCCCGTTGATACCGCTACATAAATTTATTACGGTTGCGGCGCTCATTACCGGTGCCGCGCAATTCATCTTTCTCTATAACCTAATCCACAGCCGCTTTCGCGGCAAACCTGCTCCCGAGAATCCGTGGGACGGGACTTCGCTTGAGTGGACGATTCCTTCGCCTCCGCCGTGGAACAATTTCGGCGGAAAACATCCTGTCGTTTATCACGATTCCTATCAATACGGGGTGAAGGGTTCGAAGGGTGACTACGTGATGCAGGATTCGCCGGAACAGATCGTCACCGGGTAATTGGCCGGAGTGCTGTCCGTGGGTAACAATATCGGTTCGCCGTCAGGCACCTAAGGAAAAGAAACGGGTGATCATGTCTACTACGACCTTTCCTCCAACACCCGCGCAAGCCCCTCCCTCGCCGCCGGGGGGAAACGCCATCAAAATCTCGGTTAGGGCCAAACCTCGGTCCCCAGACGCTTCTCGAAGTGGCATCTGGGTCGGAATCTTCGCAATTACCATGTCGTTCGCGGCGTTCACCAGCGCGCTCTTCGTGCGGCAGGGCTCTGGAGACTGGACGCACCTCGCTGTTCCTCCTCTCCTATATGTGAATACAGTGGTATTGCTCATTAGCAGCTTTACGCTCGAGATATCGCACCGCACGATAGCGAGGGGGCTTGAAGTAGAAGCCAGCGCGCTTCGCAGCAGCTTGCGTTGGCTCTCAGTTACGTTGGCGCTCGGGTTGACCTTCGTCGCTGGGCAGTATTTGGCCTGGCGAAAACTCGCCGCGCAGGGACTCTACCTCGCGACGAATCCCAACAGCTCTTTCTTCTACGTCTTCACCGGCATGCACGGGCTGCATGTCCTCGGAGGCATCGCTGCCCTTGCCTACCTGATTGGGCGGCTTACCGGCAGCCGCAGTGCCTTCCGGCTAAGCACGTTTGATGCCACGGCGATCTACTGGCATTTCATGGGAGGGCTGTGGCTCTATCTGCTTCTCCTTATACGTACGAGGCTCTAAGCGTCAAGATGGGAGAGAAACTGTGAACGACTCCGAAATGGCCATGCACGGACACGGCAGCGCTTTGATGGAGGGATCACCATACGCGATCCCATCCAGAAAGCTAACGATGTGGTTGTTCCTCATCTCCGATGCGGTGACGTTCGGAGCCATTCTTTTTGGGTACGGCTATCTGCGTACCGCGAGTAATGATTGGCCCGCGCCCTTCAAATTTAATCCGAGCATTCTGAATGTTATCATCATGACTTTCGTGCTTATCACCAGCAGTCTGACGATGCTTGGTGCGGTGGCCTCCGCGAAGGCTGGCGACAAAGCCAAGGCCAACCGCTTCCTATGGTCTACAATTCTGCTCGGTGTGATCTTCGCGGGCTTGCATATCCGCGAATGGTTCGCTCTGATCGATGAGGGCGTCCGGTTGTTTCAGAACCCCTGGGGTTCGCCGCTTTTTGGCGCCACATTCTTCAGCATTACTGGACTGCACTTGCTTCACGTTATCTGTGGAGTCGTGGCCATTGCTGTCATCTCCCGCGGCTTCTCCCGGGGCAGCTTGACGGTAGGTCACGTGGAAACGACCGGCTTGTATTGGCACTTCGTGGACCTGGTATGGATGTTTGTCGTACCGTTGGTCTACCTGCTGAATATTTCGCGCTAGCGCACCAAGACCGTGGAGGGAGACGATCGATGACAGCCGCAAGAAAGTCAAACGTAATCGCGAAGTATCTGCCCGTTTACTTTGTTCTGCTCGGCATCGCGGGCCTTGAGGTTTTCCTCGCCTACCAGCACTTCTCGACCGCAGCGCTGCTCGTTATCTTGCTGGGACTTGCGATTTGCGGTGGTGCGTTGGCAGTAATGTACTTCATGCATCTTGCGCAGGAGCGCCGCAGCCTTTTTTTGACCTTGATCCCGGCCGTGATCTTCGTTTTGCTGATGATGAACGTAATCTGGCCGGACAGTTTCCGCCTGCTGCATATGCGGCCTTTTGCGCACTAGGCTGGAGCTCTGGGGCGGTATGCAAAGTCGCGACCTGGTGATTGCCCCATTGACGAACTGGCTTTTGACGCGGATATTCATAGGGAGGATTTCGGAAATGAACCAGAAAACCGACCTTGGAGTTCGGTGGTTCACCCAAGCAGTCACTCTCCTCGTCGCTCTTTGTATACCTAGCTTAACCTTGGCGCAGAATTGCCCGCTGTGTTACACACAAGCTGCAGGGGCTGGCTCGCGCGTGATCCAGGCGTTACGCAGCGGCATCCTTATTCTGGTGGTCCCTCCGATGCTCATTTGCGTTGCGCTTACCGTCATGGCCTACAGAAAGCGCGACCAGTTCAACGAAGAGTAGTAGACCCGCAGTTTACATGTTGTGGCGGATTAGGGAAGATCAAGGTCCAACGCGTAAATATCGGTCAGCCCCCGCTCCAGCATCACATAAATCGAACCATCGCGGCCCAATCCGCTGAAAAAGCAATGCGTGGCGCTCACTCGAAGAATCTCTCCGAACCCTAGAACCCGCTGGACTCGCTGAGTTGCGACGTCCGCTCGAAATACGGACTCTTGATCATCAAGTTCATCCTGGAAATAAATGGATGAGCTGTCCGGTGACCAGTGAGGTGCCGCTAGAAATCCACCGGACGCTATGGGAGTCCATTTTCCCCTCTGGACATCAAACAGCACCAGATGATGATTACTGTTATCCACCGCAGCTATGTAGCGCCCATCCGGAGACCAGCGCGGTTCGCTGAAGTCTTTCGAATCCGGCAACTCCTTCAAGATCGCGGTGGTTGGTTCGAGTGTAAAGAGCGCATAGTGTGGATGAATTTTGAGGTTGCGCATGGTTACAACGATGCGATAACCGTCCGGCGACCAATCCGCATTGGCGCCTTCCCACCCCTTGGGAAGGACCGGACGCAATGCTCCTCCGTCGGAGGAGAGCAGGTAAATCTGCCGGGGCTGATCATTGCGGACGCCGGTAAACAGAATTTGTTCACCCTTCGGCGACCAGCGCGGGGACAACCCTCCAAGGGGCGCGCTCGATAATCGCAAGCGTTGGGATCCGTCCGTGTTACTCCTCCACAGGGATCCGTCCGGACGGTTCGAGTAGACGACCATCTGTCCGTCGGGCGAGACGCTGGCCTCTTGAGCGAGCGAATCCAGGCTCAGCATCGAACTGCGCATTGTTTGAGGATCGAGCTTTTCGAGTTCGCGGCGTGAACGGAAACTGAAGGCAAATATCCGCGAACCGGTTTGCGTCGGAATGGTCACGTGCAGGACATCGGGGCCACTCGTCAATGGAAACGGCCCATGGTGGGAACGCCGGAACCAGCTCCACGCATCGCGCATGGCCCACAGATTACATTCGTACTGTTCACAACCGGAGAAAAGGAAGTACTTGCCGTCTGCGGTCCAGTTCCCGGCAGACTGGTCGGAAGGCTGCGTACCGCTCGGGAGGAGGGGGTGTACGTCGTTGCCATCCGCCGTCATCTGCCAGATCGATGGGGTGCCGTATTCTCCCTGGTCGACAGTGAAACGAATGTTTTCGCCGTCGGGGGACCATGCGGGCGCGCGCGGATCTCCTTCGAGGTGGACCAGCTGACGAAGCTGGGTTCCGTCGCCGCGAATCGAGTAGAGGTTTTGTCCTCGCACGAACACGATCTGCGTTCCGTCGGGCGACCACGCGGGATCATGACCCGTGGCTTGACCCAGGCGGCGCGGTTCACCGCCCTGAACTGGCCAGAGCCAAAGCGGCATCTCATCGTCGCGGCGCGTGAACTGGCCAATCAGAAACTGCGAATGATCCGGAGAAACGGCAAAAAGGCGAGTCTTCTCGAATGGCGCTGCCATCACTTCCGCATTGCCCCCTTCCACCGAAGTCTGCATAAGTCTCCAGCGCCCCGCGCCGCGTTCGAGAAAGAAAATCCGCGTTCCGTCAGAGACGATGCCGCCCCACTCATCAATGCGGCCTGCATTGGTGATGCGGTTCATCCGCTGCACGCTGGGCCGCGGGACCGGGTAGACGATAAAGAATAGAACCCAGGAGCCGAACACGATGGCGACGGTCAGCAGCAGGTAGTCGAACCATCGCTGTGCGCGCTCGGCACGCTGCCGGTCCCAGGGTGCCCCAGCGGAGAGTTCCTGCGAAAACTCCGGACGGAGGCGGAGGCGTACCTCTAAAGCTGCGTCTCCATTCTCCATGTTGGCAACTTGCCCCGCCAGAAATGTAGCCGGCACATCATTAATGACATGCACGGGCGCCACGAAGCGATAGCCCTGTCGAGGAACAGTCTCGATGAAACGAGGATTTTCGGCGTCATCTTGCAGCGCCGCACGAAGTTTCTTAAGTGCTGCGTTAAGGCTTCCATCGAAGTTGACGTGCGTGCCTTCTGGCCAGAGGACTTTGCAGAGTTGATCCCTGGTCACGATCTCCCCTTGCTGCCGCAGGAGCAG
>Ga0137409_10006426_pt1 | contig 12215 bp, 17 predicted proteins | sample CZODoug1_16funga_FD_122059 | JGI IMG/M metagenome (GOLD analysis project Ga0137409, IMG submission 122059) | Vadose zone soil fungal communities from Angelo Coast Range Reserve, California, USA - CZODoug1_16fungal (Hybrid Assembly) | ecosystem: Environmental > Terrestrial > Soil > Vadose zone... | reverse complement strand
GCACAAAAGACGATACTTGGGGCAGGTAGGCGTAAGGGTCTGGCGGTATGCAATGGTGATGTGGCATCGCCATGTGCCTGGCATTGCCCGTCTCGTCTTTTGCAGCCATCTCATTCCTCCAGGAGATTATCTTCAGTTCACCGCATAAGAGCAGATTGGCCGACGCCGATAAATTAGACGATAGTATAAAAATGTTGTCTGATGAACATCGCGCTGACCATCACGATGTATCAAGGAACGATTCAAGAGTCGTCACGAAATAGGGCGGCGGTATTACTAAACGTGGTAGGGAACGTCTGCAAATATCGCAAATCGGCGTTCAAGATTGCTACTCGCAATGCGGACGAGCACTCCCAACTGATGTCCAATGACGACAAAGATAGCTGTCGTGAATTGCAATAGCCGGCGACTGTCAACGGCAAGCGAACTCCTGCCCGGACTGAAAATCGCGATCACAAAGTGTCCCTCAAATCCCAGGCACTCGACGATTCACTCGCGGTGGGGTGTCCATCTTAGGGTCCACTGGTCCCGTTAAGTGGTGTTGCCAGCATATGAGGCGATGCGTGGGTGCTTGTCTCCGAAAGGTCCCAGATGACTTGAATCAGCCCAAGAAAAATTACGAGAACGAAACCTAAGAAAATGATCAGCGAGGTCAAAACATGCATGTCCTACCCTCGGCGTAGATGCCGCAGATGGCTCATTCGGAACCGTTAGACGCCAATTCTGTTTCTTGGCCCGGCGAGCATTGGCAGGTTTCGATGACACGGGTGGCGATTGCACCCGCCAATCTTTCAGCGGCGCCGATATTGTTGGAGCCAAGTCGCGCGGCAATCATCCCCAACTTCAGCACCGTCGCATCATGGTCTTCTCCGGGCACGCCGAATGACAATGCCGTACGCACCCAGGCATAGGCACGATGCTGATTAGGGCGTCCTGTCGCACCGGTTTCGTAAAGGGTTCCAACATTGGCCATCGCAGGCGTATAGCCTTTCAGCGCGGAGAGAAGAAAGAACCTCATCGCTAGCCTGGGATCTCTCTTGACTCCTTGTCCTTTGGCATACCTGATACCCAATAGATTTAGGGCACTTAAATCGCGTTGATCGAAGTCGCTAGCCAGTGCTGTTGGCCCAATGGACACGCCGTTGCGACTAACAGAAGAGATCCCGCGAGGCGCAGCGCCGCCACGCGAGTCCGGCGAAGAGGATGCTGCGGCGAACAGATCGAGCGTCAACGTGCACAAGCAAACCAATGCCAGCGAAGAAATGATCAAGTTGCCCTTCATGATTGCTCTGCTCTCGAAAAGATCCCTCATATGTAGCCAGACGCGCGGTAGGTGCGCCATTGCACGATCGTATGAATCTTTATTTCGGTGGCGGCATTTCGCATCGGTGATGATCTAGACCTGGTCAATCGCCCGTTTACTGCGTATGACTTGCATCACCGTATGGCGCTGACAATGACAACTGCGCCGCACAATCCGCAATGTTTCTCGTACTGGTGAGCGCGATCTATACGATCGCACAATGGTGGAGTCGAACCGCTTCTGTCCTAATCGCGACCGTGTAATCAAGCGATGACAGGAGAATCAATGATGCGTTTAGCAGTTTCGAGCGGGGCAGCTGGGGTGATGTTTTCCATGTATGCATCGCTTCTGTTGGCTTCCGCAGCCGCTGTTGCAGACAACGCACCCTTGCCGACGCAAATCGTCGATTTGGCGAACAAAGTGGACGGCGTGCATCCGGGGTTTCGTGCGTTTCATGCGAAAGGCGTTGTAGTGAACGGCACCTTCAAAGCCTCATCCGAAGCTGCGCGGCTCAGTCGCGCAACGCTATTCAACGGCAGCCCGATTCCGGTGACCGCGCGCTTCTCGGACGGCAGTGGGATGCCGACCGTGCCGGACGGCTCGCCTGCGATGCCCCGTGGCATCGCCATCAAGTACCACCTGGCCGGCGGAGGTGACACCGACATGGTGACCAACTCGTTCAAGTTCTTCCCGGTGGGGACCGGGGAGGACTTTCGTGATCTGCTGCAGGCGATCACTGAGAGCCCACCCGATGCCCCACACCCGAATAAGGTGGAACAGTTCTTCGGCAGCCATCCGAATGCGCCGAAAGCGATCGGTTCGCTCCCGATCCCGGACAGCTTCGCCGACGAGGAATACCGCGGTATTGACGCTTTCATCTTCGTCAGCAAGAGCGGCCAAAGACAGGCAGTGCGATATGTGATCGCGCCGGCAAAGGTGGTGCACATTACGCCGGAAGAGGCAGCCAAGCAGTCACCTGATTACCTGTTCGACGATCTGGCCAAGCGGATCGCGCAAAAACCCCTGGTTTTTCACTTAAAGGCGCAATTGGCCGAGCCCGGCGATCAGACCAAGGATGCGAGTTTACCTTGGCCTGATGACCGCAAGGTCGTCGATCTTGGCGTGCTGACGCTGACCAAGGTGGTACCCAATAGCTTGGAGGCGCAAAAGAAGCTGCTGTTCCTGCCTACAAACCTCACACCCGGTATCGAGCTCTCCGACGACCCGCTGCCGAGCGTGCGCTCTGCCGCCTATGGTATCTCGTTCGGGCGGCGCAGCCAGTAGATGACTGCACGCTCAACAAGGCGCCGGTAGATCACCATTACAAATTCGTAGGGAAATTGGCATGAACGAAAAAGATGTTTCAGCGGCCGCAGCGATCAGTGCCGACGGCCACATCAGCCGCCGCGACGGGCTAAAGCTCGTCGCGGCGGGGATGGCAGCAGCGCTGCTGTCGCACACGTCTCGAATCGAAGCACTTAGCGGATCATTACAGTCCACACAATCTGAGAGAAAGAGAGAGCCCATGAGTAGTTACATCAAAGTTGGCCAGGAAAACTCAACGCCCATTGAACTCTACTACGAGGACCATGGCTCCGGATCGCCGGTGGTCCTTATCCACGGCTGGCCTCTGAGCGGCGCGTCGTGGGAAAAGCAGACAGCGGCACTGCTTGCCGCGGGTCATCGCGTTATCACGTACGACCGCAGAGGCTTCGGCAATTCAAGCAAGCCCGCCGTCGGCTACAACTACGACACGTTTGCCGCCGATCTCGATGCTGTACTCAGCACGCTGAAGCTCTCAGATGTTTCTCTCGTCGGTTTCTCGATGGGCACCGGTGAAGTCACCCGGTATATCGGGAAGTACGGCGCGAAGCGGGTGCGCAAGGCCGTGCTTATCGGCACGCTGGGCCCGTATCTTGTGAAGTCGGCCGACAACCCGGAAGGGGTGGACAGGAGTGTCTTCGAGGGTCTTAAGGCGGCCATCAAAGCCGATCGGCCCGCCACGCTGATGGAATTTTTGCATAATTTCTACAACTACGATGTCACCGGGGGCAAGCTCGTGAGCGAGCGCGTCCTTGAGGCCAACTGGAACGTGGCCATCGGCGCCTCGGCGATCGGCACGCTGGCCTGCATCGATTCATGGATTGAGGACTTCCGTCAGGACATCACTCGCAATACGGTACCGACGCTCATTCTACACGGTGACGCCGATCGCATTCTGCCGCCAGACGTTTCATCCAGAAGACAGGCGAAGATGATCAAGAACGTGAGATTCGTGGAGCTCAAGGGCGGACCCCACGGCGTGCTGTGGACTCATGCGGATGAGGTCAACACCGAGCTGGTGAAGTATTTAGGGTAGCAAGAGGTTGTCTTCATCAAACTGTCGGAGGAATAGCCCATGTCCTACACCATTGTCCGCCGTGACTTTTTAAAGTGTGCGCTTGCAGCCGCCGTGGCAATCCCAGTGCTGGGCCCTGTAGATGCAAGGGCGACTGACTTGCCACCGCTCGATCCGAGTGATCCCGTCGCGCAGTCGCTTGGCTTCGTCCCCGATGCATCGAAAGTCGCCGCGAACGCGAATCCGATGTTCAAGCCTGGGCAACTCTGCGGCGTATGTATGCAATACCAGGGTAAGGCATCCGACGCCGTAGCTGGATGCGGCATTTTCGCTGGGCACTCGGTTCCGTCCCGCGGCTGGTGCAGGGCGTTCGTGCAGCGTTCATGACAGGGAGATTGGTAAAAGTGTTCGGCTCACATTTGATACAGGAGAGCTTTCTGTGATTCGCAAGGCGAGAGCAGTCTGGTACGGAACCGGCCGTGGTGGAAAAGGCAACATTTCGTCCGACTCAGGCGTGCTTGCCGACACGCCGTATTCATTCAGCACGCGATTCGAAGGCGAGAAAGGCACCAACCCGGAGGAATTAATCGCAGCCGCACATGCAGGATGCTTCACGATGGCATTGGCCTTTCGATTGCAAGCCGCGGGGTACACTCCTACGGAACTCCATACCGAGGCAGCCGTCAACCTCGAGAAAAACGATGAAGGCTTCAGTATTAGTCGCTCCGCCCTGACACTGCGTGCGAGCGTACCGAATCTGGATCAAGACACGTTCGATCGGTTGGCGCGGGACGCCGAGCGGAATTGCCCGGTTTCCAGGGCGCTCGAGACCGATCACGTTAGACGCGCAGCTGGTTGTTTAGGCCGGCAATCATGATTACGAACGACTTCTTTCCGCAACAGGATTCTTCCACGTCCGACGCAACATTACGCGCGTTTGACGATGACGAATACATTTCGGAACGCGACCCGTTGGACAGCAGCGACCTATTGGCGAGCCTTCTGGAAACCGCGACTGTCGCACTGAACACCGATCGTCGCGTCACACAGAAATGCATTCGGCGCGCGGCGGTGCTGCTCGGAATCGACCTAAGCCGGAGAGAGGACGCTACCGCGGAGCGTTCGCATTTGCAGGGCGGTCTCGCACCGTGGCAAGCCCGGCGTTTGAGAAGTTACATCGAGGAAAAACTCGACTCGACACTCCGAGCGGGGGACCTCGCCGGTCTCGTTCGGCTCAGCACGAGCTACTTCTTTCGCGCCTTTCGTAAGACTTTTGGAGAAACTCCGGTTGCCTACATCATGAAGCGACGCATGCTGCGAGCTCAGGAGCTCATGTTGAAGTCACGAGTGTCCTTGTCGCAGGTCGCCTTAGAGTGCGGCATGTGCGATCAGGCTCATTTCTCACGCACGTTTCGTCGGATAGTCGGAATCAATCCCACAGTCTGGCGGCGTCAATTACTTCGGCGTCCTACATTCTGTGAGAACGCATCCCTAGCAGCCCAGCGCGCTGCGGCGGATTCTTCGTCGAACGGTCTTAACGCCCCTGTTGTCATGGCGCCGGTGATCCAACGGGCACTCGAAAGAGGGAATGAACATGTTTGCGACAGTGAGTCGAAGACTCACGGAGGTATTCAAAATTAAAGTTCTCGTAGGGTTGGTTATTTTTTCAGCTCTCGTGTCAATGGCACGGGCCTCCGACCATTTCGACTCGCCCGCAACGGTCGCCAATCCCCAGGCGGATATCGGCGATGTGTATGCGTGGATATCGCCCGAAGGTCGGCAACTGAACCTTGCCATGACAATCCAGGGCCATACCTTCTCGGATAAGGTTCAATACGCGCTTCACATCGACAGCGGCAAGGTTTTCGGTCACACGAGCGCATCGACGACTATTGTGTGCCATTTTGCCGCAGCGAACGCGGTCGACTGCAAGGTTGGCAACGCAGATTCTGCGTCCGGGGACCCGACCGACCCGTCGGGTCTCGAGGGACGAAATCACCGATTCCGCGTATACGCCGCTCTGCGGGATGACCCTTTCTATAACAACCTCAAGGGGCTCTTAGGTGCCTATGCAGCGGCAAGCGCTGCCATCAAGAACGGCGTCCCGGTTGACGCGGCTGGGTGTCGACAATTCAATGGGGCGACCGCGAAGACAATACTTGATCAGATGGGTCACACAGACGGAGGGCCCGCACAAAATCTGCTCTACAACTGGACTGCGTCGGCAATTGTGATCTCCGTCGATCTAGATGTTGTCTCAAGAGGCGGCACGCTTCTGGCCGTATGGGGTACGACCTCCATAGCCGGCAAGCCGCTCGATCGTATGGGGTTGCCTTTTGTGAAAGACACCTTGCTCGGGAGCAGTCCCATTTCAACCGACGATGCAAGTGGCGTCCGGCGCCAGCAATTCAATGCGGCGCAGCCAATGTCTTCGATGGGGTTCATTGCAGATATTCAGAAGATGCTGGCGCTACAGGATGCGCTGGACGGGAAATGCGGGAATCAACTGCTCGCCGGACCAGAAGAGTCGCCGTCGCGCTATCGGACACTCGCCAAATTGTTTGCGGAGGATCGACTTTGGGTCGACAGCACTTCGAGTGTCTGCACACAGTTTTTCGCCGTTGAACTCACGAACCTCCGCGGTCGAGAGGAGTTTGGTCACGACTGCGGTGGCCGCTCGCCCACCTATGACGCAGCCAACGTTTGGCGCTCGCTTTTGATCGCCGGCACCACCACGGGCATCACTGACGGTCTGCACCAGGACGAGCATCCGCCGTCTGCGGCTGTGTTCCCATTCCTTGCGGCGCCAGACCCGAATGGCGTGAATCACTAGCGGCCATGGAGCGAGGGTTCCGCGGAGCGTGTTCCATGCGGTCCGATGCGAGCTGGGTTCGTGGCGGCTGGATAGTTGGGATAGCCGGGTTTGCATTGCTCCTGTCCAATCCGGCGGCGGCGCACATGGGTACGGGCTTGCCCGGCGGATTTGTATCCGGCTTCAGACACCCCTTCAGCGGAATCGATCATCTACTGGCGATGATTTCGGTGGGTCTTTGGGGGGCATTCCTGGGTCGGCCGCTGATTTATGCACTGCCCGTGGTCTTTCCCGCGATGATGGTCGTGGGGGCCATCATGGGAATGTTCGTGGTGCCGCTGCCTCCCGTTGAGATCGGGATCGCGGTGTCCGTCGTAGTGCTGGGCGGCTGCATCGCATTGTCGGTCAGAGCACCGGTATGGGCTGCATCGATCATTGTCGCGGGGTTCGCGGTATTTCACGGGTACGCGCACGGCAAGGAACTTCCCTCAGCAGCCGACCCCATCAGCTACAGCGCAGGTTTTGTTCTGGCCACGGGCCTCTTGCACGTTGCAGGGATCTGCCTTGGTTTCGTCAACGACCTGCCGAATGGTGTTGTGGCCACGCGTAGCATGGGTGCGGTCATCGCAACGGTGGGCATTGGGCTCCTCTATCGAGCGATAGGTATATGAGGGGCGGAGTGCTGCCGCCGGCTCTGCTCTTCGTAGCACTCGGCCTTGCACTCGGATTCGCCCCTCGGAGGGCTTGGCTAACGAGCCTGCTCGCGCTCTTGATGACCTTAGCTGCATTCACCTTGGTGCCCGCGCCCCCAGGACTTGCGGATGCGGTTTTTGCGGGTTGCTGGGTCAGTGTGATCGCAACGGCGGCGAGTGTGCATCTTGTCCGCGGACTCCCTCCGTGGGCCGCAGTCGTAATTTCTGTCAACGTTGGCGTCTGGGCGGGTGCCGTGGTCTCTGTGTCCGGATCGCGACTTGACCTGCTGAAAGCGCTGCCGTGTGTGTCGATATTCTTGCCCGCATCGTGGCTCGTTGCTCGGCGCGCTTCAATTCCCGTGAAGGTGGTGTCAAGTTGGGTAATCGCAATTGCAGCTCTGGCAGCCATGCTCCAGTTGCTACCCGTGACTCCCGGTTACCTGCCGGATCATTTGGAGTGAGCTACGCTGCGCCATAGATTTGCATTGCTCCTTGGACTTCTGGTGTGTTCTCGAGCGTCGTTCATCGAGGCACATGACTTCTGGCTGCAACCGAGCGAATACTGGATAAACTCGGACACGCTTGATTCGATGACGCTGCAGGTGGGTCACGGACCGTTCCGACAGCGCTCACCTATTCCGGTACGTAGAATCACGCGATTCCAAGCAGTTTCTCCTAGCGGCATGGCGGTTGACTTGCATCAACGGCTTCGGCTAGGTCAGGGTGCGGAGGACGGTGATTTTCGGCTCAATGACCCGGGCACGTACGTGCTAGTCCTGCAAACCGACGACGGCGCACAGACCCACCTACCCGCCATCCGATTCAACGACTATCTCGAGGTTGAAGGATTGACACCGGCGTTGGAGCAACGAGCGCAGCTGCACCGCATGGACGCCGACGGATCCGAACGCTACAGTCGATGTGCAAAATCTATCGTACAAGTCGGGCCACCGGGTGCGGGATCGCAGGGGCAGATAAACAAACCGGTAGGTTTACCGCTGGAAATCGTCCCCGAAGTAAACCCATATGGCGCTAAGCGTTCTGCGACCTTGCCGGTTCGCGTGCTATATGCGGGGCACGCCTTGGCGGGTGCACTGGTCAAGCTGACCAATCTCGCGAATGACGCTTCACCGTTCGAAGTGCGCGTGACCGATCGCGACGGTCGCGCGAGCTTCACCATGCCGAACGCCGGGGCGTGGCTGCTGAACGTCATATGGACGAAGCCATTGCCGCGTTCCGAAGAAACGGACTTCGAGACGGTCTTCTCGAGCCTGAGCTTTGGCTTTCCGCCCGATCATCCCTGAGAGAGGCGGCGAGGCTAGTTCCGTTATGACATGCCTCGCCGCGTGACCGATAATTATTTGACCGCCTTCTGTTCGCCAAGCGTGTGACGGAGAAAGTCGCTCACCAGGCCGGCGATCTCGTCTGGCTTTTCGTAGAGCGCGAAATGACCGGCATCGAGTATATGGACTTCCGCTTTGGGTAGATCACGTTGATACGCAGCCGCCTCGGCAACCACGAAGGACGGGTCGTACTTGCCCCAAAGAATTAACGTGGCCGGTTGATGTTGCCGAAGCCAAGCATCCCAAGCCGGATAGCTGGCCACGTTGGTGCGGTAATCGTAGAACAGGTCGATCTGGATGTCGTCTTCCCCAGGACGGCTCAGGAAAGCAAACTCATCATTCCAGCGGTCGGGATCAATTGTCTCGGGAGTCGGGTTCGAGCCGATATGGCGCTGCCTGGTCGCAGCCAGCGATGAGAAGTTGGCTCGCAGTCCAGCCTCGTTGGCAGCCCGGTCGGCCCAGAACTCCCGCCGCTTCTGCCAAAGCGGACTGAGCCCTTCCTCGTGGGCGCAAGCGTTCTGGATGATAAACCCCTGCACACGATCAGGATGCGCGATAGCCATCCGGAACCCGACGGGCCCTCCATAGTCCTGCATGAACAACACATAGTGCTGAAGACCGAGCACCTCGGTAAAGCGCTGCATTACCTGGGAAATGTGATCGAACGTATACGAAAATTCCTTGCTGCCGGGCGCATCGCTGTGACCGAAACCCGGATAATCGGGGGCAATGAGATGATATTGCGCGGACAGACGGGTCAGCAGTGGCTCGAACATCCGCGATGATGACGGAAAGCCGTGCAAGAGCAGCAGCGTCGGAGCATCTGGGCGCCCGGCCTCACGATAAAAAATCGATACCCCGTCCACCGACACACTGCGGTAGAAAACAGTTGGCGACGCCTGCGGTGCCTGGGAAATTGGCGCGCTTTGGGCGGATCCGTCGGCGGCTATTCCGAGAGCGACTGCGGCGGTTAGACCTCTGACGAGCTTATGCATGTGATTTACCTCAGACGACAATCAACCGTACGTCAATATTGCCGCGCGTTGCATTGGAGTACGGACAGACAAGGTACGCCTGCTGCACCAAGGATTCTGCGTCCGCACGCGACATACTGGTACCGAAATCTTCAGTGTGACCTCGACGCCAAAACCGTTCGGTATGGCGCCGATGCCCACACTGGCCGCGATCGATAATTCGCCCGGCAAATCGATCCTGTCTCGCGAGGCGACAAATTTCATCGCGCCAATAAAACACGCGGCGTAGCCGGCCGCAAATAGCTGCTCAGGGTTCGTGCCCGGGCTGCCTGAGCCGCCTAACTCGCGTGGTTTCACGAGCTTGACGTCCAAGATTCCATCCGAGGACACCGCACGACCGTCGCGACCCCCGGTGGCCTTGGCGTGTGCGGTATAGAGAACCTTCTCGATCGACACAATCTCCTCCCGTTTCAGAGTTTCAGGACTGCCCAAGTGCGTATTCGAACTACCATTTGCCCAGATGCATGCCTCCATCGACATGCAAAATCTCGCCGGTCACCTGGCTGGCTTCGGTGAGATAGAATACGGCCTCGGCAATGTCCTTGGATGCGGCTATGGTTCCAAGAGGCGAGAGCGTGCGCAGGAACTCCTCGGGAATGCCCTTGAGCAATGGCGTGGCTACCACTCCCGGAGCTACCGCGTTCACACGAATTCCCTGCTTCGCGTACTCCATCGCGAGACTACGGGAGATTGCGTTGATGCCGCCTTTGGTAATCATTGGCACCGACGCGGTGAGCGCCGCGAGCGGATGATCGGCGATGGTGGCCGTGATACTCACGATGCTGCCGTTGGACTTCTGCGACAGCATCTGCTTGACGGCTAGCTGCGTGATGTAGATGAAGCCGTCCAAGTTGGTGGAGGACAACGCGCGAAAGTCCTCAGTCGAATAGTCCAGAAACGGCTTTGGAAAAAATATGCCGGCATTGTTCACCAGAGCATCGACCGAACCGAATCGCTCAAGAGCTGTCTTGACTACATGCTGAGCCGTCGCCGTCTGGCCGATGTCGCCGTCGACCAAAGCCAGATGGTCTGATTGCCTCAGCTCATTCTTGCTGCTGATATGACGAGAAGTTCCCACCACGTTGTAGCCACGGTCTAGGAACAGGGTCGCGATGCTGGCACCGATTCCCTGCGAGGCTCCGGTCACAATGATGGTCTTTTGTTTCGTAGTCACGATGGGTCTTCCGCCTTAGGTTGTGATTTGTCGATTGCTGGTCTAATCAGTTCGAAGTTATTGTGGAGCCACACGCCTCGATTGATTAGATAGGAAACTCCGAAATGTAATTTCCAAAAATGGCAGGGTAACCACCCCGTGCGACGGCACTCGCCCTTCTCAACCAACGACCTCGAGGATGACCTCAAGCTCAACGCACATGCCCAAGGGTAGCGTTGCCATGCCCAACACCAACCGGGTCGATATCTTCTCGGCGCCGAACACGCTGACGAACAATTCCGATGCCGCATCGGCGACCTTGGGATGCTCGCGAAAATCGAGCGCCGTAACTAAGGAGATTCCCAACCGGACTACCTTCCTCACTTCATTCAGCGACCCCAGATGCTCTTTGGCGAGCGCAAGGGCGTTCAATGCGGCTAACCGGGCGGCGCGCCGTCCGTCCTCGACGCTCAACTCATCTCCAATGCGCCCCACATATTTTGGTTTCCCCGCTTCCACCGGCAATGTACCGCTGAGAAACAACAGGTTCCCCGTCTGCAGAGTTTCTACGTAAGCGCCCAACGGTTTGGGCGGTTGAGGCAGATCTATACCCAGATCCGTCAGGCGCTGCTCCGCATCGGCTGTTTCTTTATTGACTGACATATCTTCAAACTCCTGCACTGTGAATCGAATGATCCCCAAAACCGACCCTCTAGCTATGCAGCCCGTGCACCCCCGGCTGAAAGGCGGCCAGCGCAATACAGAGACTCTCCCAGCTTCTCGTAGAGGGCGATTTCGGTTTCGAGCCAGCTGAGATGCTGCTCCTCGTCTGCGAGGATCTTCTCGATAAGATTTCGCGTGGTGGCGTCGTGAGCCGCTGCGGCGGCCTCGGCGGCTACATTGAACTTTGCGCGAGCATGGCGCTGCAGTCCCATGTCGTTGTCGAGAATCTCGCGCACGGTTGCACCGATGGTGAGCGCCTCGATCGTGAATGCGGGTGTGCCGCCGAGATCGACGAGGCGATTTAGGAGCGCGCGGATTGCTATGGGCTCATCCGCGGTCCGTACTCGCATTGCATCGGCGAGGCCTTGCAGGCCCTGTGCCTCGATCACGGCGATATGAGTTTGATGCTGAATGCTGCCTCTCCAGAGGCCACTCAGCAGCCGGCTCAAGATCGTGAATATTGGGTTGTCAGTCATTGCCGGGTCTAGCCGAAGAGTTTGTTGGCAATCTCGGCCACATGGCGGCCTTGGTAGCGCGCGCCCTCGAGTTCGTTCTCGCTCGGCTGGCGGCTGCCGTCGAGGCCGGCGATGGTGGTGGCTCCGTAGGGCGTACCACCGGTTATCTCACCTAGCTCAGTCAGCCCAGCGAAGCTGTACGGCAGGCCCACGACCACCATGCCGAAATGCAATAGATTGGTGATGGTCGAGAACAGATTCATTTCCTGGCCGCCATGCTGGCTGGCGGTCGAGGTGAAGGCCGAGCCCACCTTGCCGTTGAGCGCGCCCTTCGCCCAGAGGCCGCCGGCTTGGTCGAGATA
>Ga0137409_10006425_pt1 | contig 12215 bp, 9 predicted proteins | sample CZODoug1_16funga_FD_122059 | JGI IMG/M metagenome (GOLD analysis project Ga0137409, IMG submission 122059) | Vadose zone soil fungal communities from Angelo Coast Range Reserve, California, USA - CZODoug1_16fungal (Hybrid Assembly) | ecosystem: Environmental > Terrestrial > Soil > Vadose zone... | reverse complement strand
GCTCCGCGAAAATCAGCGCCCTTCAGACGGCAGCCCACGAAAATCGCGCCGGTCAAATCGCGCTTCTTGAAATCCATGCGAGACAGATCGGCGCCCGATAAGTCGGCGCGCTCGCCGCCCGGCTGCCCCTTATGATATTTCGCGTGCGCGTCCAGAATATCCTCTAGCTTCTTGCCGTTGTGTCGAATGTTCGTCGCCTTTCTCGGCCCGCCTGCGCCACCCTGCAAGAGCTCGAGTAGCCCCTTTATCCTGCTCCGAAATAGTTGTGGTGAGCATCTATTCTACAGAAATAGCTGAGTGGCGCAAACCGCAAACCCGGACCGAGCTTGCCAGCTCTGGGTCAGCGCGCATCGAATGCCCCGAGTTGAAAGTGGAAGTCAGGCAATCTATGATTTCCTTCAGTATTCGTGCGGGAGGCCTCATGAACAACGCAGGTGTGATCGTCGCATCCTTGGAGCGCGCCCCGGCTCTCGTTGTTCCGCTCGTCCGGGAGGTACCACAGGCGATCTTGAAGCGCCGCCCGCGACCCGGCAAGTGGTCCGCGCATGAACACGCCTGCCACCTTGCCACGATTCATCCGGTAATGTTTGCGCGGTTGGACTTGATGCTCACCGATGCTCGACCGCGCATCGTCCCCTACTTTCCAAGTGCGGAGGAAGAAGAGGGAGCACTGCTAAAGGCGGACTTGGACCAGGCGATGGAACGCTTTTCAAACGATCGCCGGCAGCTCGTCGAACGGCTGAACTCATTGTCCGCGAAGGATTGGCTGCGCACGGCCGAGCACGGGGAATATACGCATTACTCCGTATTCATCATGTTTCGCCACCTTGCGATGCACGATATGTTCCATGCCTATCGCATCGAAGAACTGCTACTTAAAAATGATTGGGAATGACCCTTGTGCCACCACGGCACAAACCTGTGATAACTTGAGCTTGCCATGACCTTGGTCGAGAAACTGAAGTCGCGCGCGCGCTCAAACCCCCAACGCATCGTGCTCCCGGAAGGCGAGGACCCTCGCGTCGTCGCTGCTTCTGCGGCGGTCACTCGTGAAGGCTTCGCGAAGGTCACTCTGCTCGGACGGAAACAAATCATCGAATCGGTTGCCGCGGATTTGCGCGTCCCGCTGACCGGTATTGCCATTACCGATCCCGCCGCGAGCCCCCGGCTCGATGCTTACGCTCGGATTTACTACGAACGCCGCCGGGCGCGTGGCGCCTCACTCGAGGAAGCACACGAAACCGCGCGGCGCCCTTTGTACTTTGGAGCTCTGGCCGTTGCTGCCGGCGATGTCGACGGAACGGTAGGCGGCGCGGCCAACACGACCTCGGAAACCGTTCGCGCGGCGCTGCACGCGATCGGTCTCGCGCCCGGCGCAAAGCTCGTCTCCAGTTTTTTCGTTCTGGTCATCCCGCAGCGTGCCGGATTGAACTGGGGCGCTGCTGGAGCGATTCTCTTTGCCGATTGCGCAGTCGTCCCCGACCCGAACGCGGAGGAGCTTGCGGAAATCGCACGCGCCACGGCGGAAAATGCGCGCGTATTGCTCGATGCCGAACCGCGCGTAGCGATGCTATCGTTTTCAACCAAAGGCTCGGCCAGCCATGCGCGCGTGGAAAAAATTCGCGAAGCATTGCGCATCCTGAGGGCGCGCGCCCCCGGGCTTGCCGCCGACGGTGAACTCCAGGCTGACGCCGCGCTCGTGCCACAGGTGGCCCAAGCGAAGGCGCCAGGCTCACCGGTAGCGGGGCGCGCCAACGTCCTTATCTTCCCGGACCTCGACTCGGGCAATATCGCCTACAAGCTTGTGGAGCGTCTTGCAGGCGCTCAAGCGCTCGGCTCGATCCTGCAGGGGCTCGATCGTCCGGCCAACGATCTCTCGCGCGGCTGCTCTGCCGAAGATATCGCCAACGTCGTTGCGATCACGGCATTGCAGGCGCAGGCGCGGCGGGAAAAATTCTTGGAACCACAGATGCACACAGATAAACACTGATAAGGAAAGAACAGTCTCTTATTTTTTGGTCGGCAGCTATGGTAAGTAGAAAGCACAATCAACTTTTTTCCTTCCCTCCTTTTCTTCAGGTTTTATCTGTGTGCATCTGTGTACATCTGTGGCTGCTTCCTTCCGGCGTGCGCGCGCAAGGAGACGCTGCGCAGGAGGTCGCCGTAAATCTGGCCGAGGGCCGCGTCGTGATTTGCGCCGCGAAGGATGGAATTATCGTGGCCACGGCCGATGAGCACACCGAACCCGGTTCGCGTCAGCCGGTTGTCGTGACGCTCTCGGCGCTTCGTGCAGGAGTGTTGCTCGGCGCGGTCGAATGGATTCAGCCCGAATCGAGCGATAAGCCCATTCGCCTGGATGGCGAACTCGAGCGCATCGCCGCTGTCGCGTTAAACACTTCAGGCCGGCCGAAGTCCGGCGATGCCGCGTCCGATATCGAATCCATCGGCGTCGCGCTGCTCGAGCGCGTTCGCGAAGTTGCCGGCCAGCTACATCACAAGATCAATCTCGGCGAGGACGAACCCCTCCTCCGCCTGGTGCTGGTCGATTACGTGCCCGATTACGGGCCGGAAGCCTGGGCGATCGACTACCACATCCACCAGGATGCGCTCGCCAGTGACTACTGGCGAACGCGCGTCCTGCGCCCGAGTTATAACCAGCTTTATCCTCCGGAGAAGGGCCAGCCGCATACGCTCATCGAGGTCCGCTATCCCCCCGCAAATCGCGCCACGGCGGCCCCGGAACTGCTCGACCTGCTGCGGCAGAACGATCCGCGCCTCGCGCAAATTCGCACGGCGAATGAGATTCTGGCCAAGTCCGTGGCGTTAGTTGCTGGCGGGGAAAGTCAGAAATCCCTGGCCGCGAGCGACGCCGATTTCCTGCGCGCGGCGCTCCCTGCCGTGACCCCGCCGGAAACCAAGTTAACCATGGCGCTCGTCGATTTCGACAGGGGCTTTCGATGGGTGATCCAACCGCCCGCGTCTGCCGTCCCTGCTCCGGCAGATGAGAAACCGCGCGAGCCGGACGCGCCCACGTTGCGGCGCAAACCCTCAAACTGACCAGGAACGCTGCGGAACTCGCGACAGGATTGAACCTCGCGTGAGTTGACTCCTATCGGGAAATGCACGCCGCGGGATTTCGGACGATCACACAAGGTGTAGCCATGCAACCCGACGTCGACCGCGGCTACAATCGGTCGGGCGTTTTCTTCATCAATGATTGGCGGTAACGCGCGGAGTGGCTAACTGGTTTTCCCGGCGTACTGGAGCTTGACCCGCGCGCTTTTTTCAGCGACCGATTTCGCCAATTCTTCCTTGTATGCGATCAGCCGCTGCGCCACTTCCGGGTCCGACGTAGCCAGAATTTCCGCTGCAAAAATCGCGGCGTTGATCGCGCCGGGCTTGTCGATGGCCATGGCCGCTACCGGGACTCCTGCGGGCATCTGCACGCTGGAGAGCAGGGCGTCAATGCCGGAGAGCACGGTGGTCGCCATCGGCACCGCTATGACGGGCAATGTCGTCATCGCCGCGACGACGCCGGCCAGATGCGCAGCCCCGCCCGCCGCGACGATCACCACTTTCAGGCCGCGAGAGACCGCTGTCGACGCGTATTCGTGCGTGCGCGCCGGCGACCGGTGCGCCGACGTCACTTCGATTTCGTACCGCACGCCAAACTTTTCGAGCATCTTCGCCGACTCGCTCATCACGGGCAAATCCGTGTCCGAGCCCATGATGATGCCCACCAGCGGTTTGCCTCCCTGTTTCGATCCGTCTCGCGTGCTCACTCGATCGCTCCTTTAACTTCATGTAGCGCCCGCCTTCAGGCGGGCATGGGATTGAATCTTTAGTGCCGCTCTTCACAGCGTCACTTGCAAATTGGGCGGATGCCCGCCTGAAGGCGGGCGCTACAAAAGCCTTGGAGGCCGCGTTTTATCCCGCATGATTTTCCGCCGGCGCTTCTCTTTTCCGCGATGCTTGTCCCCGGATGATTTCAATCGAGTCGCCGCGCCGAATTGTTCCTGGCTCCACCACGCGGCAGAGGATGCCTCTGCGCCCGCGCAGCGCTTCCTGGAGTCCCTGACGGATCGCATCCATCTGGTGGCACGGTTCGCATTCCTTCGTGATTTCAAGCAGCGCTTCACCGATGCGAATCCGCTGACCCATCAACAATCCCTCGAGTTTGATCCCGCGAGTCGTGATGTTTTCCTTGACGCGCCCGGGCGCGATGTCGAATTCCTCGAGCGTCTCAGCATCCATCAGCAACAATTGCCGGCTGCTCCCGGGCCGCCCGTGAACGCAGTCCTTCAAACCCTTGTTCTCGACTGCGAAAACCTCGTCGAATTCGCGGACCGGCTGGCCATGCGCCAGCGCCTGAAACACGTGCAGCACTTCAGCCACGGGGAGGTTCTCCGGCAACGCGCGATTTGGCGATGCCCTTTGCGCCGATGTCGGTGCGATAGTGCGCGCCTGCAAAATCAATTTTACCCACGGCCTCGTACGCCTTGCAAATCGCCTGCTCAAGATTCTCGCCCATCGCCGTGACGCCCAGCACTCGTCCGCCGCTCGTCACGATGGAATCGCCGTCCCGCTTCGTTCCCGCGTGAAAGACGGCGACATCGGGCAGCGCATTGGCCTCGGCCAATCCCTCGATTTTCTTTCCGGTTTCGTAGGGTCCCGGATACCCGCCCGAAGTCATCACCACGCACGCGCTCGCGCCGGATTTCCACGCGGGCTTGAAGGACGCAAGCTTTCTGGAAGCGACCGCGTCCAGCGCCGCGGCGAGGTCGAAATCCATTCGCATCATCAGCGGCTGCGTTTCCGGGTCGCCCATGCGGCAATTGTATTCGAGCACCAGGGGACCCTCCGCCGTAAGCATCAGCCCAAAATACAGGAAGCCCATGTAGGGGAGCCCTTCCTCGGAAAGCCCGGCGATTGTCGGGCGTACAATCTTGTCCAGAATGATCGATTCGATTTCCGGCGGAATCATTCCGTCAACCGTATAAGCGCCCATGCCCCCCGTATTCGGGCCCCGGTCGCCATCGAAAACTCGTTTGTGGTCCCGCGTGGGCGCCATCTGCAGGAAGGACCGGCCATCCGTCAGCACGATGAAGGAAAGCTCCTCGCCTTTGAGGGCAGTCTCGAGCAGGATGCGTGAGCCTCCCTGGCCGAGGGCGTGTTTTTCCAGGAGGCACCGAATGAACGCCGCAGCTTCCGCGCGCGTTTCGGCCACCAGCACGCCTTTTCCACCGCACAGGCCGTCCGCCTTCACGACCACGGGCCAATCCACGGCATCGAGCGCCCGAATCGCCTCGCCAGCCGATTCAAACGTGCCATAAAGCGTCGGCGTGGGAATGCGATGTCTCCCCATGAATTCCTTGGCGAAGATCTTGCTCCCTTCGAGCCGCGCATCCCGCCGCGAGGGTCCCACCAGCCGCATCTTGCGGCATTCGAATTTGTCACGAATCCCCGCGACCAGCGGACCCTCAGGCCCCACCACGGTCAGATCGGGTTTCAGGCGCTCCGCCAGAGCAACCAAGGAATTCACATCGTCGACGTTTACGGACGCGCATTCGGCGCCGTTTTCCGCGGAGTTTTCGTCAACTCCCATAGTGCCGCCGTTGCCCGGCGCGCACCAGATTTTTTCAACCTCAGGCGATTGACGCAACCGCCAAACCAACGCGTGCTCCCGCCCTCCGCTTCCTACCACAAGGATTTTCACAGTAGGGCCACGATAGTCGTAGCTCCGGCCACTGTCAACCCTGGAACGCAAATCGCCGGTAGTGGGCCGGTCTCCAAAAATCCGGTCTATTGGGAGTTGCCGGTTTGTGGATGAAAACGCTCAAGCCTTCCGAAAGAGCATGACATTCCGCGAGGCTAACAATTAGGGGTGAATGCTGTAATTATTTCGTACCCGGTATGTGCTTTCCCGCTCGTTGAGCCTGCTTCTTTTGAGTTCCGGCAAACTTGCGATCCAAAAGAGAGCAATCAGATCGGCCTTCGATGCGGGAGTCATTCTCTCGCGATGAAATCCCGCGACGAATTTTTTTAGTTGGCAGCGGGATCGAAGTGCACGACGATTTCCACGGTTGATTCGGAATTGCCAGGAGCAAACTTCCATTGATTGACTGATTTTTGGGCACTTTCAGCGAGAATCGGGTTGCCGCCGAGCAATTCTGTATTTTTTACGGACCCGTCCTGTTTAACGAATACCTTCAGGCGGACGTCCCCCTTTATGCCTTTGTCTTTGAGAACCTGGGGGTATTGCACTGGCACCTTCTTGAGAATTTTGTGGTGGGCGTCCTGCGCGTAGCCGGCTGACGTGTAAGAAAACATGGCCAGCAGACAGCAGAACTTCCGGCAATGGTAGAGCTTGGTCATGTTTTCACCTGCACCAAGTCGACTATTACTTAGGATTGAGTGCTGGTGGACTCGGGGTGAACGATCTCCCTCTCACATGGTGCAAACCGCGGCCCATGGAGCATCTTGTTTGAACCTCATTTTCGAAGTCGATAACAATCATTCATGGGCACGGCTAATTCACTGGAATCCTTGGACTTATTACCCGGCAGGAATGGGGTCGAGGACATTGATTTGCCAAGGAGTCCGGTCGCACGTCAGAGTCGTCTCAATGCTTTGTTCCAGATTGAGAAGAACTTCTCGAAAGAGTGAGTGACCGGCGCCAGGAAGAGTAAAAGACCAAGTTGCTACCTGAGTAGCCGTCTTGTGGGAATCTGACCCGCCACCAAATCGCCCCAAGCCTCTCAGAATTGACGAAGCCAGGTGCCCGGACTACCATGCCGCCTGCCATGCCGGACCCATCGTCCCGCCGTTTTGTCCTTTCGCGCTTGCTCCTTTGCTTCTTTTTTTCAGGGGCCGCCGGACTGATCTATCAGGTCGCATGGAGCAAGGCGCTGGGCCTGATTTTTGGCCACACGGCGTATGCGGTGGCCACCGTGCTCGCTGTTTTCATGGGAGGGCTGGCCGCCGGGAGCGCATGGCTCGGCCAGTGGAGCGAGCGCAGGGAACGGCCCATCGCGCTGTACGGCTGGATTGAACTCGGCGTGGCGGCGACTGGGGCGGTGTCACTTGCAGGCCTGGCTGGAGTGCGCGCAGTCTATATTGCGGCGTATCCCTACGCGTCCGGGCATGGCGCGGCTCTACTCGCACTGCGGTTCGCGGGAGCGGCCATTGTCCTTTTCCTTCCCACATTCCTGATGGGCGGCACGCTGCCGGTTCTTGTGCGCGGGCTTGCGCGCGATTCAGCCGAACTCGGAACGCGCCTCGCGCGTCTCTACTGGGTCAACACAGCGGGCGCGGTTGTGGGAACGTTTGTCGCGGGCTTCTTGTTTTTGCCCACGCTTGGGTTGCGGCAAACACTCGGCGTTGCCGTCGCGCTCAATCTGCTCGCCGGGGCGCTCGCACTCAGGCTCTCGCGCCACGAGCCAGTAACGATGCCGGTAGCAGGTGCGCTTTCGCGGGATAACGTTGCAGCTCCATCCTCCCATCCTTCCCGATTTCTCTGCGTTTGTTTTGGCATCGTCGGCGCCACGGCTATGGCGTATGAAATCGGCTGGACTCGCCTGCTTTCGACGCAGCTCGGCAGCTCCACGTATGCCTTTACGCTGATGCTCGCGACGTTCCTCACAGGAATCGTTCTCGGCAGCGCCATCTTCGAGCGTTGGAATCGCCGCTACGAAGTAAGCCTCATGACGTTTGCCCTCACGCAAACTTTCACGGCACTCGCCGCGCTGGCTTTCCTGATTTTTTTCCAGCGCCTGATCGAGGTCCTGCCGCGAATTCTGCGCGCGACGCATGAATCATTTCGAGGTCTGGTGCTGGCGCAATTCGCTACGAGTGCGCTTGCGATGCTCCCCGCCGCAATTGTCTTCGGATTCAATTTTCCCGCTGTGACGCTGCTGATTGCCGGGGCGCAATCCGCCTCCACTTCCGGCCACGGCGCTGCTGTTGGGCGCGCATACGGATGGAATACCCTCGGCGCGATTCTCGGTGCCACTGCGACGGGCTTCTGGCTTCTGCCGCGCCTCGGAAGTTTCCATCTTCTTGCAGCCACTGCGGCGGCAAATCTCGTCCTCGCCGCGATGCTTTCCATAGCCTCTGCCCCGAGGAAGATGATCTCCTTTGCAGCAAATGTCGCTTTGCTGTTCGCTGTCGCCATCATCGGGTTCTCCCACTATTTCTACGATCCCGCGGTGGCCGCTTTTAACACCGTCATGTATTGGAATCTCTACGACCGGCCTTTGACTCTGCGGGAAAACGCTCGCCTGGTGGACATCGTATATTTCGCGGATGGCCTGAATTCCACGATTTCAGTCGCGCGAACCGACGACTATATTTCTTTACGGACCAACGGGAAGGTGGATGCCTCGAACCATGATGTCACCACGCAGCGCCTCTTGGGACATCTCGGCGCGATCGCGCACGCGCCGCGCCGCGTGCTTCTCATCGGGTTCGGCAGCGGCATGACCGCTTCCGCCCTAGCCAGTTACCCGGAACTCGAGCGCCTGGATGTTGTCGAAATCGAACCGGCCGTCATAAACGCCGCGCCACTGCTCACGCAGCTGAATCGCAATGTGCTGCACGATCCGCGCGTGCATGTCACCCTCGACGACGCGCGCAATTTTCTTTTTACCACGCGCGAACGATACGACCTGATTGTTTCCGAGCCATCGAATCCGTGGATTGCGGGTGTCGCGACGCTGTTCACGCGCGAGTTTTATCGTGCCGCGCAAGCCCGCCTGGCGCCCGGCGGCGCGCTGGTTCAATGGCTGCAGGCCTATTCGTTGTACCCAGAGGACCTGCGGATGGTCCTGGCCACCTTCCTTTCGGAATTTCACTACGCCACGCTTTGGCACGGCGACGGGCCTGACCTGCTCCTGATGGCGCCCACCGTTCCCGCGACGGACATTTTGAATCGCGCGCAGGCTCTGTATTCCAATACCTCCCTGCATGACGATTTCAAGCAGCTTGGATTGGATGAACCGTTCGGACTGTTCGGCTTTTACATGCTGGACGACGCAGGCTTGCGGAATTTTTCCTCGGGCGCACAAATCAACACGGATGATCTCACTCTGCTCGAATACCACGCGCCACGATCCCTGCTGGTTCACGGTCTCGAAGACAAAAACCGCGCCGCAATCCTTCTCGCTCAGAAGGATGCGTTGCCGGACGATTTTCCGCCATACCTGCGCGATTCGGCGCTCGCGGCCGCCGCTACAACATCCCTAAACCTGGAAGACACTGACGGAGCCGATCATTTTCTGCAAGCGCTCGAAAATCGCCCGGTTACCGCCAACATTGCCATCGCTCGCGGACGCGCCGCACTCGCCCACTCCAATTTTCAGAGCGCCTATCACGCGTTTGATGCAGCGCTCGTTCTCAATCCAAATTCCATCCCGGCAGCGTGGGGCCGCGCGGAGACCGATCGCCGCTTCGGAAACAATGAGCAAGCCCGTCAGGCATTCCGGCACATACTGGATCGGGACCCCCACGATTTGCGGACTCTTGAATCGCTGAAGCATCTCGCCACGGATTTTTCCCGTTGGCCCGAAGCGGAGGATCTGGAGCGGCGCTTGATTGCAGCGGATGCGCACGCAGGCGCGGCTGCTTATGCACAACTCGCGGAGACTCTTCTGCGCGCCGGCGATTTGGGAAGGGCCTACCGCGCCATGCAGGATTGCCTGGCGCGCGATCCGTACAATTTCCAAACGCAGCTTAACCTCGGGGCATTGTTGCACCAACAGAAAAAGTGGGCCGAGGCGCGGCTGCATCTGGAATTCGTGAAACGGTATTTCCCCGACAGCGACGCGGGAACCTACAGTCTTCTCTTCGAAGTCGACAACGCACTCGGCGACCCGCGCGCTGCTGCGGACGCAGTGCGCTTCGGGCTACGCATGTTCCCCGACAATTCAGACCTGAAACGTTTGAACCTGATTCACTAGAGCATTTTCGATTCAAGTGCTTACACCTGACAGCACAGTTCTCAATACAGGCTTGGATAAGTGCGGTGCCTCGTAAAGGTGTGAACAGAAAATGCTCTAATTCACTGGAAGTGGCGGGAAATTCTGGCAGGGGGAAAAAGAGGGCCCCGAAGAGGCCCTCTCATTGGTTGCGGTATCCCGTGGTTCAGTATGCGTTAATTTGTGGCGGCTTTGGCGGAAGCTGCCACGGCCTTTGGCGCACTCAGGTAACCAGTGATTGCCTTGTTGCTGATTTTGTTAACGACAAGTTCCATCGGTTGGCGCGATCCGTTCGCGTAGAAGTAGATGGGTTCGTTGATGGATTTGTTCTTCTTCTCGAGCCGCATGTCGTCCAAGTAGAGCGCCACCGTATACTGGTGTTTCTTCGCGCTGGCGCCGCGCAGTTCGACCTGCATGCTGCCCACATGCTGCTTCTGGCCCTTACCACTCAGTGTGAATTCGAAATAGTCCCGTTCACCCATGCGCCTGAGCTGTTCGAGTTCTTCATGATTGCGGGCAATCAATTCTCCGTGCTCGCCGCGCAATTGTTGCAGGCTGCCCTTGGTGGCGTCGAGGTCTGTTTTGACGCCGTTGACATCGGTGCCGATCGCATTCACAGCATCGGTGCTGGCCTTGGTCGCCAACGTGGTTTCTACGTCCGTAAGTTTCTTTGTATAGTCGGCGCGCTCCTGCTTGACTTGTTTGCGCGCCACTGCCACTTGACCTTCCGTCAGCTTCAGCTTGCTTCCCACCAGATTCAACTCGCCCTGCATCTGAGCGTTCGTCTGCTCCGCCTGGGCCAATCGCTGGGTGAGCTGATCTTGATTCTGCTGGAATGTCTTTGATTGGGCGGATTGGGCGGTCAACGCCTGCTCCGCATCGTGCGCGTGGTTCGTTGCATTCCACGCCATCCCTACACCAACTAGAGAAAGTACTGCCAAGCCAACTATGGCCAATCCCATCCATCGCGGCGTACCCTCGGTCGCTGGTTGCATATTATCGAGGTCTCCGATCATTGTATTCTCCTTGTGCTTTTGCCCTTGCGCTTTGGGAAGTGCACGCTATGAACCAAAGTATGCCTTAGGCCGGAAATCGGCGTAACGTCAAATAACCAAATGATTTATCATGTTTCCACTTGTGCAACAGGCTTTTACGAGGTGCCGTTTGGCGTGTAAGTTTTACGCACTGTTGGCGGGAGGATGTTTATAACTAATTGTATACAAGCATTTTAGGCCATTACCACACTTTGTGGTTGAAAAATCACAGTTGGCAGGTCGGAGGGGTAAATTCGTTACGGGAGTTAACTAAGCGACGCGGGAGTGATGTGTTTCTTCAGATTCCACTTCGCGGTCAAAGTAAACCTCGAGGGTAAGGGCTGCGGCGTCGAAAATGGTGCGGCAGTTTGCGCATTGCCCTAAATGGCGCTGAACTTCACTTGCTACTTGAGGTGCGAGACGTCCCTCCAGATATTCGCAAATCAGTCGAATTGTCGCCTTGCATGTCATGCTCATAACTTGGCCCCCCGAGAACTGGGTCTTCCCGGCGATTACCTTAGAGCACGCAATCGACCAAAACCCTATGTGAACGGAAGTTTACCTAACCATCTGATTCAAAGGAATTAGCACAAGATTATCAAATTGGCTTTCTCTCCGGACGCGGAGCAGGAATGGGAAAATTTTCTTTTTGGGACGCATTCTTACCAACTCGATCCGGATGGACTGCTGGTGGATACGTTTCAAGTGAGGGGTAATCGCGAGATAGTTTGCGGACGATCCCTTTAAGTTTATGATCCCAAATGATTTACCGGCTTACAGTCATATTGCGGAGAACCGCGATCCGCTCCGAAAGCGGAGGGTGTGTACTGAACATCCCGGAAAGGACCTGACCAGCGCTCAGCGGTGCGACGATAAACAACGACGCAGTCGCGGGTGGCACGTCCATCGGGATTCGCTTGTTGTATGCTCCCAATTTTTCGAGGGCGCTGATCAGCCCATACGGATGCCCAACCATGCGTGCGCCCGACGCGTCGGCGGCAAACTCACGCTGTCGCGAAATCCCGAGCTGGATCAACATCGCGGCGATCGGTGCGACGATCAGCATGATAAGCGCAGCTAACCCTCCGCCACCGCGATTGTCGTCGCGGGAGCCTCCAAAACCGCCAAAAATCATGGCCCAGCGTCCCATGGAGGCAATCCACGTGATCGCGCCCGCGAGCGTGGCGGCAATCGAGGTGATCAAGAT
>Ga0137409_10006424_pt1 | contig 12216 bp, 11 predicted proteins | sample CZODoug1_16funga_FD_122059 | JGI IMG/M metagenome (GOLD analysis project Ga0137409, IMG submission 122059) | Vadose zone soil fungal communities from Angelo Coast Range Reserve, California, USA - CZODoug1_16fungal (Hybrid Assembly) | ecosystem: Environmental > Terrestrial > Soil > Vadose zone... | reverse complement strand
ATCTCCGAGGTTCGGATGAGTCGTGGCAAACCAATCCTAACCTCCTGACCTCCCACCACCCCATAGTATCTGAGGAGCCGTGCGAAGCACGGCGTCTCGAAGGATGGCCGGGGGCACGATCTCGCTTGTGTCCGTCCTTCGAGACGCGCGCATCCTTCGACAAGCGCTCAGGAGCGCGCTCCTCAGGACGAGGCTCATGGATGGTCGCACAGTCTCAGGTGCCGACCTTTCGTGATCGGGTTGCCAACCGGGCGGACCAACGACGTACGACCACCGATCCCGCCACGACCGCGCGTGCCACAGATCGCGAACAAGTGCCATCCATTCATGAAACGCGATGAAGATGGGATTGTTGGAGCGAAGCGGCTCCACCAGGCCATAGCGGCACGGCAGATCGTCGCGTTCGGCAACGAAGGTGCCGAAGATGCGGTCCCAAATGATGAACACCCCGCCATAGTTGTGGTCGAGATATTCGGGGTTGGCGGCGTGGTGCACGCGATGATGGGAGGGCGTATTGAGGACGTATTCGAGCCAGCCAAGCTTCGGAATCCAATCCGTGTGCAGCCAGAATTGATAGAGCAGGTTCAGCGCAATGGCGATGAACACCGCGCGCGGCTCGAAACCGAGCCAGACCAGCGGCACGTAGAAGATCGCCGTTCCGGTCAGCCGCCCGGTCCAGCCAAAGCGGTAGGCCGCAGCAAAATTGAGGTCATTTGAGGAATGATGGACGGCATGCGTCGCCCAGAACCACCGGATCCGGTGGCTGCAGCGATGGAACCAGTAATAGCAGAAATCCTGGCCGATCAGGAGCGCAACCACCGCGACAGCGGTGTCGATCGGTATCGTGAAGAGGCGGTGACTGTAAGCCAAATCATACGCCGGCGCCGCGAGGCTTAGAGACAGGAACGTCAATACGACGTACTGGCGCCCAAGCGCATCGGCGAGCGAAGCGAAATACGCACGCCAATTGTAGTTGCGCCTCATCACGACGGCGAGAACCAAGCCCTCAAGGGTCGCAATCACGATCACGACAGGCAGCGCAAAAGTGAGGATGCGGGCGACGGCCATCATGTCGTTCTCCTTTGGCAACGCTTGATCAGGCGTCGGCCGGCCAGGAAGTTCCGTGGTTTAGATCAATTCAGACCCACAATCTGAATTTTACAATTTTAACTTGATGCAGATAGAATTTCCCGTCTCGCCGGATTCAAATCGCGGCTGGTCAATTCCTCGACAGGCTGGCCGATTCCGGAATCGGCGAGAGGTCGGACGGCGCGTTCTGCATTCCATTCGAACGCTCGCGCCGATACTCGGTGGGCGTCATTCCGGTGTGTGCCTTGAAGGCACGATTGAACTGCCCGATCGAACCAAAACCGGTGTCGAGCGCAATGGTAAGGACCGGCACGGTCGATTGGCTTGGATCGCCAAGTGCAGCTATGGCCTCGGAAAGGCGGTAACCGTTGACGAAGGTGCTGAAATTGCGATGTCCCAGTTTCTGGTTGATTAGTCTGCGTAACCGGTATTCAGGTACAGACAGCTTCGCGGAGAGAACGGCGATGCTCAGACCGTCTTGTCGATAAATCTTGTTGTTCTTCATCAGATCATCAAGCGCCGTCAGCAATGCAGCATCTTGTTCATTGACTCCCGGCGCGGGAGCAGGATCGTTCTGACGGACTTCGCGCGGCAAAGACGCGCTTCGGTCAGGGATGTCGGAGGCGGCGAATTGTCCGAAGGCGGAGACGGACAACCGCGCGGCCGCGTAGACAGATGTCAACGCCAGCAGACCGATCGCATTGATAAAGCTGAAGGGGGCTGAGGCCGCGCTGCCGGGTAGAAGCCACTGTGAGACTATGACCGCGGCTGTATAGAGCGCGGTGGACATGACGAGTACCAAGCGAAATCGCCGCCGCGCTTCCACAAGATCGGCATCCCGTCCGATGAACGCATGCCAAGTAGCGAGAACAATGAACATCAGCGACAGCCCGTGATGAAGAAAATCGGCGGCCGGTTGGTTGCCGGGCATTTGCCAAAGACCAAGGAGAACAAGGCCAAGCCAGGCGAGATGCCGGTACAATGAGGGTTTGAAATCGTCGTCGAAGTATGCAGCCGCGGTAAGCCAGAAGGCGGCCGGCGTGCCAAAGCTGGCGAGCTCGATCGGAAGGCGCCAGCGGAGATCGAGCGCAGAGAAGCCGGGCGCCGAGGCGATTACGTAGGCGGCGACGCTCAGCGCAAATAGCGCCGAATAGAGCCGCGTCGGGACCTGTCGCCGGTCTCGCAAGAGGAGCGTGGCGGCAAGCAGCAGAACCGTTACGGCGCCCCCGCGTATGGCCGCCTCGATAACCGACATGGCGCCCTCATGACATCGTTCATGCTGCCTACCATAGTGCAATCGGTATTGTCAGCGTGAAGTCTCCTTGTCATCGAATGCGGCGCGGCAATCACGGGCCTGCGGGGTCCATTCATTCTTGCCCGGCGCAGCGCGCGAAAGGTCGGTATCCTTCCGCTCATGATTCGCCTGCTCCGAGCGACCTCGCGCTTCGGTCTTAGCCGCCGCGCAGGAGCGCACTATCCGATTTTGCCGGCGCCAAGGCCCGCCACCCCGAGCCGCAAAGCCTGCCGGGCAAACGCCGCGCCGGAAACCAGAAGTCCAAGCGCGAGGATCGTCCATGGCGGCGGGATGCCCAGGATCGGGGTGAAATATATGCTGAAAATCTCTCCTAGCGCGTAGCCACGGAATGCCCAGATACAGCCAACTTCAAAAGCCGCCGTGAAAAGACACGAGGCGAGGGCGAGCAGCGCCAAGGCTGCGGCATTCGCTCCGTCTCCGCGCCGCGCCAGCACCCGCCACATCATGAGCCAGAAGAACGCGCCGCTCAGCAGGAACTGGTCGGGAAATAGTCCAGGCGACAACAGGTAGTGAAGGATCGCCAACGCCGTGGTCGCGTAGACCGCGCCGTGCAGCCGCTGCCATCCTTTGGCTCCCATCCGCCGGACAGCAGCATCGACGGAGGTCGCCCCCAACGCGATCAGGCCGATGGTCGAGGCGCTCGCCACGATCAGGGAGAGTCTCGTCGCGACTTCGTGGGCGATGAACGCAAAGTTCCAAAACCGCAGGGCGAAATAAATGATGATATGCGCCATCGCATAGGCGAGCGCCGTCACCCCGATCATGCGTCGCACGATGATGAGCCGGCGCCAGCCGAATATGGTCGAGGCCGGCGTAATCGCCAGCGCCGCGAGCAGGATCGCGGTTGCCCAGAAGCCTGACCAGTAAGTCATTCCGCCGAGCGGAACCGGCCCGAACTCCCCGCCGGCAACCTGATCGACGAGCCAGATCGCCGGCACCAACATGAGGGCGAACGTGCCGCCCTTCAGCACGGAAACCTTGCGTGTCCGGTCTTGCCACGGCCAGATCAACTGCACGTGTCGCTCCTCGGCGGCGATTGACGCCCGCTACCGCACCGCGGCCTCGCGCGCATAGTAGCGGGTGGCGTAGGGTTTCGGCGCATATTCCGGATGATAGCGGCACGGACCATCGAGGCTCGCCCGCAATTGTTCGCACCCCGCCGCGATCGATTGGGCCGTCGGCTTCGTGCCCTTCTCGATCCACTGCATGAGGGCATCGAGCCCGGCCGCGAGTTCAGGCGCGCTTTGTCCCGTGTGGACGCGCTCGTCGGTGAAGGCCTGCACAAGGCGGTCGGCGCCGCCGGCCGCCTTGACAGCATCCAAATAGGCGGACTGCGCCTCGACCACGACCTGCGGGTCGTTGATCGAGTGGATCGACACCACCGGCACCGGCAGCACCCCGGTCGGATCGCCGTCGGCCCTTAATGCCGCGGCGGCAGCCGGATCGGCCTCAAATCGCACGACCTCGCGGTTCAGCGCCGCGTCATCGGCAGAGCCCTTATAGCGGACGCCGATGTTCGAGAACGGATTGCGCCCGCCGGTCGTGTTCTTCACGATGTCGCGGAATAGCAGCGTTCCCGCCTGCATGTGGCGCACCAGCAGATTTTCCGGATAGCCCATCACGCCGAGGATGTTGGCCAGGTTCTGCTTCTGCCGGTCGCTGCGCGCCGCGGCCGGGTGGCCGACGCCGGTGCATTCGTCGACCACGGTGTCGAGGCCCTTCAGCGTCATCGGCGAATCGGGCGCGACGCCATTCCAGAGCGGATACGGCGCCTCGTCGGGCCGCGGCATGTTCTTGCAATAGTACTGGTACACGGCACGCAGGTCGACGCGGTGCTGATAATTGAGCGTCGCCCCCGTCACCGCGCCGCTGTTGAGGAAGGCGCCGTCGAAGTTCATGCTGCCGTCCGGATTCTTCGCGTAGGTCTCGATCAGCTTCGCTCCCACGAGGCCGCCATAGGACGCGCCGTGCAGGATAGTGCGCTGTGGTTTTCCGATCCGCGCGATGAAGAACTTGCGGGCATTGTCGGTGTCGGCAGCTGCCATCGCGACGCCGTAGCCTTCGCGCCGGTAGCTTGACGCAACCCACGCAAAGCCGCGCCGGACCGCGTAGGCGTATTTGTCGAGATCGGTGTTGCTGCCGGTCGCGGTCGGCGGCAAAAGCGACGGCCCGCCGTGGGCGAATACGACGAGATGACCGTTCCAGTTCTTCGGGACGGCCGCCGTGATGTAAGCGCCGGTCTCGTGCTTGACGCCATAGCAGGTCGCGATGCCGGCGATCGCTTCCGGGCATGGCGTGGTGTCGGGCAGCGCCGCCTTCTGGGCTTCCTGCGCCGCCGCCGCGCCGGTCATCGCCGCGAACGTGAACAGTGCAACCGTCATCCTTGCTTGCTGCATGCGTTTCCCCTCATGCGTTTCGCCTTGCCCAGCCTGTGGGTACCTAGCCTATTGGAGAGAAACGAAATTACAAGATGCGGATTCGCGATCTGACACCGCCGCAGTGGATTGCGAATGGCGCCCGCCGTGCACAACCTTGGCTTGATCGCAGGAGAGCATCTGCGAGGGTGCGACTTCGCTGTGTCGGTTGAACGCGCCGCGATCGAACGAGCTTGCTTGATAGTAACTTATTTATTACTATATCAAAAATGGTGTTGAACGTCGTTGAGTATGTCCGACAGGATGGAGCCAATCCTTATAGGAGTTGGTTCGACGGTCTTCCTTCCCAAGCAGCCGCAAAGGTCGCGACTGCAACGTTGCGACTTCAGATGGGCAACACTTCGAGCGTAAAGTGGTTCAGCGGCATTGGCGAGTATCGCATCGACTGGGGGCCGGGCTACCGGATCTATCTCGCGAAGGATGGAGACGATTTGATCATTTTGTTCGGCGGCGGTATGATTATTAACGAGCCAGGCAACACCGAGAGGGCGAGGGTGATGTGGGCAGAATATAAGTTACGCAAGAATGCCGCGAGGCCGAGGCACTAGAGGTAAAGCCCTATGGCACTGACCCGAAGCTTCAAGCATACGATCGTTGCGCGCGTGAAGCGTGATCCGGCATTTGCCAACGCGTTGCTTGATGAGGCCGCCACGCTGTTTCTCAATGGCGAGCCGCATACAGCCCGTTTGATCCTGCGTGACCTCGTAAATTCAACGGTCGGCTTCGAAGGTCTGGCGGCCGCGACCGGCAAGGTCGCCAAGAGCTTGCATCGGATGCTGTCGACGAACGGCAACCCCAGCATGGACAACTTGGCAGCCATCTTCGACGTGTTACGCAAGGAGCTGGGGGTCGATCTAAAGGCGCGTACAGTCAAGGCGGCGTAACAGCCCGGTTGTTGGGCCGGCGTGGAGCACCCTTCAGGTCCATGCTACGCTGACCGCCATGACAAACTTCCTGTGGCGCACGTTGGTGGTATTCCACCGCTATCTCGGGATCGCGGTCGGCATCCTGATGCTGGTCTGGTTCGCGTCCGGCATCGTCATGATGTACGTGGGCTTCCCGCGCCTGACCGAGCAGGAGCGGGTGAACGCGCTCGCGCCTATTCCGTGGCAGGCCTGCTGCCGGGTGGCGGACGGACTCATCCCGGATGACCAGCAATTCTACCGCGTCCAGATCGAAAATCTGCTCGGCCTGCCGGTGCTGCGGCTGCGACGTCCGCCGCGGCCGGATGCCGTGATCGACCTCGCAGAGGGCCTCGGCGTCCAGCGCTTCGATATGGCGGATGCCCGGGCGATCGCCCTCGATACCATGGCACGGACTGCCGGACCGGCAACCGTCGCCTCCGCTGCAACCATCGATGAGGATCAGTGGACCGTCGGCCGCTATCGCCGCGACCGCCCGTTGCATCGCTTCACGTTCGACGATCCGGAACGCTCGACCATCTACGTGTCGAGCACCAGCGGCCAGGTCGTGCTGCGCACCACGTCCATGCAGCGGTTTTGGAACTGGCTGGGCGCGATCCCGCACTGGTTCTACCTCACGGCGTTGCGCAGCGACGGACCGTTGTGGAGCGAGACGGTCATCTGGGCTTCTATTCTTGGCACGTTCCTGACCGTCCTCGGACTCTATCTCGGCATCGCGCAGTTCCGGCGCGGCAAGGACGGGAAGTTTTCGCCCTATCGCGGCCTGTTCTACTGGCACCATCTGTCCGGGCTGGTGTTCGGCATTGCCACCCTCACCTTCGTGGTCAGCGGGTTGGTTTCGATGAACCCGTGGGGATTTCTTGAAGGCCGGGGTGGCGCGGGCGAGACGGGTCGGCTTGAAGGTCCACTACCCGCATGGGGCGAGGTGCGCGCGTCGCTTGCCGCCGTGCGGGCGCGGCTGCCAGATGCCGTGAGCCTGACAACCGCGCCCCTTGCCGGCAAGCTTTTCTGGCTCGTCACAGGTGCGAACGAAACGGTGACACGGCTTGACGCCTCAGGAAACGCTGCGCCGTTATCGCAACAGGAACTCGCCGAGGCCGCCGAGCGGATCGCGGGGTCGAACGGCATTTCGCAGCGAGGCATGCTGCATGAAGAGGATGCCTATTACTTCAGCCATCACGACCGGGTCGCGCTGCCGGCCTACCGCATCATCGCGAACGATGCCGAGAATACCCGGTATTACCTCGATCCGACGTCCGGGGCGCTGTTGCGGCGCGCCGATTCGACGTCCCGCTGGCACCGGTGGCTGTTCGCCGGGCTCCATCGTCTCGATTTCGCCGCTTGGCTGCGCACCCGGCCGGTCTGGGACATCATGGTGATCACACTCATGCTGGGCGGCCTCGCAGGCAGCGCGACCGGCGTCTATCTGGCTGTGCGCCGCATCCGAAGCGATGTCGTCATGGTGTTCCGGCTGCTTGCGGGGATACGTCACGGTGACGCGGCACACCGCGTCAAATCGTCTTGAGTCTGCCCCTCCCCACCCTTCCTGGGAGCGCGGGCGTCTCGCCCGCACCGAGGCCACGACAGGCGAGGCGGCGGCGAGTGAAAGAGTCGGGCAGGACGCCCGCGCTCCCCAGGAGGGGCGCTTGCCTCTCGGCTGCGATCGCGTCAAGGATTGAGCTAATTCGCCTGCATTGACCTTGTGGTACCGGAACCTGTCATGTCCCACGTTCATCTCTCTCCCGACGACGATCGCGACGACTATCATGGCCACGGCGAACACGACCACGCGCCGACGGATTTCGGCCGCGCTTTCGCGATCGCGGCGGCGCTCAACATCGCGCTTGTCGTGGCGCAGGTCGTGTTCGGCGTGCTCGCGAACTCGGTCGCGCTCATTGCGGATGCCGGACACAATCTGGGCGACGTGCTGGGGTTGCTGCTGGCGTGGGGCGCCCATGGCATGGCGCGGTGGCAGCCGACACAACGCTATACCTATGGGTTCCGGTCGGCCTCCATTCTGGCGGCGCTTTTCAATGGCGTCGTCCTGATGGTGGCGACCGGCGCCATCGCCTGGGAGGCGCTGCGCCGGCTGACCGGCACTGCCGACGTTGGCGGCGTCACCGTGATGATCGTCGCCGCCGTCGGCATCGTGGTGAACGGCCTATCGGCGTGGCTCCTGGTGGCGGGGCGCAGGGGCGATTTGAATGTCCGCGCCGCGTTCCTGCATCTCCTCGGCGACGCGGCGATTTCGTTCGGCGTCGTGGTCGCCGGCGCCGTCATCTACGTCACCGGATGGAACCAGCTCGATCCACTGGCCAGCCTTGTGATTTCAGTGCTGATCGTGTGGGGCACCTGGGGCCTGTTGCGCGAGTCCGTCATGATGTCGCTCGACGCGGTGCCGGAAGGCATCGACCGGTCGAGGGTGGAAGACTATCTGCGCGGCCTTCCGGGCGTGACCGAAGTTCACGACCTTCACATCTGGGCGATGAGCACCACCGAAACCGCCATGACGGTGCATCTGGTGCGCCCGGGCGCGGGGCTCGACGATCGCCTGCTGCATGACATCTCCCATGAACTGGATCGCCGGTTCAGGATTTCCCACGCCACGCTGCAGGTCGAGGCGGGCGATACCGAGCACGCCTGCCGGCTTGCGCCGGATCATGTGATTTGAGGGCGGGGGGGCGAAAGCTGCGGCGCGTCACTCTTCGGCGCGATGAGTGAGGGAGCCTCTGGCAGTGTTGTTATGCTCGCTTAGCCGATAGTTTGCGCGGCCTGCCGCCTTTTGCCCCGTTGCGCCGCGCAGCTGCAGCCTTCGCTGCCGACGTTGCCGACCCCGCGCGCGCCGCGCGCTGGCGATCCATATAAGCCCTGGTGCCGAACAGCCCGGCGAGCAGGCCTGGCACGCTGAGATCTACATCGAGGCGCTCCCAGTGCAGGCCAAGCCCGAGGCCGAGAATCTCGACTTGCGCCAGCTCTGCGTCGCTCGCCCGCTTCAGTCCCTGCGCGCTACGTGCCGGAAAAGCGAAGCTGCACCCATTGGTGAGATCGACATGGACACGCCCAGTCCTGCGGTTATACCGGACCGCGCGGGCACGCGGCTCCGTGCGCAGCGAGCGCGCGCCGCGACGTTCCGCCTCCGCAATCATGACAGCAAGATCATCGCTCATGAATTCTCCTCCACATCGCAATCAGCCCGTTTCGCTCGCGCTCGACCTCTTGCAGCACCCGGCGCAGATCGCCTCGGCTGATGCCAGCGACCAATCGAGCTTGATCCCTTGGGCCGTTGGGCCGGTCCGATGACAAGCTTTGTGCAACTTACAAGCGATCGCAGCCGGTTTCACCCTTAATCCCATTGCGGACACGCGCGTGTTCCATCACACTCGCCGCGAGCAGGGGTGGAACAAAATAGTCCAACGCCAGGAGGGTGCGATGCAGCGTGCGTTGATCGTGTTGCTTGCTTTAACGGCTATGGCCACCGCAGCGCCCGCCAGGGCCGCGGAAGAAGCCGTGTGCGTCGAGAACGCGACGATCGACGATCTGCATGCGGCGCTGGCCGCCGGCCGCACCACGGCGGCCGATCTGGTGCGCGCCTACACGGCGCGGATCGAAGCCTACGATCGCGCCGGCCCGCGCCTCAACGCGGTGCGCGAGATGAACCCGGATGCGCTTGCGATTGCGGCATCGATCGACGCCCGCAAATCCGGCGCGCGGCGGCCGCTGGAGGGAATCCCGGTTCTCCTCAAGGACAATATCGCGACCGGCGACGCGGAGCACACCACCGCCGGCTCGCTGGCGCTTGCCGACGCCTACGCTAATCGCGACGCGGCGGTGACGAAGCTCCTGCGCGAGGCCGGCGCCGTGATCCTCGGCAAAGCGAACCTCACCGAGTTCGCCAATATCTTGGCGATCGACATGCCGTCGGGCTATTCGTCGCTCGGCGGCCAGGTCAAGAATCCGTTTGCGCTCGAACTCAACGCCAGAGGTGTCCCGATCGTGCAGCCCGGCGGATCGAGCTCCGGCTCGGCGGTCGCGGTTGCGGCCGGGCTCACCGCGGTTGCGATCGGCACCGAGACCTCGGGCTCGCTCCTCTCGCCTGCTACCCAGAACGGAGTCGTCACCGTGAAGCCGACAGTCGGGCTTATCAGCCGCGCCGGCATCATCCCGATCACCCACACCCAGGACACCGCGGGCCCGCTCACCCGCACGGTGCGCGACGCCGCGATCCTCCTCAATGTCCTGGCGTCCGCCGATCCGCTGGATGAGGCGACGCGCGATCTTAAGCGTCCTGCCGACTATACGAGCGTCCTCGACAAGGATGGCCTGCGCGGCGCCCGCATCGGCATTCCGAGCGATCCGAAAGATCCGGCCAACGACGTCTATTACGGGGCGCTGCCGCCGCGGGCCGCCGGCGTGATGCGCGATGTGATGGCGGCGCTCGAGACCGCCGGCGCCACGCTGGTGCGTGCCAATATGCCGTCGATCAGCTGGATGGGCGGCCCCGGCACCGACGCCGCCATCCTCAACCTCAATCCGGAAAGTGCGACCCGCAACCAGGCGGAGCGGCGCCCCGTCGTCTATCTCTACGAGCTCAAGCACGACCTCAACGCTTATCTGCGCGACTGGGCCAAGGGCACCCGGATGCACACCATGGCCGACATCATTGCGTTCAACGCCGCCAATTCCGACCGCGCGCTGCGTTTCGGCCAGGATATCTTTCTCGCCTCGGAGGCGTCCCAGGGCGGCCTTGAAGCGATCGAGTACGTTGCGGCGCGGCGTATGGACATCCGGGCAACGCGCACGCTTGGGATCGACGCCTATATGGACGAGCACAAGCTCGATGCCATCTTGTTTCCGAGCCGGAACGGCGCGGCCGTTGCCGCAAAGGCCGGCTATCCGAGCGTCCAGGTGCCGGCCGGCATGACCGCCGGGGTCGGCGTGACTGCGACGCCTGACTTTCCATTCGGGGCGACCTTCACGGGCCGCGCCTGGAGCGAACCGGTGCTGCTGCGCCTCGCCTATGCGTTCGAGCAGGCCGCCAAGGCGCGGCGGATGCCGCCGGGGGTGCCGCCGCTGGAGCCGGGATGCGGCGCGGCGGCGCCATGAAGCTCGATTTCGCCACCGTCGACGTCTTCACGGACCGGCAATTCGGCGGCAATCCGCTCGCCGTAGTGCCGGACGCGCGCGGCCTCACGTCGGCACAGATGCAGGCTGTCGCGGCGGAATTCAATCTTTCCGAAACGACCTTCGTGCTGCCGCCGCAGGAGGCTGCCAATACGGCGCAAGTTCGCATTTTTACCCCGCGCGCCGAGTTGCCGTTTGCCGGCCACCCGAACATCGGCACCGCCTTCGTGCTCGCCGGCGCTGCGACCAGCGCCGCGCGGCCCATCACGGGCGATAGCATGATTTTCGAGGAGAAGGCGGGCCTCGTCCGCATCCAACTTCTTCGCGATCGGTCAGCCGTGACCGGGGCGCGTCTCGCTGCCCCGCAAGCTCTGTCCATCGGCGAAAACATTGCCAGCGAAATCGTCGCCTCGGCGTGCTCCATCGCGCCCACCGATATCGATACGCGAGTGCATCAACCCTGCATCGCGTCCTGCGGGGTTCCGTTGATTTTCGCCGCGGTCACGAGCCGCGCCGCGCTCGCGGCTGCCCGGCCGCGAACCGAGATTTTCGCGGAGCACGTGCCGACCGGGCTTGCAACCGGCATCCATCTCTATGTGGAAGCCGCAACGCCGGTCGCCGACATCGAGGCGCGCATGTTCGCGCCCCTTTACGGGGTCACCGAAGATCCGGCGACCGGCTCCGCCAACGTGGCGCTGATCGCTCTGTTGGCCACGCTTCGCGCCGAGCCCGATTTGCGATTGGACCGCAGAATTTCGCAAGGCGTCGACATGGGACGTCCGAGCCTCATGGTGGCATCGGCCGAAAAACGCGCCGGCGAAATCATCGCCGCCCATGTCGGCGGCAACTGCGTGCCGGTGATGAGCGGCGTCATCGCGTTTCGATGATCTACAAGTTCACCGCAGCAGCTTATCCAACGTGATCGGCAGGTCGCGCACGCGCTTGCCGGTGGCGTGATGGATCGCGTTGGCGATTGCGGCGGCGACGCCGACGATGCCGATCTCGCCCACCCCCTTGATGCCGAGTGGATTGATGATGTCGTCAGGCTCGTCGACGAAGATAACCTTGATGTCGCGCACGTCGGCATTCACCGGGACATGATATTCGGCGATGTTTGGATTCATAATGCGGCCGAAATTGTGATCGACCAGCGTCTCCTCGTGCAGCGCCATGCCGATGCCCCACACCACGCCGCCCATGATCTGGCTGGCCGCGGTCCTGGTATTGAGGATGCGGCCGGCCGCCACCGCGTTGACGACCCGGGTGACGCGGATGACGCCGAGCTCGTCGTCCACCCTAACCTCGGCGAAGACCGCCGAATGCGTGTTGTGCA